>Ga0187861_10002179_pt1 | contig 18663 bp, 16 predicted proteins | sample June2016WEW_10_1_3_FD_132986 | JGI IMG/M metagenome (GOLD analysis project Ga0187861, IMG submission 132986) | Peatland microbial communities from SPRUCE experiment site at the Marcell Experimental Forest, Minnesota, USA - June2016WEW_10_100 | ecosystem: Environmental > Terrestrial > Soil >...
AGGAGAAGTTTCCGCTGTATCTCAAGGAGATGGAATTTCGATATAATAATAGGAGGGATAGTATCTTCAACATGCTCGCTCAAAATCTCTGTGGTTCAGTGTCAAATCGTTTATAATTACCTATTTCTAATATCGATACAAAATTGGATTAACTCTCGGATTGACTCCTGATTGCTTCCTTTCCTATGCCAGACAAGGCCCCTCTCGCGCCCTCTAATGCATTTTCTGCGCTTCCTTCAGCACCAGGGCACGGTATGCCCAAATCTGAACCCTCTGAGGGCCTAGGGGGCCAAGAATAACCGTAGACGCCGAACGCGTCGCTACGAAGCACCCCGTGGCCCTCGACCGCCGCTTCGTCCACCCCAGGCCGGAGCAGAAAGAGGACTAGGCCGGCCGGGACCGCCGGACGCCAAGCCCCGCTGGCTAGGCGGGGCTTTTTTTATCCCAGAAAAAACCAGGGCTGGTCCATACCAGTCCTTAGTTCGGCCCGAGAACGGCCAGCAGAGGCGCGGAGAGGAGCTGAGGGGAAAGGATTGAAAGGGGGGCTGGTCGGGGACTATAATATTAAGGGCGGGCGTGATGAAAATAAGAGAGCTCATTTCCGTAGGTGTTTTTCTCGGTCTATCTGGAGGAATCATCGTTGGGGCCAGGCCGTCTTGTTACCGGCACGACCAAGAAGAACAGGAAAAGCCGAAATTCTATGCCCTCCGGGTTGTCTCCGAAAAGAATGTCCAGAACGCAGAGGATTCCCTGGGCGCACCGGACGGCCGCTTTGCGGAAATCCGGCCGGGCGGGCAGCTCGTCCTGCCCATGGAGAAAAATTTTATCGACGTCGGCACACTAGTCTGCAAAGGAGAAGAGAACTACGGCCTCGAAGGCCGGGTTCATATGCAAGACACACAGGTCGAACAACAGGAATACGCCTGGATGATTATCAATCGAGAGCCTTCAAACCGCTTTGATTTTATAACGGTCAATCCGTCTGGTATGGGCGGTTACGGGCACATGACCGCGAACATGATCCGGATCACTAACATCGGCACTAAATCCCTGTTTGTGGACGCCGTAATCGGATACAGTCTGGAAGCGGAAAGAAAATAGGAGACAGTAGCCTTTAGAAGTTGCACATTGAACGGGGGTAGGTCGGGAAGGAGCAGAGCCTATGAAGTATATCAAATCAAGCTCCCGCGACTTTCGGGACATGTTCGAGAACAGCATATCGGTCAATACTATCTCCGAGAAACTCGCATGTTGTAGCCCCAATGATGACGCAATGGAAGTACGAAAACACATGGATGCGCAAGATTTTGACGTTCTGGGCGTCAATGATAACAGGCAGGTTTCGGGATATGTGGAGAAAACAAATCTAAGGGCCGGAAGCTGTAAAGATTATCAACAAATCCTTCATCCGTCTCAGCTTATAGCAAACTCCACTCCTTTGATCGATATCCTGCCAATTATGAAAGAGAATAGCTGGATTTTTGTTCTCGAGAAAAATCATGTAACTTCGATAGTTACGAGGGCGGATCTTCAAAAAGCCCCCGTGAGAATGTTGCTGTTCGGCCTTACTACACTGCTGGAAATGAATATGCAGAGGATCATCGAATCCTTTTATGCACGTGATGCCTGGCAACATTACCTCTCATGGGGCCGGCTCGAAAGGGCACAAACACTCCTGGCCAAGCGGCGGAGGAGGAACGAGGCGATCAGTCTCTTGGATTGCATACAATTCTGCGACGAGGTTCATTTAGTTATTCGCTCCGCGGAAATCAGTAGAAAACTCGGAATCCCAGATAAACGCACAAAACAACGGCTTGGGGCGATTGAAGACCTTAGGAATAGACTCGCCCATGCTCAGGATATGGTGACGGGATCATCCTGGGAAGAAGTAATCGATCTAACCGAATTCATCGGTTTTCTGATCCAACGCTGCGAGAAAATCGGGAATTTTAGTAAATAAATCGCTGCCAGTGTCCTGTCGGACGACAGGGTTTAGTGGAACTTACTTTGGATAGATAAATTGCACTGGTTTTTATAGCGGCCACTCTATTTCGGCACTAAAAAAATGGGGAGTTAGGCAGTACAGCACGCGTCTAGGTCGCGTATTTAGCGCAGAAGCTCTCTGTAATTCTCCAGAGGTCAGGAATGAGGATTTCCCCAACCTTATGCCGGATCTCCAACGAAACCGACCCGTAAAACGCTTCGGCAATCCCGCCCGTGATGCAGGCCAGCGTATCACTGTCGCCGCCGAGAGAGACAGCATTCCGGATAGCGTCTTCATATGAGGTGGAATCCAAGAAGGCAATGATTGCTTCAGGCACCGACCCCTGGCATGATTCATCGAAGCTGTACGACGGTCGGATCATGTCCACAGTGCGTCCGAGGTCGTACCCGAACCTGGCCGCGATTTCGGCCCGGATAGTGTCCTTATCCTCTGCGGTCCTGGCGAGAAAAACTGCCAGCGCCGTGGCTTGGGCGCCTTTGATGCCCTCGGGGTGATTGTGCGTAAACTCAGCGGTCAGGGCGGCCTCGCGGAGGACGTCATCGATTGTCTCGAAAGCAAATCCGACTGGACTGACGCGCATAGCGGCCCCGTTCCCCCAGCTGTTGTATGGCTTTGGATCATCCGAGCTGAGCCATCCGATGAAGGAGCCGCCATAGCCGGCATCCGGGCAGCGCCTGCCAAAGTCCAGGACGGCCTTGCGGTAATCGCCGTCCGTCAGGATGGCCTTGGCCACGGCCACGGTAAGGACCGAGTCGTCAGTAAAGTGGCATGCCGCCTTAAAGAGGGGAAATTTCTTTGATTTGATCTGCCGAAATTCGTAAACCGAACCGATGATGTCGCCGGCGATCGCACCTATCATATTTTGCTCCAAACAAAAAACTAAGTAAGGTGTAAGGGATTGTCAAGGAAAAGCACTAGCTCAACTCCTGGGCTTGCTCTCATTATTCCCGGACCGATCTAAAATAGGGCAGGTTAAAATGGACGGAGCACAATAACGCCTCAATGACGGTTCTCATCTCACCCGAGAGACGCGTTGGCACCGACCTCGGCCTCCCGCGGACGGCTGAATTGGCTCTGGATAACATGACTGGCTAAAGTTCTATCGCTTTTTAAATAACTCATCTAGGTAATGCTCTAATTGTTTGCGATTCACCGTTTTCTGGTCCGTTTTTAGCTGATCAGAGAGCCGCCTCAACAATGCACTGATTCTTGAGGGGTCCTTGGTCGCGTGCTCTTTGATAGCCCGGTGGACACGGTCCGAAACCTCATCAGGCACATGGTGGGATAGTGTTACACCAACCATCGTTGGGAACATACGGTCAAAAACAAGGTCGGCTTGGACTGGGGTTGGAGCTAGGGATATGTAGTTAAGCAAAAAATCCGGTCGAATGTAGCAGCTGATCGGATACCGATCGCCAAAACATTTCGTGACGGCAAGCTGAGTCGTGGTGTCCTTAGATAACCACCAAGTACGATAGCCGAAGATGTTACCCTGGCCCTTTTCATTATTTTTCTCTCGAAGAGCGTAAACGCTCAAAATTGTCTGCGCGTCGTTTCCCGCCTGTTGTTCTGATCGCTTGTGAGGCTTGAGCTCGGCAGTTAGGCGCGATAAATCCGCCGGGTCTACTGTAACTCCAAGTTCTTTATCTTCTACGTATCTGATCCCGTACTGATTGTGGAGCCAATCAATCATCTCCTCTTCCATAGTGTCCGGCGAGCCCCTAGGGGTAACAAAATTATCAATGAACTGTTCAAAGCTCCATATCTGCCCATTCGCCAAGCTATAGAAATAGGATCGAAGCAGAATTTCTTTTATGTAAGGGATTGCTGACTCATTCGAATAAACGTGTTCGGAACCTCTATATTCTTCTTCATATAGCTTTAACGCAATTCGTATATGTCCCAGCAATTCCTGCAGAATGACGCGATTGATAAGAAGTTGTACGCCTGCATAGTTCGCATTGACCAGAAGATTCCAATGCCTCCGGTGTATTTCCCTCAGAGGGAACTCCGATAGCGCCGGGATTAGAATTGACGTGCAAACGAACACTTTTAATTTAGAAGCCAGAGACGAAAAATAGGCGCTAATCTTCGGATCGCATTGGACAAGGAATAGCATCATATATGACTGAGCCAATCGTCTTAGAAACGTGTGCTCTTCATGGGTTCCCCTATACACAATCTCACGGATCGTGCTAAGAAGTGCGCCCTTTACAGCTACGCGATTTGGTGGAATTACCGAGCTTGAATCTACGACAATACTAATGATGTCAGGTAGCGATTTTTCTACCGCATCACTATTCTCCGCTTTGATTATGAAATCAGAGAACTCCAAACCTTGTTGCTTAAATATCATGTTGAACGTCGTCTCCAGAAGAGACAACACATCTTTGACTTTTATATCCGCGGCAGATAAAGTCCGTCGCAGGCGTTGTTCGGCCGAGTCGATGAATATTTCATACAATGCGCGATCTTCGAGATTTTGTTCTTCAAGCTTCAGGCGTGTATCGTAAGGCAAGCAGTACTTATCGATAGTATGATGATGGTTAATCCGACGAGGTTTCTTGGACAAAACATCTAGTCTATCCTCAAGCTTTGCCTCTATAAGTTTCGGTGGAAATGAAACAATGCTAGCAATCTTCTCGAATATTTCATCGCGGCTCATAAAGATCATTTTTTCTGGATCCGTTCCTTCCAACGCAAACAGAACCAGGCTGTCCACAAGAAGGTCATCGAGTCGAGTAGCGTGTCCGTACTCTTCCCACTGCTGACGCAAGAAAATGTAAAGCCTCGGGTCGCCAACGAAGTCAGTAATAATAGAGGATTTCCCCGGTTCCGAATATTCATGATAATATGAGTCGATAAATATCTGATATGTTCTCACAGTTCCCGAACTTTTATTAACATTGCCACGAAACCAGGCTCTGTCTCGACACCTAACAACAATTCCGTGTTCTCTGTAGATCTGCTCTTCTAGAACATCCTGGTCTTCGACCAACAAATTGGTAGCATAGAACAATCGCTCACATGTTATACCATTCTTCTTGAGTATCAGGATCGTATCCCTTATCTTAGTTTTAGCGTTTTTTTCTATTGATATCTGATAGATTGTCTTGCCATCGGTTTTAAGTCGGGAGCAGTGTTCTAGACCATCGATAGCTCGATCACCAGTTCTCCCAATAGGAATAAACTCGATCCCGATAATCTGACATAACATGTCCTGGGCGAACCGTTCAAACAGATTACCGTCTGTAATCTTTGATATCGCGTAATCAAAAGCGTGGGGGTTGACTGATTCCATGTTTTGGCACTCCAGCATTGCCTTTATTATTGCGCATTCTGACAAAGGACCGCAACCCTAATACTCCAATTATGGTTGCTCATAAAGACAATAAACGCGGTAATCCTAAGCACGACCTGACATGCTTGGAACAGCGCATTAAGACTAATGGCCTCGCCAGCATAATTAGTCCGGGTTTAATCCAGCGTAACCGTTGACATCATTGTGCGGCCAACGGTATATTCCCAGTGTGGCTAGGAGGGGAGAATCATAAGCTAGTGTTGCTTTCAAAAAACTACACTCGAATCTCTGGTGTTCTAAGCGGCTCTTGAAGCGGCATCCGGATTGTTATGTTGGTCCTTAGCGTCATCATTCGACTACAGGGGGAATCACTATGCCAAAGACTACATCCTCATTGATCGACGGCGAAAACATCTTATACCACTATCTTCAGAAGGACCTTTTCGAGTCCGACATATGGCTATTCCAAATGCTATGTGCACGCCTTGTCGCCGGTTTGGGAATATGGCTCGATCCAAAAATTTACCAGAGAATGCCGACCCTCCTGCCCTTCGCTGTCCGCGATCCAACTTGTCGTAAACGCAAAGAGGGGGATGTCGAGGCGTGGGGAGCGCCAAGCGAGCGTGGCTATCTCCGGGATGACAACACGCTTGTGAAGAGCATTCCGAAGTCCATGGTTGTGTCTTCATCCAGGCAACCACTCTATAGCGGAAAGCGTGTGGGTAACGGGTTTGTGGCTGCCCACGTCTGGCGGCAGACGAAAAACTCAGAGATCGGTGCCCTTCTTGCCTCGCGAGACCCATGGACAAACAGTTTCGTTCCGAATCTGGTCTGGCTTCCTTCCGAGGTCGCCAAACTAAGTGATAGAGAAGGGACATTCACGCAACTATACCTGCAGGCGCTCTCGGCCAAGATTTACCGGAATCAGGAAGTATCTTCAGGGATGCGGCCATTTGCGGACAAGGTCTGGAACATGCTCGACGTCCCGACGGGGATTCCCGAGCAAGGACTGCCGAAGGTAGGGGACTTGTCCTTTTTCCGAGCTGAGGATGAATTCATCCGAACTCGAAGGCAGTCAATCGCTGATGTCGTAGCAGCATATAGAACAGTACTCTCCGGACAAAGGCTCACCTCAAAGGTGGTTACGACACGCTATGGAGATGGGTTGGCGTCTGTGCCCAAAGATCAATTAAGCAAAAGAGTTGCGGAGCTTGAAGCTTATCTCGATGCAATTCCGAGGGTTAAATAATCGGTTGGTGCGGACGGCTGACCGCTGCCGCAGAGCCATGCAAGCGGTCCGGTCAATTGATTTTCGTCGCCGAAGCTGCGGCTAAGGATCTCAGTCGCTAAGAATTCTCTTGTGGCCTTGCGGACAAATACCGGTGTAGCAGTCAAAGCAGCCGTCATCGAATTCCGCGAAGCTTACGTAATGCTTCTTGCAGTAGGATTGCTCACACTTAGGGCACCAGAATGGTGCGAATTCACGGTCGATTGCATATAACTCAGCCGCATTCCCGGCGAGCAAAGCCGCCTTTACGCGATTGACCTGGTCATGAGGGACACTAACCGTTCCGGCCGCTGGCCCGCCGTCAATGGCAAGTCGTGTCGTTTCTTTGAAAACCATACTGATTCCGGGTGGAAGACCCTTTGGTTCAGGGGTCAAGCGAGGATCGGGCTGACCAGGGACTGCAAGAGTAAGGGTTGACGCTACCTTCCCACAGACACCGCAACGGAACTTCGAACTTACAGATCCCTTTTTTTGCCGATTCGTCATCTGCCTGCAAAATGCTGCATTTCAGTCTCAGCCCAGTTAACTTCAGCCGCAGGTCGCGGATCGTGAGCGGGATTCGGGCGGACCGCGCTCACATTTACTTACCCTACTCCAATATAACAGCTGTGATATGCGATTTGCAAGGCAGCCCAAATTCAGTTGGCCAAGAGCGAGACCTGCCCGTCCGTTACGAGCAGGGCAAATTTCACCTCCATAATATGAGAATCCCCGCTCTTCGTCTGTCTCTGAGCTAATGAGGCCCTTTTCCGGCGTTACGCCGTCCCGCACAAGCATGGGGGCTGGTCGCTAGCCTCCCATCGGCCTCCATTACCGCCAATTTGCCCCAAGCTGATCGCCTCTCTACAGGCGCCCAGAACCAAATTCTGACTATCTGACTGCGGCTCATAACTACTTGCCAAAATCCGGACAGATATGAAGCGGAGGATCAGGAAAAATCATCCATTAAATCACCTGTAGAGAGGATTCAGTTGGCAGAGCCTTCATAGATAATGACCGATGCTTCTGGGATGGGAGCTATGTCGAACTATCTGGCCACTGGCTCATTACGATTTTCATTCCGAGCGACTACCCCACGGTCGCCTTTAGCATGGAAGGAGAAGATTATGGAGACACTCCGGAAGTCATTGATAGTTTTTATTATCTTCGTATTCGGAATCTCGGTTCCTTCCCTGCTTCTGTCGCAGGAAAACTTGTCTGAGATTGTCAAAAGAGTTAAGCCGTCTACCGTGGTTATCCTAACCTATGACAAGGACGATAAAGCCCTCAAACAGGGAAGCGGGTTCTTTATAAGCCGTGAAGGCGATGTGATCACTAATCGACATGTGCTTGAAGGAGCGATCAAGGCCGAGATCAAAACGACCGGAGGAAAGACTTGCCCTATCAAGCAGGTCCTGGCGGAAGATACGGAAGGAGATATTGTTCGGGTCTCGGTGGATATTCCTCCTGGCATAGCGACTCCTCTAAGGATTAGTGGCTCTCTGCCTTCTGAGGGAGAACGAATTATCGTCATTGGCAGTCCTTTAGGGCTTGATCAAACAATCTCTGATGGTATTGTCTCGGCTATCCGGGAGATCCCGGGTCATGGGAAAGTCGTGCAGATCACTGCACCAATATCGCCTGGTTCAAGCGGAAGTCCCGTGGTCAATACTAAAGGCGAGGTTGTTGGCATAGCAACATTTTTAGTGCGTGAAGGGCAGAATCTGAATTTTGCAATCCCGCAAGAGAGGTTGGCTAAACTTTCAACTGGAAATGGAGACGGCCTTGCTGAATGGACAGCGAAAATACTGGCCGCTCGAGATGTCTCCGTAAAGAAAATTCTTATTGATGGGATCAATTTTATGCTAAGAGGAGACTACGAGAAGGCTCTGGCCTGCTGTGAAGAAGCACTTAAAATTGATCCCAGCCGTTCCGGAACCTATTGTGCCATTGGTGAATGCCATTTTCATTTGACCCATCATCAGGAAGCCATTGAGGCCTACAAGCAAGCTATCCGTTTCAAGCCGGATTCTGCCGAGGCATACCTTGGAATCAGCCGTAGCTATTTCGGCCTGAAACGCTTTCAGGAAGCCGAAGAACCTTGCCTGGAAGCTATCCGTATCAAACCGGAATATGCCGAGGCACACGAACAGCTTGCTTGTTGCTATTTTGAACTGTCTCTCTTCCAGGAATCCGTAGAGGCTTTCAAGCATGCCTTCCGCATCAAGCCGGATTATGCTGAGGCACACTATTTTCTTGGTGTTGTCTATTTTCTGATGGGTAATAAAGGTTCCGCTATGGATGAGTATGAGATTCTAAAAGAACTTGATGCGGACCTGGCAAACGGACTCTTAAATGTTATTAACAGACGAGCGATCGGGAGCGTAAGCAATCCATTTCCTCCTGGAAACGTTTGCTTATTTTGACACCTTTCCTTGCCTAACTACTCCTGGGGGCCGAACGGGTCCACCCCTAATGCCTGGAGTGCTTGAAGACCCGGGCAAACCACTCCGCCATGTCACGCCGGTGTAACAAAAACTGCTTAAATCTGCCTAATTCTGATTAACGGTGCTTAAACAAAAAACGTGATTTTTCCCATATGGAAGCGATTTCCAGGGGAACCCCGATAAGTTCTTGTTTGGATTCGAAGTCCACTCCCCTACCCTCCTGGATATATGGGGGAAACCAGATTTCCAGGGGGAAATGCCTAGTTTTCCTTTACGCACCTTTAGTCAGAATTAAGCGCGTTTAAGCATTTTTTGTGACATGGCTGTGACACGGCGGAGGGGTTTACCCTACTTTATATAAGACTAGGAAAATGAACGCTATTTTTGCACGCCTCCGGATTCCACCATCGAGAGGCAGTGTGGCCTACTCAGGCAGCAAGTCCAGCTCCCAGGTTTTCTCTCATTATGCGTAGACCGATTTGGTGGGAGAAGATCAGGAACTCAGCCCTTGATGTAGCCCCGTCGGCTAATAACCTTGTAGTCCTTATCCTTGACCTTGACGCTGATCGTCCTGAACTCTCCGTCTTTCGAGACGGATGCCGGCGTATAGGAGAGGAGGTAATACGTCTCCGAGGCCTTCAGGGCGTCCCGGATCGCGGCAGCGGGGTCTTGGGTGCTCTCGGCGATGCCGCCCGTGGCCGTGGCTGCCTGGGCAAATATCTTGAACATGTCCTGGGATAGATCCCGCATGGTGATGCCCCCGAGTCTCTCCGGGGTTCTTCTCATGAAGAGGAAGTTGAGGTCGGCCGAAGAATCGCAGTATGCCTGGACGATCTTTTGCTGGTCGAGGGAAAAGTCCTGGTGAGGGGTCTGGAAGAGATCATGAACCGCATCGAGGATGTGTTGACTGTCCTGGTTGTTGTCGATGAGCATGTTGAGCATCGTAGGACTGATTGTCGGCCGGAATTCCTGCTGGTAGAATAAGAAGACAAATTTCCGGCCGTCCTGTTTCTTGAGCGCCTGAGCAAGCCGATGATCTTGTCCTGGTCGAGCATCCGCAGAGACTCCAATTTACCGAGAGACTCCCGGTATTGAATAAGGAGCTGTTCCAGTCCCATAACCGAGTCGGACACATCGGATTCTTCGTCGCCCCCGGCAACGGGGCTCAGTCCCTCGATGCTTCCAGCCATCCGTCTGAGTTCTTTGATGAGAGTCTTATAGATGAAGTTCGTCTGGCTGATGTCTTTTTTGACGATATTGTCCATCTCCTTGGCCAGGACGTCCTTCGGTCTCTTCGCGAAGGCAGCAGGCGTGAGCATGTAATTCCGCATCGTCGTCTGGATCTCCATTGTGTCGCCTGGCAGGAGGGCGTTATTGAAAAAATACTGGAGGGCTTCGGAGACTTTGGGATTGTATTCATACATCTGGAAGAGCAAATAAAAGCGTCTGGCCGTGACGGGTAAGGTGGGGCCCTCCCCTTCCTGGCGGGTGACCGCGTTCCTATCGACCTTGAAGAGTGCGTCGATCCTCTGAGGGACGCCATTCTCCAGGAGCTCGAAATCCCGCAGGGCGAGGCCGTCGACGAATTGTCCACCATCTAGAACCCGTACCACGACGCTCACCGGGGCGGGGGACTTCTCCTGGGAGAGAGCGGGGGAAAGAACGAAGGCCAGAAGGGCGGCCGGAAACATTGACCCTAACAAGATGCATTTCTTGGTCATCGCCATGCTCCTTAAGGCAGGGATGGAAGATAAATTAACGCATAAAGGCGAATCCCCTGTCTTTTACCGCATTTTTATGCATAAATAGTGCCAAGTCTGACTTACTTCCGTATCCCCTTGTTCTTCATTCCAGGATACTCGGTTGACGGGCAATTGTGTGAAGAGCTTTACAATGCCCTTTACTCCCAGTGATCCGCCTCCTTTATATCTTCAGCGGCTCCGACTTCATGTATTCGATATAGATCTTGACCAGGTCCTCGTACTGGAGCTCCTCGCGGGTCCGCTCCATGACGAGGCGCCCTGCCTTCATAATCCCGATCATGCTTATGCCTCCAGTCCTATCTTAGATCGTATCTCAGAAACGCTACGTAGGCGCCGGCGAAGAACAGGACTCCGTAGACCCCGAGCAGCACAAGGTCAACCCAGACAGCGGCCAGCCGCTTGAGGGTTAAGGCAGACCCCCTTATTACTTTGCCGCTATCCTCGACCAATGCGATGCCACGCACTGCCAAAGACCGGTTCTTTTGACGAAGACATCTGTCCATCGTTCTTGGCCGCTGGTATCCTTGCCCTTTAGCTTCCCTTTGAAAGTGTTGCGGCCAGTGACTACAGCCGTGTCTCCGTAAACGCGGACCTTCATTTCATCGGCCACCTCGGACGATATCACATCCTCGCCGGACTTTAGCGACGCCAGAAATTGGGCCTTACTCAAGAAGGTGCCATCTTGGTCCGTCCCCGTCCAGTTATCTGCCAGAATCCCGTCAAGGAATGCCACGTCACGTCTGACCATGGCATCGTTCCACTCATTCTCCAGCTTAATCAACTCCTGCTCTACGCTAACGCTCTTTTTCCGGGGCGAAAATTCAGTTTGTGCTAAGCTGGCCGCTGCGAATACCAAGACGACGAGGCTGACCGCAAGAGCAATGCGTTTCATAAAACTCCTCCTTTCTTGAATCTCGAAAATAGGGCTACCGTCTAGCCACTTGCTCTTTACCGTACGTCATATCTCAGAAACGAAACGTAGGCACCAGTGAAGAAAAGCAGTCCGTAGATTGCGAGCAAGACGAAATCGATCCAGACCGCCGCCAAGCGCCTCCCGAGCGCCACGGGCTCGGCCGGAAGCTTCGGCGCCGGGGCCTCCCGGTCGATCTTCCCGCCGCCGTGGGCGACCTGCTTGAAGCTAATCATGTCGTACTTGCTGGCGACGTCGCGGTCGACGATCTGCTTGTATCGCGAGCGGGTTTCCCGCCAAGCCGCTTCCTCGGCGAAGCCCGTCCCGGCGAGCTCCGTCAGCACGTGGACGAGGCAGCTCACGGGCGACAGCCTGGCGATCGTCCGGGCCGCGGCCGCCTGCGCGGCCCGCTGATCGTCGAAGACGGCGTCGATCTTGTCGAGGTCGGCGTTGAGCCGGGCCGCGAACTGGCTCCTGAGGTCGGCCTGGGCCTTCGCGTAGGCATCGATGGCCGGGTCCTTGGCCCGCGCGGCTTTGTAGTAATCCTGGTATGACATATCCTTGACGCCGGGCATCGAGGCGGCCAGCTTGTCCACGGCTTCCTCGACCTCCTTTTGCGATTGACGGCGGACCTGGCTTTTCTCGAGCTCGATGACCTGCTGCGACCTGATGGGCCGGACGAGCTTGGCCAGGACGACGCTCCCTTTGGGAAGGATCATGGCCAGGGCCACCCAGCACGAGAGGAGGGAGACCATGGCGGAAACGGAGCTCCGGCTTAAGCTCGAGACGAGCAGGCCAAGCCCGTAGAAGACCATGAGGAAGACGAGCGAGGCGGCCACGCCGATCCCGAACGGCGCCCAGGTCCCGGCCTCCCGGAAGGGGTCGATGCCCAGGGCTGTCGTAAGCAGGATGCCCGTCAGCACCCCGGCCAGGAAGGCCGCTGCGAGAAGGGTCCCTCCGGCGGCCATCTTGGCGGCGATGACGACCGGCCGCGGCACGGCGTTGGCCATGACCTGGGCCAGAGTCCGCCGCTCCTTCTCCCCGACCACGGCGTTGAAAGCGAAGATCATGACCAGGACGGCCAGGACCGTGGTCACGATGAAGGCCAGGTCGAGGCGGCCGAAGAGCGCGGTGAACGGGTTGTCGAGCCGCCGGGAGTTGTTGAACTGGACCCGGGCCTCCAAGCCGAAGGCGCGCGCCTCGACGGCATTGGGCAGCACCATCTCGACTCCGGACGAGAGCAAACCAAGCGCGGCCGGCGGTCGAAAGGCCAGGCCGCCGTTCATGAGGAAATCCTGGACGGTCTTGCGGAGTTCGGCGTCATCGCGGACGGTGTCGTCGTAGACCTGCCGGCGGTCGGCGTAATCCTTCTGACTGACGCTGAAGCCGAGCGGGATGACGACCAGGCAGATGATTAGGGCTAGGAGGAAGCGGTAGTTTCGGATGTTCTCTAGGAGCTCTTTCCGGTAGATGATCCTGAACACGGCTTTTCTCCCTATCGGACGTCGTAGCGCAGGAAGGCGACGAAGGCCCCGGCGAAGAAGATGAGGTTGAAGAGGACGAGGAGCACGATGTCCGGTAAGACATCGCGGACGATGGCCCTTGGCGCGGCCGGGACATAGGTGAACACGGGCGCCGCGGCTTCGACATCGGCCGTGCTTTCCTGCCCAAAGCCTTGCTTGTATTGGATCATACGGTTTTTGTTGAAGATGTCCCGGTTGAGGGTCTCCTCGAAACGGCGGACGCCGTTCTGGAACTGCTCGTTCTCAAGCCGTCCTGTCCGGCCGAGCTCGGCCAGGGGGCGGATGAAGGAGGTGACCGGCGACAGCCGGGCGATGGTGACGGCTAGAGTGTTCCTCCTGTTCTCATGGGCATCGACGTCGCGGTCCATGGCCCGCCAACCTTCTTCGAGCTGGGCCTGGTAGCGATTCGTGATCTCCTCCTGCTTTTTCGCTCCTTCCTTGGCCGCCGGGCTGGTATCGTCGTCGGGCATGGCTTGGACCAGGCGGTCTATCTCGGCGTCCCGCTCCTTTTCGATGCTCCGGCGGAGCTGTGCTTTTTCCAAGGCCACCCGGGCCTCCGACTTGCTGGGCGTAACGATCTGGGCCAAGGCCGAGCTCAGGCGCGGGTAGACGCCGTAGAGAGAGACCCAAAGGAGGAGCAGGGCGACCAGGGCCGGGACGGCCTGCTTCGTCAGCGCCGAGACGAGGAGCCCGAGGTTTAAGAAGGTCCCGATGAATAGGACCGCGATGAGGACGGCTAGCCCGATGGACGTCCCAGCCCCAGGAACGGCCGTAATCGGGTTCCCCTGGACTTCGATAAGAACGAGGCTCGCTGCTAAGGTCAGTAGGAATGGGATTAGAATGACCAGGGCGTTGGCCGCGGCCTTGGCCAGCAGGACCTCGGCCCGGGGGACAGAATTGCTGAGGATCTGCCGCAGCGTTCCCTGCTCCTTCTCTCCGGCCACCGCCCCGTAGGTCAGGATGACGGCCAGGAAGCTCATGACCACTGCCACAACAAAGACCAGGTCGAGCGGACCGTAGAAGAACTCGTAGAGGTTGTCGCGGCCCTGGTTGTTGCTCAGGCGCATGACGGCCGGCGGCGCTCCGTATTTGTACTGGGTCTCCGCGATATTCGGGCTCAGGAGTTCGAGGCCGAGCGAAATGAACGAGAGCGGCGAGGGCGCGGCGAAGGATTTGGCCCCCTCGTTGAGCACGTCGCTGACCGTCTTCGTTCCCTCCTGGTAGATCCGGACGGCATCACGATAGTTCTGGAGACGGGTCCGGTAGCCCTTCAGGCTGACCTCGACCCCCAGGGGGATGAGGACCAGGCACAGGGCCAGGATAACCCAGAAGCGGCGGCTGGCCAGCGCATCGCGAATTTCCTTGATAAAGAGCGTGCGCGTCATTGGGATTGCTCCGTTATATCTTCAGCGGCTCGGACTTCATGTAGTCGATATAGATCTTGACCAGGTCCTCGTACTGGAGCTCCTCCCGGGTCCGCTCCATGACGAGGCGGCCTTCCTTCATGATGCCCACCCGGTCGCCGATCTCTTTCGCCCGGAAGATGTCGTGGGTCGACATCAGGATGGCCTTGCCCTCTTTCTTGAGCTCGTTCAGGATCTCCAGGAACTCCTCGGCCGCCTTGGGGTCGAGGCCCGAGGTCGGCTCGTCGAGCAGGATCCCCGGCGCGTCCTTGATCACGGCGATCGATATCCCGAGCTTCTGCCGCATGCCCTTGGAGAAGTTCTTGACCCGCTGCTCGAAGGCCTTTTCTTGGAGCGAGACCCGGCGCATGACTTGGTAGTAGTCGTTCTTCGAGAGGTTCGTCTTGCCACCGAGTTTCGCGAAGAAGTCGAGGTTCTGGCGGGCGGTGAAGTTCCCGTAGAGCATGACGTTCTCCGAGACGAAGGAGACGTACTTCTTGGCCTCGAGCGGGTCCCTGGTGACGTCGATGCCGTTGACGTAGCAGGTCCCGGTCGTCGGCGGGATGAAGTTCAGGAAGAGGTTGATCGTCGTCGTCTTCCCGGCGCCGTTGGCCCCGAGCAGGCAGTAGACTTCCCCAGGGTAGATGTTCAGGTTCAGGTGGTCTACCGCAAGGATGCCGTCTTCGTAGCGCTTGGACAGGTCGTCGGCCTTCAGGATGGGTTGTTGGTTTGCCATGTTTTCTCCCTCGTTATGGAAGAGATTTCATTTTCTATCCGCTATTTCACCGGACGTCGTAACGCTGGAAGGAGATAAAAACGAGTCCGAACATGATTGCATTGTACAAGATCAGGCCGGCTCCATATGCCGCTGCGTTCTTGACGCGCTCCAGGAGTCGCGGGACGTGTTCTTTGAATTCGGGAACAGCCGCGAAATCAAAAGGCTTTTTCGAGACGTAATCGGGATGGAAATAAAGATGGGGACTATCATTATCCTTCATATCCTGGTCTTTGAAAAACCGGATCAAATCACTCTGATATTGAACGACCTGGCGGCGAAAATGCATGAAATGCGCCAGGCCCGTTCCCGCCGTGGCCGACGCCGCGTACTCGAACAGAGAGGCGGGGGAGACGCAATTTGCGGCCATGAACGTGCTAACCACCCGCATCTTCTTATCGAGATAGAGATCAAAGACCCTTTCCTCGGCCTGCGTCGCCTCGTTCGTAACCCTAACATTCAGTTTCGTGGACTCAGCCTGGGGACTTGAGGTCACCATATCTTCGCCGCTGTGTCTGTTCCAGACCTCGCGACCCGCCAACCGGGCCTCTTCGGCAATCGCCTTCTCGGTCGGCACGGAAAAGGACCCAAGGCGGAGCAGCGGCCCGGCCGACTTGGGCAGGACGACCACGATGAAGACCCAACATAGCAGACAAAGGACAAGGCTGTTCTTGGAACTGCCGGTAGCCGTCGAGCAAAAAAGTCCGAGGAGGATGAAAAAGGACAGATAAAGCAGCGAGAGCAAAAAAAACAAGGATAAGGCAATCATATAGCCCCCGGACAACACCGGGATTCCCCGGAGAGAAAGAAGGACGAGGCTTAAGATGAGTCCGATGACAAAGGGGATTCCAACTGTTAGGATGGCTCCGGCGTACTTGGACAAAAGGAGTTTGTTCCGCAGGACGCTGTTCGAAAGGACCAGCCGAAGTGTTCCTTTCTCTTTCTCGTAGCTCACCGCGTTGAATGTCAGGACGAGGGCGAAAAAGCTGAAGATGATCTGCACGATGGAGGTGAGGTCAGGGGAATTCAAAATACTGGCTTCGGAATCGCCCTGAGATCCGGTCAACCGGGAGCCCAGCATGCTGACAGAAAGGCCTTGGGGCATCTGACCCTCATGGCCGTCGGCGATAAACCTGACCGATTGTGGTTCCATGAGAATCGTCTGCGATACCCATATCAAGTTGTACAGCTTCGAGGAAGACGATCGAAGACTCAGGCCGCGCTTGATGGCGTTCTGAGAAAAATTCGCCAGCCGGTCCTGATGGATCCCGGCAAAAATCAGGGACCAGGCGACAAGCCCGGCGAGGATGATAGTGGCGTAGATCGAAAACCTAAGACTGGTCGCGTCCTCAATGAGCTGCCTTTTCAGCATATATCTGAACATCGTTATATTTCCATTCGAGGGTCGTAACGGGCGAAGGCGAAATAGGCTAGTGCAAAGAGAAGAACATTATCGATAACCAGAATGAGGACGTTTGGAAACCACATCTCGAGCCTCCGGCCGAACCCGTCCTTATGGTAGAGAAAAACTGGCAGGTCGCTGAGGTCGAGAGGCTTGAGCTCCTTCTCGTACTGCGCATTCCGCTTGCCGACCTCCCGGAAAGCTGCGCTCTCCCACCAACGCTCTTTATTTTCCGCAACCACTCGCTCTAGGTCATCGACAAGAGCCCTATCGGCAGGCTTGAGCTCCCTCGGATATGGATAGGCATACTTCAAAGACAAGCCATTTTTTTCGTCCAGATACCGGACGTATTGGTGCCAATAGAGAGTCAATTGGACGAAGAAGTGATCCAGCGCCAGGCGGCCGGTTCCGGTCTCCAATTCAGCAGCGTGGCCGAAACACGACGGCGGCAGGAAAGCTAAGGCCCAATTTCGGAGGCGGTTAACCTTCGTCCGGGCCTGACCGGCCTGTTGCCTCAGGTTGAAGATCTTTAGGGCGTAGTCTTCTCTTAGCCGTTCCTCCTGCGGAATGTACGATTCAAAGTAGGCAATCGTCTCCGGAGGGTTCAGCCGGCCGAGCAGCGCGTCGAAAAACTCCTCTGTCGCCCTCATGAAAGTCACGCCTCGATGTACAGGGATATCACTCTCAATCTTATCCATGCGGGCGACTCCTTCATCTACGAGCGCCCCATAGTTCCTGTCATAGTTCCTGGCTATTCGTGCCGAGGTCCCGTCTGCCATGCTGTTGATCGCAAGAGGTAAAAGGAAAACGGCGATCAGGTAAAAGGCCAGGACGACGACCAGGCTCTGGAAGGAGCTCTTGGTAAAGCTAGAAACGAGGATTCCGAAGAGGAGGACCGAAGATAGATAGAGTAAAGAGAACAGGTAGATCAAGAGCAAAGAGGAAAGGACTCCTTTCCCGATTTCGATGCCATTCAAGAAAAGCAGGATGACTAAGCCGGAGAGGAAACTGAAGAGCACGGCCACTGCGAGGGAAATGAATCCTCCGAGATATTTCCCCACTAGGAACCGAACTCGGGGGACGGCGCTGGACAAGGCCAGCGACAACGTTCCGCTCTCTTTTTCTCCGGATATTCCTCCGTAGGCGAGAAGGATCGCTAGGATTGTGAAGATGCCGATGACGACCGATGATAGGTCAAAGAAGGAAAAAACCGATGCAAATTCGTTATTGACTTGGCCGCCTTTGAGAACAGTCGGGATCTCCCGATGGGTGATGGTGACGAAGTTTCCCGCTTTGCTCTCCAGTCCTGGGATGAAAATACTTAGAACGGAAGGCTCTTTATAGATATTGAAGTGGAGGAATGAGTAGGCCGGTACCTTCGCGAGGTCAGCTCGAGTTAAAGCAGTTCCCTTATTATAGTCGTTGAGGCGATCAAGGTAGTTCCCGGCTTGGATGACGGTGCTAACGGCTACCAGGACAACCGCCACGAGAACGCAGGCGATGAACTTGAACGAGAGGATGTTGTCCAGGAACTCCCGCTTGATGATCGTCCGAATCATCGTTAGCCTACCCCTTCGGCACCCTTGCCTGCTAAATTCTATGCAAAATCAGTGCCAATTGACAGGCCTTGCTTATCTTAAGGGATATATGCCGAATTGCACAGTTTGATTTATCTACTATCGTGAAATCCGTTACCCGATGAGGTGTAATTAGTTACCCTGCTTTTCGAGAATGCCCGAAAACCAAGAGAGGGAATCGAACCCGACGCTCGAGTCACCCATTGGAAGAACAGACTGCCCAAGGCAAGGTTGGCCAGAAAACTCACATTATACGTGGACCATTGCTACGGATGAGGTCTGAAGTATAG
>Ga0187861_10002180_pt1 | contig 18661 bp, 19 predicted proteins | sample June2016WEW_10_1_3_FD_132986 | JGI IMG/M metagenome (GOLD analysis project Ga0187861, IMG submission 132986) | Peatland microbial communities from SPRUCE experiment site at the Marcell Experimental Forest, Minnesota, USA - June2016WEW_10_100 | ecosystem: Environmental > Terrestrial > Soil >...
ACAAAAGTGACCGGGCACTCTCTGCGGCTTTTGCAGAGAGGGGGCGCTATTTCGCACCCTGACGTTATCGCGTCTTAGAATGGACAGGTGTATCACAAAAAGCCATTGAAAAAAATTCACTTTTATTGTAAACTGCGATTAATCCTTTTCCCGCAGGAAATCAAAAGTTTTCCACATATGTTGAAAACATGTTGAAACCGGTTCTATAAAAGGCGTGTTCCATGGACGACGTCTGTACTGAAATCAAGCTTCGTCTTGCGCAGATGGTAAGTGAAGACAATTTTAAAACGTGGATCGAGCCCGTCAAATTTCTCAACTACAGAGACGGCCTTTGCTCGGTTGTTGTTCCCAATGCCTTTTTCCGGGACTGGATCATTGAAAATTTCGAGCCCTTGTTCAAGACCCTTCTCAAAGAAGCGACTCACGAGGAGGCACGGATCGAATATCTCCTTAGAAAGGAAGAGGCACGGATCGAGAAAAAAAACATCGCTCTCAAGAAGCAGGCGTCTTCCGATCTTTTTAAGCCGAGATATACATTTGAAACGTTCGTCGTGGGAGCGAGCAACCAGTTTGCGAACGCCGCGTGCCTTGCCGTCGCAAATAATCCGGGAAAGGTATATAATCCCCTTTTCATCTATGGTGGGGTGGGCCTCGGAAAAACACACCTCCTCAATGCTGTCGGTAATTTTCTCCTTGCCCGTCAAAACGCCGATATCAGCCGTATCTGCTATATTACCGCGGAGGAGTTCACCAACGAGCTCATCAATTCACTTCGTTTCGACAAGATGGATGATTTTAGAAACCGTTTCCGCAAAATGGATGTGCTTTTGATCGATGATATACAGTTCATTGCCGGTAAAGAGCGGACCCAAGCCGAATTTTTCTACACCTTTAATGCCCTCTACGATACTACAAAGCAGATTGTCGTGACCAGTGATAAATTTCCGAAAGACATCCCCAATTTTGAGGAGAGACTCCGCTCCCGGTTTGAATGGGGCTTAATCGCCGACATTCAGCCTCCCGACCTTGAAACAAAAGTCGCTATCCTGAACAAAAAAGCTGAGTTTGAAAATGTTGTTCTGCCTCAAGACGTCGCCTTCTACCTTGCCTCGAATATAGATCATAACATTCGTGTTCTGGAAGGGTCTCTCATCCGTCTCAGCGCATTCGCCTCCCTTCGCAATATACCCATAACCATGACTCTCGCGAAGGAGGTAATGGGAAACATTATCACCGACAAGAAAAAGGAAATCACCATAGATATGATTACAAAGGAAGTTACTTCATACTTTTCCGTCAAGGTCTCCGATCTAAAATCCGCAAAACGCATAAAGTCTATTATGCTCCCCAGGCAGATTGCCATTTTTCTCTCGAGGAAACTCACGGGCAACTCCCTGGTGAGCATCGGCGAAAAATTCGGAGGTAAGGACCACGCCACAATCATTCATTCAATTAAAAGGGTTGAAGAAGAAATGAAAACAAAAAAGGATTTAAAGGAGGCTGTGGAAAAGATAGAGATGCGGGTTAAGTCCACATGAGTCTACATATTTTTCACAGGGGCAAGGACGGGAGCGACACTTTTTTCCTTTTCTTTCCGGGGCAAAACGTACTTTTCCACAAATCAACATCTCTTATGATTACGACGTATAAGGAGATAATATGAATATAATAATAGAAAGAGAACTCCTGCTCACACCCCTCACAAAACTCGTCAATATCACGGAGCACCGGTCCATTATGCCCATTCTCTCGAATATCCTTATCGCCTTTTCCCGGGGAGAGATCGATGTCTATTCGACAGACCTTGAATTGAGCGCGATGAGTCGCGTACCTTACCAGGGAGACAGTGAAAAGAAAATTGTTGTTCACGGCAGGAAATTTTTTGAAATACTGAAGGAGATGGATGCGGACGCGTTAGACCTTGAAATTGGCGATAACACGATGACCATGAAGCAGAAACGGGCTGAATTTGTGCTCAGTCTGCAAGACCCGGAAGAATTTCCGGAGGTGAGGGAGATCACAGGCTCGGAAGAGTTTTCCCTTTCAGGTGCGACGTTCCTGGAAATGCTCGACAAGGTGGGATTTGCCATATCATCGGACGAAACAAGATATGTGCTTACAGGTATGTATATCGTCGGCTCCGAGGGACTTATATCGGTAGTGGGGACAGATGGTTTCAGGATGGCTCTCTACCAGCAGGAGGTAGAGGGCGTCAAAGGATTTCCCGGTATTATTATCCCGAAGCGATCTATTCTTGAGATAGGAAGGATGATCGGGGAGGGAGATCAAGTGCGGTTTGTGGTGGGTGAAAAGCATGTCCAGCTTAGCACGCCTTCGGTCACAGTGATATCAAGGCTCCTGGAAGGGAATTTTCCGGATTATGAGAATGTCGTGCCGAGGAATAACATGAACGTGCTCACGGTCGATAAAACGCGATTTATGAAGGGTTTGCGGAAAGTAGCAACAATCATCAGCAAATCAGAGCCGATAAAGGTGACGTTATCGGAAGGCAGCATGGAGATTGAGACGGAATCGGAAATCGGTCACGCAAAAGAAATCCTTGAGGTCAATTACACCGGCGAGAAGCTAAGCATGAATTTTAACATCCGGTTTCTTATGGATGTCACAAGTCACATTGACGGGGAAATTATCGTTATAAGGGCGCCTTTGACCTATGGCGCGGTGCTTTTTGAGGGAGAGAAAGAGGATCATTACAAGAATATTGTGATGCCCATAAGGGTCTGAAGGTGAAAGAGTACGGTGCGGAAAACATAAAAATTCTCGACGGGCTACGCGCGGTGCGCAAAGTACCGTCCATGTATATCGGCAATACCGGGGCAGAGGGCTTGCATCACCTCGTGTATGAGCTTGTCGATAATAGTGTCGACGAAGCGCTTGAGGGGTATTGCGACAGAATTTCCGTCACCATTCACACGGATAATAGCGTTACCGTCGAGGATAACGGCCGGGGCATCCCGGTTGATCTCCACAGCGATAACCTCTCCGCCCTGGAGATTGTGCTCACGAAGCTGCACGCGGGCGGAAAGTTCGATAAAGAGAGCTACAAATTTTCGGCAGGTCTCCACGGCGTCGGTTTGTCTGTCGTGAATGCACTCTCCGAACATCTTGAGGTAGAGGTGCGCAGGGGGGGCAAGGTTTATTTTCAGCGCTACGAGCGCGGAGAGAAAATAACGGATATCAAGATAATCGGCGACACCGCAAGGTCGGGTACAAAGGTACGTTTTCTCCCGGACGCGGAACTGTTCGATTCGATAGAATTTAGCTATGAGATGCTCAGTCAGAGGATGCGGGAGATATCTTTTCTCAATAACGGCATCTACATCGTTCTCGGCGACGACCGCAAGGCGAGAAAGCAGGAGTTCAAACATACGGGCGGCGCAAGGGCTTTTGTCTCTTATTTGAACTATAATAAAAATATACTCATCCCCGAACCCATATATGTGACGGGAACGAAGCCCGGCCTCGATTTTTTTGAAGCCGCCATCCAATATAACGATGGCTATAATGAGCACATATACAGCTTTGTGAATAACGTAAATACCCATGAAGGCGGGTCGCATGTTGCCGGTTTTCGATCGGCCCTCACCAGGTGTATCAATACGTTTGCCGAGCATAAGAAACTGATCAAGGAGAACCTTTCGGGGGATGACGTAAAGGAAGGTCTTGTGGCCGTGATTAATATGCGGATACAGAACCCTCAGTTCGAGGGACAGACAAAATCGAAGCTCGGTAATAGTGAGATAAAAGGCCTTATTGAAGTCCTCATGAACCAGAAGCTTGTCGACTATTTTGAGCTCAACGAACATGCGGCGAAGGCAATTGTCAATAAGGCAATTGACACGAAAAGGGCACGGGAGGCGGCGAAAAAAGCAAGGGAGTTGATAAGGAGCAAGAGCGCCGCGGAGACAGGCATACTGCCCGGAAAACTCGCCGACTGTCAGGAGACAAGCCCTGATTTCAGGGAGCTTTACATTGTCGAGGGTGATTCTGCGGGCGGCTCCGCCAAACAGGGACGCGACAGAAAGACGCAGGCTATCCTGCCCCTGAAGGGTAAGATCCTTAATGTGGAAAAGGCAAGAGAGGAAAAGGTGCTGTCCAATCAGGAGATCAGGGCCATTTATCTCGCCCTTGGCATCAACGGTAATGGAATGGACAACCTGCGTTATAAAAAAGTGATGATTATGACCGATGCGGACGTGGACGGCTCCCATATCCGGACCCTTCTCCTGACGTTCTTTTATAGAAAAATGCCGGAGCTCATTGAAAAAGGATATCTCTATATCGCACAGCCTCCACTTTATAAGGTTACTATAGGCAGCAAGGAACTTTACATAAAGAACGATGAAGAATTTGAGCAATTCATCGCGCAAAGAAGCACGGAAAAAATAAAATGTTTTATTCGGGACAAGGAAGTAGGGCGCGACCGCCTCAGGGAGGACATAGAGGGCACAAGAAATATCGGGAAATATCTTAATGAGATGGAGCGGCTCGGGATAAAAAAGGCAGTCGTGTTATCCCTCTTTGGAGCAGATATACATAGAAGAGAAGACTTCGAAAACCGGGACAAGCTCTTCCCCCTCAAAGAGCGTCTGGCGAAAAAAGGATATGATGCCGACATCCTTCCGGACCATGAGCATAATCTTTATACGTTAACTACCCGGGATAGCGTCAAGAAGGACCGCGAGCTTGTTATCGATTATGAGTTCTGTAGCCGGGAAGACTACCGGCGATGCTACCATATCTACAAGCGGACGGCCCCATATTATGAGAACGAGATACGGGTTCTCAACAAGGACGGCACCATCCGCTCCACCAACGAGGAGGAGCTCCTCGCGTTCGTCAACGAGAAAGGGAAGGAAGGCATCACCATACAACGCTACAAGGGCCTGGGGGAGATGAACCCCGAACAGCTTTGGACGACAACCATGGATCCGGCCCGGAGGACGCTGATACGGGTCTCCATCGAGGATGCCATACAGGCCGATCAGATGTTCACGATACTCATGGGGAGCAACATAGAAACGAGGAGAGCGTTTATCGAGGAAAATGCGGTAGATGTCAGAACCCTTGATATATGATTATTATCGGTTTAACCGGCATATTGGGAAGCGGCAAAAGCACCGTCGCTGCCTTGCTCGGGAAGCGGGGCCTGGAAGTAATCGACCTCGACGCACTCGCAAGAGATAGTCTCAACCGGAAAGAAACCCAGGATGACATTAAGAGGGCCTTCGGTCCGGAATATGTTATCGACGGCACAGTAGATGTAAAGAGGCTTAAGGGGGTTGCTTTCACGAAAGAGCACCTGCAAATGCTTGAGGCGATTATTCATCCGCGGATACTACAGGAGATAAGGAGGAGGCTCGATGCGCTCGAAAAAAAGGACATCCCCATGGTTTTCATCGACCACCCCCTTCTTTTTGAAGTGGGATTTTACAGGAGACTTGACAAGATCGTCGTGGTCACTGCGGCCATGGAGACCATCAGGGAAAGGCTGAAACAAAGGGGTATGGACCCCGACGATATCGAACGGAGGCTCTCCTTTCAACTATCATTAGAGGTAAAGGAAAAAATGGCAGACTATCTTATCGACAACAATGGAACGGAAAATCAGCTCGAGGAACAGGTTGACGGGCTCCTCGAAAAGATAACGAAGGGGGAGGTATCATAAGATGTACTTAAACGAGCTAAAAAGGAAAAAGATAGGGGATCTGACGCATATTGCGAAAGAGTTGACCGTGGAGAATGCAACCGGCCTGAGAAAGCAGGAGCTTATTTTTGCTATTCTTCAGTCGCTCGTTGAAAAAAATGAGCTCATCCACGGCGAGGGCATACTGGAGATCCTCCCGGAAGGGTTTGGGTTCCTGCGATCGACAGACTCCAATTATTTGCCCGGCCCGGACGACATATACGTCTCCCCGTCGCAGATAAAAAGGTTCGGATTAAGAACCGGAGATACAATTGCAGGCCAGATAAGGCCGCCCAAGGACAACGAGAAGTACTTTGCCCTTCTGAAGATCGAGAAAATTAACTTCGATGACCCCGAGATCGCCAAGGACAAGATCATCTTTGACAACCTGACGCCCATATACCCGTGCGAGCGCATACAGCTGGAGACAACCTCGACCAAGCTCTCCACGAGGGTAATGGACCTCTTCACCCCCATAGGCAAGGGCCAGAGGGGGCTGATCGTGGCGCCGCCGAGGACAGGGAAGACAATGCTCCTCCAGGGTCTTGCGAACAGCATCACGACAAACCACAAAGAAATCTATCTTATCGTGCTCCTCATCGATGAAAGGCCCGAAGAGGTCACCGACATGGAGAGGTCGGTAAACGGCGACGTGATCAGCTCCACCTTTGACGAGCCGGCAACGAGACACGTGCAGGTGGCCGAGATTGTCATAGAGAAGGCAAAAAGGCTGGTCGAGCACAAGAAGGACGTGGTAATCCTGCTGGACAGCATCACCAGACTGGCCCGGGCATACAACACGGTCGTCCCGAGCAGCGGCAAGATCCTTTCCGGCGGCATCGACGCCTCTGCCATGCAGAAACCGAAGCGCTTCTTCGGCGCCGCCCGAAAGATAGAAGAAGGCGGAAGCCTCACGATTATCGCCACGGCCCTTATCGATACGGGCAGCAGAATGGACGAGGTCATATTCGAAGAATTCAAAGGAACAGGCAACTCCGAGATCTATCTCGACCGGAAGTTGACGGAAAAAAGGATGTTCCCCTCCATCGACATCAACAAGTCGGGCACCAGAAAAGAGGAGCTCCTTATCAACAACGGCGACCTGTCGCGCATATGGCTCCTGCGCAAGGTGCTCCAGCCGATGAATACGGTCGAATCGATGGAGTTTCTCCTGGAAAAGCTCTCCGACACGGATTCCAATAAAGACTTTCTCAATTCAATGAGCAGAGGAGGATAACATACAGGTGTTTGCCGGAGCTCTCCTGGAAGGGCTTGATGCGGGCAGTTTGCAGCGGTGAGCGGGGAGGCTTCGGCGGCTTCGCCGACGGAGGGGGTGCTGAACCCCAATAATGGCTTGACAGAGGAGGATAACATGAAAGACAAGATCCATCCGGAAATGAAGAAGGCCCAGGTGCGCTGCGCCTGCGGAAACACCTTCGAGACCCTCTCGACAAAGGAGAAGATCACGGTGGAAATATGCGCGAAGTGCCATCCCATCTTTACGGGACGCGAGAAGCTCCGGGATTCCGCGGGAAGGGTGGAAAAGTTCGAGAGAAAGTACGGCAAGAGGGTGGCAAAGGATAAGGGATGATCGCGGGAAAGCTCGAGGACCTCGAGAAGCGGTTTGAGCAGATAGAGGCCGATATGGCAAGGCCGGCCGCAACCTCCACTATCGAGGAGTACAAAAAGCTCAGCCGTGAGCACGCACAATTGCGCGAACTGGTCACTATATTCCGGGAATGGAAGAGGATCGGGGAGGAGCTCCAAAAAGCGCGGAAGATGATACAGCAGGAGGCGGAGGAGGAGATGAGGGGCCTCGCCAGGGAAGAGGCGGCGCTTCTTGAGAAAGAGAACGAGAGGCTCGAATCCCTCCTGAAAGGCAAGCTTCTTTCGAAGGACGAGCAGCAGGTGGAGAACACGTTCCTGGAAATCCGGGGAGGCACCGGAGGCGAAGAGGCGGCGCTCTTTGCCCGCGACCTTTTCAGCATGTATATGAAGTATGCGGAGAAGATGCGCTGGAAGACCGAGATTCTCACTATGAGCATGTCCGACTTAGGCGGCTTCAAAGAGGTCACCGTGGCCATAGAGGCGCCCGAGGCATTTAAGAGGCTGAAATACGAAAGTGGGGTGCACCGGGTACAGAGGGTGCCGGAGACGGAATCTCAAGGGAGGATCCATACGTCCACCGTCACTGTCGCCGTGCTGCCCGAGCCGGAGGAGCTGGAGTTGAACATAAACGCGGAGGACCTGCGCATCGACGTGTACCGGTCGAGCGGTCCCGGCGGCCAGCATGTGAACACGACCGATTCCGCTGTCAGGATCACCCATTTGCCCACAGGTCTCGTGGTAACCTGCCAGGACGAGAAGTCGCAGCACAAGAACAAGGCGAAGGCGCTCAGGGTGTTGAGGGCACGACTCAAGGAAAGAATGGAGGAAGAGAACGCTCAGGAGGTCTCGGAGGAGAGAAGAAAACAGGTGGGGACAGGCGACAGGAGCGAACGGATCCGCACCTATAACTTCCCCCAGGGCAGAGTAACCGACCATAGAGTCGGCCTCACCCTCTACAAACTCGAGGACGTGCTGGCAGGCAATCTCGACAGCCTTCTTGATCCGCTTGCGGCCCACTTTCAGACAGAGTTTCTGAAGACACGGTAGACTATCGTGCGCATCAGACAACTATATCTTTCCGAAAAAGACCTGCCCAGGGTCGACCTCGTCGGCATCATTTCCCATGTGCTTTCCCTTCCCCCGGAGCGGATACTGATGGAGCCTGAAAGGGTGCTCAATGAGTCGGAACAGCTGAAAATAAGGCAATCGATCGAGGAGAGGCGGAAAGGGACGCCCCTGGCCTACCTCACTCACATGCGGGAGTTTCTCTCGGAGCCGTTCTACGTGGACGGGCGCGTCTTGATACCGAGACCGGAAACAGAGCTGCTCGTGGAAGAGGCAATGAAGATTATCGGGTCGAAGGGACGTCTGCGCGTGCTCGACATGGGGACCGGCTCAGGGGTCATAGGCATACTACTCGCGAAAAATGGGGCCGGGGGCGTTGTGTGTGCCGATATCTCGCCCGCCGCCCTCGCGGTGGCCCGCAAGAACGCCCGTGCTTTCGGGCTTCAGACCGGGATCGAGTTTATGGCCTCCGACCTGTTCTCCGCGATCAAAAAGGGCCGGACCTTCGATCTTATATGCGCTAATCTGCCCTATGTGGCCCTCCATGAGTGGGAGGGGCTTATGGCTGAGGTGAGGGAGTTCGAGCCGGCCCATGCCCTGGTGGGCGGGAATGCGGGAACAGAGCTCTACGAGAGGTACCTGGAGGAGATTGGCGACTATCTCGCCGAAGAGGGCACTCTCCTGTGCGAGATCGGGGGTGAAGACCAGGCGGCCCTTCTGGGCGCGGTTTTGAAAAAGGCAGGTTTTGAGATGACGGTACTGCGCGACCTCGCGGGTCGGCAGAGGGTGATAAGGGGCTCATGGAAAAGTTTGTCATAGAGGGTGGTGAGCGGCTTCAGGGCACGGTCAGGGTAGGCGGCGCAAAAAACGCGGTGCTCCCCGTGCTTGCGGCGACCCTGCTCCAGGAGGGTCTTTACCGGATCACCAATGTCCCCCGGCTCCGGGACGTGGATTCCATGATAAAGCTGCTTTCTTTCATAGGCGCCAAGAGTGCGCGCCTTGACGAGCATACGGTGATCGTAGACACGGAGAACGCCGGCAACTACACTGCCCCCTATGAAATAGTGAAGGAGATGCGGGCCTCCGTCCTCGTCCTGGGGCCGCTCGTGGGGAGGCTCAAACGGGCGGTCGTTTCCTATCCGGGGGGATGCGCAATCGGAGAGCGGCCGATAAACCTTCATCTTAAAGGGCTTTCCCGGTTAGGGTGCGAGGTACGGATACATGAAGGATACGTCGACGTGAGCGCAAAAAAGCTCCGCGGGGCACGAGTGGTTTTTGACGCCCCCACGGTAGGGGGGACGGAAAATATCCTTATGGCAGCGGTACTCGCTGAAGGCGAGACGATACTACAGAACGCCGCGCGGGAGCCCGAGGTAGTCGATCTTGCGGTCATGCTGACGCAGATGGGCGCCAGGATCGACGGTATCGGCACCGAGCTGATCAGGATAAAGGGTGTCAAGGAGCTCACCCCCTGTGACTATGCGGTGATTCCCGACAGGATCGAAGCGGGCACCTTCCTCGTCGGCTGCGGCCTGACGAGGGGCAGTATAGTCCTTGAAGGCGCCAGGGCCGAGCACGTGAAGGCCGTGAGTGAAAAGCTGAAGGAAGCAGGTATGGAGATAGAGGAGAAGGACGGCTCGATCTGGGCGTCGATGACCCGGAAGAGACCCGCGGCTTTCGACGTGAAAACGCTGCCGTACCCCGGCTTCCCTACCGACATGCAGGCGCAGGTGATGGCGCTCACGAGCATATCCGGGGGTGTGAGCGTGATCACCGAGACGATCTTCGAGAACAGGATGATGCATGCCGCGGAGTTGAGGAGGATGGGGGCGGACGTGCACCTCATCGGAAATACGGCGATCGTGAAGGGGGTCAAGGCGCTCCAGGGCGCAAAGGTAATGGCCACCGACCTGCGCGCGAGCGCGTCTCTCATCCTGGCGGGCCTTTGCGCCCACGGCACTACGGAGGTTTCCCGGATCTACCATATCGACAGGGGGTACGAAGCGATCGAGAAGAAGCTGAAGAGCCTTGGGGCGCGGATCGAGAGGAGAAAGGATGAAAATATGGCACCTTGAGAAAGAGTACGACAGCTTCATCGCCGCCATCACCTCTGCAAGGGAAGAACGGAAGGCCGGTGTGAGAGATAAGGTGCAGGCTATCAGGGCGGAGGTGCTCGAGAAGGGCGAGGCGGCGCTTATGGCCTACGCCAGGCAATTCGACGGATGGACGCAAGACTACCCGCTGAAAGTGAGCCGGGATGAGCTCGAACGGGCCGCCGCGACGCTTGGAAAAAAAGACGAGGCCATACTCAAGGGGATGATAGAAAATGTGACCCTCTTTCACCGGAGCCAGAAGCAGCGTCAGCGGACCTACAGGAGACAGGGCCTGAAAGTGGTCGAGCGGTCCGTGCCCGTGGAGAGGGCCCTTGTTTACGTGCCCGGCGGAAAAGCGTCCTACCCATCAAGCCTTGTGATGGGGGCGGTGCCGGCCCGCATCGCGGGCGTCAAGGAAATCTACGCAACCACGCCTGCCCACGGAGGAGCGCTCAACCCCCATGTCGCCGCCGCCGCCCTGCTCCTCAATATTACGGGTGTCTACAGGATAGGCGGGGCGCAGGCAATCTATGCCTTCGCTTACGGAGCCGCCGGCGCACCGCGGGTGGATATGATCGTGGGTCCGGGCAATGCCTATGTGGAGGAAGCGAAGAGGGACGTGTACGGCCGGGTCGGCATCGACATGCTTGCCGGGCCAAGCGAGCTTGTCGTCCTCGTGACGGAGCCGTTCCCACCCGCCATACTCGCGTGGGACCTTTTTTCCCAGGCGGAGCACGATGAGATGGCGACGGTCGGACTCTTTTCTCCTTCAAAGGAGGAGCTGTACGGTGTGCTGCAGGCTATCGAGCGCCTTATCTCCTCCAACAAAAGGCGCGATATCGTTGAGCGGGCGCTCAGCACAAACGGCTTCCTGGTTCATTACACGGAAGTGGAAGCTGCCCTGGCTGCGATCGACGCAATCGCCCCCGAGCACCTGGAGGTTATCGGGGATGAGACGGTTGCGGAAAAAATACGATATTCCGGCATCACCTACGTGGGGCCTCACACGTGTGTCTCCATGGGCGACTACTATATAGGCACCAACCACGTGCTGCCGACCGGCGGCGCGGGGAGGTTCTCCTCCGGTCTCTCGGTAGACCGGTTTACAAAGAGGCAGGTTTTGGTTAAAATAGAAGGGTCATTTTTCAGGAAGTACGGGGAAGACGCCGCTCGCTTAGCGGACACAGAGGGTTTTTACGCCCATGGCGAGGCGATAAGGGCGAGAAAGGAGCTGCCTTAAGTGTTGCTGAGGATAGGGATACCAAAAGGGAGCCTCTTCGAGAGCACCCGCAGGCTTTTCAAAAATGCGGGTTATACCATAACGCTTGCGGAGCGGTCCTACGTTCCGGCCATAGATGACCCTGAGATCGAGGGGCTCGTGATCCGGGCGCAGGAGATGGGGCGGTACGTGGAGAACAACATACTCGACATGGGGATAACCGGCCTCGACTGGGTGCTCGAGCAGAACTCCAAAGTGGTGGAGGTCGCGCGCCTGCGCTACGGCAAGGTGGGATTCAGGGGCGTCAAATGGGTAGTGGCAGTGCCGGTCGACTCAAAGATCAAAGATCTGCAGGGGCTTAAGGGAAAGAAAATTGCGACCGAGCTGGTGGGCTTCACCACACGCTATCTGAAGGCGCATAAGATAGATGCAGTGGTGGAGTATTCGTGGGGGGCAACAGAGGCCAAGCCGCCCCTGCTCGCGGACGCCATAGTAGAGGTGACGGAAACGGGCGCGTCTCTCGCGGCCAACAACCTGCGCATCATCGACACCATTCTTGAATCGGAAACCGTGGTGATTGCGAACAAGAGCGCGTTCAAAGACAAGTGGAAGAAGACGAAAATCGAGAATATCGTGATGCTCCTCAAAGCGGCCCTCCTTGCCGACGAAAAGGTGGGGCTCAAGATGAACGTGCCGAGGGAGCAGCTCGATATTGTCATAGGCACCCTCCCTTCCCTGCACACGCCGACGATCTCAAACCTTTCAGATAGCGCATGGGTTGCCATAGAGGTGATTATCGACGAGCAGGTGGTCCGGGACATCATCCCGTCGCTCCGAAGGGCGGGCGCGCAAGGCATCGTGGAATATCCGTTGAATAAGGTGATACTCTAGGGGGATTCATGGAGAGGGAATCCGATGTAAAGAGGAAGACCCGGGAGACCCAAATACGGGTCGGCTGGAAGCTGGACGGGGAGGGCGCCTACCGCATCTCGACGGGTATTCCCTTCTTCAACCATATGCTAGAGCTTTTCAGCCGCCACGGCTTCTTCGATCTTACGGTGGAAGCGGAGGGCGATATCGAGATCGACTATCACCACACCATCGAAGATACGGGCATTACACTGGGGAAGGCGCTGCGAGAGGCCCTTCCCGCATTTGCCGGCATAAGGCGGTTCGGCCATGCAGTCCTCCCCATGGATGAGGCCCTCTGCATGGTGGCTATCGACCTCTCCGGCAGGCCGGGCCTCGTGTGGAACGGTGATATCAACGGGAAGGTGGGCGCCTTCGACGGCGAGGTGATAAAGGAGTTCTTCCGGGGCTTTGTGAACGAGGCGCGGATCACCCTCCACGTGAACCTGCTCTATGGCGAGAACCTGCACCACAGGATCGAGGCGATATTCAAAGCCTCGGGAAGGGCGCTCCGGGAGGCCGTGACGAGGGATGAAAGGGTGAAAGGTCCCCTCTCCACGAAAGGGTGCTTGTGATGATTGCGATAATAGATTACGGCATGGGTAATTTGAGGAGCGTGACGAACGCCTTCAGGCGCCTCGGCGCAGATATTGCCATCACGAGGGATGAATCGGTTATACGGGAGGCCCACGCCCTGGTCCTGCCCGGTGTCGGCGCCTTCGGGAAGTGTGTGGAGAACCTGAAAAACTTCGGCCTTTTCGACCTCCTGAAAGGGCAGATAGCCGAGGGAAAGCCCTATCTCGGGATCTGCCTCGGCATGCAGATACTCCTCGAATCGTCGGAAGAGGCGCCGGGGATTGCCGGCCTGGCGGTGATCAGGGGGCGCGTGGTCCGCTTCAGGGGCGCGATGAAGATACCCCATATGGGTTGGAACAGTGTGGAAATCGTGAGGCCTTCGGGGATATTTGACTCCATTCCCAGCGGTTCCTATTTTTATTTCGTCCACTCCTATTTTCCGGAAGCCCAGGAATCTGTATCGGCCACCGTCACCGATTACGGGGTGCGGTTTACCTCCTCTCTGCAGAGAGATACTATCTTCGCCTGCCAGTTCCATCCTGAAAAGAGCCAGGCCATCGGCCTCAGGCTACTGGGGAATTTTGTGAGATTATGCGAGTAGCGCGTCTCCTAGGTGTGTCTCTTCTCGTGCTTGCCGGCCTGTCCGGGCAGGCTTTTGCAATCGGGCTTTATGTGGAGCGGCTCACGGATATGAACGTTAACGTCTGCCCCGTCTGCCATCAGGTAATAGTGCCGGGGTCCATACACGAGGACGCGGAAGACCTGATAACGACCGCGCTGGGCGGGGCCCTGGACGAAAAGGGGGTCGGCTACACCCAGGAGCTGGGCGTAACGCCTTGCCTCAGTGTGCTTATCTACCGCTTTCAGGAGCGGCGGGGGGGCGCGTTTTCCGTGGAGCGACCCGCGAGTGTCGGCTTTCACGTCCATCTCTTTGACTCAAGCGGCCTCGCGAAGGTGTTTGTCTTCGATGAGACGCAGCGGCCCTTATCGGAAAACGTCTTCGGCTTCTTTACTTTCCTCAGGCGAGGAGCCAGGTGGATCACCGCAGGCGAACTCAGCCGCGAGGGCGTCGGCAAGGCGGTCGATTTCTTTGCAGACGACCTGAAAGCCGCGGCGTCAGGCGGAACACCGTGAAGATATTGTTTGCCATGGACCTGATAGGCGGGTGCTGCGTGAGGCTCGCGGCTGGGGATTTCGAGCGGATGACCGTCTACAGCCACGACCCGGCGGCCATGATCGCGCATATGCTGGCTGAGGGGGCAAGGGACTTCCACGTGATCGACCTGGACGGCGCCCGGACGGGCAGCGTCAGCCACCGGGAGTTGATAAAGGTGATTCGGGGCGCGGTTGCGGGCTACCTTGAAGTGGGAGGGGGCATTCGCAGGGATGAGGATATCGCAACTTATGCGCAATGCGGGGTGAACGGTATTATCGTCGGCACCCGGGCGCTGACGGACCCCCTGTTTTTTGAGGGCTTGTCGGCTTATCGGAATATCGTGCTCGGCCTCGACATGTATGAGGGGAAGCTGATGGTGAAGGGCTGGAAAGAGGTCGCCTGTGCCGACGTGGAGCGGGTCCTGGAGGATGCCCGGAGATTTGGCGTCATGGCCCTCCTTTGCACGAATATCGCCCGCGACGGCATGCTCACCGGACCCGATTACGACGGCATCGGCCGCATGAAGTCGATGACCGCCCTTCCGATCATCGCAAGCGGCGGCGTGAGCGGCGTCGACGATCTGAAGGCACTGAAAGAACTGGACGTCTGGGCCGCCATCGTGGGCAAGGCATTCTATGAAGGGCGGATAGGGGTTCGGGAGGCCATGGTCTATGCTGACTAAGCGGATCATCCCCTGCCTCGATGTGATGGGGGGCAGGGTGGTAAAAGGGATGAATTTTGTCAACCTGAAGGACGCGGGCGGGCCGGTAGAGAACGCCAAGGCCTACGAAGAGCAAATGGCGGACGAGCTTTGCTTTCTGGATATCACCGCGTCTCACGAATCGAGAAAGACGATCATCCATGTGGTCGAGCAGGTTGCCGCCGAGGTCTTCATGCCCCTCACGGTAGGCGGGGGCATAAGGGATCTCGCCGATATAAGGGACATCCTCCTCGCCGGGGCCGACAAGGTGACTATCAACACGACAGCCGTCGAGCGGCCGGAGATCATCAGCGAGGCGGCTGAGATGTTCGGGAGCCAGTGCATCTGTGTTGCCATCGATGCGAAAGCGACGCAGGACGGTTTTGAGGTGTATACCTACGGGGGAAGACGGCCGACGGGTGTCGACGCCGTCAAATGGGCGCAAAGGGTGGAAGCCCTCGGGGCCGGCGAGATCCTCCTCACGAGCATGGACCGGGACGGCACCAGGGTCGGCTATGATATACCCCTGACCAGGACGATCTCGGAAGCGGTCACCATACCGGTCATTGCCTCGGGGGGCGTCGGCACCCTCGAGCACCTGTACGAGGGCCTCGTCGACGGCAAGGCAGACGCGGTGCTCGCAGCATCCATTTTCCATTATCGGGAGCACATGGTGCTCGACGCGAAAAGGTATCTGCAAAAGCGCGGGGTAGCCGTCCGGTTGTAAGAGCGGAGAAGAGATGGAGGGTATCGGCGATTCTATAAAATGGGATAGCCGGGGGCTTATCCCGGTAGTCGTCCAGGACGCACGCACGCGCGATGTGGTAATGGTTGCCTATATGAATGCGGAAGCCCTGGAGCTGACTACCGGGACCGGGCGGGCACACTACTATTCCCGTTCCCGAAACATGTTGTGGCTCAAGGGAGAAACATCGGGTCACTACCAGGAGGTGCGCGGCCTCTTCCTCGACTGTGATGGAGATACGCTTCTGCTTGTGGTCGATCAGCGGGTCGCCGCCTGTCATACGGGCTACTGGAGCTGCTTTTACCGGTCCTGGAGGGACGGTTGGGCTGTAGTTGGGGAAAAGGTGTTCGACGAGGACGCGGTCTACGGTGATAAAGGATAGGGCCTGCAGGTGGTTTGTCACCTGCTCCTATACGGGCTACCTGCCCCTCGCGCCGGGAACGTGGGCATCGGTCCTTACGTGTATCATCCTTTACCTCATGCCATCGTTCAATCACCCGGCCGTCATCATTCTCCTCACGGTATGCGCTGTTTTTGCCATTGAGCGCACTAAGGGAAAAGAGGCAGACCCCGGCTATATCGTGATAGACGAGATGATAGGCATGCTTGTCGCCACGGTCGGCCGTGACCTCACTATCTGGAACATCGTCAAAGCCTTTATTCTCTTCCGCGCCTTTGATATACTAAAACCCTACCCTATAAAAAAAGTGGAGCGTCTACCCGGCGCCTATGGTATCATCGCAGATGACGTCCTTGCCGGTATATTCGCAAATATGGTGCTCTCCATATGGGCATATGCGCTCTCTTAGGGCGGCCGGACGACGGCGTGGAGGCATCGCGATCTGCCGCGCGCTCTTCGCCTTGCGCCCTCCGACGTACGTTCAGTACGCCTACGGGCAGCAAGGCTCAGATCGCATCGACATCTCATCGATCCCTCCCCGCCGGAAAACGCCGCATCGCCACCAGTCTCCGACTTCTTCACTATTATAAATAACTGACCCACCACGTCTGCCACGTTCGATGACCAGACTCGTTATGTCTCACTTTACCGGTTCTATTCCAAGATCCTTGCATGTTTTTTTCGCAAGTCCATCGTCAATCTCTGTATGCCTCGGTACTGAAGAACGTTTGTTTAGGCTGGGGTTTCCCTACCAGGAGTGTCGACGGCCTTCCCTTATGAGCTCGCAGCCGTGTGCCTGCAGGTGCTTCAACAGTTCGGCTCTCTTCATTCCGATACAGCTATGCTTTCTTCTTCGTATTCCGTTCCTGCCGAAGCTATGGCGTCTAGACGGTTGAACTCGATGGCTTCCCGGAGGGTCACGCGAAGACTTTCTGACAACTCTTTCCGGCTACGCTCCTGGCAATTCACACCCGGTACTTCCTCTATCCATCCTGTCCACCAATCGCCTTGCCGCTTTATTATTGCAGTGTACCGGCTATCCATGCTGTGCACCTCCTGCTTCCTAAATTATATCGCAAATGGGGCTTCGATGAAATCCCGTCCATGTTGCAACGGCCACATCTTATTTCTTTCACTGGGGTGAACCTCTGGGACGACCGTAAACAAGTAACTAACTTTTATAATTCCACCCTTAATTCCCTTTGGCAGCTTCAACTACCATATGATTGACCATCGATAAGGTGCTATTGCAAGAAAAACTTTCAACCGTTCGATTCCAGGAAGAAAGCCCCGGCTCAGGTCCCGGTCGCCTCTTGTCGTTTTTTTCGAAAGTGCCTTTTGTCAGTCCTGGTTGTCACTCGTGGTTGTCATGCCTCCTCGTCACCTCTGGTTGTCACTTTGACAGGAGAGCGGGAAACAGGCAAACTCTTATAGAGACCGGGCAGTCCGTTGAGAGGCATGAAGAGATCATGGCCCGGCCCGTTTGGGCCGGTTTCCCGTAAACCGGCTGCGCTCTTTGACAATTGAGCCTCAATAGCCTCTGGGAAGGCGGTGCTGCTCACTACCCGACCAACCACTCGCGCGTCCGGCCGACTGCACCGGAGCGGGCTGCAGCCGTGTGCCCTGGTCCGTCCCCTCGAACGGGCGCGCACAGAAACCGGATTTTCTACAGCGGAAAAAACTGGATAGAGTTCTCGATCAAAGGTCCTCGGGTCTATCATGCCGCGCACGCTGCCCAATCGCTGAATGCGATGTGCGGGAGAGGCTTTAGGACGACTTTTTGCCGCGGGCTTGTTCCTGCTTTACCAGTCTGGATGTTTCTTCATAGATGCGGCTTCGTGGTCCAATTGCCACAACCTGTTGTAGCTGCTTAATACCCATTCATTCAAGCTCTCTCTTGGCGATACGGCCATCAGTCGCTCACGGGATAATTCGGCAGCATAGGTGAGCACAGGGGGACGACCGGGAGAAGAGGTCCTTAAGAAAGTGAATAACCTTCCCCTTCCCCTTTGTCCAGTAGCTCATACTCCCGGTTCCTGCAATCATTACTGATTGTAACACGTGCTATCGGCTCGGTCGAGGAAAATCTAGGCTTGCAGGAAGAAGCGCTCGACGGCCCTCCATCCGGGGCTGAAGGCGTGAAATAATCGGTTTCCGCGAAATTGAGCACTAGTGCCCCGCTTCGTCGGTCGTGGTCGTTCATTCAAAATTCAAAATTTATACTTCAACATTTTCTTACCCGCCCCCCCCTAAACCGTGCACTTTCGTAACCCTCCCTTCTAAAAGGCTTGTGAGAGAAGGGAATCGGGAAGGGGCTGCTGAGGCGGTTAGTGAACAACCCGTGCTGAAAAGGGTAAAAGGCAAAAAAACATGGCAAAAAGGACCGTTTTTGCGCTAATATTAAGAGGAAAGGGAGTTCCTTCTTACGATTGGTCATCACCCGCAAGCGCACTACCCGGCCGGGGCACCCTCCGGGTCGCTCG
>Ga0187861_10002181_pt1 | contig 18660 bp, 19 predicted proteins | sample June2016WEW_10_1_3_FD_132986 | JGI IMG/M metagenome (GOLD analysis project Ga0187861, IMG submission 132986) | Peatland microbial communities from SPRUCE experiment site at the Marcell Experimental Forest, Minnesota, USA - June2016WEW_10_100 | ecosystem: Environmental > Terrestrial > Soil >...
AACAGGGGTTTTGTGTTCGAACGAAGGGATGCTCCAAACCGCCACGCACAATTCCGGGGAATAATGGACGGCCAGCCATAGGAGGATTTACGTAGTAGCGTGCAGCTTTATTCCAAGCGCCTTCAATACCTTGAGCACAGTGGCGAATTCCGGGTTGCCATTTGCTGAGAGCGCTTTATAAAGACCTACGCGGCCGATTCCGGCCTTGCGGGCCACATGCGTCATCCCCTTTGCACGGGCGATATTCCCGATGGCAGTAGCAATAACGGCAGGATGACCATCCTCCATGGCTGCTTCAAGGTAATCTGCGATGTTTTCGTCCGTCTTCAGATAATCCACGACATCCCACTTCGTTGTTTTGAGTTCTCTCTTTTTCATCACTCCCCCTGCAACATCCGCGCGTATTCCAACGCCTTTTTGATGTCCCGCGACTGGGTTCGTTTATCACCGCCCGCCAGTAAAATCACCACTACCAGGCCCCGCTGAAGGAAATAAATCCTATAGCCGGGGCCGTAATCGATCCGCATTTCCGAAACACCCTTTCCCAGCGGCCGTATGTCACCCGATAGACCGAGCTGTAACCGGTCGATACGAGATTGAATCCGTGCGATCGCCATGCGGTCCCGTAATCTCGCGAACCATCGTTCGAACGCTTCAGTCTTTCGAATTTCCATCGGGGCTCAATTGTATCCTATGGGATACACACCAACAAGAAGAAAGTTTCCGGCTACTCGTCTTGCCATTGCGGCTTGCGCTTCTCGAGAAACGCTCGCATTCCTTCCTTGCTGTCCGCGCAGGACAATACCTTGAACAATGCCGATTCCAGATCCATCAGGTCCGCTTCCAGGCGCGGCGCTTCCATATGGAGCATCGCTTCCTTGCCGAGCCGTATAATCGCGGCGCTCTTCTCTACCAGCTTCTGAACAAACCGGCCTGCCTCAGTCTCAAAATGGTCGCGGGCATAAACATGGTTGACGATCCCAAACTGCATAGCCATGGACGCAGGCAGACGCTCCCCCAGAAATGCCATTTCGAATGCTCTTTTCCTGCCGACGTGGTGCACAAGCAGTGCCATGACCATCATGGGAAACATTCCCACCAGAATTTCCGGCGTGGAAAGGTAGATATCATCGCAGGCGAGTGCAAAGTCGCAGGCGAGAACGAGGCCCAGTCCGCCGGCCAGGACGTGCCCACGCGCGAGCGCAACCGTAGGCTTAGGGAAATGCAAGATCTCCAGCAGAAGTTCGCGATAGGCTCGCGGAGTGAACCCAGCGGCGCCCGGCTCCTGAGATTGCGAGGATTTCAGATCGGCGCCGGCACAAAAAACCCTGTCGCCGGATCCGGTCAGAGTAACGACACGAACCGCGGGATTCGCGGCCGCCTGACGCAGAGTCGTGGTCAGACCTGCCATCACGGCCGCGTCCATTGAGTTTCTCTGCTCCGGTCTGTGGATGGATACCTCAAGAATGCCCGTTTCCAGGGTGGAACGTACTTCATCAGCCATGGCTGCACTCCTGCAATGGAAAATCTGCATACATCGTAACATTCCGGGGTCGTATATGTTTAGCCTCTGCTGATTTCCTTTCCGCTTGTGCCGCAACAGGGAATGTCCTATAAGAATTCGCACGGAGGTACCATCATGCGCCGATTTTTGATCGTGTTCATCGCGTTCTGCGCCACCATTACGTGGCTGGTTCCAGCTCAGCAACCGGCGGCCAATCAGCCTGGTGCATTTACGCTGACCGTCGACAGCATCATGCGCGGTCCAAAACTCATAGGATCCGCGCCGACAGCTGTCCGCTGGGCGCCGGATTCTTCCAGGATCTACTTCTCGTGGCAGAAGCCTGGCGAGGATCGGGCCCAGACCTACTCCGTCAACAAGGACGGGAGTGATTTGCGCCAGCTCACGGCCGAAGAAGTCAGGCAGATCCCCGCGGCGCCGACCGGCCGTTACGACCGAACCAAGAAACGTCTGCTAACGGCTGAAAACGGCAACATAGTGATCTACGATGTCGCCACCAACGCGCGCCGCGAACTGATGAGAACCGCAAGCATCGAGAGCAACCCACGTTGGGTGCGCAACGACACCGCGGTCACGTTCATGCGCGACGGCAACCTGTTCCTGATGTCGCTCGACGCCTCTGTGAACTCCCCTACGGAGATTCAGTTGACCGATGTGGTCGCGCCGGCAGGCGAGACGGCGACTGCACCTGCAGCTGCCGGACCGCGTGGCGCCGCTGGCGCAACAGGCACACGCGGCGGGGGTCAGGGCGGTGCGCAAGGCGCACGCGGGGGCGGGTCCGCGGCGGCGACGACCGATTCGCAGCGCGTCCTCCAGCAGGAAGAGATGAACCTGATCGAATACCTCAAACGTCAGGCTGAATTGCGGCAGCAGGGTGGCCGTGGAGGCAGCATAGGTGGCGGACGTGGAGGCGGTCGCGGCGGCGCCGCCGGACCTGCGGGCGCCCCCGCGGTTCCCATCGCGCGCTTCCAGCCTTCTCCGCGCCAGACGGTGACCGACATGCAACTTTCGACGGATGAGAACTTCGTTTTCATCGGCGTGACCGAGAGGCCTGAAATACCGGCGCGAAATCAGGACGTGCCCAACTACGTCACTGAATCTTCCTATCCGGAGATAATCAACGGCCGTTCAGACGTGGGCGACTCGCAGACTCGCCGTCTGCTCGCGATTCTTGATCTCAAACAGAACAAAACCGTCTGGGCCGATGCGACTGCCTTTGCCGGCAACGAACGCCCGATGAAGCAGGGAGACGCGCCGGTTCCGCGGATTCTCGATTGGGGCATGCCCGATTGGTCGGATGACGGCAGTCATGCCGTCTTTACGGTTCGATCTGCGGACAACAAAGATCGCTGGTACGTCACGGTGGATCCGGCGACCGGCAAGGCCACGGTGCTCGATAATCTCCACGACGACGCCTGGATACGCGAGATGTCGATCTCGACCGGCATCGGCGGTGGAGGAGGTTTCGGCGGAGGCGGTGGTGCGGGAGGAGGCATCGCATGGCTGCCGGACAACAAGCGTTTCCTCTTCCTGTCCGAAAAAGACGGCTGGATGCACCTGTATTCCATGGATGTCTCGGCCGATCAGCCGGCGGCGAAGCAGTTGACTTCCGGCAAATGGGAAATCGATAACGCGCGCCTGTCAAGCGACCGGACCAGGATATTTTTCACGGCGAACGAAGTACATCCCGGCGAGCGTCACTTCTACTCGATCTCTGTCGACGGCGGGCTGTTCACGCGCTTTACCAGCATGACCGGTTCCAACGAAGCGACGGTTTCTCCGGACGAGAAATCACTCGCGATCATCTATTCCTACAGCACCAAGCCTCCGGAATTGTACGTGATGCCTTTCACGGCCGGTGCGCAGTCAAAGCAGCTGACCACCACACCCACCGAAGAGTGGCGGTCCTTCAAATGGATCGACCCTAAGGTCATCACCTACAAAGCGCGCGACGGCGTCGATGTTTACGCGCGGCTTTTCACTCCCGAGATGATCGGCGCGAAACGTGACCCGCGCCATCCCGCGGTTGTTTTCATCCATGGCGCGGGCTACCTGCAGAATGCGCATAAATACTGGCCTTCCAGTTACTATCACGAATACATGTTCAATAATCTGCTGGCGGCGCGCGGATATGTCATTCTCGACCCCGACTATCGAGCCAGCTCGGGTTACGGCCGCGACTGGCGCGCTGCCATCTATGAACACATGGGCGGCAAAGACCTCGATGACATCGTCGACGGCGCGAAGTTCCTGGTGGCGACGGAAAAGGTCGATCCGAAACGCATTGGTGCCTATGGCGGCAGCTACGGCGGGTTCCTGACGCTCATGGCCATGTTCACGACGCCCGATGTCTTCGCCGCCGGCGCCGCGCTGCGGCCCGTGACCGACTGGTCCCATTACAACCACGGCTACACCGCACCGATCCTCAATCTGCCCCAGAATGACCTCGATGCCTACAAGCGCAGCTCGCCGATCTATTTCGCCGACGGCCTGAAGGGCCAGCTGCTTATCTGCCACGGCATGGTGGACACAAACGTTTTTTTCCAGGACACCGTGCGGCTGATGCAGCGGCTGATCGAGCTGCGTAAAGAGACCTGGTCGGTGGCGCCCTTCCCGATTGAAAACCACAGCTTCACCGAGGAGACGAGCTGGGCCGACGAGTACAAACGGATCCTCAAGCTCTTCGAGGACAACCTGAGGCGCTAGGAGCACTCTAATATTCTCGGACGTGCTCCTTGCGTCTTTTCACTTACGACTGGCCCCATGGTGCACACACGCGATAGAATGACTTTTCGATCCTATCGATGAGGAGGTCGCATGAGGAAGTTTTTGGCAGTCTTTATCGTACTGGCGTTCACCGCCGGCCTGGCGGCACAGGCGCAACAGCAGGGGAATCCGGCGCAGAAACAGGCTGCACTAAACGTTACCGGCAAATGGACCATGACCTTGGAAATGTCCATGGGTACGGGCACACCTACCCTTGATCTGAAACAGGATGGCGAGAAGATCACCGGGACCTATACCGGTCGCTATGGAACTTCCCAACTCGCAGGCACTCTGAAAGAACGCACGATCGAATTCACAGTTACGATGGTTGCCGAAGGAGAATCGGTCTCGATGTCGTTCGGGGGACAGGTCGCCGAGGATGGTCAGACGATGAAGGGAACAGCCGTCTTGGGCGAACTTGGCGATGCAACTTGGACCGCCAAGAAGGAAAAGACCACGGACACGCCATCCCCTGGATTCTGACCAGAAGCAGTGCGGGTAGAATCCAGCGAGGCAATGCGTATCGAACGCGCTCCGGGCACTATGTGATCAAAAGGAACGATCTGGGAGATGTCTCAGCGTGAGCCCTTCGCAACCGGAGGCGCCTGGGCGCGGTTCACGAGTTCGACGTCAATGCTGATCGTCACTTAGTCTGAGACCACCACGCCTCCCCCGTCCAAGGTATTGTTCCATAGAATGCCGAAATCCTTGCGATTGACCTTGGTGGCGGCGGAGGCGCCGATGTGCGCCGAGCCCCGCTGATCTTTCATTTCAGACGTCGGTCCGGACACTTCGAGGGTGATCTCCTTCGTGGCGCCGTGCATGGTCAAATCGCCAATCAGTCGCAGATTTCCCGGGGATGCCTGCTCGACGCGCTTGGACTTGAATTCAAGGGTCTGGAACTTCTCTACGTCGAAGAAATTTGCGGATCTAGGATCCTTGTCGCGCCCATCGTTGTGCGTGTTGATGCTGCTTGCATCAATGGTGACCTCCATCCGCGCCTTTGTGAAATCCTTCCCATCGACATAAACCCTGCCGCTGAATTTTGCGAACTCGCCGTGCACGTTGGATACCATCATGTGACGGACTGAAAACTGCACGCTCGAATGTGCGGAATCGATCTCCCAGGTTTCCTGAGCCACCGCGACCGACGCGATTAACAGAATGGCGGAAAACAGACCGGCTCTACTTAAATTGCGCATTGCGACACCTCCTGGAAATTGGCCACGGGCCCAATATCCAAAAAGTATTATGATTCACTGCATATGCAAGTCGATAGCACAGTGCAAGGGTGGCGCAGCTACAGCCCAGGGCTCACGCCCCTAGGCGCTAACATGCGATCGCGACCGCACGCGCTTCGTTTCGACTTGCTTGCCGGAGTCGGACGTCTTATAAATCGCCCTGCGCCACAGTTGTTCTGGAGACTCAAACTCATCGAGGTGGTACCGGACCCGTGAAATCCGTCGAATGGATACACAGGCCGCGGATGCCCCTACAAGGATCCACTGACTATGCGCAATCTACTCTGTCTTTTAATCCTCGCTCCGTACCTGGTGAGCCCTCAATCCCCTGCGGGCACTGCGACACAGCAGTCCGCCTCGGCGGCCGGCACGGCAGGAAACGTCGCGACGGGTGCCGCCGCCGTACGCGAGAGCTACACCAAGTTCGAGGTTCGCATTCCCATGCGCGACGGCGTTAAGCTGTTCACCTCGGTGTACGTGCCTAAAGACGTCTTCACGGATGGCAAGACTTATCCCATCATGCTGCAGCGCACGCCTTACAACGTTGCGCCCTACGGCGTCGATCAGGTTCGCGCGTCGCTCGGTCCCTCGGATCTTTTCGAGCGCGAGAAATTCATATTCGTCTATCAGGATGTTCGCGGCCGCTTCATGAGCGAGGGCGATTACACCATCATACGCCCGCACAAGGCCGTAAAAGCCGGCCCCAAGGACACCGACGAGAGCACGGACACCTACGACACCATCGATTGGCTTATCAGGAGTGTCTCCGGGAACACCGGCAAGGTTGGTATGTGGGGCGTTTCGCAGCCCGGCTTTTATGCCGCTGCGGGCATGATCGACGCGCATCCCGCCCTGGTCGCTGTCTCCCCGCAAGCACCCGTTACCGATTACTACATGGGCGACGACGTCTATCACAACGGCGCGTTCATGCTGGCGCACCGCTTCAGTTTCTACATGGGCTTTCAGCCGCGCGCAGGAGATCCCGAGCCGCCGCAGCAGACGCCGCCTTTTCAGTACGGTACTCCCGACGGCTACGAGTTTTACCTGGATATGGGGCCGCTCTCCAACGCCGACGAGATGTACTTCAAGCACAAACAGCCCTACTGGACTTCGAATATCGAGCACACGACATACGATGAATTCTGGCAATCGCGGGCCATTTGGACGCATTTGAAGAACATCAAACCGGCCGTTATGCTGGTGGGCGGGTGGTATGACACGGAAGATCCGCAAGGGCCGCTGCGCCAGTTTGATTTCATGGAGAAAAACACTCCGCCGGAAGGGGAGATGCTAGTGATGGGCCCATGGAATCATGGCGGCTTCGCCCGGGGCGACGGCGATCGTCTCGGCAATGTCAATTTCGGGTCGAAGACCGCCGCTTATTACCGCGAAAAGATCGAGTTTCCCTACTTCCTCTATTATTTGAAAGGCCGCGGGGACGGGAAGTTTCCCAAGGCCTGGGTCTTTCAGACCGGTGTAAACGAGTGGCGCAAATTCGACACCTGGCCACCCGCCTCTTCCAAGCCTACCAGTATCTATCTGGATGCCGGCGGCAAACTTGCATGGCAACAGCCGGCACAGGCCGGGTTTGATGAATACCTGTCGGACCCAAACAAACCCGTTCCGTACGTCAGCCGTGTCACAATGGGAGTTCTCAATACCTACATGACCGAGGATCAGCGCTTCGCTGCCACGCGTCCCGATGTGCTGGTGTACAAGTCCGGCGTGCTGGATCATGACGTCACGGTATTCGGTCCGATCCAGGTGGATCTGAAAGTCTCCACCACCGGAACCGATTCCGATTTTGACGTGAAGATTATCGACGTGTATCCCGGCGATGCAACGGATTACAACAATCCGGCCCAACCTGGCCAGCAGGCCTCTGCAACACAAGCGGCGGTTCCCATGGGAGGTTATCAGCAACTGATCCGCGGCGAGCCGTTCCGCGGCAAATTTCGCAAGAGTTTCGAGAAGCCTGAGCCGTTCGAGCCGGGCAAGCCTGATCGCATCACTTTCAATCTGCCCGACATCGCGCATACCTTTCGGCAGGGTCACCGCATCATGGTACAGATTCAGAGCAGCTGGTTCCCGCTGACCGATCGCAATCCTCAAAAGTTCATGGACATTCCGAAAGCAAAGGCCACGGATTTCACAAAAGCCACCCAGCACGTTTTTTTCGGAGGCTCTGACGGCTCACGAATCACTCTAAGGATTTCAGATTAGACGGCAATCTGATCACTGGGTGTACGGTCGTCAGCCCGGGATGTGATCCCGGATGAAAAATCGAACGCCGCCGGCCCGACACTCTTGAAACTTCTGGTGCCGCGCTTTCGGCGCTCCGTCTCTCTCTGCAATCCCTATCCCGGCCTCACAGCCAGGCCTATTCCCTGGCGGCCCTTCGGGCCTCCCAGAAATCTTGAAACTCCAGGGGCAGGGTTGGGCCTGCCCCATTCTGCTTCAGTCAGGTGTTTTCCTGGCGTGGATCGTAACCCTGTATTGGTTTTCGGAGTTCAGGTTAATCAGAGAGACGAAGGCCCGGCCCTGGTAAATGCCGATCGTGCCGGATTGCGACACACCGGCAACTTCCCAGCCCGCTGGTAGCAGCACAGTATTGCGGAGCCCTTGCAGAGTGCGATCGAACAGGAGATCTCCATTCAAGACCCTGTAATTGGGGTCCCGAAGCGTTCCGGTGATTCTGATATGAGCGCTCTGTTTGTCGTCGGTAATCGGCACATCCAGCTTGACGGTCAGGGCATGACCATCCTTCGCCGGCGTGAACACCTTCGCGGTATCGAGATCAACCACCTTCAGGTCCTGAAGCTGCAGGTAGGCCAGAGAATCCAGTCTGGCTTTGTCGCCCTTGCGATAGTCGCTGTAACTCTGATCGATCTTCATCCTGTGCGTCTCAGGCTGATCCAGATCGTACAACGTCTTGATGTCATCAAAGAACATGTCGGGAGACTTGAGCGGCGTGAATTTTGCGGCGGTCTTGCGCGCATGAATCGTGACCGGGTTGCTCTGGCCGCTGGGGTTGGCGAACATGAGTTTCAGCCGGCCATCCGCGAGCGTGGTCAGCTGGGCGGCAACATCCGATGAAATAAACGAGAATCCTTCCGGGAGAATTACGCCCAGACGATAGCCGGCAAGGCTGCGCACCCAGACGATGTCATCGCCGTGCATCATATAAGTGCGGGCATCCTTGTATGTTTTGTAGATCAGTACTCGCCCGATGCCGCCTTCGGGAACAGGTGCCGGGAGAGTCGCATGGATCGCGTGGCTTTCGGGGTCGTTGCCGACCTGAAGATACTGAAACTTCAGCGGCGATCCCGTGCGCGGGTCGTACACTTCGATGTCGGTCCCTTCACTGCCGCCGCGCGTAGCATTGACCAGCTCCGTGGCTCCAGGCCTGGTTTCTTCGGGGATGTACCGGATGCGGAACTGTTCCGTGCCCGGGGCGAGTATCGCATACTCCGTATAGGGATCCTGCGTAAACAATCGAGTAAGCGGCGCCGAAGGTCTCAGAGAGCCGTCCGGGTTAGTTCCCCCCGGAAAGGCATTTTTACCCTGGCCGCCACGACCCTGGGCCGTCGGCTGCTGCCCTCGCTGCTGCGCGGTCATCCAGGCAGGAACGATCATGACAACTAATGCGAGTGCGATCCAAACGACCTGCTTCTGCGTCGAACGGGCCATCGTCTTATCCTTTCCTGAATACATGCCTGAATAGAGACATCAGCCAAGCCCCACTGTATTCCAGCCCGCAGCGCCAAATCAACCCGCGTGACAATGGCCGCCGCAAACAGTAAGAAACTGACGGCAGCCTGTTGAAAATCAAGCCTGCAAATGTTTGCGTCGGGCAAGACAGTCCAAGTCTACGTCCAGGTCCGGGTCGAAGTCCACGCACGGTAGCGATGGTACCTTAGCGCCCATGGGACTCACACCTTTGGCTGCAGCTGTGCCGCCCCTTGGGGCTTTCACTGTTTGAGTCGCAGAGTGCGACAGCAGCACCATATAGTTTACCGCCATTTTCCCTGATACAATGATCGCCCTTGTGTCCAAGGCGCGGAGCAAAGGAGATAAGTGCGTGATGGCTAAGACGAGTATGTGCGGGGTTTTGAGTCTGTGTCTGGTTCTGTCTGTACTGTCGGGTCCCGGGTGTGGGAGCCGGGATTACAGATTCGGCGAATTGACTCAGCTGGCCGACAAGTACAAAACCGACAAGGGATCCATCCTGCATCGGTACACGGAAGTCTATGAATACTTCTTCTACCCGCTGAAATCTTCCGCCCGGAAGATATGCGAAATCGGTGTTCTGGAAGGAGCATCCCTCAAGATGTTCGCGGACTATTTTGGCGGGGCAGTCATCTACGGAATCGACATCAAAGATGCCTCGCATCTCAACTCGGACAGAATCAGGACTTTTGTCGCGGATCAAGCGGACAGAAAACAATTGTCGGCTTTCACGGATGCCGACGGATCCGACTTTGATCTCATTCTCGACGATGGTGGACATTCGATGCCGCAGCAACAGGTCAGCCTTGCTTATCTATTCAAGTATGTAAGGCCTGGCGGCTATTACATCATCGAGGACGTGCATACTTCCCTGCTCGACGATTATGGCGTCGAGCCTGGTGAAGGAAACGCGACGTTGACGATGATCAATCGCTTTGTCAGGAGCGGGGAAATCGAAAGCAAGTATATGACGGATGAAGAGAAGCAGTATCTGGATCTCAACATCAGTTACTGCAATCTGATGAGCAGGAACAAGGGAACATCCATAACCTGTATCTTCAAGAAGAGGTAGCCGGCACGAGTGATAGTTCAGCTTTTTTTGAGAACGGGATCGCATGACCGAATGGCAATTGGAGTTATAATCAATCTCCGGAGGCGGGCCGGCGGTCCCGTGAGATGGATGGAAACAGGTGGCCCAGTGTCCCTGCGAAGAATGCAAAGAGTCCAACCTACATAGGAGCGTGAACATGAGTCGATCGCATATCGTTCGTCGGAGGATGGTGACGCTCGGACTGGCGCTAGTCGCCGCGGGCGTGCTGCTGGCGCAGCAGCAGTTTCAACCGCAGGTGGGGCAGGCAGGCAAGGATGTGGTCTGGGTACCCACGCCGCAGGTGTTGGTCGAGAAGATGCTCGATATGGCGAAAGTGACGCCGCAAGACTACCTGATCGACCTCGGTTCGGGAGATGGTCGGACCGTCATCACCGCGGCGAAGCGAGGCCTTAGGGCGCTCGGCATCGAATACAATCCCGACATGGTTGATTTGTCAAAGCGCAATGCCTCCGAGGCGGGCGTCGGCGAAAAGTCTACGTTCGTCAAGGCCGATTTGTTCGAGAGCGATTTTTCAAAGGCCACCGTAATCACCATGTTTTTGCTCCCTGACATCAACCTCAAGCTGCGGCCAAAGCTCCTGGACATGAAGCCGGGCACGCGAGTCGTGTCGAACAGTTTTAATATGGAGGATTGGACGCCCGACGAGACCCAAACCGTGGAGAACGGCTGCACCAGCTGGTGCACGGCCTATCTGTGGATCGTCCCCGCGAAAGTGGAAGGGACGTGGAAGCTCGCGCAGGGCGAGCTCACGCTCAAGCAGGAGTTTCAGATGATTTCCGGCACGCTGAGCACGGGTGCCGGCAAAACCTCTATCAGCGGCAAAATGACCGGCGATCAGATCCATTTCAGCGCCGGCGATACCCAGTATACGGGCCGCGTGAACGGCAACAACATGTCGGGGACGGCCACCAAACCCGGAGCGGCGGGCGGAACCTGGAGCGCGACGCGCGCGGCGAAATAACGCGCCCTCAAATTTCGGGGACAGGCTACTCAACCCCCAAACTCGGATCACAATATCAATCATCGATCTTGAGGTTGAATTCGGGGGTTGAGTAGCCTGTCCCCGAAATTTTATTGGGTAATATCGGGCTTCGGCGTCTTGGCTGTGCCCTTGGGCAGGACGGGAGCTTTAATATATTCCGCCGGGATATTTCCGGTAAGCGCGCCAAGCCAGATTATGATTGATTTCACCTGCGCGTCTGAGAGAGTCTTCCCGAGCTGGTATTCCGCCATTAGAGAAACTGCCTGCGCGAGTGTCTCCACTTTCCCATTGTGGAAATAGGGTCCGGTCTTTTCAACGTTCCGCAGCGATGGCACCTTGAAAACCAGCCGGTCCATTGGATTCTTGGTGACCTTTTCCCGTCCCGGATCTGAAGTGTCGCTCCAGGTCTTGGCCATCCCCAGCTTCTGATAGAGATTCCCGCCGACGTAAGTCCCTGCGTGGCAGGTCTGGCATCCGGCTTCGACATAGGCGCGGAATCCAGCCTTTTCCTCAGAGGTCAGGGCGTTCTGGTCTCCCCGCAGAAACTTGTCCCAACGGGATGGAGTCACCAGCTTGCGCTCGAATGCGCCGACGGCTCGCGCCATGTTGTCGAAGGAAACTGCATCCTTCTCTCCCGGAAAGGCAGCCTGGAACGCTGCTACATACTCGGGCATCGATTTCAACACGGCGACGACCTGCTCTTTGGTCGGCATCGCCATTTCAATCGGGTTCATGACCGGGCCTTTCGCCTGCTCCTCGACGTCGGTCGCGCGGCCATCCCAGAACTGTGCCAGGTGGCCAGCGGCGTTGTAAACGGTCGGGGCGTTGCGATCGCCTCGCTGGCCGTTGTGACCGTCGGAGGTGGGCTGGCCATCCGTGCCGTACTGGTCAAGCAGGTGGCAGCTGTCACACGAGATTTTCTGGCTTTTGGATAAGCGCGTTTCATAATAGAGCATTCGGCCCAACCCCACCTTTTCTTCGGTGATCGGATTCGCGTCGGATGCCATGACCTCAGGCAGCGGCCCAAATGCATGAAGGCTGGCTATGTCAATGCTGACAGGCGCAGGCGTGTTGCGTTTGCTACAACCGGCCATAAAGCAGGATAACAGGATAACTGCTATCATGACTTGCGCATAAGATTTCCGCATTCCATCCTCCCGAACCCGAAATACATATACGCGGTGGTCCCAATGCTGCTGGCTTAAGCAAAAAAACAAAAAGACGCCACGAATTTCACAAATTCCACAAAATCTTCCATTTGTCGACCGGCTCTTCAGGGCCATTTTTGTGGAATTTGTGAAATTCGTGGCCGTGTCCATGGAGATTCGGTCCCATGATACAAGACTCGTTCAGCAAATGTCATCTGAGAGATCATTCACGAACGGGGCAACTGTCACGATGGCAGAGGGAGTGCGATGACTATTCGCAGACCTGGGGAAGCATTGGAAGCTCGAATCCGGCCGTTGTGCAGAGCAACGGCTCGTTGAGTGATGGAGAGTCCCAGCCCGATACTGCCTCCTGAGGGCGCCGGGTCCAGCCTGTAAAAGGGCTTGAAGATTTTATCCAGGGATTCCGCGGGAACGCCGGGGCCATAATCCCGGATCGAAATCTCCGCCATGCCGTTGTTCGACTCCAGGGCAATGTCGACCGCAGTGCCTTCCGGGCTGTGGCGGATCGCATTTCTCAGCACGTTTTCGATGGCTCGATCCAGCACCTCCCGGTCACCGATGATGACTGCGTCCTTCCCCGTCACGGAAAGCCGGCAATGCCGCGCATCCGCTTCGATGGCACAGCGATCGACGATCTCCTGCAGAAGGACGGCAAGGGCAATCTCGCGCAGATTCAGTTGAGACGAGTCCGACTCTCCGCGGGAGACCTGCAGCAGAGCATTGATAAGGGCGGTAAGGCGGTCGAGTTCGCTACTGACCTGAGCGAGCGCCTGTTCCCGCGTCTCCGGGGTCTTGATCAGTTCGACCGCAAAGCTCATGCGCGCCAGCGGTGAGCGCAGTTCGTGGGAAACGTCCTGCAGAAGCTGCCGCTGCGACTGCAAAAGCGATTGAATACGGCTGGCCATTTCATCAAACGCACTGCCCAGTGCTCCTATCTCATCCTTGCGTTGCGATTGGAAACGGCTTTCCAGATCACCGCGGCCAAAGCTTTCGACCGTGCGGCCCAACATTTTGAGGGGCGCGACCAGATGTACGGCGAGAAAATAGTAGAGCACGCCGACCACCACCACGATGAGCAGGTAGTAAGGCAGGAAGTCCCGGAACATTACGGGTGGTTGGGTCACGAGGATGAACTTGAATCTCTGATCCGGCAGAGGCAAGGCCATCACAAGTCTCGCGCGGAAGGGCGCCAGCAGGCGCTGTGAAGGTTGTCCCTCGGCCAGCAGAGCCGACATGTCGCCGCCGGTCAGCAAATCGCGGCCGTGCTCATCGACTAGGTGGTACTCCGCCCGAAGCTGAAGGTACCGATTCAACTGCGCGAGGTATCCCTGCAACCGCGGCGTGCCTCCTTGATAGTACGCGTCCAGAGCACCGTGCGCCTGCATTCTAGTCAGGGAGCCCAGCAGATCCTGCTCTTCAAACACCCTGGTCGAAATTGAGAAGGAGATCGCAACAAAGGCGAGAAAGGACAGCAATAACGTTCCAATGGACCAGAGAAGTACTTTGGCGAGCAGTGATTTCATGGAGTGTGCTTCGACCGGAAGAGATATCCTGTGCCGCGCACGGTTAGAATATAGGAGTGGCCCCGTGATTTGAGCTTTTTCCTCAAATAACTGATGTGAACGTCTATGCCTCGCTCGTAAGGTGTGGCTTCTCGTTGATAGAGGGCGGCCGTCAGTTCATCGCGTGAAACGACACGCCCTGCCGCACGCATCAGTATTTCCAGGATCGCGAATGGGATCGATGTCAGGCCGATTTCCTCTCCATCACGCCAGACCCTGCGGGTATTGGGATCGAGCCGGATTCCAGAGACATCCAGCACATCGCTCCTGGTCGATGGCAGCCGCGACCGGCGCAGCACCGCGCGGATGCGCGCCAGAAGCTCCTGAGGCCCGAACGGCTTGGCAAGATAGTCGTCTGCGCCCGCGTCCAGAGCGGCAATACGGTCCTGCTGTTCGGTTCGGGCCGTGAGCATGATGATCGGGACCATGCTGGCCGCCCTGATATTGCGCAATACTTCAAAGCCATCCATTTCCGGCATCATGATGTCGAGGACGATCAGGTCAAATCCGCCCTTGCGCGCCGCTTCCAGGCCCGTCTTGCCGTCCGATGCGGTCTCCGCCGTGATTCCGTTCTGTGCGAAGAATGCTTTCATCAATGCGCACAATTCATGATCATCATCGACGAGCAGCAGCGTGATCGGCTGATCCATGGCCGTTACTTTATACCGGATTCCATCCGCCAGCTTCAATATCTTTCAAATGCGATCACACCGCGATCGGCGCGGAGATTGCAGGATAAGGATCATATCCAGTCAGAGTGAAGTCCTCGTATTTGAATTCAAAGATGGAAGGCACCTTTTCATTCAGGGTCATCTTCGGTAGTGGCTTCGGTTGACGGGATAGTTGCGTTCGGACCTGCTCGGTGTGGTTCAGATATATGTGCGCATCGCCGATAGTGTGCACAAATTCTCCCGCGGCAAGACCGGTTACCTGCGCGATCATCAAGGTAAGAAGAGCATAGGACGCAATATTGAAGGGCACGCCCAGGAACAGGTCCGCGCTTCTCTGATAAAGCTGGCAGGAGAGCTTTCCATTTGCGGCATAAAATTGAAACAGGCAGTGGCATGGGGGCAGGCGCATCGCTTCCAGCTCGCCGACATTCCACGCACTGACGAGAAGACGCCGGCTCTCCGGACTGCTCCGGATCATCTGGATCAAGCGCGCGATCTGATCGACGGATCTTCCGCCGCCCACGTTCCAATGCCTCCACTGCGCGCCATAGACAGGACCAAGGCCGCCGTTTTCATCGGCCCATTCATCCCAGATGTGAACGCCGTGGTCATTCAGATATCTGATGTTAGTGCTTCCCTGGAGGAACCACAACAGTTCGTAAATGACGCCTTTGAGGAACATGCGTTTGGTCGTCACGAGCGGGAAGCCCGATGGGAGATCAAAGCGCATCTGGCGTCCAAAGACGCTGAGCGTGCCCGTCCCGGTCCTGTCTGTCTTTATGGCTCCATTGGTCAAGACATCTTGAAGGAGATCCAGATACTGCTGCATGGATCTTCACTCTCCTTTCCGCCGAATTGCCGTGCATGATTGCTTGATTCCTCATGAGGATATTAGGGATGACGCTGCGGATCAATCCAAATTGGTGGGAGGACGCGGCTGGCCCCCGCCGCTTGAAGCGCAGGAGTTGAGAATTGACATTTGGCAGCCGATTAGCCGACGAAAGCCTCACCGCAAAGGCTCAAAGTACTCGAAGAACCTCCAAGGAAGCCTGCCGGATCAGAAGCCGACGCCTCTTGGAGATTCATTGAGTGCTTCGAGTCTTTGCGATTCCCATTGCCAGCAGGGCGGGCAAGAGATCAAGCGATGTACACGGAATCCACGATGCCGACGATGACCGAAATGACGCACGCATCCGGATTCGCGAGTACTTGCCGAGCGCCGTTGCCTTCACGGTTCACGAGGACGGTATCGCCGATGCCGGCTTGAGTATTGTCGAGGGCAATAAAATCGTCGTCAGGAGCTTCGTTTTCCAGGCCCAGAGGCTGAATGACAAGCAGCCGCCTGTTTTTGTAGTCGCGGTGACTGATAGTCGTCACCACGGTGCCAACCACTCTTCCAAGGATCATGGAAATTTCTCAGGTGTACTGATTCCAGCCGCGTCGCATGGTCACATCGAACTCGCCGTCCGGCCGGACATTCAACTCGTCGACGACGCCGATCAACGCAAGGTCAATGGGCACGAATTTGACATCCGGCAACGCCAGCGCCGCTTCCCGGGAGCGCACCATGACACAGAGTTCGCCGACTCCGGCATCCACCACGTCGGCTGCTACCTGGAGTGCGCCTGCAGGCTCCAGTCTCTTGTTGAGCGGCTGCACCACCAGCAGCTTCAGGCCCTCGGTGCCCGGATATTTCATTGTGCAAACGGCTGTGCCCTTCACTCTGCCGAACAGCATGGATTATTTCGCTCCGGTGCTCGCCATGACGCGCTTGATGATTACGTCCAACAGACTGGCATCGACCTGCGAGCCGAGGCGCGCAACCACCGCGTCGCGAATGCGCTGCTGCGTGCTCTTCTGCGCGGCCGCACCCGCCGGCGGTCCGTCAGCGAGGAGCGTAGGCGAGGCTACGGCGGCGGCCGGCGCGACAGCGCAACTGCATTGTTTCTGCGTAATGTAGGGACGGACCGGAGCGCTGGGAGGATTGTCCGGTTTGTCGCGCAGGAGCTTCATCCCCATCCTCCTCGCCTTCTCATAAGCCAACTCGGTCAACACGACATTTTCGTTGATTTCCAGCGACATGGCGCCGCGTTTGAACATGTCCTCAATGTCTTTTTCCGTATAGAACTCTTTGGGCATAAGCCGCTCCCCTTCCATCAATACCTGGCGCGGATCAGGCGCCTTCCCGACCACTCAGGCTCTCTAATGCCTGGATGGCCGCATTTTTCGCGGTCAGAATCTCAGCTTCTGTTCCGGAGAGCCACATCCGGCCGAATCGCCCCACCGAAGAGACGTGAACCAGTTTGATGCTGGCAGTTTTCTCCGCCTCATTGCAGGCGTAATTGATGTACGCGGCCGGAGCACACTCGAGCACGAGCATCGTCTCTCTAGGGACCAGCATGCTGCCCCGGCGGAAGCGGTTCAGCAGCTGTGACTGATAAGGGTCGATGCGGGTTATCACCTGAGTGGAGACGACCTGCGGACGCATGCGATCCTCAACGCTCAAGCCCAGGCGCGCGAGGACGACGTTCCCTGCTTCGAGGACGGCGGCCTGGTTGGGCGAGTGCACTTCGAACATGCCGAACTCGCGCTCTACGATCTGGGCCCCGGGCTTGGCTTCGGTAGCCTTCACGGCAATGTCCAACACGCGGAAGACCTCGTTGCCGGGCGCCATTTCGACATACAGCGCGGCCATTCCTTCGGTCGGAAGATCGCCCTGAGTCACGGTGCCTATAAACGCGGCAAACTGGGGCTGCATGCGATCAAGGTAACAGTAACAGCGCAACGAAAAAGCGTCACTCATGGTATGCTCCTGCCAGCGCTATTGAGCCGGGTCATGCAGCGCCATGCCGAGAGGCGTGACAAACACAGAATTGCGCGGCACGTGCGTCGTGATTCCGGTATAGTCCTGGACTACGTTTTCCATTCCCCAAAATGATGAACATCCCCCAACCATGGTGATGGTGGTAACGCCCCAGCCCTTGATGTGGCGGGCCGTGATGTTTGCTACTTTTTCCATCACCGGGCGTATCAGCGGGAGCAGCCTTGGCTGCTCTTCTTTTCTGATCTTCAATGCTTCGGCTTCTTCGAAGCTGATTTGGAGCGAGCCGGCGATCACGAGCGAGAAATGGGTTCCTCCGGTCGGCTCATCCGCCGTGTGAACCACGCGCCCATCCTGCAGCACCGCGATTCCCGTCGTACCGCCGCCGACGTCGACGATCGCTCCTTCGCGGAGGCGGAGGACGTTGTTCGCAGCGGTAGGTTCATCGATTGAACGGGTGCAATCCATTCCTACAGCCTCGATCACATGCGCTTTGGCACGCGCTTCCACCAGCGGCACGCCCGGAGGATAGCCGCCGGCGGCGTGAGTCAGTTGGCGTCCGATGCGCCGCTCCACGCGTTCTTTCATGCCGCGCAGGAGGTCGACGGCGCCAATGTAGTCGACCACAAGGCCGTCGCGGACGACCTGGGCAAACTGCCATTCTCCCGCCAACGGAACGCCGTCCTCATCCAACACGGTGAGCACGAGGTAGGCTGTTCCCAAATCGACACCCACACGCAGCTTCTGTTGCGGATCGACCATCACCGGCGGGGCCGTTTCCGAAAGCGGCCGGGGCAGGATTACGGCCCCTGCCCGGGCCAGATATTCGTCGAGGCCCGCACCGATAGAAGGATGCGCACGCACCGTCATAACCGGCTCCTTCACGAAAAAATCCGACCTGTCGTCCGCCTAAGCCTTGCCTTCAGGAGACCGTCCGCCAAAACTGCCCTTGGTGTTTTTCGGCAGGATCATTTCCACATCGGTATGTGGCCGCGGAATGACGTGCACGGAAGCCAATTCGCCCACGCGTTTGGCGGCAGCAGCGCCTGCATCAGTCGCAGCTTTGACCGCGCCGACATCGCCGCG
>Ga0187861_10002189_pt1 | contig 18625 bp, 16 predicted proteins | sample June2016WEW_10_1_3_FD_132986 | JGI IMG/M metagenome (GOLD analysis project Ga0187861, IMG submission 132986) | Peatland microbial communities from SPRUCE experiment site at the Marcell Experimental Forest, Minnesota, USA - June2016WEW_10_100 | ecosystem: Environmental > Terrestrial > Soil >...
GTCTTGTCCCCATCGACCAGTGAAGAGGTTGCGCTGAGGATCATTCGCTGGGTCCGCGCAAAGGCCAGTGCCGGAACCAATAAAATGCATAGTCCCACACGAACATGGATGGGCCGTAATCTCTTCATGGTTTTGCAGTCGGACCGGCTACTTCTTGATCTCTGAGGCCTGCACAGTGGCGGTGAAGTGCCCGGTCGTCATCAGAGTTTTTGCCTCGGGCATCAGTTCCAAGGCTTTCTGTACCTGAGTGTCTCCCTGAATGTATATCCGCCAGCCTTCCTGGAGCCCGAAAGCTGAATTATAGACTTCCTGCTTGAGGCGCCTCTTGATGAATTCGACGTTGTCGGAGATATCCTGACCCGTGAATTCAATCATTTTGCCATGCAGGAACTCTTTGAAATCATCCAGGATTGGATCCGTGACATCAAACTTCCAGGACGACGCCGAATCGTCACGTTGCGTGGAGGATTTGACCTCTTCGTTCTTGACCGGTAAGCGAAAATTGCTGGCGGCCGGTACCTGCCCCGAAGCAAGACGGCGCGCATATTCGAAAAATACATCCCTCGAAACCAGAAGCGTCTCGAAGCGATTGAGTTCACGCAATGAAACGTTGATATCCGGCGTAATTCCGCCGCCGCCAAGAACCTGGCGGCCGCTGTCGGTAGATTTTACTTCACGCTTGATATTCTCGTTGCCGCGTGCATCCGGCAGATTGTAATAGTCAAATGCCGAGCCTGAGTAGTCGCGCTGAATCAGACGACCGCTGGGAGTATAAAAGTGCGCCGTCGTCAGGGCCATGCCGGAGTTGCTGTCCATGCTGTAAACGGATTGAACCAGTCCTTTGCCGAAACTGGTTTCCCCCACGATCAGCGCCCGGTCGTGATCCTGCAGCGCACCCGCCACAATTTCCGAAGCGCTCGCGCTGCGCTTGTTGATCAACACTACCAGCGGCATCTGGATCTTTTCCAGGCTGGGCGCACGGTAGAGATGATTGGAGCCCTGCATTCTCCCCTTGGTCGAGACGATCGGTTCGCCCCTGCGGACGAACATGTCCGACACATCGATGGCCTGATTTAAAAGTCCGCCCGGGTTGTCGCGCAGATCTATGATGAGGCCGGAGAGTTTGTTGGCGTTGAGTTCGTCGAGTTTCTTCTTCAGTTCATCGAACGTCGTTTCGGCGAAGTTCAGGACTTTGACGTAGCCAATGCCTGGCTTGATTTCAAACGCATAAGGAACCGTAACAATTGGAATCTCGTCCCGTTCCACCGTGAACTGCAAGGGATTGCGCACTCCTGGTCGTTCGATGGTGATGTCCACGGTCGTCCCGCGGGGACCTCGCAGGTGATCCACGACCTGATCCTGCGTCCAATTGTCGATGCTTTCGCCGCCCACTCTGGTTATCACATCTCCAGCCCGCAGACCGCGCTTTTCAGCAGGCGATCCCACGGAAGGAGGCTCCACAATCACAACCCGCCCGTGATCGCTCCTGGGCATGAGCGTTCTTACGCGGATCCCGAGGCCATAATACTTGCTCACCTGATCTTCCCGCAGCCGTGCGAATTCCTTCGGATCGAAGAAGCTCGAATGCGGGTCCAACATGCGGAGCATCCCTTTGATCGCACTATAGACCAGCTTGTCCGTGCTGACGTTGTCAACGTGGTTCTTCTGAATCGTGTCGAGAGCTTCCGTGAACTCAACGATAAAGTCGTTGGGAGAAGCCTGCGGTTGTGCCTGCACTGCTGAAGCCTTGCCGCCGAAGATTCCACCCGCAAGGGAAAACGTCAGTACAACGAGGAGAACCAAGCCTGCAAACCTATGCTTCATAAAGGGATGACTCCAATTCTGGCGATACAAGCTAAGGCAGTATAGCACGCAGTTACCAGAAGAGACAAGGCGAACATTCCCCTCGAAATTGCCGGGCCGTACCCTCCAGCTTGACTTGCCGATTACCCTACCTTAAACTCTTTACCATGCATTAGAGTGCTCGGGCGCGGGCAAAGAAAGCAGGTATCATATGGGTAATCTGGGAATGCCGGAGATCATCGTCATATTCATCCTGGCGCTGATCGTGTTCGGGCCGCGAAAACTGCCGGAGATTGGAAAATCTCTTGGAAAAGGGTTGGCGGAGTTTAAAAAGGCATCGAATGACCTGAGGCGCACTTGGGAAGAGGAAGTCCGCCTCGACAAAGAGAAGGAAGAAATGAAGAGCCTTCTCAAGGAGTCCTCCCTCGAACCCGCAGTAACCCCCACCGAAACTGCAAAAGAACCTAAATGAAGGACACTACGACCGAGGCGGAAACAGAAACCGGCCGGCCTGAACCAGAACCAGAATCCGGCAAGATGTCCTTCCTCGAGCACCTCGATGAATTGCGGCGTCGTCTGGTGAGGATCGTCACCTACCTGGGAATTGGCTGCGCCATTTGCTTTTACTTTTGTAAGGGAATCTATCGGTTTATCTCGGTTCCTATCACCAAGGCCATGCCTGCCGGCGGGCACCTCGTCTATACAAACCCCACCGACCCGTTCACAATGTACATAAAGGTAGCGCTGATTGCCGGGGTGTTCCTGACCATCCCTTTCTCCCTTTATGAAGTCTGGAAATTCATTGCGCCCGGCCTGTATCAAAAAGAAAAGAAGTATGTAATCCCCTTCATGGTTTCCTCGGTGTTTCTTTTTCTGGCGGGCGGCGCCTTTTGCTATTATTTCGTCTTGAGCCCCGCCTACACGATCCTCCTGCAGATCGGCGGCGAATTCACGCCGATGATTACCATCAATGAGTATCTTGACCTCACGCTCATGATGATTCTGGGCTTCGGGCTGATTTTCGAAATGCCGGTGATCATCGCTTTCCTCGCGATGTTCGGACTGGTGTCTGCCAGCTTCCTCTGGCGCAAATCGAAATACTCGATCGTGATCATGGTGACCATCGCTGCAATTCTGTCGCCGACCGGGGATGCCGTAAACCTCCTGATTTGGTCGGCTCCGATGATCATCCTCTATTTTCTCAGCATTGGGGTCGCAGCTCTCTTCGGCTGGCAGCGCAAGAAAAAAGGCAAGTTTTCGCTCTGGGACTAACGGTGCGATGCCGCACAACCCCTGAGCTTTGGGACGTCCTCAGGGACAGAGAAACTCCTGGACCAGACTCAGAATCTCCTCTGAGGTAGTAGCCGCATGAATCGCGGCACGCAGACGCGCCCCGCCGGGAATGCCCTTGGAGAGATAACCTCCCATGCGCTTCATCTTTCCAGTGGCGGCCGCCGATGGGACGCTCTCCGAGATGCGCCGGAGGAAAGAGAGCATGAATCCGGCCTTCTCCTCCAATGCAACAGCATGCACCGAGTTCCCGCAAAGGTATTCGTGACACTGCCGCATTAGCCAGGGATTACCCAGAACGCCACGCCCGATCATGACTCCATCCACGCCTGTTTCACGAAACATGCGCTCGGCATCCGCGGGAACGGTGACATCACCGTTGCCGATAATGGGAATACGCGCCGCTTCCTTGACGCGGGCGATCACACTCCAATCGGCGCTTCCGGCAAATAGATCGCAGCGCGCGCGCCCGTGTACGGCCAGGGCTTCGAGACCGCAATCCTCCGCGAGTTTGAGGACCTCGAGCGCGTTGACGTTGCTCCGGTCCCAACCGATGCGAATTTTCGCGGTCAGCGGAATCGTCACTGCCTTGCGCGTCTCGGTGAATATCCTCTCGAGGAGTGGAAGATCACGCAGCAGGTTGCTTCCTCCTCCCTGCTTCACCACCTTCTTAACCGGACACCCAACATTAATATCGACGATGTCGGCGCCCATCTCCTCAACCAAGGCCGCGGAGGTGGCCATGCGTCCGGGATCCGATCCGAAGATCTGGATGGAAACCGGACGTTCGCTGGCCTCGAAGCGCGTCAGACAAAGTGTGCGTTCCTGCCGGCGAGTCATCCCTTCAGTGCTGACCAGTTCCGACACAACCAGTCCGCAGCCGCCGAGCGATTTGACCGCTTGGCGGAATAAAGTGTCCGTATGCCCTGCGATCGGGGCAAGCACCAAAGGCGGATCGATTTCCACATCCCGGATCTTGAACAAAGGGATCTCCTCAAGCCAGGCAAAGTCCAAAAAAACCCATCAGAATTCAACAAATTGGATTTTTTTAACCAAATTCAAGTGAACCGCCGCATCCGAAAACTGGGTAACACCTAATAAATGTCGCACGTTACATTGACATCACATACAGCCCGTTAATTGGCATGCGAAGTGCATCTATCATTATGGTAATTTCCCGTGATCCAAGCTCAGCCTTGCGATTGATGGGCGTTAGTCAGGGGTTTTTCGCGGTCCCTTCCCGCGATGCCAGGGATCTCCTTAGTGACGCCGATTCATTCGGAGGCTGAGCTTGGAAACGTTTCCCTCCCTTTGGTAAGCTCTCAGGATCTCCAACAAGCTCGCGTGACCGCTTCGAAGTTACAGACCCTTAAGGTTAAATGTGTCCCCAACGCGGTTAGGGTCCAGACGATGCAGGCCGCATCGCCTTCCCCGGCTTCGCTGCAGAATGAGACGTTTCAGGTGCGGTTTGAACCCGGATCGCGGTTGTCGGACCCGCTGCGGGCTTCAGTTGCTTCAGGAGCCGCTGGAATGGATGGATCCTTCTGAACCGCGCCGTCCGCCACGAAGCGCTTCTCGACCGCTGCAACCAGAGCCTCCCCGGAACCACCGAAGTAGGTGCTGCAGATGTGTTCCAGGACCCCCTTGAAGACCTCATCCCTGCTCAGAGCGGCGGAATAAATGTATGCCTTTCCCTTCTTGCGCTGGTTGAGAATCCCTTTGCGGTACATCTTCTCGAGCACGGTCATGACGGTAGTATAGGCGAGCTTTCGCGCTGGATCCACTTTCTGCCAAACGTCCTTTACAGTCGCCTCTCCGATTGGCCAGAGAATCTCCATCAATTCAAACTCGCCGGGAGTCAGATGCGCAGACTTCTTCATTTGCCGACACCGATTTCCTGAAAATACTGAATATATGCGTCCTCTTTCAGCTGGGTGACGAACTTGTCGAGTTCCGGCTGGCGCTTCAGATTGAAGAGGTACTCTTTGATGTAATTCCTCACTTCCTCAAACGGGCGGACGACCGGCGGTTTACGGGAATCAACGCGAAAAATCGCATAGCCTTCGGGAAGCTTGGTCACTGCTGAAACGTCGCCTTCCTTGACGTTTGCGATCGCAGCGGTAATTTGCTGAGAAAGCTGGCTTATTTGGTAGGTCCCGATGCTGCCGCCTTTGCTGGCGGTAGGTCCTTTGGAGACCTGGCTGGCGAGTGCGGGAAAAGACTCTCCTTGCATGAGCCTGTCGCGGTACCCGCTGGCGAGCGCTTGTCCCTGGCTTCCATCGCCGGTGGCTGGGATTATGATCTCGCTGAGCGTCACTTCTTCGGCAGTCGAGAAGTCCTTGAGATGATCTTTGTAGAAGCGCTCCACTTCCTCAGCGAGCAGGGTAATGCGGGAGTCGACAAAATAGCCCACCAGATCCTGGACAATCATGCCCTTGCGCACGTCTTCGCGATAAGCAGTCATGGTTGTTCCCTGCTTCTCGAGGATGAGCTCGAATTCGTCCAAATCCTTGATGTTGTGGTCCTTGCGCTGCGCTTCGACATAGGTCGACACGCGCACGTCCATGCCGGTTCCAATGCCGAGTTCGTTCGCCTTCTGCAGAAACAGCTTATCCCTGACCAGGGTCTCGAGAGCCGCCTTTTCCGCCCGTTTCATCTCCTGTTCCAGTTGATCACCGGTATATTTGGTGGCGAGCTGTTCGCGCACTCCGAGCAATTCGTGAGTGACGTCGGAAAGGGTAATAATGTCATCGTTTACCTGGGCGACGATGCGATCGACGACCTTCGCAGGCACAGTCTGCGCTGACGCGATGCAACTTATTGCAATAAGCAAACTTACAAGATAAACCACTCTTCTCATTTGGGTTTCCCTCCATGGGCGGCGAGCCGACTTCCCGTATACTGGAAACTGAGTCTGTCCCGATCCAGCTCGACAGGCATCTGATTCGTCAAAGATGCCAGTTCCTTGTCGAGCGCCACCCTCTGCCGTTCCTGCAGCAGCTTCTCGTGTATCTGGCTCTCAACTTCGTAAAAGCGCTGCTGGTGCGCCAGAATCTTCTCATCTACTTTAAACGTATGATACCCGTACTGGGTGCTAATAGGTTTGCTGACGGTGCCGGGTGCCAGCGGGAAAATCACCTTCTCGAAATTCGGAGGCAACTCGCCCCTCTGGAAACTACCCAGGTCGCCGCCGTCGGCCGCGGTAGGCGCCTTGGAGTAGAGTCGTGCGAGCTCGGCGAAATTCTTGTTGTGCTTGGCCTTGAGAGCAGCCTGAATCTTCTGCGCCTGCTGCGCGCTGTCGACAAGGATTTCGCTGACGTGAACCACATCGTTGGAGACAAATTCGTCCAGGTGCTCCTTGTAATACGCCTCGCATTCCTCTTTGGTAACAGCCAAATTCTTAAAGAGATAATCGTGCAGGTATTGCTGTATTTTGAGGCTATCCATCAGGCTCTGGGCAATATCCTGGTTGTTCCCAGTTCCACTGCTGTTCCCATCGGCGCTCTGTGTTAGTTTCTCGCGCATGGATGCCAGCACCTGTGGATTGGCCTCGATTTTCAAACTCTCCGCTTTGCTGAGCAGCAACTTTTCCTCGATAAACGAGTCGAGAAGTGCCGACATTACGCCGTCGGAGGCAGCGGAATTTCTGAACTCGTTCAACCGGCTTTGGAAAAAACTCTCAAGATCGCTCTGCGTGTATCCCTTGCCTCCAACACGTACCACTGCCGTGGTGGCGCTTTTCGCGGGGGCCTTATCTCGCAGTGCGCAATTCTCCGCACCAAGCATCGCAGGGAGGAGAATCAGGCCGAGCATGCGCCACGGTCTGAGAGGCATAGCAAAATCTCCAATTCCCAGCATTCACCACCAACGACAAAAATAAAATGATAGCGAATGGCGCCGCCAAAGTACACAGCATACGGGGAATGGTCACGGCCCCAGCGAAGTCGCAGGACTTGCTACGAATATGGGGACGGCCACCTTGGACCACCCCCGGCGCGCCGGGCAGGAGTGTGCGAATACTCCACGCCCACGCCCCCGATTCGGTATAGAATGGGCGCGCGTTGCACGGTTGGAATCGAGGGAGCAGACGAGGAGAATGTACAGAACACTTACAATTCGCGAATCGGCTGCTGACACCCACCCCAAAACGCATCTCATTCGAGCTATCTACTAACCTATTGACAAGCATCGATCGGAATCTTGTCGTGAGGTGCCAAATGCGCAGAATGTTTCTCCTGTTGCTTAGCCTCGGTTTTACTGTCCCAGGCCTTGTCTCTCAATCTCCGAAGGCGATTGACCCTGCTAACATGGACGCTAGCGCAAAAGCCTGTGTGGATTTCTATCAGTACGCCGACGGGGGATGGATCAAGGCGAACCCGGTGCCGGCGGACAAGAGCCGCTGGGGTGGTTTCGAGCAATTGGCCGACCGCAATCGGGATGTGATCCAATCCATCCTCAAAGAGGTGAGCGCAAAGAGCTGGCCGAAGGGAAGCATCGAACAGAAGGTGGCAGATTTCTACGCCAGCGGCATGGACGATGCGGCCATCGAGAAAGCCGGGACCGCGCCGCTGAAGCCCTTTCTGGCCGAAGTGGATCGCCTCAAGAGCGCCAACGAGCTTGCCGCACTGCTGGCAGACTTGCGTCTTAACGGCTTGGGCGGCAGCTTCGGTTTCTCGGCAGCCCAGGACCCCAAGGACAGCGCGCACTACATCGGAACTCTGAGCCAGGGCGGGTTGGGGCTGCCTGACCGCGATTACTACTTGAAGGAAGATCCGAAGTCCAAAGAGATCCGCGATAAGTATGTTGTCCACATGACGAACATGTTCGAGTTGGCCGGAGAGAACCCTACCGCCGCCGCAGCGGATGCCGCCGTCACCATGCAACTGGAGACCACGCTCGCAAAGGCCAGCATGACTCGAGTGGAGAACCGCGATCCTCAAAAGACCTACAACAAAATGACTCTTGCAGAGTTGGCGAAGCTGGCGCCGGCCTTCGGCTGGGAAGGCTACTTCGATCAGCTCGGCGTAAGGCAGGTGTCGGACTTGAATGTCCGCCAGCCTCAGTTCTTAAAAGCCTTCGCTGAAATGAGCGCGACCGTTCCGGTCGAGCAGTATCGGGCTTACCTGCGATGGCGGGTAATTAATGCGATGGCCAATTCCTTGACGAAAGCTTTCCAGGACGAGGCCTTTGCATTTGACGGAAAGGTGCTCAACGGTGTTCCCCAGCAGGAAGAGCGCTGGAAACACGTACAGTCCGCCACGGATCGCTCTCTGGGAGAGGCGTTGGGGCAGCTCTATGTGAAAAAAGTTTTCAGCCCTCAGGCCAAGGCCCAAATGGTCGAAATGGTTGCGAATCTCCGTGCAGCGCTCAAGGAACACATCCAAAAGCTCGATTGGATGGGTCCGGAGACCAAAGCCCAGGCGCTCAAGAAGCTCGACGCCTTTGGTGTCAAGGTGGGTTATCCAGACAAGTGGAGGGATTACTCCCAGCTCGAGATCGCCCGGTCTTCCTACGCGGAGAACCTTCTGCGAACGCAGCGCTTCGAGACAGCGCGCAACCTTGCGAAACTTGGGAAACCGATCGACCGCACCGAATGGGGAATGACGACTCCCACCGTGAACGCTTACTACAACGCCAGCATGAACGAAATCGTGTTTCCGGCCGGCATCCTGCAGGCGCCCTTCTTTGATCCGAAGGCAGATGACGCGGTGAACTATGGAGGAATCGGCGCCGTGATCGGCCACGAAATGGGCCACGGTTTCGACGACAGTGGGAGCCAGTTCGACGGTGACGGGAACCTGAAGAACTGGTGGTCCGATGCAGACCGCAAGGCCTTCGAGGCCAGAACCGGCCTGATCGTAAAACAATTTGATTCTTACGAAGCCCTGCCGGGCGAGCACGTCAACGGCAAGCTCACTCTGGGCGAGAACATCGGTGACTTGGGCGGACTCGAGATTGCTTACGCGGCCATGCAGAAGGCGCTCCAGAAGAAAGGCAAGCCTGCTCCAATCGACGGCTTCACTCCCGAGCAGCGTTTTTTCCTGAACTGGGCGCAAGTTTGGCGCGAAACCATTCGTCCGGAGGCGTTGCGCGTAATGATTAACACCAATCCGCACAGTCCCAACAAATTTCGGGTAATCGGCCCCCTCAGCAATTTGCCTGAGTTTTATCAGGCATTCGGCTGCGCTGAAGGCATGCCCATGGTTCGCCCAGCGGCAGTCCGTCCCAAGATCTGGTAACCCTATTTCTATTTCGGGGACAGGCGCCATAACCTCGAATTTATCCCGGGCTGGCCTAGCTTGTGCGCTTTGGAATTTCGAGGTTATGGTGCCTGTCCCCGAAACTCGTGAATTGCAGAAATTCGACCGGTGCGCCCTGGCAGACGACAAACGCAACTAGAACTCCCGCGGAAGGACTGTTCGGTTCGATGATGACCTTCTGACCGACCAGTTCAGCCTCTAGATCATCGACCTCGAAGGCCACATGAGGAACCGTCTTCACAAGATCCGGAAGAGGGCAGTCGGGCTCGTAACGCATCCACTGAATCCCGAACGGGTTCCGTTCGTGGTCAGTGCAGTGACATTTGTACGCTTGCAGATAGGTCTCTCCGGGTTGTGGCACCGTTGTCGGGATTCCCAGATGATGATACTTTCTCAATTATCCCCCTGCTTTCGCGCTTCCAGCGAGTTGACGCGAGCGCGACGGTGCCTCGTCAGCTGCGCCGGTACACATCCTTTCGAAGGCCAACCTTTACCACAACAACGATCACCTCGTCGTCCTTAATCTCGTAGATGATCCGATGATCCCCCTGGCGCATCCGGTACCTCTCCTGTTCCGAAAGCTTCTCGATACCTGAGGGCCGAGGATCCCCAGACAAGAAATCAATGGCGGTGAGAATCCTTCGAAGGTCCCGATTCGGAATTCGACGCAGATCATGAGCTACGGATTTACGGAAGATGACTCTATATTTTCCCATGCTTCTTCAGGTCGTTCAGGAGTTGTTCGTAGCTGATCAGCGGTTCCTTTACTCGCTCCTCGAATGCAGCCAGATCCTCTTGGTCCTCCTGCAGAGCCTGTCGTACGGCGTTGTTTACGAGATTGGAAATCGAGCGTCGCGTATGCGCAGCCTTCAGCCGCAGAGCTCGATGCAGTTCGGGTTCGAAGTAGATTGTAGAACGAGTAGCCGCATCGCTCATGGATCAAGTCCTCCGGCCCCAAGTGTAACGCTATAACATTATAGCGTCAAAACGCTAAAACGTTATGATGAAGCAAAGCAGCTGATCTGCTACGGCCGGAGATCTGGAAAACTGTTAAGGCTCCTGCAGGTTCAACCGGTGATTCGAAGTTCTTTGCGGATTCCCTCTGCGAGCCACTGGCGGATTAATGTCTGGTAGGGAATAGCTTTCATCGTGGCGATTTTCTTCAGGGCTAGGATTTGCGCCGGATCGAGCTTGATTGATATGTTCTGCAGACGGCGAGTTCTCTTGCCCTCAAGGATCTGCCGGCGCAATTCCTCCTCCAGGCTGAATTCGATCGCGCCCTCTTCCAATTCCGGAAGCACGCCTCTGCGATCGTAATATTCGGCGATGCTCTCTCTCACGCGTCCCATGGCTCAATCCTCGCGGTGATTGCGGTAGTAGCGGCGTTCGGCTGCGCTCATGTCCCATCCCGTAATAACTCGTGCCATAGCGCCTGCCTTCATTTCAAACACAATTACGAGAAGCCTGCCCGATTGCGTGCGGCCAAAAGCCGCATAGTGCCCCCGCTTGGTCTTGCGAAACACCGGCCGGCCAACGAACACTTCCTCGGCCTCTTCGGGCTCTATGCCGTGGCCGAGCGCGAGATGCAGAATATTGCCGTCGTCCCACTCAAAAGCGGAAATACGCATCAGGCTCTCCTGGTAATACAATACATTACTTTCACTTCGTGGTCAAGAACGCGGCTTAGGGGGTCATATCTTTGAGATTTGACATTTGGCAAAGAATCAAAAATTAAAGATATAACCACCTTGTGCGCGGCTTGGGGGAGAATTCCGGATACGTTCCGCGCTGACTGATGCTATCCTCTGCCCTGGTTTTTTGAATCGATTGACAATCAAATCCTCGGAGCAAGGGTGAATATGAAAACAAGACGCGCCGCTTGGTTTCTCGTTTCCACTCTCTGCCTTTTGGCACTTGCTCCGATCCTGCTCATTGCCGCGCCCCAGGCCCAGCCGCCCGGGAAGTTCCAGCTCCAGGAAGCTACCATCGCCAGTGTCCATGCCGCGATGAAGGCAAAGCAGCTGACCTGCCACGACCTGGTTGATCAGTACCTCAAACGCATCGACGCCTACGACAAGCAGGGACCCGCGCTGAACGCCATCGTCCAGATCAACCCCGACACCCTGAAAGAGGCGGATGCGCTGGACCGCCGTTTCGCGCAGGGCGGCCTCACAGGACCGCTCCACTGCGTTCCGACCATCGTCAAGGACAACTTCGAGACGATCGGCCTGCAGAGCGCTGATGGATCTCTGTCGCTTAAGGGATTCGTGTCGAACAAAGATGCTTTTCTCGTCAAGCGGATTAAAGCGGCAGGCGCGATCATAATCGCCAAATCGAACATGGCCGAGTTTGCGTTCAGCCCGCTCGAGACGGTGAACTCGATCCTCGGCACGACGAAAAACCCGTACGCGGTGGATCGTGTCCCGGCCGGGTCGAGCGGCGGCACGGCGGCGGCGATAGCGTCCAACTTCGGTCTGGTCGGCCTCGGGTCGGACACCGGCAATTCCATCCGCGGGCCGTCGTCGCACAACGCGCTCGTCGGCATCCGATCCACGATGGGTTTGACGAGCAGGGCCGGCGTGATCCCGCTGAGCTACCTCGCCGATGTGGCCGGGCCGATGGCGCGGACGGTCGCGGACGCCGTCGCGGTATTCCAGGTAATCGTCGGCGAGGATCCGGATGACCCGATGACGGCGCGCAGCCATGGACGGGAGATACCAAACTACGCGGCCGCGCTCGTGCGCGACGGCCTGAAGGGTGCTCGGATCGGTGTGCTGCATCAGGCATATGAGCGCGGCAACCTTCCCGTCTACGAGGATATCGCCAAGGCATTTGCCAAGGCGCTCGAGGATCTGAAAGCGGCGGGCGCGGAGATCGTCGACCCCGCGCGGGTGGATCTCAGCCAAGTCCGCCGCGGCCAGGGTGCCAACAACTGCCGCGGATTTAAGTACGACATCAATGAGTATCTGGCGAAGCAGGGCGATCGCGTTCCGGTGCACAGTCTCGAGGAGATCATCGCGTCCGGCAAATTTCACGAGTCGGTCCGAGGCCGGCTGGAACAGGCCCAGCGCGGCGCCTTGGAGGGTCCGGAGACCGATGCCTGCAAGGCAGACGCGGCCTATAGCGAGGCGTTCGGCGCCGCCGTGATAAAAACGATGGACGACTTGAAGCTGGATGCGTTCGTGTATCCGACGTGGAGCCAGCCGCCGCAGCTCATCGGCAGCGTGAATCAACAGCAGGCGGGCGACAACAGTCAGGTGTTTTCGCCGACCTCCGGTTTCCCCGCCATCAACGTACCCATGGGTTACACGCGCGGCGGGACCCTGCCGTGCGGCATGACGATCTTCGGCCGGGCCTGGAGCGAGGCTACGCTCATCAAGCTCGCGTACGCCTACGAACAGGCAACGCACCATCGACGGCCGCCGCAAATCGAGTCGCGCTAACGGCGATCATCACTACTCCGAAATTGGTGACAGCCACCTTTTTTCGCTTGGAGAATCTCGGCAAATCCAAGAAGGCATGGCGAAAGAGGTGGCTGTCACCAATTTCGCAGAAAGCTGGCACAGTACGTTATGGGTGATATGCTTTGAAGCTGAGGGTGGTGATGATGCAGGAGGAAATCGATGCTAGGTTCGGCAAAACTAGGGGCTTTTGTTCCGACCAGGAACAGTGAAAAGGCAAAAACCTTTTATGTGGATATCCTTGGACTCCGCTTTATCAGCGACGATCGATTCGCGCTGGTGCTCGACGCCGGGGGGGTCCAAGTGCGCGTATCAAAGGTCCAGGTTTTCAGCCCGCAGCCATTTACAATTCTTGGCTGGGAAGTAGCGGACATCGAGAAAGCCGTGGATGATCTCGCGGCGAGAGGCGTCAAGTTTGAAAGATTCGATTTTCCGGGACAGGACGAGCGCGGAATCTGGACCGCACCCCAAGTGGACAACGCTACGGGCAGCGCCAGGGTGGCATGGTTCAAAGATCCGGACGGCAACGTCCTGAGCGTCACACAATTCAAATAGATTCAGCCGATAGATCTCAGCGGCCTGATTACACCTAAACCATTGATCCCTGCCTGTCCGCTTCTCGAAATTTAGGACGCCACCTTTTTCGCCGGGAGAATCCCGGCAGATTCGAGAAGGGATGGCACAAAAAGGTGGTATCCCCAATCTCACGCGGCCCGCCTCATGTTTCTCTCGCCCTTCCCCATGCAAAAATCTCTTTGCCCTTGTGGCGCAAGAGAGAAAGCCCTAATATGCGGCGATAATCGGCAGGCTGAGAGCTACGCAGTTTCAGCGAACGAGCATCCCGTTTCGTGGGATTTGTCAATGGAGGGCAGATCGGCGAGTGTAACCAGATCTGCAGGCACTCCGGCCAGAACTACCAGAGCTTCGCGAGCCCGGCCTGCCTTGGTCGTTGTGATGGGCGCGTAGCCACAGCTTACAATCGTAGAGCGGGCTGCCTGGGCCTGCGTTGAAGAATCTTACTATGGGCTCGGCGCTGATCCGCTTCTTGTTTTCCGGAGGAAACGTCCATGGTACGCAAGCGAACGTCCGTTATGTGGGTACTCGCTCTGGCGAGTGCCGCCGCATTCGTTGTCGGTGTGTCGGCGCAGGAAGTGGCACGCGCCGTTTTTCGGGCCGTCGTCACGCCTGACAATCCGATTTGGGGCAGCCAGGATCCCCAGCAGCAGACACCTCCCGCCCAAGAGCCGGCTGCCGGCCGCGCCGGCCGCGGAGGCGCGCAAAGCACCGAGCCGCGTCCGTATGCTCAGGTCATCACGGCGGAAGCAAAGACCAGCAAGGGCATCTTCACCGTGCATCGGGTCGGCGAGAATCTGTACTATGAGATTCCCAAGGCTCAGCTCGGCAAGGATTTTCTGTGGGTCACGCAAATCAAACAGAACACGATGGGCGCCGGCTACGGTGGACAGGCTGTAGGTAACCGAGTCGTCCGTTGGGATCTAAACGGCAACAAAGTGTTCCTGAGGGTCCTCAACTACGGCGTGGTGGCGAGCGACGAGTCAAATCCGGTGGCACAGGCAGTGGCGGATGCCAACAACCCGATCATAGCGCGCGCGTTCAATGTCGCGGCGTTCAACACCACAACCGGCGACCCGGTGATTGAGGTCACGCCGATGTACCTTTCGGACTTCCCTGAATTCTCGGCGCGCGGGGCCGTGGGTGGACGCGGTGTGGACGCGTCGCGGAGCTACATCGAAAAGGTCTCGTCGTTTCCGGAGAATATCAACGTGCAGGTGATGCAGACATTTACCATCGGGGCCGAGACCGGCGCAGCGGGCGGCGCCGCGCCGGCACCAGCACGCCGCGGGGGCGCTCCTGGCCCAAGTGGCACGGTCCTCCTATTCCACAGCATGGTAAAATTGCCGGAAACGCCGATGAAGCCCAGGCTGTTCGACGAGCGCGTCGGCTATTTTACGGCGACGACTTACGACTATAGCCGACCCGAGCACAAGGCCGTCCAACGCACCTTTATTACACGCTACCGTCTGGAGAAGAAGGACCCGAATGCCGCCCTCTCCGAGCCGGTGAAGCCAATCGTCTATTATGTCGATCCTGCCACGCCGAAACAGTGGGTGCCGTGGGTGAAAAAGGCCGTCGAGGACTGGCAGCCCGCATTTGAGGCCGCCGGATTCAAGAATGCCATCATCGCAAAGGAGGCGCCAAGCAAGGCCGAGGATCCGGACTGGGATCCGGAGGACGTGCGGTACTCGGTCATCCGCTGGCTGCCCTCGACGACCGAGAACTCGGTCGGACCGCACATTCATGACCCGCGCAGCGGCGAGATCATCGAGGCGGATCTGCAGATTTACCACAATGTCATGAACCTGGCGACAATGTGGTATTTCACCCAGGTCGGCCCGCTCGACCCGCGCGCGAAGAAACTGCCGCTGCCCGACGACCTGGTTGGCCGCCTGGTCGAGTACGTGATCGCGCACGAAATCGGCCACACGCTGGGATTTCCGCACAACATGAAGGCCAGCTCCCTGTACACGCTCGCCCAGATCCGCGACAAAAACTGGGTGAAGCAGAACGGGCACACGCCGACCCTTATGGACTACGCACGCTTCAATTACGTCGCGCAGCCGGAGGATGGCATTGCAGTCGAAGACCTGGTTCCGAAGATCGGACCTTACGACATCTGGGCAACGATGTGGGGCTACAAGCCGATTCCGGGCGCCAGGACGCCCGACGAAGAAAAACCGACGCTTGACGCATGGGCAAAAGAACAGGACAGCAAGCCGTACTTGCGGTTTTCGACCTCGGGCGCGCAGGGTTCCGACCCGGGTGACGAGACTGAAGCTGTCGGTGACATCGATGCAACGGCGGCAACGACGCTAGGCCTCAAGAACTTAAAGAAGGTCGCCGGCATGATGCTCGATGCGACCGCCACGCCGGGCGAGTCGTACGCGGACCTGAATGAGGTCTACGGCCGCGTCGTGAGCCAGTTCACGACCGAGATGGATCACGTCACGAACGTTGTTGGCGGCGTTCGGTCCCAAGAGGTCTACAACGGGCAGCAGGGCGATCAGAAGGGCCATCGGTTCTGGCCTGTGCCGAAGGCGAAACAGGCCGAGGCCGTGCAGTTCCTGCTCGCAAATGCCTTCCAGACCCCGGACTTTCTGGTGCAGTCCGACATCCTCCGGCGCATTCAGCCGACCGGTGTCGTCAACCGCGTGCGCCTGGCGCAGAACACGATCATGAACTCATTGCTCCAGCCGCAGAAGATGGACCGCCTGGTGGAGCAGGCCGCGCTCGATCCTGCTAACGCCTATTCGCTGGTGCAGTTCCTCGGCGACGTACGCAAGGGAATCTGGGCCGAGCTCGCGACGCCGGCGAAGCCCATCGACACATTCCGCCGGAACACGCAGCGCGTGTACCTCGATACGCTGGACAACCGGCTGAACGAGAACACCGCGACGAGCGACGAGGTCCGGGCAGTGCTCAAGGGCGAGTTGAAGGCGCTGGACGCCCAGATCAAGGCGGCGCTGCCGGCCGCGACCGACGTCGCGACAGTGCGTCATCTCGAGGACGCCCGCGAGCAGATCACAGCGGCGCTCGATCCGCACGCGATGCGCACGCGGCCTGCTGCCGCCGCTGCCGGCCGCGGTGTTGCAGGCGCGCCGGTGCCCACGCCCGGCACGTTCATAAAGTACGACTTCTACAACGATCCGTTCCTGTTGCCCCCGAAGGGCTGCTGGCCGGACATAATCATTCGTTAGAGTAGATCACCCGAGAGCAGGTGGAGATGCACTGGGAAGTACGCGTGGAGAAGAACACAGACATTCCCAAAATATTGTGCTATCGGACCTGATCTTCCGTTCAGAGCCGCGACCGTTGGCAAGCGGGCCCGCCCGTTTGCTGATGCGCGCGGCTCTGACAGACCCGCCAATCTGTGCGCCACTATGATGTCTGATCCTCAGCAACGCTCTCGATAAATTCTTTATCCGCGACTCCTTTGCTTTTATGCAAGAAGAGTCAGGCGGCAGCTGCGCTTTTATAGAGTTGAGGAAACGCAGCGTTTCTCAGGCATAACGACGCGGCCGTGACTCGTTTCCCACGATCGGTTACTCTCCACCTTCGGGTGCGAGGTATCTTGGCAATGAGCTTGTGGGCGGGAAAACGCGGCCCAGAGGGCTATCCTCTGGGCCGCGCGCGTCAGTAAGCGGTTTTTAGAAGTTCAGCCGCGCTGAAATCTGCAACTGCCGTGGTCCCCACAGCAGGTTGCTGGTGGACGTGGTGGTCATGAATAGCGGGTTCGGGTAGTAGCAGGCATTAGTATGCCCCGCGCAGAGCCCGGATCCCGCCGCCGCGTAAGTGAACGCGGAGTTGCTCACGCCGGAAACGTTGGTGTGATTGAACAGGTTGAAAGCCTCGCCGACGAGCGAGAACTTCATCCGTTCGGTGAAGGCGAACTGGCGTCCGATCCGGAAATCCACATTGTGATAACCGGGCGCAGTGAAACTATTGCGCGGCAGCCAACCGGCGCGGCCGTTGGTAGCACCGGCGTAACTAACGCCGCCGCTGACACCGCCATCCGGGGCGCCGGACGGGTAACCGCTGATATACGGTGTTACGGGCTGGCCGGTGGACATGGTCACGATGGTGGAGAGCGCCCAGCCATCAAGGATCAGCCGGGCCGGCCGGTTACAGAGATCCTTAAACGAGGGCATCCATACGGCGTTGGCCACGAAACGTTGGCGCTGGTCGAGGTCGCTCAGCCCGTATTCGATCTTCTTGTTGTAGGGATCAATTGGGTAATCGGTCCCGTTGAACGTGCCACCGCTTCCGGGAACCTGGCCACCGTCCAGGGTTTTGCTCAGCGTGTAATTCACGGTGAATTCAAATCCGTGCTGCATGGGTCGGCGCAGCGTGATGACCATGGAGTTGTACCAGGAATTGACATCGCTGGTCCCGATGAAGATTCCACCCGTATTGGTGTTCAAGCGGGTGGTGTAGAAAGGAACAGTGAATGTCTGCGCGGTTGTGCCACTGGAATTCAGGATGTCGTAGGTCTTCGTCGTTGTGGCAGGCGCGAGGTTGGCATCGGTGAAAATCGGCAGATGCAGACCACGGCTTCCCACGTAAGCAACCGACGCGCTAAAATTTCCCGGCAACTGGCGCTCCAGGGTGAGGTTGAATTCATGCACCCGCGGATTGACCCAATCAGGATCCTGGCCGCGAGTCAATTGCGTGAGGGCGGGCGGCGAGAAAGTTACCACCTGCGGAGTCAGAGCTCCGGCAAACGGAGCTGCCGGCGTCGGTCCCGGCGGGGCCCAGATGACGTTGGGGAACGTCAGGCTCGGGCATGAGGTTGGCGTGCAGTTGAACGTCTGCTGATAAACGCCGTTCTCCACGCGAGTGGCATAGAAGGTGGAGTTGGTGGACTTGGCGTAGAAAATGCCGTAGCCGGTTCGCAGCACGGTCTTGGGTGTGACCTCCCAGGCAATGCCCAAACGGGGAGCGAACTGGTCCTTGGGGTTGTTGATCGTCGTCGTATAGTAGGAGGTTAACGGACTCACCGTGTTCGGCTGCGGAGGCTGGTCAATCAAGAATACGTCATACCGCAGGCCCAGGTTCAGCGTCAGGCGGGGAGCCACTTTCCAGCTGTCTTCGAAAAACGCCGAAAAGTCATTGTCGTAAAAGTCATCCTTGCCGACGTGCGTAATCGGGTCATTGACCTGTGTGAAGCTGGTGAAGTGCCTACCCGTCAGCCCATCGCCGTTGTTGATCCCGAACACGTCGAGCGCCCAGTTA
>Ga0187861_10002191_pt1 | contig 18611 bp, 17 predicted proteins | sample June2016WEW_10_1_3_FD_132986 | JGI IMG/M metagenome (GOLD analysis project Ga0187861, IMG submission 132986) | Peatland microbial communities from SPRUCE experiment site at the Marcell Experimental Forest, Minnesota, USA - June2016WEW_10_100 | ecosystem: Environmental > Terrestrial > Soil >...
GACACCCCGCTCCTGGAGCTGTTCAACGATATGAGAACCAAGAAAGCCTGCACCACCGGTGAGAAGGATCTGCTTGTCATCCCAGAATGTCATGTGAGGTGCTCCTGCATAGTATATTTAATCCGACTTCCACCATTTCTTCGGGAATGCTTTCTTCAGGATCTTGTCACCCTCACCAACCGGTGTAAGCCCGATTGCCCGCATGTCGGCATCCATCATGATCTTAACCAGGTCTTCAAACCGGATTTGAGGGTCCCATCCGAGCTTCTTCCGGGCCTTCTTCGGATCCGAGATCAGTACTTCCACTTCAGTCGGCCGGAAATATTTCTGGTCAATCCTGACATGCTTATCTATATCGAGACCAGCGTATGAGAATGCTGCATCAAGGAACTCCTTCACGGAATGGGTCTCCCCGATGCCGATGACGTAATCATCCGCTTCTTTCTGCTGGAGGATCTGCCACATGCATTCCACGTACTCGGGTGCAAATCCCCAGTCCCTGCGGGCATCGAGATTGCCGAGATACAGGTATTTTTCTTTCTTTGCGAGAATCCTGGCGATACCCCGGGTGATCTTTCGCGTGACAAATGTCTCTCCGCGCCGGGGTGACTCATGGTTGAAGAGGATACCATTGGCTGCAAACATCCGGTATCCTTCACGGTAATTCCGGGTCATCCAGTAGGAATAGAGCTTGGCGCAGGCATACGGGCTGCGGGGCTGGAAGAGGGTTGTTTCATCCTGGGGCGGGGCAGCAGAGCCGAACATCTCGCTGGATGAGGCCTGGTAAAACTTCATCCCGTTATTGCTCCGCCGGACCGCCTCGAGGAGCCGGGTGGTGCCGAGTGCCGTCACATTACCGGTATATTCCGGTGTTTCAAAACTTACCCGGACATGGCTCTGGGCGCCGAGATGATACACTTCATCCGGCTTGAAGTTGTACATGATATTTGCGATCTGTTCCGAATCGGAGAGATCGCCATAATGGAGGAACATCCTGGCATGTGGGGTGTGGGGATCCACATAGATCTGATCGATCCGGCTCGTGTTGAATGTCGATGATCGCCGGATAAGGCCATGGACTTCGTAGCCCTTGGAGAGCAAAAGCTCGGCAAGATACGACCCGTCCTGTCCGGTGATTCCGGTAATGAAGGCTTTTTTTACCATAGCTTACGCAGGTATCTGTTTCCCGGCTTTGAATACAAATATTTCCTTTAATAGATCACGGAAAATTTTTCTTGTCGTGATTTATGATATAAAGGATATGATGAATTCATGGATATGAGGTCAGACAGTGATCACGGAAAAATCTGATAGTATAAATTGCTCTGGAGAAAATGTTTTCGCTGGATATGATGCCCCCCTCTTGCGCCACCAGTCTCCCGGTGGGAGACGGGGCGCATTTCGATGCATGGACCTCCTTTTTTCCGGAAATTAATTTCATGAACCGGTAATACAGAACTATCCCATTATGGGGATGCCACAGCGGCGGGGGCATGCTTGCATGCCCCCAAGAGCGTCGGTATTCTGAGAGGATTCCTACAGAACTGTATCCATGAATTCTGGTAATACATAAAAAAAGAAAATTACCGGGGTTGAAATACCCCATTCGCCTTACAACTTCCGGTAATACATCCCGTTCTTGTCCGCGATCTTCGGGTCCACCATGCCTCTCACATCGATCAGGACGGGCTGATCATTCATCAGCTTGCGGATCTCCTTCACCGTCATCTCTTTGAACTGCTTGTGAGCGACGGCAATGATCACCGCGTCCATCTTCCTGTCGAGTTTCGGCAGCGGTTTTGCACCGAAGTGCTTTATCATAGCATCCGGGAGCAGGGGATCGTACCCGTATACGTTCACATCATACTCCTTGAGCTCATGCACCATCTTCTCGACCGGAGACTCCCGGATATCGGCGACATCCTCCTTATAGGTCAGGCCCATGATGAGGACATTGGATCCCTTGATGGTCTTCCCGACTTTGTTCAGTCCCTTGATTGCCAATTCGGCAACATATTTCGGCATCGAGTCGTTGATGGAACGGCCGGCAAGGATCACCTGCGGGTGATACCCGACTTCCTTCGCCTTCTGGACAAGGTAATACGGATCGACCGGGATGCAATGGCCCCCCACCATGCCCGGGCGGTAGTTATGGAAGTTCCATTTCGTGCCAGCAGCCTTGAGGACTTCCTCGGTATCGAGGCCGAGCCGGGCGAAGATCATCGAGAGCTCGTTCATGAGCGCGATGTTGAGGTCGCGCTGGACATTCTCGATCACCTTTGCCGCTTCCGCGGTCTTGATCGTGGGTGCCCGGTAGACATTCGTGACAAGGCCGTAGAGATCGGACAATTCATCGAGAGACTGCTGGTCCATACCGGAGACGATCTTGTAGATATTGGTGAGCGTGTGCTCTTCATCGCCGGGATTGATCCGCTCGGGAGAGTACCCAACCTTAAAGTCTTTCCCGCATTTCATGCCGGATTCGCGCTCGAGGATCGGGACCATGATATCCTCGGTGACGCCGGGATAGACCGTGGATTCCATGACCACGATTGCACCTTTTTTCAGGTTTTTCCCGACAGTTACTGAAGCAGAGATCACCGCTTCCATATCCGGGTCCTTTGCCTTCGTGACCGGTGTCGGCACGGCGATGATAACAAAATCCGCCTCTTTTATTTTTGTCGGGTCTGTGGTTGCCTCGATGGTATTACCCGGCGTTTTTTTCAGTTCGTCAACTTTCTTCTGGTCTCTACGGTACCCGATCGTCCGGATGTGCTCGGAAAAGGCTTTGGCAAGGGGAAGACCGACATACCCAAGACCGACGATACAGACGGTCTTTTTGAGAAGTTTTTCCAAAGTCACGAATGAACCGCTCCCAAAAAATTACCATAATAATTCTCTCATATCATGTAAAAATCTATTGCACATCAAGATGAGGAGTCTATAAATAGCTCCTTCAATATTTTTTCAGAAAATTTATTATCTCATACAATGAATGGTGGTTTCCCCATAGATCGATCGATCATTCATTTCATACGCGGGTTCCGAACATTGGAGCAGTGATGGAAAATGTCGACAGAAAAACGGGTTCCGGAAAACGTCTTCTCTCCACAGTATTTCATCATCAACAAATCCGAACTGCAGTATGATCTCATCAGAAAACAACTGCTGGACACACCTCACCGACCGGTCGGATCGTCGCATTACTTTATCCGGGCAGTCCGGGAGAAAGGCTGCGTATGCCGGATAAAGGCCGGCAACGGGACCGTGCTCTTTTACGAGATCCTGAACCATCTCCAGGAGGGTATATCCGATGAGGATATCCGCGACGCCATCAGGGAGCCGTCAAATGCATCCCCCCTCCCGGGCTATTTTTACCTCACGCCGAAAATTGAAGAGAAACTTCAGGTATTCCTGTCTGCGGATCATGCATATTGCGGGAAAAAGTGCGAACCCGGAAGCCTGGCGTGAAAAACTCCTGCAGGCAGTCCGGGGGATGTCCAGAGCTGATTACGGCAATTCATGCCAGTTTCCTCCCGGTATTTTCCCGGGAGCAGGAACCAGGTTCCTGTCGGGGGCTCGGAAACATCCTGTGCCAAAGCCCACGGGAATGTTAATGTATTCCCCTGATACATTCAACAGAGCCGATTCTGTTTAAAATGAAGGAAACAATTTACATAAGAACATAGGATCACTAATCAATAAGAGGAGGGGAAAACCAGCCTATGAAGAATTATCACCTGAGCGTTACCATCTGGGAAGAAGAAGGCGTGTATGTTTCAAAATGCGTTGAACTCGAGGTCGCCAGCTGCGGGGATACACCAAAAGAAGCACTTGAAAATATCCGTGAAGCGATCGATCTCTATCTGAAAAATGCACGGGAATACGGGATGCTCGCAGATATCGAACCCTCCCTTACAACGCATGACAAATTCACTTCTCTCATTGAGGTCCAGGCGTGAAACTCCCAAGGGTGTCCTCTGCTCATGTGATATCGGAATTGAAAAAGACAGGCTTTACAGAAGCACGATACTAGGGAAAAGGAAGCCACACCGCCCTTATACGGATTGATAATACTGGTCAGAAATTGCTCGTAATCGTCCCAAAACGGGATATCCTGCCAGTTGGAACTATCCTCTCGATTATGAGACAGGGAAAGTTTGCGCGGGAAGAATTTATTGAGATACTCACAGGTTAATTGCCACCCCGCACAGCATGCGCAGCCCGGTTCCCGGGAGGTGTTCCGGGACCCCTTTCCGGAAAAGAATTATTTTTTAATCGCCCCCTCCCAATATCTCCCCATGGATGAGCAGCAGATGGAGAAAGAGATTATCATCCGGCGGATGCACGATGTGCTGGCACCCCTGCCCTCTCTGCGTATTGCATACGTATACGGGTCATTTCTCCTTCGCGATGATTTTCGTGATATCGATATTGCTCTTCTCGTTGATGGCCGGCAGCTTGGTGAAGAATTCTTCCAGATGTATGCAGCAGATGCAGGAGACCGTATCGAAGAAGCGCTGGACGTTCGTTCTGAATGCGACGTAAAAGTCCTCAATGGTCAGCCGATCTGGTTTGGATTTGAGGTTATCAGCACCGGCAGACTGCTGTATGTGCGGGATGATGATGAACGGATCGACTTTGAGACACAGGTAACGATTGAACACCTGGATATGAAATCCATGTACGATCTTTTTGACCGTGAATACCTTGCGCGGGCCTGAAATGCGGATCCTGGCACGGCTGCAGATGCTTGATGACGCCCTCCGGGCCTGGGAGCGTTACCGGGAGAATCCCGTTCGATGATCTGGCGCAGAAGAAAGATACGCAGTATATGGTCTGCCATGCCCTGCTCCTCTCAATACAGGCGTCTGTCGACATTGCTACCGGCATTGCCGTGATGAAAACCCCCCGCCGTCCCGATACGTACCGTGAAACATTTCAGCTGCTGGGGTACTACCGGATCATCCCGGAAGATCTTGCAAAGGAACTGTCACGGCTTGCCGGGTTCCGGAATATCCTCGTCCATGAGTACACCACCCTTGATATCCCCAGGGTGTACCGCGTTCTGCAGGATGACCTGGAGACCATGAAGGCATGCATGGATATTGTCAAAGCGTTTATCAAAGAAAATAAAAAAGCAGAATAATTTTCCCGTCATGAGGAAACGTGATGGCAGCCATGTATCATATCGTTCAGCTGTTGCCCTCATTACCATCGATGATGCACCATTGCACAAGAAAAAGATGGGCACCCGGTGTACAGGGTATCGTTACCCAATAAGGATAACCGGGCAGGTTTTCCTTACGGCACCGGCAAGTCTTGTATCGGCAGTGACCAGCGGAGCACTGCACCGTATTGATGCAGCGACAAAAAGTGCATCATAGACCGTGATCCGGTGGTGGCATGCGAGATCCCATGACGGAGTGATCAAATCGTGCGCCGGGATCACGTCGCAGGTATCCCGGATAAATGCGATACTGTCATCCAGGCAGGTCTTCACGGTTGCCGGATCATTGCCTGCATGCACAGCCCGTTTCCATGCAGCATTTGCCACTTCAGTATACGCCAGGTCAACCGTAACGCAGGAATGATCCGCTGCTGCCTCGATTGCTTTGCCGGTAATTGTTTCCGGCAGGAAGATTGCCGCTATAACACAGGAGTCCAGTACAATTTTATCGGGCATCCCGGTCCTCCCGGATCGCCTGGGCCGCCGGCACTCCCGTGATCAGTGTGTCCTGGTTCTCGCGGGCCTTCGAGAGGAGCTGTTCTTTACGCTTCATTTTTACCGACTGTTCGATGAGTGATCGGATCTCCGCCTGCCAGTCCTGGTCCGGCATCTCTTCAATCATCTTCCGGACCCGGGAGTCTATCCGGATACTGTATACTGATGTTGTAGACATAATATTTTGTATACATTTATTGTATATTAACACACTGCTTGGGCAGGACATGCCCCCCTGCATGAGAAAATAAGCCCGATTTGGGCTCCGTTAGCCGATCCCGGATTTCGGTGGACAGCCTGATCAGGTGCCGATGTCCACCGTAAGGAAAATGGACAGGAGCACCGGGGTAGACCTTTCCCGTCAGTGCCGGAAATGGTGCGCTCTTTACGGGTGCTCCGGAAGGCCTTTTTCGGGCACCTGTTTCAGCCTGTGGAACGACCCCGCCCCGTACCGGATGAAGATATGACAGGGTTTTTCAGAGATTATGGGCAAAAAATTGATGAATACCGGTGGGTAAATGAAAGGATCCTGTCCGGATCTACTCACTGCATCCCATTTTTGCAAAATTAAATACGCTCAAAATTCTTTCTATTCCTCTCAAAACTAAGTAATGCGGCCGTCTTTTTGTACATTTTTTATTTATTCAGAAAAGGCCACATATCCCAAAAGCAAACAGGTATCTGCCACACGGCCGGGCAGCCGGGCCGGACGGAATCGGCGAAAACTTTCTTCGGATTGTTGCAGCGGATAGCGTACGCTCCGTCCGGCCCGGACGATCGTCCGGCACGCGGCAGGAAATGAACGAGATGAAAAACGCAAGAGAGAGCACAGGGAACCGGGAGATGAATGGCAGCAGCAGAATGCTCTGCAATGAGATCGGTTCCGATGCAGGCCGGGGAAAACGTTCAACAGGAATGTACCGGCAGCTTGCATTACAGGATGTTGAACAAACAGGCACGCCGGCATTTTTCCGGCAGCCGCATCCGGCACACCAGCCAATGCGTGGTGAGGCCGGATGAGCCGGGGAAAGAGGCCGGTCGTTGCGATCGGCGAGGCGAAGCGCAGTGCCGTGGCTGCAGGGTTCATGCTGATCGAGCTGGTAACCGCGGCAGTGCTCCCGTTCGACTTCGTGGTTCACCGGGACGGAACATCGAGCGTTGTCCGGGTCAGGAGGCTGAAGCAGGCAGGGTTCAGGATCGAGAACATCCTGAGGGCCTGTGCGCAGGAACTCAAAGAGCTGAGGGAGAGTACCCTTCTGGACGGGCTGATCCGGGAACTCTGGGTCCGGGGGCCGGCCCGGGCATTTCACCGGTACCGCGTATTACCGGAAACGGTGGAAGAAATCGGGATTCCTGCGCAGTCACCGGAAAGCCTGCCGGATACGGTACGTGAGATCAAATCATCCCGTCTCATGGATGATCCGATACAACGGGACTCCCCGTCCCGTGTCGTGGAAATTCCGTATGTGGTCGGTCTGCCCGTTAGTCCCGAAATTCCCCGGGATGAGCTCGTTCCGGAATCAACAGAGGGGACGGCCGGCAGAGATGGATCCGTAAATACGGAATAAACCCCTTTTTTACTCAGGAGAAATCCATTTTCAGGTACGAGAACATCCCCCTCTTGCGCCACCAGAGTTGAAGAACCTGATGGTTCTTCTTCTGCCTCATCTCTGATGAGATTCGACATCCCCGCTGGGGGATGCTGAGGGTCTTCAGACCCGAAGCAAGAGAAGAACGCGAAGCGTTCTTCGACTTCGGGGCGCATTGCGATGCAGCGTTATTGAGTCAGCTGAAAATTCTGTTCTTTTCCCTACAGGTAATACGACGTCATCACAATGCGGGGATGCCACAGCGGTGGGCATGCCTGCATGCCCCCGGGAGCGTAAGAAACATTTTTAAGGTTTTCTACCGAGGGCAATTTTTAAAAAGTTTGAACCGGGCTGAATAAATTACCGGTTCCGGTACCAGGCAATCGTCTCCTCAAGGCCGCTTCTCACCGTGTACTCCGGTGCATACCCGAATGCCTGTCTCGCCCGGGCAATATCGGCAAGCGAGTCCCGGACATCGCCGGCGCGGGGGGGATCGAACGTCAAGGGTACGGTGATACCGGTCAGCTCCATGATCGTGGCCGCGAGTTCTTTTAAGTCGATGCGCTGGCAGTAGGCCACATTGAACACGCCCTGTGCATCGCTCTCCATGGCCCGGATGTTTGCCTGCACGACATCCTTCACGTAACTGAAATCACGGGTCTGTCCGCCGTCGCCATAAATCACCGGGGACTCGTGGTTCAGGATCCGGGTAATGAAATTCGGGATCACGGCGGCATACTGGGAGTTGGGGTCCTGCCGGGGACCAAAGACATTGAAATACCGGAGGGAGACGGTCTTCAGGCCATAGACCTCAGAAAAGATCCGGAGGTACTGTTCCCCGGTCAGTTTCGATACGGCATAGGGTGAAAGAGGATGAGGGCACATATCCTCCTGCTTGGGAAGAGTCGGGGTGTTGCCATACACGGAAGAGGAGGACGCGAATAAAACCTTCCGCACCCCGCAGTCCCGTGCGGCGACGAGGACGTTCAGGGTCCCGGTCACGTTCGCCTCGTTGGTGGCGACCGGGTTGGCGATGGAACGGGGGACGGAAGCGATCGCCCCCTCGTGGAAGATCCCGTCCGCTCCGGCAAAGCTCTTCTGCAGCAGCGGGAGATCCGTGATGCTGCCTTTGACAAACCTGACGTTCTCCCGTGCAAGGAACGGTGCAATATTCTCCATCTTTCCGGAGAACAGGTTATCGACAATCACCACATCGTGTCCTGCGTTTACAAGCTCTTCGACAATATGGGAGCCGATGAACCCGGCGCCCCCCGTGACAATATATTTCATCGATACATCCTCTCTCGAATCCGGCACATAAAATATGTCGGATTATCATTGGTCACGGGATTATTAATGGATACTGGCATACCGTAGGTATATCTGGCCAGGATTTTATGCGATCCGGTGATCGGCAGAAAATTACACACCGTGATTTTAATGAAGGGTCAAAACTTCTGCGCATAGAGAGAAAAGTTCTGATGAGTTCCCCGGAGTGGTTTTTCCCACTCCTTTTTACCAAAGATAACCAACGATACAGTACAGATCGCGCATGTATTTTTTCTTTCACCTGTTCACGGGCATTGTTCTGGGTTTTGTAATCGGGGATCTCGTACGCGATCGCCGCTGGGTGATACCCTGTGCCTTCGGGGCTGTCCTTCCGGACCTGATCGACAAGCCCGTCGGGCAGATCATCTTTGCCTACAGTATCGGCTATGGGCGCATCTATGCCCACACCCTGCTGTTCTTTCTGCTGGTGCTGGTCGCAGGACTGGTTGTCTGGAACCGCTGGAGAAACCCGGCGGTCTGCGGCATTGCCGTGGGCATCCTTTCCCATCAGGTACTGGACTCCATGTGGCTGGAACAGGCAAACTGGTTCTACCCCCTGCTGGGTCCTTTCCAGGGCCACCTTTCCCCGGATTACATCAACGTCCTGATCCTGGGTGAACTCAATAACCCGTCTGAAGCAGTCCTTGCCGTACTGATCGGACTGTGTGCCCTGCTCTATCTGAAATACCGCCAGAAGATCCTGGAAAATACAAAGTCCCGTGCAATTTTGAAAGGAAGTTTACTGCTTTGCGCGCCGGTACTCTTCATTCTCGGGGGGATTGTTTTAGGTAAGGCCATGGTCAGGGAGACCCTGCCCTTTGCCAGCTGGAACGGGCCCATGGAATATTTTATGGGAGGTAGTGTCCTGGTACTGGCGGCATACGCAGCCTGGCGGTTGCACCGGCAGGTATAGCTGGAGATTTTTCCTTTTTTATACCATGACAGGCAGAGAATAACCCTGCTCTGAAAAAAAATCACGATATGAGCGCACTGAACTAAAAAAAAGGATACTATTCAGCTGTTCAGTATGCCATGGTATGGCTGATCTGCGGGATCGCGATCTGGTTATAGTATTGCGCTATGTAACCGTCCGGGAAATCAACCGTGGTGAGATCGGGAGAGAAATCCACATTAATGAGCGGGGCAAACCAGTACTGCTTCAGCACATTTTCCGCGGACTGGAACGAGAGGGCCGGCGTTGTCATGGTAACGGCAGTACCCTGTGTGTTCCGGGTTGCAAAGTCGTGGACAAGGACCTTGGCCTCGTTACCGGTGGCTGCAAGGACATCGACATTCTTGCCGTAATTGTTCTCAAGGGCAGATTTCAGCTCGGTATTGGGATCCGCGATATGGGTAAAGACGGCCACGTTCTCGAACCAGCTCAGGGCATAATCGAACGTGATGATCGCATCTCCATTGCCCTGCACATTAATATCCAGCGTCTTTGCCGTGAATGCCTGTGCCGGGCATATGCAGAACAACAGGATTCCGATGCCGAGTATCAGGTAGAGAATTTTTCGTGCCATAATCCGTCACTATCCATCTTCCGTACTGTTACCCGCTGGTGGATAAAAGGTTTGTTCCCGTGGGTACCCGTGTGCACCGGCCGCTGTTACCAGATCATGCAGATTCTCATGGTAGACTGCTTTTGGATCCCATGAGTGGATGATCAGAAACCTTCCCCATTATTCCTGGGATGCTATCCAACAATTCCCCATTCGAAACTCCTGGTGCCCGATGGGTCTCATAAACATTATTAAAAGACCTGGAAAAGTCACCAGTTTATGACTTTTTTATAGCGTGCAAAGATATAAATTGTTGAGAACATTATTGCATTTTTATACCAGTGGGCATTGAACTGGTGACCGGAGGAAGAAGATGGATGCGACATTGATTACTGAGATTGGATCATTCTGCATGGGCTTTATCGTCATGTGGATCGGCTTCTATTTCTTTAACCGTTCTACGACATTTGATGCGAAAGAATTCGGTGAATTTATAGCAGTATTTTTCGGCGGAACAATCATCCAGATATATACCACACAATTGGCCGATCCGACGAAGTTTATCTTCTGGATATACCCGATAGGCCTCGTGATGGGTATGTTTGCGTATCACTTTATCAGTAGTGGGAAAATCACCATTAAAAGTACCGTATCGAATACAGGAACTACGATTATTCCCATGCTAATATTAGCAATAATCGGATTTGGCGCCATATTGGCAGGTCTCTATCTCGGAGGGATCCTGACCAATATCTATGACACAGCAGGTTTGTTGTGTATTGTCGTTGGAATCATAGTGATTGCAATGGCAGCAAAATACCTCAGACTTTATATTGATTTTACCTGATTTGAACTGAAAGAGGATCCTTTTTTTTGAAAATCACCCGGGATTACCGATCAGGCCGTCATATTCTCATTTTGAAAAGGAGTTCACCAGATCGCAGACGACAAGGACAGTCTTCACTCGGATTTTTTAATTGATCTGATAGACAACTTTTCGAATCTTTATGATACGAGATTTGGACGTGAAAAGAAGTACGCCTCGGCCGGGACTTGAACCCGGGTCAAAAGCTCCGGAGGCTTCTAGGATGTCCACTACCCTACCGAGGCAGCTTTTACCTTATGTAATCTCACTCCCACCCATATAAAGGCAAAGGATGGCGGAGATCAGGCTTTCTTCATGTGGTACTGGTGCCAGATCCTGCAGGCCCCCTCGTGGCTCACCATGCACGGGCCGACCGGGGTCCGCGGGGTGCAGACCCTGCCGAAGAGTTTGCAGTCCGCAGGCTGCGCGATGCCCCGCAGCACCCTGTCGCAGATGCAGGCCGAGTGCTTGCTGATATGTTTGTAGACGATGCCGAACTTCTTCTGGGCATCGTACTGTTCGAACTCCTTTTTCAGACGGAGGCCGGATCCCGGAATCACCGGGAACCCACGCCATTCCACATCCGACAGCTCGAAGACCTCGTACATGAGCCTTTTCGCCTTGACATTGCCTTCGCGGCTGACCGCACGGGGGTAGGCGTTGTCAACCCGGTGCGTCCCTTCCCTGACCTGGCGCACGAGCATGAGGAGGCCGAGCAGGATGTCTTCGGCTTCAAAGCCGGCAACGACCTGGGGTACGGGGAAGACTTCGTACTCCTCGTATCCCATCACCGTGCAGACATGCCCGGGGAGCATAAAGCCGTGCAGCATCGCCTCGCCCTGCTCGAGCAGCCATTTCATCGCGGGCGGAACAACCCGGTGGCAGGATAAGATGGAGAAATTTTTGGGAGGCCTCGTGAGGATGGCGGCAGCAACGGTCGGGGCGGTGGTTTCAAACCCAACCGAGATGAAGACGACCTCCTTGTCGGTCTTCTGTGCAATCTCAACCGCCTTATGGACACCCTGCACAACCCGGACATCCCCGCCGCACGATTCCAGCGATCCCCTGGAGCCGGGTACGCGGAGCAGGTCACCGTATGTCGCGATGATGCAGTCCTTCTCCACCAGATCAAGAGCGGCATCGATCTCGCCCTGCGGCGTGATGCAGACCGGGCAACCGGGCCCCATGACGATCTTCAGCTGCGCCGGGAGCAGGCTGCGCAGCCCGGTCCTGGCGATCGCTGCTTCGTGAGTACCGCAGATGTGCATGAACGTCATGTCACGGTCCACCAGTTCATGCAGCAGATCTGTCATCTCTTTTCCCGTCGCCATAAAAATCTTAAAAGTATTTACCGCGAAATCACATAAGAGTACGTGTATGGATGATAGTCTGCTGTTTGCAATTGCCACCGTCATCATAGGGCTGGTGATCGCCGGGATCGCCCGTGCGATCGTCCGCTGGCTGAAAAAATTTGCAGAAACCACCGAAACGCAGTGGGATGATATCATTGTTGCGGCAATCGGGACGCCGGTCCAGGTCGGTATTATTGCCGTTTCCGTCTATATCGCGCTGAAATATTTCGGTATTGTCCCGGACCAGTATGCATGGATCATCTCCGATAAGATCCTGAATTCAATCTACATCCTTCTCGGCACCTGGATCATTGCTACCCTCGTCCACGACATCATTACGATCTACGGTCACGCGCTCGCAGAGAAGACGGAAGGAGACTGGGATGACCGGCTGGTCGAGCTCCTTGAACTCGCCGCACGGTATATCATCTGGTTTGCCGGGATCATGCTCATCCTCGTCAACCTGGAGATCAATATCACCCCGTTCCTTGCAGGTGCGGGCATCGCCGGCCTGGCCTTTGCCCTCGCGGCACAGGATCTCATCTCCAACTTTTTAGGCGGGGCCATCATCACCGTGGACAAGCCGTTCCTGGTCGGCGACCGGGTCAAGATCGACAACTTTTACGGCGATGTAATCAATATCGGTCCCCGGAGCACGCGCTTAAAGACACTCGATTACCAGATCGTGACTATCCCCAACAACAAGATCACGTCAACGTATATTGTCAATTATTCCGAGCCTGATGTCAAGCTCCGGATCACGATCCCGGTCAGCGTCGCGTACGGCTCCGACCCGGTAAAAGTAAAGGCGCTCCTCCTGGAGATCGCCCATGATGTCATAGAGAGAACCGATTACCTCCACAAGGACCCGGCACCGACAGCCTTTTTCCTCGAGTTTGCGGACTCAAGCCTGAAATTCATCCTCTATGTCTGGGCACGGAAATACAACCTGCCGGATGACGTGAAAGATGCGATCAATACGAGAATTGCCGGACGGTTCGCTGCAGAAGGTATCGATATCCCCTTCCCCCAGATGGAAGTGCGGCTGAAAAAATAAGAAAAATCCCTTCGCTTTTTTTCCTCTCCCAACCGGCACGCACACGTTTAAGTCCCTTGGGAAACGACCACTCATCATGTTCGGGGTCTCCACGTTCTGCCTGCACCAGGTCCCCCTTGCCGATGCGCTGGAAAAGATCGCGCCGCTCACGGACAGGATCGAGGTCATGGACGAAGGGCTCCACCATCTTGAGACTGCAGAGCTGCTCTGTTCCTATAATCACCATTTCTCCATCCATGCACCCAGCCGGGGGACCAATATCGCCAGTCTCCTCGAACCGATCCGCAGGGCCAGTGTCGAGGTCATGGCACAGTGTATGGTGATCGGTGCGGAGGTCGGGGCAGGCGTGGTTATCCATCCGGGATATTTCGCCTGGGCGGAAGAACGTTATAAGGCTGAACAGCAGCTGGCCCGGTCTCTCCGGGAACTGACGACCCTTTCAGAAGAATATTCGGTCCGGTTCTTTATCGAGAATATGGGGGACTGGGACTATTTCTTCCTCAAGACACCCGAAGAGCTCCCGCTTATCGGGAGTGCCGCGTTTGCCCTCGATGTCGGCCATGCACACCAGATGCACTGCCTTGCAGCGTTTCTTGAACACCCTGCAGCGCACTACCATCTCCATGATAATTCAGGAGACGCGGACGCCCACTGGGCGGTCGGCGACGGCACGATCGATTTTTCTGCGGTCATGAACGTTGTCAGGAAATCCGGTATCGAGCCGGTGATCGAAGTAGCAACGTTTGACGGGGTTTTAAAAAGTATTGACCGGCTGAATGCGCTCTGATGGCCGGATAATCGTACCGGATCCGTACCGGGTTATCAACAAGGTGCATTACGGGGGCTTTTTCCGATGCATCTCCGCAATGTTTTATAGGGATTACTCACAACGTAGTTAGGCAACCCGCATCAGAAAATGTTCGTCGGGTGCAGACATGCCTGTGTGACTCAGCCCGGTAGAGTACCTCCTTGGTAAGGAGGAAGTCGCGAGTTCGAATCTCGCCACAGGCTCTTTTTTCCGGATCCCCTGTTCCCGGGATTTGCGACATTTATTCGCTTTCGCGAAAATGCGTTATTCCAAACGGCAGGAATTATTATACAGATGTCAGGACATGGGGGGAATATCCTCCGATGCCCTGCCCTTCCGGTTATTTTTTATCTGAAATGGCACATCACCGCACGTACATTATCAGATCTCCATCGACGGTGATGGTATACTTCTGCAGCAATGCATCATCCCGCATCGTGCATTCCCTGCCAAAAACTTCCTGGAATTTTACCCGGATCCTGTCAGGGTGCCGGTTATCCTGATTCACCGTGCACTGAACCTGTTCCCTGGTGCTGATCATACCAGTGAAAAGGATCGCCGGAAATAATAATACCGGCCAGACGGAGGGTGAAAGTGATAACGGTCAGCCACACGCCCTGCTGCCGCTCGGGTATCATAACAATACCCTGCCTCAATTTTTTCAACGCAACTCCAGAAAAGATACAGACGGGGATTGAGCGTTTGTCCCGTGTCATCCGCCATCCGGGGAACGGGTAATACCTCCCCCGATTTTAACCAAACGCACTTAATATGGATTGAGTATAAAAATAGTATTCATACATTGGTATTGTACACGTATAGGTACCGGAAAAGGTATATGCGGCCTTTATGAAACCTGTATACCTGAGGAAAGAGAGAAATACCGGCAGCAGGACAGGATACGGGAAAAATCCACGACATACTCGGAATTTCTGAAACGAGGTTATTTCATTCATGAACAAGAGTGATGCGGAAGCGTTGTTGCGACAGGGGATCGAACTTTATGATCTTGGCAGGTTCCCAGAAGCCATCGTCATGTTCGACCGGGGACTTGCGCTCTACCCCAAACTGGCAAAAGCCCATTACTTCAAGGGAATCGCGCTCTACGATCTCGGAAAATTCGAAGACGCCATCGATGCCTACGACCAGGCGGTTGCCATCGAACCTGCCGATCCCAATGCCTGGTACAACAAGGCAGCCACCCTCGCCCAGCTGGGCAGGAACGAAGAGGCGCTCGAGGCCTGTGACCGCCTCCTCTCCATAAAATATGACAATGCCGAAGCCTGGATCCTCAAGGGAATCGCGCTCTATGAACTGGGCAGGTTCAAGGAGGCGATCTCTGCCTATGACCACGCCCTGATGGTGGATCCCCATCACGCGAAAGTGTATTACAACAAGGGCATTGCTCTCGCCGATCTCGGGCGACACCAGGAAGCGATCTTTTCCTACAACAAAGCAATCGAGATCGTCCCCGGCTACTCACGGGCATATTATAACAAGGGTATAGCGCTTTACGATATCGGAAAATATGACGAGGCCCTGGCGGCGTTTGACAAGGCATTCGAGCTCGATCCGGACGATTTCTGGGTCTGGTACTACCGGAGTTTCATTCTTGCCAAACAGGAGCGGAATGAGGATGCCATCCTGTCTGCCGACAATTTCCTCCACCACGAACCGGGTCATGCCGATATCTGGGCCATCAAGGGGATCTCGCTCTTTAAAATCGGGAAATATGAGGATGCCATTTACGCTCTTCACCAGGCAAATGAGCTCAGCGCTGAACTTCCTGAAGCCTGGTATTATCTCGGACTTGCCGAAGTGCAGATCAGCCGGTTCGAGGAAGCTGCAGACGCGTTCACCAGGACTATCGGGGTAAATCCCGGAAATACCGAGGCCATATTCCAGCGGGGTCTCGCATATTTCCGGCTGAAAAATTACCGGGAATCCGTTCTTGATCTCGACAGGACCCTGGCACTCGAACCGGATAATGCCGAAGCCTGGTTCCGGCGCGGTGTTGCCTGTATCAACCTGAGCCGGTACGAAGAAGCGCTCGATTCCTTTACCCGCAGGCTCAAGATCGGGCAGGATCATGTCGGATCCTATTATTTCCGGGGGATTGCCCTCACACGGCTCGGCAGGCATAAGGAAGCGATCGAATCGTTCGAAGAAGCCCTCCGTCTGGATAACGGGTGTGCATCTGCTGCCTTCCAGGAGGGGATTTCCTATGCCAGCCTTGGCAGGTTCAGCGAAGCGATAGAAGCGTATGACCGTGCTCTCCGGATCAACCCCGGCTTTTCCGATGCGCTCTATCACAAGGGGTTTGCGCTCTCCAAGCTCGGAAGAAACGAGGATGCAGTCCAGGAATTTGAACGGACCGTTGCCTTCGACCCGAAGAATGCACAGGCCTTCCACCAGAAAGGGCTGCAGCTGGCAAAAATCGGCAGGTATGAGGATGCGATCGAGTCGTTTGACCGGAGTCTTGAAATCAGGCCCTCGTACCCCCAGGCCCTCTATGACAAAGGTGCGGCCCTCGTCAGACTCGGGCGGTACGAACAGGCGCTCGATGCGTTCAGGCAGACCCTTGCGATCAACCCGAAATATATCAATGCATATTACCAGAGCGGCCTCGTACTGGTCCAGCTTGGCAGGTACGAAGACGCGATCTCTGCATTTGAACAGGCAGCGGAGATCGATCCAACCCATACCCTTGCACTCTACCACCGTGGCCTGACACTTGCCCACCTCAACCGGTTCACGGAATCAGTAACTGCCTTTGATGCAGTCCTTGCCCTGTCCCCGCAGAATACCAATGCCCTGTATGAAAAGGCCCTTGCCCTGTTCAACCTGCTGCGCTACCAGGAGGCAGTCGTGGTATTTGATGAAGCCCTTGAACAGAACCCGGCCCTCACCGAAGGGTGGCTTCACAAGGGGATTGCGCTTGCGCATCTCGGGCAACGCGAAGATGCCATTGCTGCCTTCGACAAATGCCTCGGGCTCAACCCGAAGCTGACTGATGCTGCCGTGCGGAAAGGTATTGCCTTGTACACCCTTGGCAGATATGACGACGCAATCACAATATTCAACAGAGCACTTGACGAGGATTCGCGTGATATCTATGCCTTGTGTTACAAGGGGCTGTCCCTTTCTGCGCTGGGACGGTACGAAGAGGCGGTCCGCTCGTTTGAGAGGACCCTTGAGATCAATCGTAAATGCGCCCGGGCATTCTTTGAAAAAGGGAATGCGCTCTCCCGGCTGGGTAAACCTCTCGAGGCAGTGGTATCCTATGATCAGGCCCTTGAACTCTCGCCGGACGATCCCAAAATACTCTATAGCAAAGGGGTTGCCCTTGCACAGAGAGAGCGATACGATGATGCAATAAAGGCGTTCGAGAGTGCTCTTGCCCTTGAACCGGAAAATGCTTCCGGTCTCTATTATCTGGGTATTGCCTACGCCGGTCGCGAACGGTTCGATGATGCGATAAAAGCGTTTGAAAGTTCCCTTTCACTGGATCCATCCAGTGCACTGGCATACCACTTCAAGGGAATTGCCCTGATCCAGCGGGAACGGTATGACGAGGCGGTGAAGGCCTTTTCAAACGCCCTGACCCTGGATCCGGACAATGCGAGCTCATATTATTATAGGGGACTTGCCTATCTCCAGTCCAAACAGTATGAGAACGCGGTCTCAGCGCTCTCGCAGGCAACACAACTCGACCCGTCATTGACCGATGGGTACATGTACCAGGGAATTGCCCTCGCTGCACTATCACGCCATGAGGAGGCACTCCCGCTGCTTGACAAAAGCCTTGCGGCAAATCCCTCGCTGATTGAAGCGATGATCTACAAAGCCAGATCCCTCTTCAGTCTCGGCCGTTACCCGGAAGTGATCGAGACGGATGATCGCATCCTCTCTCTTAACCCGACACTCATTGAGATCTGGATGCAGAAAGGAGACGCCCTCTTCAGCCAGTCCCGGAAACTGGAATCCATCTATGCCTACACAAAGGCGCTGGAGATCAATGCCGGTCTTGCGGAAGGATGGGTCAGGAAAGGGAATGCCCTCTACGATCTCGGCAAGGTCCCGGACGCCATCGGCGCCTATACACGAGCCCTTGACATCAACCCGGCGCTCTGCGATATCTGGATGCGCAAAGGTGACGCGCTGTACCAGATTGGCAAAACGGATGATGCCCTCATTGCCTATGCAAAATCACTGAAAATTGAACCCGACAACGAGGCCGGGTGGATCAAGAACGGCAGGGCACTGTATGACATGGGCCGGTACCAGGATGCGATCGATGCCTTTGACAGTGCAATCTCATTGAACCAGCGGAGCATCGAGGCGTTCTACTACAAAGGACTGGCTCTTGAAAAAGTGAACC
>Ga0187861_10002194_pt1 | contig 18599 bp, 16 predicted proteins | sample June2016WEW_10_1_3_FD_132986 | JGI IMG/M metagenome (GOLD analysis project Ga0187861, IMG submission 132986) | Peatland microbial communities from SPRUCE experiment site at the Marcell Experimental Forest, Minnesota, USA - June2016WEW_10_100 | ecosystem: Environmental > Terrestrial > Soil >...
GGCAAATTCTCAATCCGTTCGGTCCCTCCCATCATCCATCTCATTGCCCGCGAGTTCGGCGGGGGGGGGCACCCGGGCGCTGCCGGTGGTTCGTTCAATTTTTCCGTAGTGGAACGGTTCACGTGGTGGCTCTTCAAGAAGAGCCGGCATTTTGACGAGCTCGTGAAGGTTGCCGAAGCATATTGACAAACAGTGCTTTGTCGATTCTGAAGATCACGTTTTATGAGAGAAGCCTCCTGATAAGCAGACCGGCTTCATCCTGCCCTGCCACGATCACAACAATGGATTATCATTACTCCTGCCATCCATCTCTTTTTTATCCCCGCATATCTGCAAACCCAAGGGACAGTTACCGCGAAAAAAGATCAGCGTTCGTATACAGCAGCTGCGACAAGGTCTTTCCAGTAATCGCCGCAGTCCTGTTTACAATATCCCCCGGCACTGATCTGGTCCGGATCAAGATGGGACAGGGCGAGCCGCACTGATCCCCGGTCCGGGTCCATGAGAAAGATCCGTGAAAAATCATATTCGCCCTTCAGCTCGAAGAGGGTGGGGAGCATCTCCCTGCTGATCGCAACCTGCCGCTGGCGCTCAAGGAGGATCGCGAGATCCTTTCTCGTGGGAGACGGCTGGAAGAAGAACACATTTTTCCGGGCAAGTGCCTGCACCTCCGGTTCATCGATCGATTCCGCGATCAGGACATGCCCCGCAACCCCGGTGTCCCGCATAGTACGCATGAGGGTGTTATATACGGAATGGATTGCGTCGTGGTACTCGTCATCATCTTGGTAATACCGGTCAGTGAGGCCAAGATCATGGGGAGCCGGGAGGGCACACCACGCACCTTTTTTCTGCACCACGATCCCGGCGGCATCCTCAACAATGGGGCCCGGATCGAGGCTGAGGTCGTCCGTGATCCGGCTGCTTTTGATCCCGAGGAGACAGTCCCGTATACGACCGGCATAAAATGTACCGCCGGCACAAGAGAGCTGGATCTCTGCTGAAACCTGCGGGGCGAGCGATTGTTCCAGCAGGTACGTGATGATATCCGCAGCCCTGCCCCGGTGATCCGCTATCCATTCTACGAGTGCGGCTACCTCCGGCTGCCCGGGCTCCGCCCCGAATGCCCGCGTTGCCAGTTTGAGCCGTTTTACCATTGTAGAGATCTTATTACTCATAAGCATCTAAAAAGTACTGATGAATCAAAAGCCGCTGCTCGTCACCTGCGGGCTGCCGTACACCAACGGCCCCTGCCATTTAGGTCATCTGCGAACGTATGTCCCTGCCGACGCGTACGTCCGCTACATGCGACGGGCAGGCGAAGAAGTCCTCTTCGTCTGCGGTTCGGACAACCACGGGACGCCGATCGTGGTCTCGGCCGAGGAAGCCGGGATCTCCCCCCGGGCGCTCTCGGAGCGGTACCACAAACATTTCGACGAGACCTTCCAGCGGATGGGTGTCATGTTCGACCGGTTCGGGATGACCGACGACCCGGCGACCCATCACCGGACCCAGGCGATCGTCCTGGAACTCGAGAAGAACGGCTACATCTACAAGCAGGTCGTCCACCAGGCCTACTGCACGAAGTGCAAGCGGTTCCTGCCCGACCGGTACGTGGAGGGCATCTGCCCCCACTGCGGCATGACGGCCCGGGGAGACGAGTGCGACCAGGGGTGCGGCAAACACCTTGAACCCGGCGAGATCAAGGACCCGGTCTGCAAGGTCTGCGGGACCAGGGCCGAGTTCCGGGACCAGGAGCACTATTTCTTCAAGCTCTCGGAGTTCAGGGACTTCCTCCTGTCGTTTCTCGACAACGTTCGTGGCACGAGCAATGCGAAGAATTACGCGATCGGCTGGATCAGGGAAGACCTCCACGACTGGTGCATTACCCGCACGCTCGAATGGGGCGTGAAGTTCCCGGGCCGCGACGACCTCGTGGTCTATGTCTGGGTCGATGCCCCGATCGGCTACATCGCGTTCACCGAGGAATGGGCACAGAAGAACGGCAAGGACTGGAAGCGCTACTGGTGCGGCGAGAACCGGGTCACGCATTTTATCGGTGGCGACATCATCTACCACCACGCTATTTTCTGGCCGGCGCTGCTCAAAGGTGCAGGATATGGTGTCCCGCATGCGATCGTTGCCAGCGGGATGGTGAAGGTCGATGACCACAAGTTCTCCAAGTCGCGGGGTTACGTGGTCTGGACCAACGACGATTATCTCGATAAGGGACTGCCCGCCGATTACCTCCGTTACTACCTGCTTGCGTACACGAGCCACACCAAGGAACTGAACTTCTCATGGAAAGTGTTCGGAGAGCGGATCAACAACGAGGTGGTCAACATCTTCGGCAACTTTGTGTACCGCACGCTCTACTTTGCCCAGAAGGAGTTCGAGGGGATCCCGCCCGGCCCGGTCGATCCGGCGATCACGGCCGAGATCGAAAAGAGCCTCGCGACTGTTGATCAACTCATGCGGGACTACGAGTTCAAGGGAGCAGTCGATGCGATCATGGCGCTTGCCGCGTTCGGGAACACCTACATCCAGACCAGTGCCCCGTGGAAGCTGATCAAGACCGACCGGGCGGCAGCGGCGCAGGTGATCAAGAACTCTGTCCAGATCGCAAAAGCCCTCGCCCTCCTCATCGAACCGGTGATGCCGGATGCAGCCGAACGGTGCTGGAAGCAGCTCGGATACTACGATAGCGTGGCAAAGCACCCGGTCAGCGATGCCACGCACCCGGTGCCCGAGGCATGCATCAAGCCCCCTTCCCCCCTCTTTGTGAAGATGGAGGATAAACAGATCGCAGAGCTCGATGCCCTGCTCCAGAAACGCGTCGCGGAGGCGAACAGGAAGATGGAAAAGACACCCGCTATATCCATTGAAGAATTTGCAAAAGTTGAGATGAAGACAGGTATTGTCCTTGCGGCCGAAACGATTCCGAAATCGGGCAAATTACTGAAGTTGCAGGTGGACGTTGGCGGCGAGACCCGCCAGATCGTGAGTGGCATCGCTCCGTTCTACAAGCCGGAAGAACTGGTAGGGCAGAATGTCGTCGTGCTCACGAACCTTGCACCGGCAAAGATCTTCGGTGTCGAGAGCAACGGGATGATCCTCGCCGCGGGGGATGCGGCCTCGCTGCTTATGCCGCTGAAACCGGTGGAGCCGGGGACGAAGATCCGGTAAAAAGACTGGGTACTGACCGAGTGGACCCTGTAACCCTTTTTCCCCATGTCCCGCCTTCGCACTCTCCTGGAATGGCTTCTCATCCTCGTCCCGCTCTTCATCATCGGGTTCCTGGTCTTCCATTTTGTCTCCGGAGCCGGCATGCCCACTAACGGGTCCTCCGGACTTCCCGACGGCAATGGCGGCTTCTTCCAGAGCCCCCTCCCCGCGCCGCAACAGTATAGCAAGACAGCGGGCGAATGGCAGTTTACCCTCACGTCACACTACGCGTACACACTTGCCGGCAAGGTTGTCGGGAGGCACGAGTACCCCGCTGCAATGCCCGACGGGATCATCCCACTCGATCTTGCGGTGGTGAATGGTGACCTGATCAGGCCGGATATTCTCTCGTATTTCAAGTTCACGATGGGTGATCACACGCTCAAATACAGTTACGATGTCCCTGCTTACACCGGGCTCACGGAGGAATATATCGATGAGCACATCAGCAACAACCACCTTGTTTTCCTGAATTCGACGCTGGAGAGTGAAGTGAAGAGAGCGCAGGCCGGCAGCTGCCTGATCATCAAGGGCAAACTGGTCGATATCCGGGGGGCTTCACCCGGTTCCCAGTATCTCATCGATACGAGCACCGTACGGAACGATTCCTATCCAGCGGGCTGCGAGATCATCCTCGTTGAATCCTCAACGCCGGTCATTTGCTGAAAACAATCTGTCTCTGGTCATTGGCGCGGGACCGATCAATGTTCGAAAAGAGGTATGCATGCCGGGCTGGTCACCCGGCAAGGGTGTGGATGAGGTGAAACGTCCGGTCCCCTGTGCAAAAGGATCGGTTCAGATGGATGCAGGTCTTGCAGCGCGGTCACGGTGGCGCTGGACAATCGTTGTCGTGCGCCAGTTCTCGCTCATTGCAATGTCCCGGATCCATCCCCCTGCCGGCATCCTGTGCGGGCGCGCACGGGTGCCGGGATTCGATCCGTTCCGGGCATGATGAGATCCGAATCCCGGAGCATGGTCGTTCGTGGTCATGGCATGGTCTCCTGGACGCAGGCTTGCACGACATAGATGAATGTCGTGCTGCATGCGATCCGAATGTCTCCTTGCTATCCGCACCGGCAACAATGGCCGCACGGGAGGATCCACCGGGGAAAGTGAGCCGGCGGATACCTCACGGGGCCGCATGCGGGTATTTACGGATACGAGTGTTTCACGTCCCGGTCATTAGGGACGAGGCACTCTGATCAGAGAATCTGGTGTTGCAGCACTTATAATCATAAAATATGCCGGGTAACGGGATCGTACCATGTGGTTCAATCATGGAACGATCGTGACGGGAAACGCAGGAACAGGCGCAGTCCCCGATCACTTCCGCCCGGCCATCTGCTTTGCTGTCAGGAGCCAGTGCAGTTCCCCGGAAGGATGCTCGGTGTACGAATAATTTCGGATCTTCGCAAGCCCGCCCTTGGTCATCACGATCCCTGCATGGTCATCCCCGGAAATAATCCGGCTGATGAGCGATGACAGCAATGGCTCGTGGCCCACCAGCAGGACTGAAAAACCATCCGGGTGCCTGCCGATCTCCCGGCAGACCGCATCCGGGTTCCCGCCCGGCTCCAGCACGTTCCACGTGACGAGATTTTCCAGCACGCCAAGCACGTCCGCTACGATCGCTGCGGACTCCTGTGCCCGGGCAAGCGGGCTTGCGGCAATAAGATCGAACCGGATATCCTGTGCAGTGATCCAGTGCGCGACTGCAAGGATCTCGTCGCGCCCTTTCTTCGTCAGCTGCCGGTCCGCATCGCTTCCGCCCGGCCCGGCATCTTCTGCCTTCCCGTGCCGTAAGATGAAGACGTCCACACAGGGACTGACGCACGGTGGAGGGATAAAGATTGTGAAAAAAGGGAGTTATTCGAAGAGCCGGTAGTTGGGCGCTTCGTCCGTGATCAGGATGTTGTGGGGATGGCTCTCGGTCATGCCGGCATTGGTGATCCGGACGAACCGTGCCTTCGTGTGCATCTCCGGGATCGTCTTTGAACCCGTGTATCCCATCGCGGACTTAAGCCCGCCGACAAGCTGGTAGATGACCTCCCCGACATGTCCCACGTACGGGGTGACTCCCTCAACTCCTTCAGGCACGAACTTCGTGCTGCCGATATCCTTCTTCTGGAAGTACCGGTCGCTGGACTGCCCGCTGCTCATGACACCCAGCGATCCCATGCCGCGGTACTGCTTGTACCGCCGGCCTTTCATTGTGATCACCTTGCCCGGGGATTCATCCGTGCCGGCAAACATGCTGCCCATCATCACCGTGTCTGCCCCGGCCGCGATCGCCTTTGCCACATCGCCGCTATATCGGATGCCGCCATCGGAGATGATCGGGATATCCGCGTCCTTTGCCACATCTGCGACCTGGGAGACTGCCGTAATCTGCGGGACACCGGTGCCGGCAACGATACGGGTCGTGCAGATGGAACCCGGCCCGATACCGACCTTGATACCATCGACCCCCGCATTCAGCAGCGCCTCAGCCGCTTCCTTTGTCGCGATATTGCCCGCCACGACATCGGCCTTTACACTCCCCTTGATCTCCTTGACCGCTGCTACCACTTTCATGTTGTGGCCGTGGGCACAGTCAACGACCAGCGCATCCACGCCGTTCTGGTCGAGGAGTTCGGCACGGGAGAAGTCGAACGGGCCGACTGCCGCGGCCACGCGCAGGTTGCCTTTTGCATCGCGGCTTGCGAGAGGATACTGGCGCTTTTCCAGGATGTCCTGCATCGTGATGATGCCGATCAGTTTCCCTTTCTTGTTCACCACGGGAAGGCGTTCGACCTTGTTCGTATACATAATCTCGAGCGCTTTTTCCGAGGTAATATCCTCGTTCGCAATGATCGGCTTCCTTGTCATGATCGTATTGATCTTCTCATCGCCGCGCTTGGAGACGATCGCCCGCACATCCCGGCGGCTGACGATCCCGATGATTTTGCCCTTGTTGACGACCGGTACGCCGCCGATACTGTACTGGTGCATCAGGCGCTCCGCGTCCGAGACCGAGGCAGTGTCCTCGACATAAAGGACATTGCGCTCGATCAGTTCCTCTGCCTGCTTGACGACAATGATCTCCTGGAGCTCGTGTTCGGGCGTCATGTTGCGGTGGATAACCCCGATCCCTCCCTCACGTGCGAGTGCGATCGCCATCGTCGCCTCGGTTACGGTATCCATGGCCGCTGATACCAGCGGGATATTCACCCTGATATTTTTCGAGAACCATGAGCGCGTATCGGCCTCGGCCGGTTCGAGCAATGATGCCAGCGGTTCGAGCAGGACATCATCAAAGGTTAATGAGAGTGGTACATCCAGTTTTTCGACAAACATAGGTCACCTGATCATCGCAAGCGCGGTCTTGATCAAATCTTCCCTGACAGTTGCATTCCGGTCCCCGCCGCACACCATGCCCCTGACGCCGATAATATCCGGCTTGATCCGCTTGAGCGCATCGATGTCCTCGAATTTAAAGGCCCCGGCAAGCGCAGTCCCGAGGCCGAGTTTCCTGTTCGCGTCCGTGAAGGCACGGAGCGCATCTTCGTCCATGAAGGCAAAGGTGCTCTGGCGGTCCTTGATACCGGTATCGATCATCGCAACATCGGCCCCGCACTCCGCCGCGATCGGGGCCATGTCAAAGGGCGAGATCGAATGCATGCGGGCATAGTCCGAGTATGCGGCGATCACAACATATTTTTTCGGGAACTCTTCTTTTACTGCCCGGACAACTGCGGCGATGAGATCGCGAGCCCGGTCATGCCCTTCAAACGCGAGCCCGATCTTCACATAGTCAGCCCCGGCACAGGCAGCGCCGTACGCGGCAAGAGAGGCCCCTCCCGGTTTGTAATCGAAATCACCGATCGCGGCACTTACCGGTTTTTGTGCAAACTCCTTGATCTCACGGATTACCCAGGGGAAGTTGGCGCCGAGCGAGCCTTCGGAGGGTTTCTTGACGTCGATGATGTCAGCGGCAGCGGCATGCCTTGCCTCGTCAATAGAGCTTGGGCTGACCAACAATTGCATACAGTTTAATGATCTTTTATCCTCATAGTGATTGCGTGAAAGTATCCTTTCAGAGCACCTTTGGGATAAATGGATGCATCCTCCTTTCCTCACTGTATTAGATTGAGGGAATAATACTTTTTCCTTCGGTTTTAATTTCAAAAATTCTACCATCGTTTATCGAAATGATATATTATCATTTAAGATTCAAATAAGAAAATTATGCGACATTTTATTTTTATTTTGGGGATTGCCATGATCGTTTCAGTATTTCTCGCTGGTTGCACTTCAGATTCTGTTAAAGAATCGGATATTCAAACCACCATCTCACCACTTTCTCTTCCACCGACAACAGTGACTCAATCGACAATAATTACATCGGCAATAACTCAAACCACAATACCGCAAACTGTTCAAATACCTATTGCCACGGTGCAGACTCCTGATCCTCTTGGGGAGAGTTCGAAACTGATGACGGTTACAACCATTACCGGAGAATCCGGCAGGCAATCGGTGAATGTCACTGTTCCTTATGGTTACTGGGAGATGTGGTATACGGCAGACCCTATCGTTACCGGAGGACAGGATTCGCATTCGGCAACCGGTACTAACTCGGCGGTATTCCCTTCATTGTCAGTGGTCATCAGTGATGCTGCACGTGGAGAAGAGATCGAGACGGTCGAGCCCCCCGGCGGACTTGATATTTACCTCTGGCAACGATCCGGAGATCCCCGTCCCTGGTCAACGAAATTTTACGAGGGGAATAAGGAATATACCTTCGATATAACGGCAAGACATCTGAATTCATATGTGATTGAGGTCAGGGTTCCGAAAACATGATTTCATGATCCCGATTTTAAAGTTGGATTTTGACATTCATCTGCCGTATCATGTCTGTAGTATCGCATTACTTTGAAGAGCCCGCGCGACGTTTGGATAAGCCGCCAGCCATACATCCAGAGCAGCGCGTTAAACACATACCTCCCACAGTCATTTTTTTTATTTTTTTCCAGATATCCCATTCTTTGTTGCACCTGTGTATCCTTTTGAAAAATGGAAGAGGATAGATAAAATGAATAAATGATTAATTCCCAGTAACATACGAAGCACAGAAGCCGTATGACTGCCATCAAAGACCAAATCGACAGCCGGTTTGGTATGCCAGGATTTGCCTAATAATACATGATTAGATAATTATTAAAAAGAGGTTTCGTTCTCGTATGGAATTGGTTCTTGCAATGGATTTGCGGCATAATATGGTCGTACACGGTAAATCCGGGCTGCGTGAGAGCTACAAACCGCTTGACTGGGGATGCTCCCCGACGGCAGAACCCGTGGGTTTTGTCAAAGCGATCAGGCCACAATCCATCTACATCGCAGACCTTGATCGCATCGAGGGGACCGGTTCACACGACACGATCATCCGGCAGTGCGCATCGCATGCCGGCCGCTGTTATGTCGACCGCGGGTGCAGGGCGCCGGACGATCTGCTCGAGGGTTATCATATTGTGAATATTGTCGGTACCGAGACCGGGGGAGACGACCTCTCGCAATACCGTGGCGGATTTTTAAGCCTTGACATCAAAGACGGATCTGTCATACCATTCAACCGCGACCCTGAGGAGGTACTCCGGCAGGCAAACGGCTGGAAGTTTGACGGGTGCATCATCCTCAATATCGGTGCCGTGGGGACGGAGACGGGTATCAACAGGGACATGCTCAAAAAAATGCGAGTCGCCTATCACCGGAAGCTCTTCTATGGCGGGGGCGTTGCAACCGTTGCCGACCTGCAGGCGCTCAGCGATGCGGACATTGACGGGGCGATCATTGCCACGGCACTGCACCACGGGGCAGTCCCGCGTGCATGGATACGGAGGGGAAGCTGTTGCTAGTCACGCTTGAGGGTATTGACGGGAGCGGGAAGAGCACACTTCATGCTGCGCTCAGGGAACTGCTTGCGGATCTCGACCCCGTCTTCACGCGGGAGCCCGGTGCAACATGGGTGGGAGATGCCGTGCGGCGGGCGATCGCGGAGCAGATCGATCCGGTAACGGAAGCGACACTGTTCGTAGCCGACCATGCCGCGCATCTTGCAACAGTTGTCCGCCCGGCGCTGGCAGAAGGAAAACTGGTCATCTCCGACCGGTACAGCGACAGCCGGTATGCCTACCAGTCCGTGACGCTGCAGGGAATCATCCCGGAACCGGAACAGTGGCTGCGGGCCATGCACAACGGCTGGTCGATCATACCGGACCGGACGTTCCTCTGCGTGCTGCCCATCGATGAAGCCCTGACCCGGCTCAAACCTGCCGGTGCGCGGGAGCATTTCGAGAAACGCGAGGTGCTGGAGAAGGTGCAGAATAATTATCTTGCGTACGCCCGGAATGAGCCGTCGCGGTTTGTGGTTGTGGATGCGATGCTTGAAAAGGAAGCGATCGCGGAGTTTGTCGCGGGGGCGATCAGGCAGGACCTGAAATCCGGGAAAAAGAAAAGGAAGAAATAATTTTTCCAGACATTTTCATGAGCCTCCGGCAAAATAATTCCGGAGTCTTCATGAAATCCCGGTGATTTGGAAAATTTTTTTAATTTTTTTCACGGAAAATTTTCCCGAAAAAAATTTTTGATCTTTTCTTTTCAAAAAAATTTCAGAAAAATTTTTTAAAAAAATTTCCGGCCCGGACAAAAATCCGGTCCCCGGTCCCTGCTCACAGCGTCGGAAACCGCCCCCCAAAGCATCCTTCCGGGATCCTCATTTTCAGGACAGACAACCTTCCCAATCCGGGCCCTCTACGGGCTCCGTTTCCCCAAAATTCCGGAACCGGGCTCAAATCGGGCTCCGATTGGGATCCGCCACCCCCCTGTTTGGGGTAAAACTCCTGGTGGATTCGCATGAACATAGGGTCCGGCAGATCATCACGATTCTTCATCGGCCGGGGCTATACAATCTAGGGACATATGAGATACAGAAAACCCCGCAAAATCCCCGGTTTGCCGAACCGGGCATTTTTGGAAAACCGCGTAAAATGCCCGGATTCCACCGGGGTATAATTCGGGCCCGGAATGCCAGGTGGGGGTAGCATTGACCTTTTCAGGAGCTGGGTGAGTTTTCGCATAAAATCGTTTGTTTGACTTGAAAGGCGGGCGAGCAAAAAAGATGCCCGCCAAACGCTGCTATGAGGCTCCGGAGGGCATTATATGCGGCTCAATTTGAGCCCCGTTTGGGGAATGGGGCGTTATTCTAAGGTATTCTTACGGCGGAGGAGGGGGTTTACGGCGGAGGAGTATGCTAGGAGTCGGCGCGACGACTAGTCGGATTCCACGTGGGCAGATCACCTGCAATATTGGTTGAAGGTAATTGAGCCCCGACGGGGCCCCCCCGCTGCGGTTCAATACCTGTCGATAGAAAAAAGCAAAAAAGATTTATTCAAATATCCGTGACGCGTTCAATGAAATAATTATGGACTTCAATTTCCAGCGAAGGCGAATAGATACAATACCCGAAGATAAAAAAATCGAAGCACTTGAAAACGCTGCAAAACATTTTAATTACATTGAATTTTCATGGAGAGATTTTAACAAAGTATCAACAATCAGTGCAAGTGCAATCAAGACACATTTTGGTAGCTGGAAAAAAGGTCTTGCGGCATTAAAAAAACATCTTCAACAAAAAGGATTAAACTTATCCCCGCGTCCTTATGCCCCACAACGAATTTATTCCGATAAGGACCTGTTTGACGAAATGGGTCGGATATGGCAAAAAGTAGGACAAAGACCATCTAGAACTGAATGGGAAGCATCAGATCCAAAAATTAGCATAGGCGCATACAAGAAGCGCTTTGGTAGCTGGACTAATGCATGTCAAAAATTTATTGAATTTCAAATAGGGGGAGATATTTTATCTGATACTTTTGTCCGGTCCAAAGAAGAGGATTTTGTAGTACATGAGAAAAATGGGAAGGTAAGATATTCCAAAGAAAATTCAAGAAATGTTTCACTTAGTTTGAGATATAAAGTTTTGAACCGAGATCATTTCAAGTGTGTATTTTGCGGAAAAAATCCTTCTACGGATTTCGGAACAAAATTGCATATAGATCATATTATCCCATTCTCCAAAGGTGGAAAAAGCACTTTGGAAAACCTTCAAACACTTTGTGACTCATGCAATCTGGGAAAAAGTGATTCACAAGAATAGGAAACAACTCGAACGGCCTTATTAACTACCTTGCCCAGGCGCGACCCGACGAGGCGTCGTGCCGACCCCCATAAGGGGGGGGGGAAACATCCTATCGACCAAATAAACCTCGGAAAAAACATAATTTAGATGATATACTCGTTAAAAAAGATAAAATTAAATTTTCTCACTCACTTCTTCGCAATCGTCACGATCACGTCGCCAACCGTGATCACGTCCACCTTCGCTCCCTCTTCCATGTAGGAGTATTTCGGGGTGAACGCGTTCTCCGGTACAGCAACTTCCGTACCTTCAAGAACAATAGTCTTCGGCGGGTTGGCCAGCTGCTCCGGTGAGAGCGCCCGGACTGCAGTCATGAATACCTGCGCCTGTTTCCGGAACGTAGGCCCAACCACACCCCGGTTGAACTCGATGTCGGTTACAACCCGGTCGAGTTTTGCTGCATCGGTGCGCCAGTGGACGTCGGCATTGAGCGTCCGCCCGGTATCCCCTTCGTCATTGACCGTGTGCGGGGCATAGATGGTCACTTTCCCGAGCGGGGCATTGAGTGCGAGACCGGCATCGTGCTTGTACTTCCGCACTTCAGCTACCACCTGCACGAGAAGATCGCCTTCCTTCCGTGCCGCTTCGTCCTCGAACGTGAATGAAACCCACGGCTGCCTGTGGACGCTCTCGCCCTTGAGGTAGGAGTAGCACTCCTCGGCGAAATAAGGGGTGAACGGTGCGAGCATCCGGCAGAGGGCGTCGAACGCGGTGTGGAGGACGAGGCAGGCACTGGCCCGTGAGGCGTCCTGCTGGTAGAGTCGGCCCTTGACGAGCTCGATGTAATTGTCGGCAAGCACGTCCCACGCGAACTCGCGGATTGCCTTGAGCGCGACATCGAACTGGTAGGCTTCCATTGCCTCGCTCACCTGCTGGATAGTGTCCGAGAGCCGGACGAGCAGCCAGCGGTCGGCCAGGGCAGTGACCGGCGCGTCCTTGTCGAAGCCATCCTTCCCCAGCTGGAGCAGGGCGAACTTGGTGATGTTCCACATCTTGGTCTGGAACCGGGACGCGGCGACGACGTCGTTCCAGTTGAACATGATGTCGGAACCGGTCGCAGCGCCCATCGCGCCCCACTGCCGGAGGGCGTCGGCGCCGTACTTGACAAGGATCTCCTCCGGGACGATGATGTTGCCCCGGCTCTTGCTCATCTTGAACCCGTCCTCGCCCAGCACCATGCCGTTGACAAGGATCTCCTCCCATGGCTTTGAACCGGTGAGGGCGACAGACCTCAGGATCGTGTAGAACGCCCAGGTGCGGATGATGTCATGGCCCTGAGGCCGGATCTGGGCGGGGAAGATCTTCGGCTTGCCGCTGCCGTCCCAGCCGGTCACGTTCAGGACCGAGATCGACGAGTCCATCCAGGTATCGAGCACGTCCACTTCCCCGTTAAACGAGGTGCCGCCGCACTTTTTGCAGGGATGACCGGGCTGTACAACCATGGGATCGACCGGGAGATCTTTCTCGTCCGGCACGGTCATCTCGCCGCACTTCGTGCAGAACCAGATCGGAATGGGGGTGGCGAAGATCCGCTGCCGCGAGATGCACCAGTCCCATTCCATCTGGTCCACCCAGTTCTCCATCCGGCGGAGCATGTGCTCGGGATACCACGTGATCTGGTGGGCAGCTTTCTGGATCTCATCCGGTTTGATCTTCACGAACCACTGGCGCTCGGACAGGATCTCGATCGGTGTCTTGCAGCGCCAGCAGGTACCGACACGCTGGGCGAGTTTCTCCTGTCTCATCAGGATATTCTTTGCCTTCATGTCAGCGACGATTGCAGCACGGCATTCGGTGGTGTTCAGGCCCTGGTACTTGCCGGCGATGGCGGTCATCTTTCCCTGCCGGTCGATGGCCTTCCGGAGCGCAAGGTTGTGCTGCTTCCACCAGTGGACGTCCTGCTTGTCGCCGAACGTACAGATCATGACTGCTCCCGACCCGAACGCAGGATCCACTGCCTCGTCCTGCACGACCGGGACATCGTGGCCGAAGAGCGGGACCTTCATGGTCCTGCCTTTGAGTTCGTGGTAGCGCTCGTCATCAGGGTGGACGGCGACAGCGACACAGGCAGCGAGGAGCTCGGGACGGGTGGTCGCGATCTCCACACCGTCGAAATCAAAGTAGTTGAGCTGGGTCTCGCGGTCATCGTAGGAGACTTCCGCAAATGCGATTGCGGTCTCGCAGCGGGTACAGTAGTTTACCGGGTGTTCGCTCTGATAGATGTAGCCGGAAGCCAGCATGCGCAGGAACGAGAGCTGCGTCTTGCTGTAATACTTCGGCGACATCGTGATGTACTCGTTGCTCCAGTCCGTGGAGAATGCCATCTTCCGGAGCGTGAGGCGCATCGCCGCGATGTTTTTTTCTGTCAGTTCGCGGCACATCCGCCGGAACTCTTCCCGGGACACATCGTTCTTCGTGATATGGTTGAGTTCTTCCACCTTCACTTCCGTGGGAAGCCCATGGCAGTCCCAGCCCTGCGGGAACATCACATTGAACCCTTTCATCCGCTTGTAGCGGGCGAAGAAGTCGATGTAGCACCAGTTCAGTGCATTGCCGATATGGAAATTCCCCGTGGGATACGGGGGGGGTGTATCGATGACGAACTGCGGTTTTTTCGAGTCCCGGTCAAAATAATGATCCTCATCGCGCCAGGTTTTTCGCCAGCGCTCCTCCACTTCGGCGAAATCATAGTTTTTCGGCAGTTGATCAGATGACACCATTCGGGAGAAGGTTGGTCGTGAAATAAAATATAGTGATCGCATCGCCCGGTAGGGGCACAATAAAACTCTTTTTGCTTGAAGACAAATGACTGACCAATGCAACGACAACGGGGACTGGGGTATGCGGCAACACTGGTGGCGGGTGCCACCCTTGTCGGCCCCTACCTCAAACCTGCATGGCTGATGGGGCTTGTCGTCATCCTCTGCGCCCTCATCCTCTGGAGATTTTTCGATACAAAATACCTCACCTATACCATGTGCGTGCTTGCCGTGCTCTATGGTATCGGGCTCCTGCCATTTTTTGTCCTTGCCGCTACACTTGCGATGCTCGTCCTTGGGGAACTGGTATTCCAGACCGGCGCTGACGACCTGAACACGTACCTGTACTACATTATCTCGACTGCATGGGCCGGTGTTCTCGTCATGGCGTACCTCCACGAGACCTCGATCCTGACCATTATCTTCGGGATTATTGCGGCGGTTCTCCTCAAGGTGATCCTCCTGAAATACGAGGACTCGCTGATCATCGAAGGAGTTGGCACCGCGATGACAATGCTGCTGATCCAGGAACTCAATTACCAGGCTGATCTCCAGATGGTAGTGGCGGCGGTCATTGTCGGGTTTACGTTTGCGTATTTTGCCTACCGCTCAAAGACGGCGGACCTCTCGGGTCTCTTCTCATCGGCGCTGGTCGGTATCATCCTGCTCGTCTTTGCCGGTCCCCGGTGGTTTCTGGTCATGCTCGTCTTCTTCATCCTGGGATCGGCGGCCACGAAATACAAGTTCGAGTACAAGAAGCGGATCGGGGTCGAGCAGGGCCGGGGCGGGGCGCGGGGATACCGCAACGTCTTTGCAAACGGGATTGCTGCAACCGCGGCAGCGATCCTTTTCGGCGTCTTCCAGCAGCCGGTCTTCATCGTCATGTATGTCGGCTGTGTTGCAACCGCGGCAGCGGATACCCTTGCAAGCGAGATCGGTGTGACCGGGGGGATCCCTACCATGATCACCACCCTGAAGAAGGTCCCGATCGGTACGAACGGCGGGGTGACACTGGTCGGTGAGACGGTGGCACTGCTTGGCGGCCTGGTTGTCTCGGTTGCAGCATTTCTCCTCGGGGTCATCACCCTCCCGATGGTCCTGGTCTGCACGCTTGCCGGCTTTATCGGCACCAACATCGACAGCTTTGTCGGTGCTACGCTGGAGAACCGGGGTTTCATTGGCAACGCGGGAACGAACCTGATCGCCACGATCGGCGGGGGCGTCGTGGCTGTTGCACTCTTGCTATTCCTGAAATTATAAAAAAGGGCGATCCGGTTCAGTTGCTGCTGCGGATTTTTTTACAAGTCTTATTACCACGCCTTCAATACAATAGAAGAGAAAACATTGAAAGGCAAATCTCTTAAAATTTTGAGTGGAGTATCAATTGTTACTCGATAATATATTAACAAAACAAAATAATTATAACCTTTAAATCATACTAATAAAAAATGGAAGAGTCAAATGAAGCTCAGACGTGGCTCGATAGGGGACTTCAATATGAGAAATCTAACAAAAATCAAGATGCATTGGATGCATTTAACAAAGCTATTTCTTTAAATTCAAATTTTTTTTGGGCATGGAACAATAAAGGAGTCATTCTTATCAAACTGGGCAGGTATCAGGAAACGTTAGAAGCCTCTGAAAAAGCCATCTCCATTAATCCAAATATTATTGATGGGTGGTTTTGTAAAGGAACCGCTCTTCAAAATTTGAACAGGAATCAGGAAGCGTTAGAAGCCTCTGAAAAAGCCATCTCCATTAATCCAAATCATTCTTATGCATGGAACAATAAAGGAGTCGCTTTTGAAAAACTATGCAGGTATCAGGAAGCATTGGAGGCGTATGACAAAGCTATCTCCATCGATTCGAATAATACATTAGCTAAGAATAATAGGGAATTCTTACTAAAAAAGAAAAATTCTCTGATGGCAAACAATTCTAAGACAGAGATGGGAAATGCTACAAAGTTATCGGGTATTATTAATAACATCAATAGAACGAGCTCAACACACGGATCCGTAAGTACACAAAATAATGGAAATGTTAGTGGATCCATACAAACAACGCACACGACATCATTTCGCGTCGACAATCGCCCCTGCTCTTGGCAAGGAACTCTCAATATTAGTAATGGCGACAGTGTTACCGTTATGGGGGAGGGATCCGGTGAATTGAACGTCTACGTATTGTATAATAGAACCACAAATCTGATTTATTGGACAAATGACCCTGGAGCTTCAGCTGTTTACATATATGCTATTATAGGTGTGTTTCTCCTATTCGGTTGTATTTCGGCTTTATCCTTCCAACTACCTTCATTTAGTGGTATTATGCTACTCATATCGTTGTTCTTCTTTGGCTATGCTTGGCATCTTAACGAGATAAGGAAAAAAATTGAGAGATATAAACAGATGGTACAAATTTAACGAATATAAGTAGAAGGTACAGATAATTTCGAATTAGAGTATGACTATTCTTATATGATGCAGTTGAATTGAAAAATGCCTTTTTTGCAAATTCACAATCAATTGTGTGTTATTAAAATAAGGCTCAGTAGAAATCCTTGTTTTAAAAAAATACTATTAGATGCGCTCCTTCTGACGTGAATACAAAAAGACAAAGTTTACTGGCTTTTACTTTTAATTTTTTAAAAAACAAAGATTTTCCCGATCTCTTCTCCAGACCCCATTTTCAATACTTATACCAGCGCCCCTTGCTGTCATATTCACCGGTCGTCTGCTGGATAACCACCGTTTTGCCTGCCATTTTCCTGAAGAAACACGCTTTGTAGCTGAAGAGGACGGGGATGAGCACGAGCCCGGCGATGAAGAGCATCCCGGCCGTGATCCAGACCCCCTGGGTTCCGATCATCGCAAGCAGCTGGTCCGGGGTAAATGCCTGCAACTGTACCTCGGAATAGTGAGTAACCGGCTCCAGTTTATCATACAGGAAGGCTTCCCATACGACCATCAGGCCGAAGAGAATGCCGAAACCGACAACTGCACAGGTAACGAAGAACGCGATTACCTGGGAAATATTCATGCTCACCAGCTCAATGCTCCTTTGGATAGAGTCAAACACCTTCCTGTTCTCGAAGACTGCGGCAGTGTCGGAAAAGAACGTGAGGATGATGCTGGGTAGCATAACGCCAAATGACAGGAATACGATCAGGGCAGGGTCAGGAGTTGTCCCGACAAGCGTAAGGGTCAGCAGGACGAGCACGAAGACCAGCAGAATCATGAAGATAATAACGAGTTGGGGAAGGAGCACGCGGAAATAATAGTTGCCCCCTTCCCTGATCATCGCCCGGATATCCCCGCTGTCATTCTTGATCAGGCAGAGCATACCCGCGATGAAGAAGAGCAGCACAAGACCACAGATCACCAGGATCCGGCCGGCAAAGAACGTCCCGGAAAAACTGAAGATCAACCAGAGGACCGCTGCAAAAATACCTCCGACTATGCCCGGTATCCAGAGAAGGGGCATCCGCACAAGAAGCCGTACTGCCTCACTGAGTTCTGCCATCGCCATTATTAACGAACCCTCGGCATGGCAACGATCTCGCGCACCTGGAGATCAAAGAAATTTGACGTGTGGGCCGGGCGGATGACGCAGACCGTGTCCGCCCCGCTTGCAGTTCCCCCGACAGCGATCACTTCATCGTTAATGCCGATTGCCCCCTGGTCTGCCGCGATCAGCACGCATTCCACGGCGACCTTGAGACCAACGGCAACAATGCGCCGGAGCGCTTCTGCAATTGCCTCAGTACGGGATCCGCCCCCTACTTTCGGTGAGCGGGAAAGTGCCCGCTCCAGCCCGGAGAGTGCATGGGTCCCGGTGACGATCTTCACGCCATTCGTCTTCAGTTTTTCTGCAACATCAGCTGAAAATTCCCACTCCCCGGGTTTTGCGAACCCGATAACGTGGGTGACAACAACGAGCCGGAGTCCGGATCCCTTCATCGCAGCAAAGAATGTCTGCGCGGTCGTACCTGATGTGCTGGCCACAACGATGGTCTTCAGCCCCAGTTCTTTTGCCCGTTCGATGGAAAACCGTGCGGCATCCCCCGTGTTTGCCTCTCCCGGTTTGTCAAAATAGTAGCATTTCTTCTGAGCGAACGTCATAAGTACCTTTTAATAAGCCGCAGGGAAAAACTTTGTCAGATTCTGTGCGGACCGTCTTCCGTGAATAATTTGGTTCAGCATACTTGAGGAACATAACCATGCTCACGCTTGCACTTGCAGGAAAACCCAATTGCGGGAAATCCACCTTTTTCAAGGCTGCCACCATGGCAAATGCCGAGATTGCCAACTACCCGTTCACCACCATCAACCCGAACTTCGGTGTCGGATACGTGCGGACGAAATGCGCCTGCA
>Ga0187861_10002197_pt1 | contig 18592 bp, 10 predicted proteins | sample June2016WEW_10_1_3_FD_132986 | JGI IMG/M metagenome (GOLD analysis project Ga0187861, IMG submission 132986) | Peatland microbial communities from SPRUCE experiment site at the Marcell Experimental Forest, Minnesota, USA - June2016WEW_10_100 | ecosystem: Environmental > Terrestrial > Soil >...
GCTCGTGGATGGTTTGCCGATATAGCCGAACTCCAACGAGGCGATATTCGATACATCGAAGCCGGTCGTCTGGCTCGAGCATCGGTCGACATCGATTTCGCAGAAATTCCACCCGTTGGGCAGAATATACTCAGATGGGAATAAAAGGCTTTTTCCAGTCTTGTCATACAGTGAGAAGTCCCAGTGTCCTTGGTTGCCGGCGCTGGTTTCGAGTTTGAACCAGAACTTTATGCGGTTCTCAGAGAAATTGGAGAAATTATTGGGTACGGCAAATGTATATAGCAGGCAAGCATAGCCTTGGGAATTGGAGGTTATGCTTGCACGGACACATTTTGAGCCTTGCTTGAAATCACAGGCGTCCGTGGTTATACTATAACTTCCAGCGCCTTTTGACGCTGTCCAGTTCTGTGTGCTCTCACATGGAATTGAGAGTTTTCCTGTTGTGCTGAAATTCCATACCGTGCCTTTCCATACGTTGGTGTCATTAACTTCGTCGATTCGCCAGTAATAGGTAGAGTGCTGCTGTAAACCAGAGGGAAAATAGGTTGTTATCCCAAAAAAGTTTGAGTCAATCTGTCCCAGAAACTGGCTGGAAGAGTGGTTCGCGTTCAGGACACTGGTAGAGTCCGTTCCAAAATACACGTCGTGTCGTGCTGCGTGGTCGCCCGGCGACCAGGCTATTGCTGTATCTAACGCAACATTTATCGCAGTGTTGCTTGGGTTTGGAGCCCATGCAGCATTTGGATTGGCCAATGCAAGGCGTCCAATTTCTGCGTCTGATAGTGTTCTGTCATAATACCTAACATCATCAATTGTGCCATTAAAGTACGTCGCTAGAAGAGGATTTCTGGCGATGTTCATTACACCCTGCGAGTCGATAATGCCATCTGAGCATGTCGATGTTGCTCGCAAAATGCCATTTATATATGCCTTGAGTGTAGTGCCATCATATGTCCCTGCAACGTGATACCAAGTTCCTTTGGTCATTAACTGGTCAGTCATAGCGCCTGTAAAACCCCCACCCGCTCTGCCTACCTCCATTAACAGTCTACCATTGTCGCCGGTAGCAAGATCGATGCCCATGTTGTTCGTCCCATCCCAGTAGATGTTGGCAAATACAGTACCGTTGTATTGATACTGCGCCCAGCTGGCCGCTCTGATCCAAGCGGACGCCGTTACCCCCTGCGTCCCGCTGGTCCCCAGATTCGGGAGTTTGTACACATGGTCAGCGTTGGTTGCATTAAAGTAAAGAGCCCCAGCAAACTTACCACCCACCCAGGTTGGGCCAGAGGATAGGCTCCATAGAGTGCCATTCCAAGCGGCACCTTTGGAACCACTGTTCGTGGCAGTACGCCCTGAGCCGTCATCGAATTTCCAGTATCCACAGAGGTTTGGATCATCAGCTCGGGCGAAATCAGCGAGTGGGCCTGCTAGTATCAGCAGACAACAAAAAAGGTATCTTCTCATCACGTCATCCTTTTAATGCATGTTATTTCATACGAATCATTATACCCTTTATACCCTTACACAAGGCAAATGTCAACTCATTTTATCAACATTCACTTCTTGAAAAGAAGTAATTTTAGTTCCGCTGCGCTCCTGCCAAACACATTGCGAACGGCAGTTGAGCAGGCAGTAGTATGGTCATCTGCAAACTGGCCGCGCAACAGTGGGAGATGTAGCAAACCATATGCCATCATCCGGTGCTAATCCAGACGGGAATTATCCTTAACCAAATGACGAGCTTCTTGTGGGTTTACCCGCAGAATGTCTACCGAATATTTTATTAGGTTAAGTGTCGAATGCGGTAACATTTGTCTTTGAAGGAACTTACGATATCAGTAGTTCTCGACCAAAACGAACTTCCTTTTCTTATCTACTTGTATTTGTGGGATAGCGATTCCTTTTTAAATGCTTCGGGGAGCTGGTTGGTAACGATGTGTCAACTGACCCCTAGTACCATTAACAGGTGGGATGCAGGCTGTTACCCTGTACACAAATTTTGTGTAAAAATGCACTATTGCTTATACTTTTAGTGCTCCTTGCACCCTTTTTCTTTGAGCGAAAAGCTCTCTCAACAGACTGCCTTTGCATAAAAGCGGAATAAGGGGGTAGTGTTGGCACGCCTTTTGCTCATGGTTTTAATATGTTTAAATGTATAATATGCTGGTGTGATAGTAAATTTTCAGCAGTGGCATATGGGAGCCGAACGAACTATGGGAAGTGACCATGTGAACAGACAAAGGGCTTTCACGCTAGTCGAGCTTCTCGTCGTTATCTCTATTATTGCCCTTTTGATGGCTATCTTGTTACCAGCGCTTGGGAAAGCGCGGAGACAAGCAAAAGTAGTTGTATGCCAAAGTAATTTGCGCCAGTGGTGCCTGGTAATCGCGGCTTACACAGATACGTGGGACGGATATTTTGAGCCGGGATGGGACGCACTGGCGATATCAGATCCCAAGTATCAGCAACGATGGTGGATGGACAGATGGAGGAATTATTATAAGGATCCGAAATTGCGATTGTGCCCGGATGCTATCAAGCCTTACACGGCAGGCGGCGATGTACCTTTTGGAGCATGGGGTATTATGCCTTCAGGGTTCTTCACTGAAGGTGACTATGGCAGTTATGGAATCAATGGCTGGGTTGAGAATCCTGCCCCTGCGGATGACCCCTTAGGCAAAGGAGCCGTCAACAAAAGATGGAGAACCACGCAGGTCAAAGGAGGAGATAAGATACCGCTTTTCATGGATGAACAGTGGATGGACGGCTGGCCGACAGAGTCTGATTTCCCGCCGGCTTACGACGGGGAGCCGTGGCAACCATTCTCAATCATGAAATCTTACTGTATAAACAGGCATAGTGGATACATCAACTGTCTGTTCATGGATAGTTCCATCAGAAAAGTGGGTCTAAAAGAACTGTGGACCCTGAAATGGCACCGTCAATTTAGAACCGACGGTCCGTGGACTGTAGCTGGTAAGGTCAAACCAACTGACTGGTCTACGTGGATGCGGGGGTTCAAGGACTATTAAAAAGGTGTAACCATTGTACAGCGTGACAGAAATACAACGATCTGCATGTAAGGGACCTCTGTGGGGTTGGAAATCATAGGTGAGAGTATGCTTAGCCGTCGGGAGTTCATAGAAAGGTCTACAAAGTTTGCCATAGGCGCGGGCGTTGGCTTCGGTCTTGAGGAAAAAATTCTGCTTGCCCAACTCCAAAGCGGTGCTAACCAGACACCAGTAGCGTCCGAGCAGTCTGCAACTGTACCGACAGGAAAGATTGGCCCACTTAAGGTAAGTCGTTTGATTTGCGGTGGTAATCTTATCGGCGGCTGGGCACATAGCAGAGACTTGATCTATGTTTCGGAGCTGTTTAAGGCTTATAATACTGAAGCCAAGATAATAGAAACACTCCAGCTTGCCGAAGAAAAAGGCATCAATACCATTATTGTCAATCCTTCCTCCCTTACGGTCCTCAAGAAATACTGGGGTGAGTATGGTGGAAAAATCCAAGCGATTGTTGAGGGGCACCCGAAACTCGACGACGTGAAGACAAACATACAGTCATCTGTGGATAGCGGAGCTTCTGCGATTTATATCCAAGGCGGTGTTTGCGACTGGTGGGTTGAGCAGGGTAAGGTCGATATGCTCGGTAAGGCCCTTGAGGTTATCAAAGGCAATGGTCTGCCATGCGGGTTAGGAGCACACGTCATGAAGACAACAAAAGCCTGCGTCGAAGCTGGCCTCGAAGTAGACTTCTTTGTAAAGACGCTCCATGGTACCAACTACTGGTCTTGGAAACGCCCAGGCCAGCCCGATAGTGTTATTGCTAATCCTGCGGACAACTATTTCTGTCCAGAGCCCGAAGCCACCATTGAATTTATGAAAAACATCAGCAAACCGTGGATTGCATTTAAGGTCCTTGCTGCTGGTGCCATTCACCCAAGCGATGGCTTCAAGTATGCCTTCCAGAACGGTGCCGATTTTATATGCGTTGGCATGTTTGACTTCCAGATAAGAGAAGACGTGGCCATCGCTAAGAACGTTATAGCCGAGCTTTGGGGAAAGAAACGACCAAGACCATGGAGAGCCTGAGTAACTGGCCTTGATAATAGGCCTGATCATTGTTTTGCGAAGCGGATTGTTCAATGCCTAAGAAGATTCTGATAATTGGTGCATTTGATACCAAGGGAGTCGAGTACGCTTTCTTGCGTAGGAAGATCATTGAGAATGGCTGCTCAGTGATAACTGTAAATACGGGTGTCCTCGGTTCTACAGATTTGTTTCCCGTCGATGTCGATTCTGGAGAGGTGGCGACAGCCGGTGGTGCGGACATCGATAGCCTTCGTGAAAGAAAAGACCGTGGTGAGGCCATGAAGGTTATGACAGCCGGAGCGGCCAAGGTGGTCCAGTCACTGTACAAGGACTGTGGGTTCGACGGAATTATCGGAATGGGGGGGACAGGAGGTACAACGGTGGTGACGTCTGCAATGCGGCTCTTACCCATTGGGCTGCCGAAGGTTTGTGTATCTACTGCCGCATCAGGTGATACCAGAGTATATGTTGGAACTAAAGACATCATAATGATACCTTCGATTGTCGATGTTGCTGGCGTCAATCGCATCTCGCGCATCATCTTCACACAGGCGGCTGCAGCCATATGTGGCATGGTTGCCGCGGAAACACCCTCACCCGATAATGACAAACCTATCATTGCCGCTTCAATGTTCGGCAATACGACTCCATGTGTCAATCGATGCGCAGAGCTCCTTTCCAAAAAGGGCTACGAAGTCATCATCTTCCACGCGACAGGTACAGGCGGGAAAACTCTTGAGTCTCTCGTGGATGAAGGGATGGTTGATGCAGTACTTGATATTACCACTACCGAGTGGGCCGATACCGTCACAGGTGGTGTCTTTGATGCCGGTCCCGACCGCCTTAGTGCCCCCGGCAGAGATGGTGTACCACACCTCATCGTGCCTGGCTGTGTTGATATGGCTAATTTTGGCAGTCCTGACACTGTTCCGCAAAAATATAAACAGGCCAATCGGAAATTCTATGAGTGGAATCCTTCGGTTACTCTTATGAGAACCAATATTGAAGAAAACGCGCAGATGGGCAGAATCTTTGCCGAGAAAGCCAACGCGGCAAAGGGCCCTGTCGCGTTCCTAATACCCCTGCGGGGCGTCTCAATACTCGACGGTGATAACCAACCGTTCTGCGACAGAGATGCTGACAATGCAATGTTCCAAGCTATTAAAGCAAACCTTAAAAAGGATATCGAGTACGTGGAAATGGATAATAACATCAATGACAGCGAATTTGCCTCGATGGCTGTCACACTGATGCTGAAACTTATCTCACAGGCTAAGATTGTGTAAAGGAGAAAGGAGAAAACAATGGTGTTTACTAGAGAAGAAGTTTTAAAACGACTTCAAAAGAATATCAAAGCGGGCATACCAATCATCGGTGCTGGAGCAGGTACAGGTATTAGTGCAAAGCTTGAAGAGGCTGGCGGAGTCGACCTCATCGTCATTTACAATTCAGGCAAATTTAGGATGGCTGGGCGAGGCTCGCTGGCTGGCCTGATGCCCTACGGCAACGCCAACGACATAGTAATGGAAATGGCTAACGAAGTCCTTACGATCGTCGAGCATACTCCTGTTCTTGCCGGCGTGTGCGGCACAGACCCTTTTCGGTTGATAGATATCTTCCTGAGAGAAGTCAAAGAAACCGGTTTTTCAGGTGTGCAGAATTTTCCTACAGTAGGCTTATGTGACGGTCTGTTCAGGAAGAATCTTGAAGAGACAGGCATGGGCTTCGGTCTGGAAGTCGAGATGATTCGCAAAGCACACGAGATGGACCTCTTTACGACGCCCTATGCTTTCAACAGTGAAGAGGCCGAAGCGATGGCTGAAGCTGGTGCTGATGTCGTGGTTGCTCACATGGGATTGACTACCAAAGGGTCAATCGGTGCGACCACCGCTATTAGTCTTGAGGAAGCTCCTGCAGCAGTGGGGCGCATCTCTGAAGCTGCCAAGTCCATCAACCCTGACATAATCATATTGTGTCACGGCGGGCCGATTTCGATGCCCGAAGATGCAGAGTATGTGCTCCAGAATACCGAGGGAGTCGATGGCTTCTACGGTGCCTCAAGTATGGAACGTCTGCCCACCGAGATCGCTATCACCGAACAAATCAAGAAGTTCAAGGCTATCCGCTTCAAGAAAAACAGGTCGAACGCCAAGAAACAGGCTTCGCCAGCACAAAGGGGATAAATATGGCTTCGGCAAAAAGACTCAGTAGGCGTAGGTTTATTAAGAGCGTCGCCGCATGTGCAGGGTTTGCAGCGATAGGATTTCCGAACGTGGTTCGCTCATCGGCGATAGGAACATCGGTTGTGCCAGCAGCAAGCGACCGTATAATACTCGGCTTCATCGGGCTTGGCGAAAAGGCCTTCGCAGGTTGCGCTGGCTCGCTGATAAAGTCCTTTATCGATGATCCGAGTTGCCGTATCCGTGCTGTGTGTGATATAAACCGCCTGCATCGTGAGGAGGTAGTGGCGTTCATAGACTCAAGGTATGGAGATAAGAGTTGCGATGCTTACAATGACTTCCGAGAACTTATTGCCCGCAATGATATCGATGCGGTTGTAATAGCGACCCCTGAACACTGGCATGCTGTTCAGACAATCTGGGCGTGCAGGCATGGCAAAGATGTGTACTGCGAAAAACCGATGGCGCTGACCATTCGCGAAGCGCGAGCTATGGCAGTCACGGCAAGACAGTACGGTCGCGTGGTTCAATACGGTGTCCAAGGACGTGCGAGCAGCAGGCTTAGATTCGCATGCGAAGCTATTCGCAGCGGTCGCATTGGTGATATCGTCGAAGTAGAGGTCAATTGCTGGGGTCCGTCCGGTTTTGAGTCCCTTCCAGCTGAGCCAGTCCCGGAGTATATCGATTGGGACTTATTCGTTGGCCCAGCTCCTTGGCGGCCCTACAATCACGTATACACTCCCCAAGTCCGTGGTTGGATGGCATACAGTGATTTTGGGGGGGGTGGGATGACTGATATGGGTGCGCATAATTTCGACTTGGCCCAGCGGGCCCTCGGCATGGATAACACAGGCCCCGTTGAAATTATTCCACCAGATGGCAAGCAACAGAAAAAACTCCAATTTAGATATGCAAACGGTGTGAAAATGGTCCACAACCTTGGAGGAGATGGAGAAAACGATGGCGTGTTATTCATTGGTAAGCGAGGCAAGGCCAGACTGCACCCCCTCTCTGGCAATGTAGAGTTCTATCCGGAGGATATCGGCAGGGTCTCAATCCGTCCAGACGAAGTGCACCTCTGTGAAACAGATAATCCCTACACTGGTTTTCTTGAATGTATCCGATCAAGGCAGAAACCTTGTGCCGACGTTGAAATTGGTTGCCGCTCAGTTACTCTTTGCCACCTCGGTAACTTGGCTTATTGGTTGCGTAGGCCTTTGAAGTGGAACCCTGACAAAGAAGAATTTGTCGACGATGACGAAGCCAATCTTTGGCTTGACCGACCAAAGCGTGAACCTTGGACTTTATAGACATAGGAGTTACTCAATGCATCGAATTACGGGCTTATTTATAGTGACATTTTTGTTAGTCGCCGATTTTCATAATGTAATTGGTGCTGAATCGCAAGGTGAGGATGGGGCATTGGAGGCGGCTTTTAATGTATTACCACGATACGAATATGGCCAGAGTCGTCAACCGCTTGCGGCCATCGATGACGCAATCGTTGCATCCCATGAAAAAGAAGCGATGCGCAGTCAGCTCGAGCACCGGCTGGTAGACATTATTGACGGTAATGCAACAGCTGCCGCCAAGCAGTATGCATGCCGCGAGCTTAGTCTTATTGGAACATCGTATTCCGTGTCTGCATTGGCAAAACTTCTTACAAATGCAGAGTTGTCACACATGGGGCGTTATGCGCTCGAAAGAATAGGGGGCCCCGACTCGGCCAATGCGTTGAGGCAGGCATTGGCCACTACCGAAGGTAAAGTCAAGATCGGAATAATAAACTCCTTAGCTGTAATCGAAGACCAGAATTCGGTCACAGAACTGATATCCTTGCTGAACAGCTCTGATACTCAGATTAGTGCTGCCGCGGCAGATTCTCTTGGGAAAATCGGTACCGGCGCGGCGGCAGACGCGCTTATGGATTTCAGAAATCACACATCTGAACAGTTACGGCCTGATGCAACCCTTGCCTGCCTCAATGTCGCAAATCGTTTGCTCAGGCAAGGTGACGTCCAGCGTGCTAACAAGATTTTTCAAATGCTTTATTCAACGGAAAAGGCTGAACATATCAGGGTGGCCGCATTTCAGGGTGTTATTTCCTCCTATCCCAGCAAACCCTCTTGGATTCTGATTGAAGCTCTCCATAGCAATGACAGGCCAGTGCGTGTTCTTGCTGGAGACCTAATCAGACAAATGCCGCAAGGGCAATCCATGGCCGACTTCATCGGTTCGCTGGCACAACTGCCAGCCGACGGGCAAGTCGTGCTTATGGATGCCCTTGCAGCGAGGGAAGAATCAGCTGCAAGGTATGCTGTCATCAATCTCGTCGACAACCCGGACAACCATGTCGGCGTGGCTGCAATACGCACCTTGGCAAAAATTGGTCAGGCTTCCGATGTTGCCTTATTAGTCAAAATCATCTCCCACGGCGATAGTAACAAAGCTACTGAGGCAATAAGGGCTCTGGGACTGCTACGTGGAAAGGGAGTAGATGACGAGATTGCAGCTAGCTTGGCCAAAGCAAATCCCGAAACCCGTGTCGTTCTTATCAATTGTTTGGTGACTCGCTCTGCAAAGGAAACGACAAAGACAATCTCGTCTTACCTTGCCGAGACCGATCCCAATGTCAGGCTTGCAGCGGTTGATGCAGTGGGTAAGCTTGGTGATGAGACATATATCCCGTCGCTTTTCAGGATCCTCAATGATGCCAAAAACGACACGCAGAGACGCTCGGCAGAGAAGGCATTGGCCGCAATCTGTAACCGTACACCTGGGCCGAGTTTCAATCGCCTACTCGAATGCCTTGACAAAGCAAACACCGAAGCTCGATGTGCCTTGCTTCGTCTCCTAGGCCGTACGAAAAGCAACAAGGCATTTGATGTAATAAGAGAGGCAACAGTGGACCCGGAAGCCGCCGTGCGTGATACTGCCGTTCGCTTGCTCTCTGATTGGCCTGATGAATCGGCAGCGCCCTTTCTTCTTCAGATAGCTTCCACGACCAAAGAACCTGTTCACGAAGTACTTGCTCTAAGGGGATATATTCAGCTGGTCCGTACCGGTTCAGCTTCTAATGATAAGAAGCTTGAAATGCTGAAGGGCGTTATAAGTCTCGCCCAGGCGCCTAGTGAGAAAAAGCTCATAATTGCTGCTCTGGGTGACATACATACGGTTGCTTCGTTCGAGCTTGTCAAGACTTATCTTGACGATCCGAACCTTATACAGGAGGCCCGCATAGCAGCCGCCCAGATAATTACGGAACTGGGACCCGAGTACAGACAGCAGATTGGTCAGGGTTTCTCAGAAGTACCGAGTGGGTGGTGGTGGCTTAACGATGGGCAAGGCTCGGTAGCGGTGCACAGCGGTCTTCTTTATCAGGACGGTGTCTTATACGGTGACCCCAACCGGGTTGCTGGCAAAATTAGCGGCGCGATTGACTTTAACGGAAATGACGAATACGTTGAGATACCCGCTATTAAACCCAGCTCCGACTGTTTGACGGTGATGGCCTGGATCAAGGCCAGATCTTGGCGTGATGAAACTTGGAAAGGCAACATCGTCGCAAATGATAGCATCAGCGGCGGCAACCAAGGATTTGCTCTGAGGTGCGGCAACCACGGGGAGCTGTCCTTCGTTGTTGGGGCCGAAGACGCCTGGCCCGAAGTTGTAACCGGCGCCAACCAAATGACATCCGGAATCTGGTACCATGTTGCAGGGACATATGATGGCACCAGTCTCAGGGTATATGTTAATGGTACGCTCAGAGGCGAAACAAAGGTTCCTGTTCGCAGAGCAGTTTCTGCAAGCGTCCTGAATATTGCCAGGTCCCCCCTGACACACCAGTGCTTTGACGGTGCGATCGAAGACGTGCGTATATACAATCGCGCGCTTTCGCAGTCCGAAATAGAGGTCGTAGCTGCAGCTGCTGACGACATAATATGCTGGTGGTCATTTGATGATGTCAACGGTAATACGGTGCCCAATAGTGGCATTTTAGGCAGTGGCTGGAATGGCACCCTGACAAGCGTGGCTTCTTTGGTTCCTGGTATGTTCGGCAAGGCCCTCGATTTCGATGGTAAAATTTCTATCGACGTTCACCCCATTGAAATGCTGTCTAATGCAGTGACTGTTTCTGCCTGCATCAAAGCTAATAAGTGGGGCCCGGGAATATTCAATGGTCCCATCGTCGCGAATGTCGCCTTCGACGAACAGCAGGGTCCCCGCGGATGGGCGTTGGAATGTGGCGAAAACGGGAGAGTTCAGTTCGCCGTGGGAGCAAATAAACGCTGGGTCTCGGCTGCGACCGGCCCGATATTGCAAAGCGGCACCTGGTATTGTGTTGGAGGCACATATGATGGAAATGTAATCAAGACATATGTAAATGGTGAAATAGCAGCTGAAACCGAAGCCGCGGATGGCATAATTTCCTCTATGAATCCTGTGCATATCGGTGCAAATCCATTGCTGCGTGTATATTTCGATGGCGCCATCGACGACGTCCGTATCTCCAATCGCGCTCTGTCCCAGAACGATATTAAAAGTTTCGTCGGAGCCGCTAAGACGCCAATTAAGGAAGCTGTCTCAAAACCGTCACAACCCGCCAGAAAACTTGACCTTAGTGTCTACCAGCATTGGACCACTGGCGGTGGGAAAAAGACCAGAATCCTCTTGATTGGGTGTAAACCCGATCATCCTTTTGGTACACATATGTATCTACAGGAATGTTGCCTGCTGGCAAAGTGTCTAAAGCAGTTGCCCAATGTCGATGTTATCGTCTCTGACGGATGGCCAAAGGACGCGAACGCACTTGCGGATTTGAATGCTATAGCATTGTACTCCAGCCCGGGGGCAGAGATGCTCCTGGATGGCGACCACTCCAAGAAGTTTGAAGAATTGATGAAAGCAGGTGTAGGCCTTGCCGCCATTCACTGGTCGACTGGCCTTCTCAACCAGAACAATGCAGAACTTGGCGACCGCTACCTCAAGTACCTTGGAGGTCTTTTCAGCTTCGCCTTTTCCAAGCTTGTCATCACAGATCGGGAGGTCATTTGCTTGGAACCCAACCACCCAGTTCTTAGCGGGTGTTCGTTTGGCTACCAGTTACATGATGAGTTTTATATAGATCTGCGGTTTGTTCCTGGAGCGCAACCGATTCTCAAGGTAAACGTAGACAGCAAAGACCAAACCGTAGCGTGGATTTGTGAAAGATCAGGCGGCGGTCGGTCGTATGGCAATACACTTGGGCACTTTCACGAGAACTTTGCCATTGAGCCCTTGCGCCGCTCGATCGTCAATGGCATCTTATGGGTCGCACACTATGACATCCCTAAAAATGGGGCCGTCTGCGAAATCAGCGAGGAGGATATGAGACTCTGACAAAATCAATTGATCAGTCAAATATGCGGCACGAGATAAAAAAATTTTTGACGACAGGTGGTTTGCTTCTTGACAAGAAGTAATTATGGAAATTGAATCTTGACAAATTGTTCGCGTTTGTATAAAATAAAATATGTCGGACTTGAATAAAATTGAAAAGTTATATCGATGAAAGGAGGAGTTTTATGTGGAACAAAAATAGATTAACCATTCTTACTTTTGCAGCAGTGTTTGTATTGGGCAGTACGCTCCACGCAGCCGACTCGTCACTGGTTGGTTGGTGGCGCTTGGACGATGGTTCCGGAGGCACCGCTGTCAATAGTGGCTCCAAAGGTAGTAGCTGGGACGGAGTCCTTTATGGTACCCCCATATGGGTTAGCGGGGCACCACTCGACGGGGCCCTCGACTTTAACGGTGTCCACCATTTGGACCACGTTTGGATGCCTCAGTTCAATCTCAGCCCGAGCGGGGTCACTTTGTCAGCCTGGATGAATGCTAATTCCTTCCCTCAATGGGTATATCAGGGACCTATCGTCTCCTATGTCGCTTTTGACTCTACAAAAGGAGCCAATGGATTCGGCCTTGAATGTGGTGAGCCAAATACACAAACCGGCCTTGCTAGAATCGAGTTTGTCTTTGGTGCTAATACGTCGTGGCCGTCTGCCACTACCGGTTATATCCTTTCGAAAAACACATGGTATCATGTTGCGGGTACCTACGACGGCATAACCATCAAAATGTACGTAGACGGCAATCTAATGGCACGGTTGAATAATACCCAGGGCATTATGGCCACCTCACAGATTGGCAATATTGGCAGAAACCCTTTGTTGACCCTCTACTTTGACGGCATGATTGATGACGCCCGTCTTTATACCCGCGCGTTAAGTCAGAATGAAGTAATGGGTCTTTATCTCAACACTCGACCCGATGTGGCAAAGGCGTGGGAACCATCTCCTTATATAGATGATAACACTGTTCCCATAATCACGGGTTTGTCATGGATGCCAGGCAAATACGCAACACAGCACAATGTCTATTTCGGTACGGACTTCAATGACGTGAACAACGCTACCAACCCTAATGTCCTGCCCGGTCGCGGCACACAAAGTGGTACCACTTATACATTGCCTACGCTGCAATTGAACACATCCTACTATTGGCGGATCGATGAGGTCAACGACCCCTGTTTGTGGAAAGGATGGGTCTGGAGCTTCACAACTATTGGCAGCAAAACCGCGTCAAATCCTTATCCTGCAGATGGTGCTGTAGCAGTGCCGCTGAAACCAATGCTTAGCTGGAGGCCTGGAGATTGGGTCGCCTCTTCAAAGGGCCACAATTTGTATCTGGGCACCGACTTCAATGAGGTAAACTTGGCAACCCCCAGCTCTCATCCAGACGTCAATTACGTTAATCTTGATGTGAACTCCTACACGCTGGGCAATTCGCTTAATTTCGGCGCCCAATACTATTGGCGCGTAGACGAGGTCAACGACCCCTGTGTATGGACGGGGCCCGTCTGGAGCTTCACCGTAGAAAATTACATCGATGTGGATGAGTTCCAATACAATAGTGACGACGACCTCTATACTAGATGGCCTGATCCGCAGGCATATCCTTATTATCCCCAATGTTCCCTGTACACTGGCCAAGGTGCGGTGATCCATTCTGTCAACAATATATACGGCATGAGTGGTAGTTTGGAGTTTATGTATAACAATGATGGATCAACAGGTTCTTCAGAATATTACTCGGAAGCGCGTACCGAATTTTCTGGTGGAACTGATTGGACTGCCGGCCGTGCGCTTTCATTGCTTTTCCACGGCAACCCATCCAATGGGAACGATCCTGTTTACGACCGGATGTACGTGGGCCTAGAGGATACTGCCGGACATTATGCCGAGGTAAACAACCCAGATCCCAATGCCCAGCTTGCCGTAAATTGGCAGAATTGGAACATCGATTTGTCGCAATTCTCCAATGCCGAAGTCAACCTTAGTTCGGTTAGATACTTGAGTATCGGCTTTGGAGTAAGGTGCAACGATATTCATCCTGGTGATACAGGAACTGTGTTTTTTAATTCGATCAGAATATATCCCAGCAGATGTGTTCCTGAATATGGTCCTCTGGGCGATATTACAGGTGACTGCAGTGTTGACTGGCAGGACATTGCTGCAATGGCTAATGAGTGGCTCCACACGGATGTAGTCGTAATGGCTCAGACTCCCAAAGACCCGAATTATTGGTGGAAATTCGATGATGGCTCAGGCTATAGGCCCGTCAACAGCGGTACCAGCGGCAGTGACTGGGACGGCTTAATTTACGGTTCGCCTCTGTGGGTATCAGGGCCTAACGGATTCGGTGGTGCCCTCGACTTCTCAGCTGACAATGGCGATCACGTCTATGTACCGCCGCTTTATTTGAATGACGTAAACGCAGTTTCTGTAACTGCCTGGATTAAAGCAAGGACCTGGGCGCAGTTTATTTATCAGGGTGTCGTTGCCGCCAACATCAACGTCGATCCTACGGGTAGCTCGTCCGGCTTCTCTCTCGAAACGGGCAACAATGGCAGTATTGAATTCGCTTTTGGTACGGGCACTGGATGGGCCAATGCTGGGACCGGTCAGATTATGTTCACTAACACCTGGACCCATGTTGCGGGCACATACAACGCTGGTACCGTCAAAGTATATGTGAACGGCGTACTACAGGCTCAAGGTGTAGCCCCGGCCATACTTAACTCGAATAGCTACGTGAATATCGCCCGAAATCCTTTATTGGATACTTACTTTGACGGGGTGATAGACGACGTTCGGATATACACCTATGCGTTATCACAGGCAGAAATCGTCAGCATTATGGGTCAGAGTTCTCTCGTATTGCCTGAGGATCCGCAGTTTGCTGCCGCAAATCTTCATGTGGATGGGCCGGGTCTGAACATCATTAACTTTAAAGACCTGGCTATTCTTGCTAATGACTGGAGGAAAGGACCGGTCCTTTGGCCGTGATCGGCGCGCGTAGACGCCGTGCCAATAAGTGAATGTTGTGTATGGAAAGTCTTGTGTAGGTTGAATCGGGGTAGATGGACGTGTCAGGGTCCGAAACCGCGAGTCGACCTACACAAGCAGAGGTTATACTGGTGAAAGTCTTGTAAAAAATGTGAGTGTCAAACAAAAAAAACAAAAGTGAAATTGTGTTGAAGAAGAAGAAGGAGTCAAAAATGAACGGTTAAGGTTATTTGGTGAAAGTCGTGTGAAAATGTGAGTTTCAAACAAAAAAACAGAAGTGGTATTGTGTTGAAGAAGAAGGAGGAGTTAAAAATGAGAAGTAAAAAATTGGTATTTAGTCTGATTCTGTGTTTGGCGAGTGTTGTTAGTGCCGTAGACCCGGAAGGCTGGTGGAAAATGGACGATTCAACAAATCTGGGTCTCAATAGTGGAACAATGGGTAGCGCATGGAATATGACCGTGTTTTCAACACCGCAGTACGTTACACCTGGTGCTCCAGGTGCAAGCCCAACAGGCTGTGTTAATTTTACTGCGAGTGATGCAGACCATTTATACAAGTTCAATGGTCTTGCCACGTCACATATTCCCGGTGTGACGATGTGTGCGTGGATCAATGCGGCGTCTTGGGATCAATGGGTCTTTCAGGGGTCTATCTTTAGCACACTTATGTGGGATGGGACCACCAATCGTGGTGCCACCCTCGCGGCCGCCCAAGGTGGAATGATGATGTTTGAGCTTGGTGATGGCCTCGGCTGGACTTCTGCTAAGAGTGACCCGACAGTCAATCCCTTGAGTCTCAATACGTGGTACTTTCTCGCAGGGACTTACGATGGTAGCACGATCGACGCCTACATTAATGGCCAGTTGGTTGGCCAGGCCTTTACTACGACTGCCACCATAGATTCGACCGGTGTCGTAAATATAGCCCGGCATCCTACGGTGGTGACTTATTACAATGGCGAAATTGATGATGTACGCTACTATGAAGAAGCACTTACACAGGCCCAGATTCAGACTATAATGGTGCCCGAGCCGGCTACCATGTTTCTCTTGGGCGCTGGTGCGTTAATTGCCTGTCGCAGGCGCAAATAAGAAACATGCTCGGTCAATCAGTTGGATGGGTAAAAGGGCCCGTACCTGTAGGGTAGGGGTGCGGGCCCTTGTATTAGATATCTTTTGCTAACGTGTAGGAGAAGATTTGTTACTCGACCCTAGGTGAAGCAATGGTGAGGGATACAACTTATACCGACGACTTGAGCTCTGAGCATCACAATTCTGCCGACAAAACATGCTTTCAGAATCGTAAGATGCTGTGCTCTGAATCGTTGACTCGGCGAAAATTCTTGGCTCGTTCCGGCACTTTATGTATGGCCGCTTCGGCTTTTCCTTATTTTGTCAAGGCCTCGGCACTAGGCAGGGGAGGCGTGCCACCTCCCAGCGGCCGCGTTACGATTGGTTGCATCGGCGTCGGAAATATGGGCTTTTGGCATCTCAAGTCCTTCTTGGGATTTTCTGATGTGCAGGTTCTGGCTGTCTGTGATGTGTTTGCGAACAAACGTGACAGGGCTAAAGGAGAGATTGAACGCAGGTATGGCAACGCAGATTCAAAAGCATACAATGACTATCGTGAGCTGATTGCACGTAGTGATATTGATGCCGTGTATATTGCTGCGCCGGACCATTGGCACGCCCTGATGACCATCGACGCCGCAAAGGCAGGCAAACACGTTTACTGCCAGAAACCTCTGACGCGAACATTCGCCGAGGGTCTTGCCGTTCGCAATGCAGTGCAGAACCACAGGGTTGTTTTCCAGCACGGCACTCAACAACGTTCTGACGCAAGGATGGTCTTTGGCTGTGAATTGGTGCTAAATGGCCGCATTGGAAAGCTTACAAGGGTGAAACTATCGATTCCCAGCGGAAGACAAATTCCACCCCAGCGAGTTGAGCCGGTTCCGGAGGGTTTCGACTATGACATGTGGCTCGGCCCTGCTCCTTGGGCCCCGTACACTTCAAAGCGATGTTCCTGTGAGGAGCAGAATTGGTACTTCATCTCTGACTATTGTATCGGCTACCTTGCTGGCCAGGGCGTCCACGCGTTCGACAGTGCCCAGCAGGGAAGCGGAATGGATCACACTGGACCGGTCGAAATAAAAGGGATTGCCACCTTTCCCACCGATGGCCTCTACGATACCGCTCTGACATGGAATATCGAGTATACCTTCGCAAATGGTCTTGTCTGGGAGTGTCTCGATTTTACTCAGGAGCGGTTCAAGCAGTTTGGCAGCCCGCAGTATGGAGGAATTCTCTTTGAAGGTACTAACGGTTGGGTGTTCATCTGGAGAAATCAGGTCGAAGCGGAGCCGAAGTCGCTGCTCCGCGAGGTCATTGGCCCCGAGGAGATTCACCTTCACACCTCCAGCGACCATGAGCGAGACTTTATTGAGTGCATCAAGTCTGGCTTACCTACCGTTGCTCCTGTCGATGTCGCTCTTAGGTCCACTACTTACTGCTATCTGGCAGATATTGCCACACGACTGGCGCGAAAAATAAAATGGGACCCCATCAACCAGTGGATTGTCGGTGATGATGAGGCGACTCGGATGCTTTCTCGCTCATACAGAGAACCATGGAGATTGTGATTTGTGTTATCAGATGGCCTCACCGAATGTGTAAAAGATTGATAGTAACTACTGCTTATTCCGAAATAAACAATCCGGCTTTTTCGTCTGGGTGTCGGTGGTTAGTGACCCATACCCCTGTACTTCTACTAATACCAGCCATAAAGGACGTAGTAAATGGGAGACTTGCTTATGGAAGAAAACAAGAATAGACATGTAAAAATCCTTGTCAGTGTGCTGTGTCTGGCCGTAGCGGCCATTATACTTTACAAGACATTTGCTAATGGCCCCAACAAGTTCGCTGGACTCGCCGGAAAGAAGATATGGGTGCTTTGCGCTAACCCGAACTGCAAGGCTGCATATCAGATCGATGAGAAAGAATATTTCCTGTACATAAAGCAGCAGACCGCGAAGAATCCTTTGAGTACCACGGTGCCCGCACTTGTGTGTGAAAAATGTGGTCAGGAAAGTGTTTACAGGGCCGTAAAATGTCCAAAATGCGGTACCGTCTTCTACCCCGGCTTGTTTGAGAACGATTTTCCTGACAGATGCCCAAAATGCCACTTCAGCCAGACAGAACAGGACCGAGCGAGCCGATAGCTTCTTCCAGATCTTCAACCATATTGTAGTAAAATGGCTTACATAGATACAGGAAACAAAGACTTTTGATTAAACACCTTGGATTTGCGATGAGATGAATTATGCGAAAAATAATTAGGTGGGTTTGTGTGGTTGTAGTATCTGCTATCATTTGTTTTGGGATAACAACCTATTTTCCCTCTGGTTTACAGCAGCACTCTACCTATTACTGGCGAATCGACGAAGTTAATGACACCAACGTATGGACAGGCACGGTATGGAATTTCAGCACAACAGGAAAACTCTCAATTCCATGTGAGAGCACACAGAACTGGACAGTGTCAAGAGGCACTGGAAGTATAACCACCGACACCTCTGATTTCAAGCAAGGCTCAAAATGTGTCAGAGCAAGCATATTCTCCGATTCCCGAGGTCACGCTCACCTACGCTATACATTTGCCCAATCCAATTTCTCCAATTTCTCTAAGAACCGCATAAAGTTCTGGTACAAATTCGAAACCAGCGCCGGCAAAGAAGGGCACTGGGATGTCGTACTGACTAACAAAGATGGAAAGGGCCGTTTCTTCCCATCCCAGTTTATCCTGCCCAACGGGTGGAATTTCTGCGAAATCGATGTCGACCGATGCTCGAGCCAGACGACCGGCTTCGATGTATCGAATATCGCCTCGTTGGAGTTCGGCTATATCGGCAAACCATCCACGAGC
>Ga0187861_10002199_pt1 | contig 18591 bp, 14 predicted proteins | sample June2016WEW_10_1_3_FD_132986 | JGI IMG/M metagenome (GOLD analysis project Ga0187861, IMG submission 132986) | Peatland microbial communities from SPRUCE experiment site at the Marcell Experimental Forest, Minnesota, USA - June2016WEW_10_100 | ecosystem: Environmental > Terrestrial > Soil >...
CCGCGCCCTACATCAACGTCGGCGGCTCCGGCGGCAGCTCCAACCTGGGGATCTACGGCGAAAACTACGCTCTGCCGCGCACCGCCGAACCGGACGAGCACCGCATCCAGATTTCGGACACGTTCTCCAAAATCCACGGCCGGCACGTATTCAAAACCGGCGTGGATGTGAACGTCATCCACGAAATCATGATCAACCTGTACAACGGCACCGGCCAGTACAGTTACAGCGGAACGGCGCAAGCCGCCTTCAACAACTGGGTGATCGACGCTTACGGGATCAACATCGGTGACGGTTTGACAGGCAAGCATTACAGCACGTTCACGATGGTCGACGACCCCATCACGCACGTCGGCAAGGACGATTTCTACAACAATGATGTCGCCGCCTTTTTCGAGGACAGTTGGAAGGTGAGCTCCAAGCTGACGCTGAACATGGGCCTGCGCTACGACGTCTTTACTATTCCGGCGCCGCCACAGCCGAACACGCTGACGCCGCTCACCACGCTTTATACCTCGACTATCAAAATCCCCAAGGACCAGTTCGCGCCGCGTTTGGGCGCTGCATGGCAGATCACGCCGAAGACCGTGCTGCGCACTGGTTACGGCATCTTCTACGCCAAGACCACCAACAGCACCTATTACGCCACCCGCGTGGAGAACGGTGTTTATCAGCAGTCCTTCACCTGCACGCCGACCGGCGCGACAGCTTGCCCGGCATTGACGTTCCCCAACGTCATCTGGACCCCGCCCGGCCCGCCCATGGTGGCGCCGTTTGCCGGCGCCCTGACGCCCCAGGTGACCACCTTCACCCCGCCCGCCGCCACCCAGTTGACGCGCGGCCAGTCGCCCGACTGGGTCAATCCCCGAACCCACCAGGGCGAGGTCACCCTGGAACGCGAGCTGCCGGGCCAACTCAGCGGCTCAATCTCGTACGTGGTGAGCCGGGGCTTGCATTTGCCCATCTTCGTCGATGCCAACCTCGCCGCCCCCACCACCACCAAGAGCTACGACATCCTGAATGCCAGCGGCGCCACCACGCAAACCTACACCGTTCCCTTTTATACCGGTCGTATCGACACCGCCACCGGCGACATCTTCGTCGGCTATAGCGATGTCAATTCCTGGTACAACTCGATGGCCGTCACCCTGCGCCGGCGCATGCGCCATGGCCTGGAGTTCACCATGAACTACACGTTGAGCAAGGCGTTCGATGGCGCCCAGGCGGCGGGAAACTTCGGCACGTTCAATGGCACCGATTATCCGATCGATCCCAGAAATCGCAAGCTCGAATACGCGCTTTCGGACCTCGACCAGCGCCAACGGTTCGTGGCCAACGCCGTGTGGATGCCTTCGGCGAAAGGTATCACGAATCAGGCGGCCCGGATGATTCTCGATGGCTGGGCGTTTTCCACCATCGTGGTCATGGCCACCGGCCAGCCGGTGACGCCGTACATCACCGGCGCCCCGAGCCCCCTGGATGGCGGCGTGACCGGCGGTGTAGCCTACGCTGCTCCTACGCAAGGCCGCGCCGGGTGGCTGGCGCGCAATGCGTTCACCGCTCCCGGTTATCACAACGTGGACTTCCGCCTGGGACGGCAGTTCCTGCTCGGCGAACGGCTGAAGCTGTCGCTCATCGGCGAAGCCTTCAACCTGTTCAACCACACCAATGTCTCCGGCCTGACCAACACCGCATTCTCCTATCTTGCGGCTGGGTCCGGCGCTTGCGCCGGCCACACCAACGCCTGCTTCACGCCATACGCCGCTTTCATGACGACCTCGGCCACCAGCAACCTGCTGTTTGGCCCGCGCCAGTTGCAGATTTCCGGCAGAATCACGTTCTGACGCATAGCCACTCCGGCGACAGGCGGCGCCCCGGCCGACCCGGGACGCCGCCTTTTTTTGTGCCGCCGCTTGGAAATCGGCGCCCGGCTCCCCCACCCCGCCGCGCTCTTCCCGGATTTGTCATTCAATTTTAGCCGGCACGGTGCTATGCTACCGGTTCAGGGTTGCTTTTCACAGTATCGAATGTACAAGCCACGGCGGCCAGGAAGCCAAAAGAGTGATCCCGGTCGCTGGAGAGGTTCACCGACCCGCCAGGTGTTTCCCTGCCGGGTCAAGGCCCGCGTCTTGCGAGGCAATGGAGTGTGGGTTCTTCAATTCGCATGGAGGTTAGCATGAACAGAGGGGTATGCGTTGCATTACTCGTTTTCCTGGCTTGCGTGGCCGCGTGGGGTCAGGCGACCGCCGGGCTCGGCGCTATTTCGGGAACCGTTCGCGACGCTTCCGGCGCGCCGGTCCCGGCAGCCAAAGTAACCGTTTCGAATCCCGCGTTGGGTCTTACGCGCGAGTTGAGCACCACCGATGCCGGGATCTTCGCGGCCCCGGCGCTGGTTCCTGCCGAAGGCTACAAGGTTTCGGTCAACAAGGAAGGCTTCACCCCCTATCAAACGGCCGACCTGGCAGTCATGGTGGGGCAGACTTTGAACTTAAACCTGGTGCTCACGGTGGGCGCGCTCACGCAGCAGGTGGAAGTGGTGGCCGCGGCGCCCGTCGTGGACGACGTCAAGACGGAAACGTCCACCGTGGTGGGCAACACGATGATCAACGACCTGCCGATCAACGGGAGGCGCGTGGACTCTTTCGTCCTGCTCACGCCCGCGGTCACCAAAGACGCCGATTTCGGGCTGGTCACCTTCCGCGGCATCGCTGGCGGCAACAGCTTCCTGATTGACGGCAACGACACGACCAACCAGTACTACAACGAGAACGCCGGGCGGACGCGGCTGGGATCGCAGATCTCTCAGGACGCGGTCCAGGAGTTCCAGGTGCTGGCCTCATCCTATTCGGCGGAGTACGGCCGGGCGTCCGGCGGTATCGTCAACACTATCACCAAGAGCGGAACCAACGATGTGCATGGGACCGCTTTCGAGTTCTTCCGCAACCGCACCCTGAATGCGAGAGATCCAACTCCCACTGGACCGGCGGCGATCAATCCCCCCGAGGTGCGGCATATTTTTGGCGGCACGATCGGCGCTCCCGTCAAGAAAGACAAGCTGTTCGTGTTCTTCGACACGGAGTTTCAGCGGCGGCACTTCCCCATCGTCAGCAGCGTGATCAATTCCTCGGTCAACCAGATCAGCGAGACGTGGATCGGCTGCGGCGCTCCGGCCACCACGGCCCAGTGCGCGGCCATCGACAAACTCCTGCCGCGGATGTTCGGCCTGGTGGATCGTAATGGCAACCAGATGCTGGATTTCCTGAAACTCGACTACCGCCCCAACGAGCACCATTCCTTGAGCCTGAGCATGAACTATCTGAAATGGTATTCCATGAACGGCATTCAGACGGGCGCCACCAACACCAGCGGCGGGGGAGTGGGCAACAACGGCGACGACTCGGTGCGCGACCGCATCGGCAAGGGCCTGTGGACCTGGGTGCCCAACGGCTCCGTGGTGAACGAGTTTCGTTTCGGCTGGTTCAAGGACCGCCAGGCGGACGACTTCGACCCCGTGCTCCAGGCCGGCTACCCCATCGGAAACGTAGGCCTTTCGGTGGCGGGTGTCAGCACCCTGGGCGGCTACAACATCCTGCCGCGCATCCTTCCCAGCGAGAATCGCTACCAGTTTGCCGACAGCCTCTCCTGGGTGAAGGGCGGCCACACCTTCAAGTTTGGCTTTGACATCGCCCGGACCGAGGACTTTTCGAACTACCTGGCCAGCCGGTGGGGCACCTTTACGTATTCCAACGTGAGCACCTTCGCGCAGGATTTCACCAGCCCCGCGGCCGGCGCCAGCCACTGGTCCGGCTACTCCCAAGCCTTTGGCAATCCGATTGTGGATACGAAGATCAGCGACCTGGCCTTTTTCGCCCAGGATGCCTGGAAGATCACTCCAAAACTGACCGCCAATTACGGGCTGCGCTACGAGTACGCGGTGCTGCCCACCCCTCCGACCACCAACCCGAACTATCCGCAGACTGGCACTGTCCCCTCGGCGGGCAAGGACTTCGGGCCGCGGGTGGGTCTGGCTTACTCGCTCAACGACAAGACCGTGCTGCGCGCCGGTTACGGCTTGTACTACGCGCGGTACGTCTCCGGCATGATCAACAGCACGTTGTTTACAGCCAACGACGTGTTCACCCAGAGCCTGAGCATCACCAGCTCGACGTCGGCGGGCGCGCCGGTTTTCCCGATTCCGCTGAGCAGCCCGGCGGGAGCGCTGGCGTCCAACCGCGCCATCACGTTTGCCGCCCCCAACATGGTGAATCCCTACACCCAGCAGATCAACGTCGCCATCGAACGGGCGATTGGCAAGAAAACGACCTTGACGGCCTCCTATATCCAGAACCGCGGCAAGAAGCTGTACACGGTGCGGGACATCAACATCGGCCCGCTCAGCTCGCAGGTGTATAATTTCACGATTTTGGATTCGAACTACAATCCGACGGGCCAGGTCTACAGCACGCCTCTCTATCTTCTGAGCAACCGCATCGATACCCGGTACGGCCATATCAACCAGGTGGAGAACGGCGGCAAGCAGTGGTATGACGCCCTGGCGGTGCATTTGAACCACCGATTCAGCAACACATTCCAGGGAACCATCGCCTACACCTGGTCGCATGAGCTGGACGAGAACCAGGAATCCGGCACCAACGCGATCTATTTCAGCAGCGGGCCGATGGGGCTGTACAACGGCAACTACAGCCTGGACAAAGCCAGCGGCAACCTGGATCAGCGCCAGCGCTTCGTGGGCACGTTCATCGCCCGTCCCAAGTTTGTGAAGAGCGACTGCTGTTTAGGCATCTTCGTGAACGGGTGGGAGTTGGACGGCTATTTGACGCTCGCCAGCGGCCGGCCGAACTACGAGACGGTCACCTTCTCCTCGACCTCCAACCTGCCGCAGGCGTTCACCGGCTCGCTCGATGGGCTGGGCGGCGACAACCGCGTGCCGTGGCTGCCGAATAACCCGTTGATGATCGATCCGATCACGCGCTTCGATGCGCGCGTGGCGAAGAACATTCAGATCCATGAGAAGATGTCGGTCACGCTGCTCTTCGAAGTGTTCAACATGACCAACACGGTCAGCGCGACCGGCGTTTCGGCCCCGGGTTTCACGGCGGCGAACAAGGGAACGGCGACTGCGCCGAATTTCGTGATTGCCCCGTGCGCGTCCGCGACCGCGACCGTTTGTGCGCCGGAAACTCCCGGGCTCCGCACGGCTACCGCCGGCTTCCCCGACGGCACCAACGCCCGGCGGGCGGATGTCGGCCTGCGGTTTACGTTCTAGAAAAGCCAGTCCGGAACCAGGGACAGGCTTCCCGGCCTGTCCCTGGCAGACGAAACCGTCCGCCATGCAGGATCAATCCGCGTCCGGCCCCTGGCCTGCGGTCTCCTGCGCCCGCACATAGAACCGCTTTCCGCAGGATCGGCAGTGCTTGGGAATCCGCCCGAACCGCCGCATCACGGCGTCCTTCCATCCGCGCGGCAATGAGAACACGATGTCCCGCAAGAAGCACCGAGGGCACCGCAAATCCCCCAGCTTGACGTCGATCGGCGTTTTGACTCTCAATCCGGCAGTCTACCAGACTGGCGCCCGGCTGGGGGTGTCCAATGTTAGTCTGTGGTGGTGCGCAATTTGTTCCTGTTCCTGTCGCGCCGGAAACGGCTGCGAAAATGGATGGAAACCTCCCCGCTGGCCAAGCGCCTGGCCACCCGCTTCGTGGCGGGCGAAACACTCGATCAAGCTCTCGAGGCGGCCCGCCGCGCCGGCTCCGAAGGCATGGCTATCACGCTCGATCACCTCGGCGAAAGCGTCGCCTCGCTGGAGGAGGCCGCCGAGGCGCGCGATGTTTATCTCCATGCTCTTTCCGCCATTCACGATTCCGGCATTGAGGGCAACGTCTCGCTCAAGCTCACCCAGTTCGGCCTGGATTTCTCTTATGATCAGTGCCGCGCCAACGTCGAGCGGCTCGTGCGGCGCGCCGCCGCGCTCAATGGCTTCGTTCGCGTGGACATGGAATCCAGCCAGTACACCCAGCGCACCATCGATCTGGTGACGGACCTGCACGAGCGATACCGAGCCGTCGGCGTCGTGATCCAAGCCTGCCTCTATCGCAGCCGGAACGATATCGAGGATCTCTGCGCCCGCGCCATCCGCGTGCGGCTTTGCAAAGGCGCCTACCTGGAACCCGCCAGCGTGGCCTTCCCCCGCAAGTCCGATGTGGACCGCAACTTCGTCGAGCTGATGAAGCTCCTGCTCCATCGCGGCGCCTACCCCGCCATTGCCACGCACGATGAGACGATCATCCGGCAGACCGAGGCGTACGCCGCCGAGCGCAAAATCCCGCGCGAGGCTTTCGAATTCCAGATGCTCTACGGCATCCGGCGCGATCTGCAGCGCCGGCTGGCCTCCGCGGGCTACCGCCTGCGCCTCTACGTCCCGTTTGGCAAGGCCTGGTATCCGTACTACATGCGCCGGCTCGCGGAGCGCCCCGCCAACGTCTTCTTCGTGGCCCGCAACCTGTTCCGGCAATAGCAGCCCAACCGCGAACGTCAGAGAGCGGTTACCCCTTGCGCACAACTCCCGTTGCTAGGAAACTAAAGATGGGGGGTGGAAGTCTAAACAGTATGCGCTACTGGGCCTATTTAGCCGCCAAGCTGCTTTCGGCTGCCACGGTGCTCTACGGCTTGCTGGCGTGGATCGTCAAGGTCTTCCCCGCCGCATCGGATCCCCCGGAGCCTCTGCGCGATGGCGCACAGATTTTGCTGTTCAACCTGGCCGTTCTGGGCTGGTTTCTGCTCGGCGCCGGGGCCCTTTACGTGATCGTCCGGGATCAGCGCTACCGCTGCCGCATCTGCTTGCGCCGCCTGCGCATGCCCGTGGAAACCGGCTCCTGGGGCCGCATGCTGCAGTTCGGACGCCCGCGCATCGAGTACATCTGCCCCTACGGACATGGGACCCTGAAGCGGGACGAGCTGCAAATCTCCGGACTGGAAAACCCGCGGTGGACGCCGCATTCCGACGATATCTGGGACGATCTCTGCGCCGCCAGTAAGCGATCGGACGGCCGGCCGTGAGCCGCGTCCCGCGCTGGCGCATGGCGGCCGCCGCCGTCGTCCTGGTGGCCCTCCTGGCTTTCACCGTCATGTTCGCCCCCATCTATTTTCGCAACCTCGAATTGCAGAATTTCGTGTCGGAAGTGGCACAGCGCGTCGAAAACCAGACGAATTCGGACGACGTCCTGCGCACCTGGGTGCTCGATAAGGCCCATGAGCTGGACCTCCCGGTAAAGGAAGACAACGTGCAGGTCATTCGCTCGCGGGAGGGCGTGCGGATCGAGGTGCGCTATTTCGTGCGCGTCACCCTGCCCGGGTACACCGTCGACCTGCATTTCTACCCCGGCGCCGGCAGCCGGTAGTGTAGCGCCGGCGGCGGCGTGCCCCATGCGGGTCTTGGCCGCCGGCGGGTCTGCCCATGCGAGAATTGATCTAGTGCCGAAACGAGCGCCCAGAACGGAGATGAAGGTCCGGGTCCCCAAAGGCGCGGGCCTCACCCGGTTCCTCCTGGGACCGGTAGGCGGCCTCCTGGTGATCGGGTTCGCCCTCTTCACCATCCTGGGGCTGGGCACGTTCACCTACTTCTACGTCAAGTATTCGCGGCTCATCGACGAGAAGCTGCGCGCCGGCCCGTTCGCCAATACGGCCAAGATCTTCGCCGCGCCGGAATCGGTGGCCGTGGGCGAAGCCACCACTCCGGCCCAGATCGCGGCGGAGTTGCGCCGCAGCGGCTATAACGAATCGCGCGGCAATCCCATCGGCTACTACCTGCTTCAGCCGAATTCCATTGAAGTCTTCCCCGGCCCCGAATCTTACTTCGACCAGGAGGCCGGCGTGGTCAAGTTCGCCGGCGGCAGGATCTCGCAAATCGTTTCGCTTCAGGACAACACCGGACGCAGCCAGTATCAGCTCGAGCCGCAGCTCATCACCAACGTCTCCGGACCCAACCGCGAGAAACGCCGCATGGTCAAGTTCGCCGACATCCCCACGGTGCTGGTCCAGGCCGTCACGTCGGCCGAAGATAAGCGTTTTTTCCAGCATGCCGGCTTCGACCCCATCCGCATCGTCAAGGCCGCTTACATCGACGTGAAGGAAGGCCGCAGAGACCAGGGCGCCTCCACTCTCAGCCAGCAGCTCGCGCGCATGTTCTGGCTGGATACGCGCAAGCTCTGGAAGCGCAAGCTGGCCGAGACGATCATCACGCTCCAGCTCGAGCAGAAGCTTTCCAAAGTGGAGATCTTCGAGGATTACGCCAACGATATCTACCTCGGCTGGCGCGGCTCGTTCAGCATCCACGGCTTCGGCGAAGGGGCCGAGGCCTTCCTCGGAAAAGATCTCAGCCAGATCACTCTGCCCGAGGCCGCGGAGCTCGCCGGCCTGATCCAGGGACCCGCTCTGTACGACCCGTACCGCCATCCCGACCGCCTGCGCGAGCGGCGCAACGTGGTGCTGGGTTTGATGCGGCAGAACGGGTACATCGGCGAACACGATTACGCCCTCGCCGTTCAGGCGCCGCTGACCGTGGCCAAGTCCACCGCGCAATCGGTCGAGGCGCCATACTTCGTAGACCTGGTGAACGACACGCTGCTAACCCGGTTCCAGGACACCGACTTCCAGTCCAACGCCTTCCGCATCTACACCACGCTGGATATGCACCTGCAGCGCGCGGCGGCGGAAGCCATCCGCATCGGCATGCAGAACGTGGACGAGCAGATTCACCGCCAGCGCCGCTTCCGGGCCGGGGCGCCCGGCGTAACCGGGCCCCCTCCCGAGGCGCAGGTGGCGCTGGTGGCCATCGATCCGCACACCGGCGAAGTGAAGGCCCTGGCCGGCGGCCGCAACTACGGCATGAGCCAGCTCAACCACCTGCTGGCCAAGCGCCAGCCCGGCTCCATCTTCAAGCCGTTCGTCTACGCCGCCGCCCTCGATACCGCGGTGGAGGGCGCGCCGCGCGTCTTCACCGCCAGCACCACGGTCCTCGACCAGCCCACCATCTTCTGGTTCGACGAAAAGTCTTACACGCCGGCTAATTTCAAGAACGAATACCACGGCACGGTCACTCTGCGCGAGGCGCTGGCGCATTCGCTCAACAACGCCACGGTAAAGCTCGCCGAAATGGTGGGCTACGACAAGGTGGTCGAAATGGCCAACCGCGCCGGCATGAACTACAAGATCCAGCCGACCCCGGCAGTGGCTCTGGGCTCGTATGAAATCACGCCGCTCGAAGCCGTCGGCGCCTACACCATCTTTTCCAATCAGGGCGATTACGTCAAGCCCAACTTTATCTCGCTGGTGCGCTCGCAGGACGGCAAGGTGGTCTATAGGAACCAGCTCGAACATAAGCAGGTGCTGGACCCGCGCGTGGCGTACCTCATGACCAACCTGATGGAAGAGGTCCTGCGCAGCGGCACCGCCGCCGCCGTCCGCGCGCGCGGCTTCAACGTCCCGGCGGCCGGCAAGACCGGCACCTCGCACGACGGCTGGTTCGCCGGCTACACCTCCGAGCTGTTGTGCGTGGTGTGGGTGGGGTTTGACGACAACAAAGAGCTCGACCTGGAGGGCGCGCACTCGGCCGCGCCCATCTGGACCGAGTTCATGAAGCGCGCGCTGGGATACCGCGAGTATCGCGACGCCAAACCATTCCAGGCCCCGGACGGCATTGTTTCGATCGATATCGATCCGCAATCCGGAATGCCCGCTACGCCTTACTGCCCGGTCAAGCGGCCGGAGGTTTACATCGCGGGTACACAGCCCGTGGGCGCCTGCCCGCTGCACGGCGGAGGCCGGCAAGGCGTGACCAACGTCGCCGGATGGGAAACACCCTCGCCCGTCAAGCCGGCTTCGCCCGCGGATGATTCCCTGCGCGTCACCGGATCGGAAGGAGAAGTGTCGGGAGCCGCCGTGGCGCGCCGCGCCGCGCGGCAGAACCGGCCGAATGCCGCCGCCACCGCCGCTCCGCAGCCGCCGCCGCAGCAGCCCAAGAAAGAAGAGAAGAAAGGATTTTTCCGCCGCTTGTGGGGTGTGTTTAAATAGGTGGTGGAGGCCCCCATGGTTTCCCGACCTCTGGCCATCGCAGTTGCGGCAGGCTTGATGTCCGCATTGGCTTTCGCCCAGGTAGCGGCCCAAGCCCCGAAAACCCCTCTTTCCGTGGAAACCCGCGGCGACATTTTCATGGCGCGTAAGATGTACCGCGAAGCCATCGACGTGTTCCGCGAGGATAAGTCCAAGAACCCGGTCATCAGCAACAAAATCGGCATCGCGTACCACCAGATGCAGCAGCTCGACAACGCCAGGAAGTACTACGAGCAGGCCGTCCGATTCAAACCCAGCTACGCCGAAGCCATTAACAACCTCGGCACGGTCTACTACGCCAGAAAAAGTTTTAGCAGAGCCATCCGGTATTATAAGAGGGCGCTCAAGTACACTCCCAACTCCGCCTCGATTTATTCCAACCTGGGCACGGCGTATTTCGCCCAAAAGAAATACAAAGAAGCCATGGAAACCTACCAGATCGCGCTCAAGCTCGATCCCAACGTCTTCGAGAACCACGGCAGCTACGGCGTCCTGCTCGAGGAGCGCAACGTCGAGGAACGCGCCAAGTTCCATTTCCACATGGCCAAATTGTACGCCCAGGTTGGCCGGAACGAGCTCGCGCTCCAGTATCTGAGGAAGGCCCTGGAAGAGGGCTTTAAGGAAAAGAAGAAGATCGAGGAAGATCCCGACTTCCAGGCCATGCGCGACCTGCCGGAGTTCAAGGAACTGCTGGCCCTGGAGCCGCGTGTACTGTAGGGCAGGCAATCTTGCCTGCAGCCGCCTTTCAGGCGGCGCGCCGGCTGAAAGCCGGCTGCAGCCAGGAATGGCTGCCCCACTCTTATTGTTCCTGCTCCTGGCCGCCTGCACTCGCCAGCCGGTTGGGCCGCGCGTCGAACGGATTGCCATTCTGCGCTTCGAGAACCTCGGCGCCGGCGTTTCCGACGACTGGATGGGCCGCGCCTTCTCCGAAGTCATTACCGCAGAGTTGGCCGGCGCGCCGGGCCTCTACGCCATCCCCTCGAACCGGCTGCACGGTTTCGATCAGGTGCTCGGACCGCGGCCGGTCTCTTTGCCGGGCATTTCCGCCGAGCGCACCTTAGCGTTCGCTTCCGGCGCTACCCGCTTGGGCTACGGGGAGTACTCCGTTCGCGCAGGCAGGCTCTCGGCGCGGCTCACCATCGAAGATCCGCGGACCGGGAAGACGACCAACGTGGTTTCCGCCGGGCCCAGTGGGCACCCTGCGGCGGGCGACGTGTTCGCCGTGGCCTCAGAGCTGGCGCGGCGGATCTCGAGCCGCGTGGCGCCCTACGGCACAAACAGCGTGCCGGCGCTGAAAGCTTGCGTGGCGGCCAGGGAATCGGCCACCGCCGCCGCCGCCGCGCAGAATCTCAATCAAGCCATCGCCGTCGACCCCGATTTCGGACCGCCTTACCGCCTGCTGGCGCAATTGAAAGCCCAGCAGCAGGACCGCGCCGGCGCCGAGGCTCTACTCGGGCAGGCGCTGGCCCGCGCCGGCGCCATGCCCCCAGCGGAGCGCGCGCGCCTGGAGCTGGAAGCCGCCAATCTCCACGGCGATCTCGCCGCTGGCAAGAGCGCCCTCACCACGCTGGTCGCGCTCGAGCCGAACGATCCCGCCGCATGGAGCTCGCTCGCCGAATCCTGCATGAGCCGCCGCGAATACCAGCAGGCCGTTCTGTCCTATCGGAAACTGCTCGAAGTGGAGCCGGAAGACGTCGCTGCGCTGAACCAGCTCGGTTATGCCGCCGCGTATGCGGGCAGTTTCGATACCGCGCTGGACGCGCTACGCCGCTACCAGGCGTTGCGCCCCGCGGACGCCAATCCATTGGACTCGCAGGGTGACGTCAGCCTGCTGGCCGGGCGCTTGCGCCAGGCCGAGAACCTCTACTTGCAGGCCGCCAAAAAAGACCCCAACTTCGAGAATGGCGGCGAGCTGTGGAAAGCCGCCATGGCGCGGCTCATGAGCGGCGACGTGGCCGGCGCCGACAAGCTCGCCCAGCAGTACATCGAGGCCCGCGAGGCCGCCAAGGACCCCGTCGCCGAGTACCACAAGGCGGAATGGTCTTGGGTCAGCGGCCGGCGCAAATCCGCCTGGCAGCGGCTCGCGACCTTCGCGCGCGGAGCCGAAAACGGCCCGTTGCGGGAACTCGCCTCGCGCGCTTATTCCCAGCTCGCCGTATGGAGCCTGGTGCTGGGCGACCGCGCCGCCGCCGGACAATTGGCGCAGAAAGGGGTTCTCCTCGCCGGCCCTTCTTCCGCCGGCGCCGCCACGGTGGCGCGTTACCTGGCCGAGCCTCCGGCCTCCTCGTCCGAGTGGTCCGTGCGCGCGGAGCGGCTCTTCCCCAACGCCTCCCAGGATTCCATCAAGGATTTCGCGCTGGCCTACGCGCTGTTGCTCGGCAAGGAATTCCAGCCCGCCTCACTGCTATTGAAGGAGCTGTACGACGGCGCCAAACCGGCAGCCGATCCAAGCCTGCCGGTCATGCTGGCGTGGACCTGCCTGGAAACCGGCCGCGCCAAAGACGCCGCGCCCCTCCTGCGCCTCAATCCGATTCCGTCTCCCAACGGCGTGAGCCTGTTCGCCCCATTCTATTTCCCGCGCATTTACTACCTGCGCGGAGCGGTTGCGGAGAAGGAAGGCAAGCCCGACGAGGCGCGCGCCAACTACCAGTTGTTCCGGCAACTCTCCGGTCCCGACCTGCTGATTTGGGGCGAGGAGCAGAGAGCCTCGCGGGCGCAGTGATGAACACCTTCCGACACGTTCTGGCCGTGCTGATGCTGATGTTCATGCCCGGCGCTGTCCTGTTCTGGTTCGTGATCCATCCGTTCATTCGGTTCTGGAGACGGATTGGCTTGCGCCGTTCCGGAGCCATCCTCACTGCGCTGCTTACGGTATTCGCCGCGGGCGTGTTTCTATTGCGGAAGACTCTGCTCGCCGTGGAGTTCGGAACGAATCCCGTCCTGATTGCCGTAGCCGTGCCGATTCTGGCCGCGTGCATTGTGCTGCGCCGGAAGATCTCCCGCCACCTGCGTTTCAGTACCCTGGGCGGGCTCCCGGAGCTGGCGCCGGAAAGTCATCCTCAGCCGCTCCTGACCGGGGGAATCTACTCCCGTATCCGCCATCCGCGCTACGTCGAGGCCCTGCTGGTCATGGCGTCTCTCGCTCTGGTGGCCAACAATCTGGCCACTTACGTGAATTGGATCGTAGCCATCCCGAGCCTGCTGCTGATCGTACGCATCGAGGAGCGCGAGCTTCGCGATCGCTTCGGCGCCGAATACGACGCTTATTGCGCGCGCGTCCCCCGCTTCGTGCCGCGATGCTAAAAAAGGGGTCAGACGCATTTATTTAAATGCGTCTGACCCCTTTTTACAGCTTCATCTGCTCCAGCTTCCGGTAGAGGGTTTTGCGTTCGATGCCCAGTTTCTTGGCGGCCTTGCTCTTGTTGCCGCCCATGGCAACCAGCATCTTGCGGATCTGGTCTTCTTCTACTTCCGCCAGGGTCTCGACGGGCTTCTCGCGCGAACCAATGGCCAGAGCGTGCCGCACGGTCTGGTCGTCGACCCGGTCAGCCAGGATCGTCAGCCGCTCGATCACGTGCTGCAACTGCCGCACGTTGCCCGGCCATAGGTGTTCCCGCAGCGCCGCGACTCCGGAGTCCATCAACTTCACGTCACGGTGGTAGCGCTCATTGTACTTTCTGAGGAAATGCTGAGTGAGCAGGACGATATCGCCGGGATGCTCGCACAGCGGCGGCATCACGATCCGCACCACGTTGAGGCGGTGCCAAAGGTCCTCGCGGAATTTTTCCTCCTTCACCATCCGCTGGAGATCCCGGTTGGTGGCAGCCAGGACCCGCACATCCACCGTCTTGGATCGCGAGGCGCCCACGGGGCGGATCTCGTGGCTTTCGAGAAACCGCAGCAGCGCAAGCTGGAAGTTGTGTTCGATATCGCCGATCTCGTCCAGAAACACGGTGCCCCGGTTGGCGGCCTCGAACACACCCACGCGGTCGCGGTCGGCGCCGGTGAACGCGCCGCGCATCGAGCCGAACAATTCGCTCTCCAGCAGGGAAGGCGCGATGGAGGCGCAATCCACCGGCACGAACGGCTGATCCTTGCGATTGCTGAACCGGTGGATCATATGCGCCGCCATATCCTTGCCGGTGCCGGTCTCGCCTTCAATGAGCACGGTGGCATCGGTGGGAGCCGTCCGGGAAATCGTCTTATAGATCTCAACCATGCTCGGCGACGTGCCGATCATCTCCGTCTCGAGCGGCTCCTTCTCTTCGGCTTCGCCCTCTTGTTCCTGGCGCGAGGCCTCGGCGCGCTCGATGGCATCCAGCATCACGTCGAGGTCGAAGGGCTTGGCGATGTAATCGAAGGCGCCGCCGCGGGTGGCGGCCATCACCGTCTCGACCGTGCCGCGGCCCGTCATGAGAATCACCGAACAGAGCGGATCCTTCCGCTTGGCGGCGTCCAGGATATCGAGGCCGGTGCGCTCATCGATATAGATGTCGGAAACCACGATGGGATAAGCGTTGCCGCTCAGGCGCTCGATGGCTTCCCCGGTGGTCGACACGGCGTCCACCTCGTACCCTTTTTCCTCCAGCGCCGTCAGAACGGTGAACTGAAGGGCTGGATCGTCTTCTACTAATAGTATTTTCTGCATTAATGTTGTACGGGCACTACCACCGTGAAACAGGAGCCAACGCCGGGCTCGCTGGTCACTTCAATCCGCCCTCCATGCTGTTCCACGATCTGTTGGACGATGGAAAGCCCGATTCCGGTGCCTGCTTCTCCGGATTCTTCCGCCTTCTTGGTGCGGTAGAACTTTTGAAAGACCTGCTTGACCTCCTTCTGATCCATGCCGATGCCCTGGTCCTTCACGGCGATGCGGATGTGGCTATCGTCCCTCCAGCCGGAGATTTTGACTTCGGTGCGCTGGGGGGAATACTTGACCGCGTTGGTAAGTAAATTGTAACAGGCGTACTCCATCAATTCCCGGTCGCCGGTAAGTTGCAGCTCTTCGGGGATGGGTTCGAGGGTGATGGCGATATGCTTGCGCTCGCCCAGCGGCCTCACGCGCGCGACACAGACATCAACCATCTCCTTTAACGGGATGGCCTGGCGCTTCAGCTCCATTTGCCCCGCGGAGAGCCGCTCGACGTTGAGAAAAATCTCCACCATGCGAGCCAGGCGCTTGGATTCCGAATTGATGAGCAGCGCGATCTGCTGGCGTTTCTCCTCGGTGAGGGCGTAGCGCGAGATCAGCTCGCTGGATCCCTGGATGGCGGAAAGGGGCGTGCGCATTTCGTGCGTGACGAAGTGCATGGCCTGCTGGTAACGCGCGCGTGTGGCCTGCTCGAGGCGCAAATTACGGCGCACCACGAGATGATAGTAAGCGGCCGCAGTCATAGTTCCGAGCAGCGCCGCAGATGCCGGAGTCGAAAAAGGAAGGACGCGCTGGTGCGTGAAAAAGACGTAGGGCGTGACGCCGGCGCACCCCAGAATCAGCACGCTCGCGGCGTATGCCCGCCACCCCGGCAGATACCGGAACGCCAGGCCGGCGGCCACCACCAGGCCGAGGCTGAAGAGCAGCACCCAGAAATCGGAGACATCGGTGAGGAAGCGGCCCTGCGCCATGGTTTCAAACGCCTGAGCGTTGATTTCGATCCCGGTGGTCTGGCGGCCGAGCGCGTACGGGGTCAACAGGCGGTCGCGGACCTCGGTGATGGCAGTGACCCCGATGAACACCACTTTGCCAGTGAATTTCGCCGCCCCGGCGGGATCGTCGAGCAGGTCCTTCAAAGATACGCGCGGGATCGGCGCCATGTCGAACGGAATAAACCGCACGCGCATGGGCCGGCCGTCGCCGCGCGCGGGAATCACGGTGTCGCCGATTTGGAGATCGCTGGGAGATTCGACGATGGGCGCGCCCCGGCTCAGCCGGAACGCCTCCAGCGACAGAGCCCACCGGCGCACATGGCCCGAGCGTTTCTCCAGAGGAATGGCGCGCGTGACCGAGTCGTTCTTGTCGGGATCGGCGTAAACGTGCCCCAGGGCCGCCCCGCGCCGGAACTCCTCCAGCGGCTCTTCCCACTGCCGGCCGTCATCGATCAGCTCGCAGGAGAGCACCAGGTCCGGCGTGGCCTGGAAAGCTTGGGCGAGCGCGGCATCCACGGCCGGGTCCTGGCTTCTCTCCGCCAGGATCACGTCGACCGCGACGGCCTTGGGCGCAGCCGGCGCAACCAGGCGCAGGGCCTCGGCCAGAGGCTGGCGGATGCCGCGGATGCCACCGGGGATGGCGGAGAGAGTCCGCTCGTCGATGGCCAGCAGCTCCGACTGCGGCTGCCACGGCTGGGGCTGATAGAGCCGGAACATGTAGTCGTAGGCGTAGTTGTCCAACTGCGCCCCGAACATCCAGCTCCCCACCACGGCCACGACGAACGCAGCCGCCAGCAGGGCGATATACGAAGCCGTGCTTTTCCAGTTCAGCCGCGCCACGAATTTCAGTATAGTCGGTGGGGCATGCTTTAGCTTGCCCAGACCATCCAAAACAATCATGGCCGCTGATGAACACCGATGAACGCAGATAAGTATCCTGTTTTCAATCCGTGTTTATCGGTGTTCATCGGCGGCCCAAATCGGTTTTTCGCGCCTTCTCACGCAGCAGCAACTCTCAATTGATCACCGGCTGGGTAGTGTGCTACTTACGATTTCTGGCGCTTGAGAATGACGGTGGAGGCGCCTCCCAAATTATCGCCCCATGCCGCCACTGCTTCCCATCCATCCGATCCGGCCGTGTTGAGTTCTTTCTCTGCTCCGTCGCTGTTCCCATAAACGTTACGCAAGCAGATCACTTTATATTCCCACTGCGTTGCCATCATGTTCTCCCTACCGCGACAGGACATCCGATCGATGCCCGCGATCGCGGTCTTCGTGGATCGATTCAGCGCTGTTCGACATCACCGGCAGAGAATCGACCAGCGCGCGGAATTGCTCGCGCTGGCTTCGCATGCGGCGGCGCCGGCGAGCCTCCGCCAGGGTCAATTCCTGTTGCTGGAAGACGCGCGTTTTCAAGCGGATTGCCATCTCACTTCGATCATACCTTTTGGAGCCGCTTACCGCTGGCTTAGCCCGCCGTCCACCGCCAGCGTCTGCCCGGTCACGAAATCAGACGCTTTCAGGAAGTAAACCACGGCGTCCGCGACCTCGGCCGGAGTCCCGCCGCGCTTGGCCGGAGTGACTTCCATCATCTACCGACCGCGCTCGTCGATGTCCTCGAACGGAATCACTCCCGGCGCCACCGAGTTCACGGTGATCTCCGGCGCAAAGGCCTTCGCCAGCGCGCGGGTCAGCATAATCACCCCGGCCTTCGAGGCGCAGTAGTGGGCGTGCTCCGCCCAGGGGCGTATGCCGCCCAGCGAGCTGATATTGACGATGCGCCCGCCGCCGGTCTTTTTCATGAGCCGCGCGCCGTGCTGGCAGCAGAAGAAGACCGCTTTCAGGTTCACGGAGTGAATGAAATCCCAGTCCTGCTCGGTGATTTCGAGCGGAAGCCGGCGGGTGAAGCGCGCGGCGTTGTTCACCAGCCCGTCCAGCCGTCCGAAGCGCTCTTCCACCTGGGCGAACATGCGGCCGATTTCGGCTACGTTTTCCAGGTTGGCGCGGACCAGCGCCGCGCCGCCACACTCCTCGGCCGTGCGGCGCGCTTCGGCTTCCGAGCGGTGGTAGTGGATCGCTACCCGCGCGCCCTCTTCGGCCAGCCGCAGGGCGATCCCACGCCCGATTCGCCGGGCCGCGCCAGTGACCAGTACCACGCGGCCGGACAGAACTCCATCAGACGTTCGGCTCTCCATGAACTTCGATCTCCTCCGGGTCTACGCCCTCGCGCGCCGGCTCGGGAAGCCGGCCGGTGAATTGCGCCCAGCCCCAGAATATCGCGGTCGTGGAGCTGAGCGCTCCCGCAATCGCGCCGATGGTCCGCGGGTCCCAATGCTGCGAGGCGATGCCCGCCAGCATCATCGAGATCATCATGACAGACCAGGTGGTCGATTCCATGGTGGCGAACACGCGCCCCCGAAGTCCGTTCGGAACCGAGCGCATCAGTTGCGACATGTTCATCACCGAGCTGAACCCCACTCCGGCGCGCGATAGCGCGATGAACACCAGTGCCCAGGTGAAGCTGCGCATCTGGCTGAACAGAATATACGAACCGCCATGCACGATGTAACAGATCGCGATGGAGCGTTTGTAATTGGTGAAGCTGAGACGCCGCCCGATGATATGCGCGAGCGCCCCTCCGCACAACAGGCCGACTCCGGCGAAGCTCCAGATGGTGCCGAGGCCGGCGGGGCCGCGATTGAAGACCAGCTCGCCGAAGACGGTGAACAGGATCTGCGCCGCCCCGCCGCCGGTGGCCCAGCCGACGTTGATCAGGGCGAGTCCGAGAATCAGCGGAGTGGCGCGCATATACCGCAGGCC
>Ga0187861_10002201_pt1 | contig 18582 bp, 21 predicted proteins | sample June2016WEW_10_1_3_FD_132986 | JGI IMG/M metagenome (GOLD analysis project Ga0187861, IMG submission 132986) | Peatland microbial communities from SPRUCE experiment site at the Marcell Experimental Forest, Minnesota, USA - June2016WEW_10_100 | ecosystem: Environmental > Terrestrial > Soil >...
CAGAGCCTCGCGATTCTGCTCGCATTGGTCCTCTGCCAGCAGAGCTTGGCCCAAAAGTCCGGCGGCCCAGATAAGCTCATAGAAGCGAACCGCTATGCCGCTTTCGCAACTGACGCTCTGAACTGTCGAGGGGCGAACGATTCCGTACCGCGAGACCCAGTCGCGGAGGCCATCAAATGGACGCAGCGCGCTATCACGACCGCCAAAGAACTGAGAACCTCCGACAAGGACGAGAGGGGCAGGGCCGCCGCTTTCATCGCGCGGCAAACGCGCCAGTTGACCGAACTAGAGGGCAGGCAGGCCCGTTTCGACACCGGCGCCAAGAGTATGGAAAAGGCCCTCAAACAGGCTAGGCTGCTTAGCGCGCAGCGGGTCTTAAGAGAAACGGAACCCCTCGCGTGTGACGCGCGTTTTGAGACGCTCACGACTCAGCTGGATGGGGAGTTGAGGCGCTTCTCTGAGCTTATCGCTGATGCGGATTCCGTTGTGGAGACCGAACCGCAAGCCGCAATCAGCAAGTACGAGGAGGCGCGCAGCGCCAATGTTGAATCTCCAGAGATTACCCAGAAGATCATGCACGCCAGGAGAGTCCTAGTTCAGCACCAAGCGGCCCAGAAGGCCCGCATCCGGGCGGAAAGGAAAGTCCGAGTAGGTTCTCGCACAGCCAAGAGCGTAGCATGGATCGTGGTGTTAGTCGGACTCCTAGGTGGGCTAGGCTATGCGGCTTACGAACAGAATAAGAAGAAGAAGCAATGACGGCGCTGGCAGGCTGTCAAGAGGTGAGCGGCAGTGAGCTTTGGAATCATTTTGCTGGTTTTGATTACGCCATCCGCGATGCTCGCCCAGCAGGGCAGCACCGCAATCAAACCCGGTGACCGCTTTGCCGGGGACCTTTACGCAGGGCTCGGTAAAGAAATGTACGAGGCCTACCGGATCTGGGATGGGGTTAACAGAGCGTTCGACAGCAAGTACAGAGCTTCTCTGACCAGTAGTACGTCACCTGGGCGGAGCCCGGTGTGCGACTCGCCGTGTAAAGAGGATCTGGAGCAGGTGCGGAGAGCGCACGAGGCTTTCGTGAGGAAGAAGATCCTCTTTTACGAGCAGCACTTGCGGGAAGCCACACAGACCATAGAGGACAGGAAGCGCCGGATCGCTAGGCAGCGTGAACGCATATCAAACCTCGAATTGGCTTTCAAAACCGAAAGGGGGGAACTCGATTCGCTCCAGGAACAGTCGAAAGCACTCGACGCTGCTCCGGGGGGCGGGGGAGAAAGGGTAGCGGAGACCCGAAGGCGACTCCTCACAGCTATCGACCAGCAACGGGATATAGCTTTTGACTTACAGGAGAGCAGGAACAATGCCGATGCGGTCCTGGACAGCCTCCTTAGGGGTGTGGTAGACGCCAATGACTTCCGAGACCAGAACAGACGCGACATCACCAGCATTAACGCTAACAATGAGTACTGGCAGTCACATTATGACCTCCGGGCAGCTCAATTTGACCTGCTCTGCCCTCAGACCCCGCCGCCCCCTCCTCTGAACCCGAGACCCAATTGACGGCTGAGAAGGACTGGCAGCATGCAATTCCACATCGGTGCTCTAAAGACGATGATTTCACTCAGACTGGTCGGACTCGTCGTGACTGTAGCGAGCCTGCTTCCGGCACAGGGCGTGATTCCGCCCACGCGTGTTTCGACATCCAAGCTCGCTCTCGACGCCGAGCGCGCATCCGAGGAGTGGCGCAATGCTGATAGGACACTTGTCCAAGATGTCTTCACCAAGCCTCCTGAGCAAATGCTACCCCGAGTACGTGCCGCTGCAGGAAGGATGAGGGATGCCAAGGAACGGCAGTACCTCCTATATGACAGCCTGCGTAACGAAGCCCAGGAAGATCTAGCTGCTGTCGAGCTAGATCCGATCCGCTGGACCGAATACGTCGCTGTGAGGCAGCACGATATTGAGCAACAGCTGGGCGCGGTCGAATCTGAAGAGAAGAAACTGCGACAGGAGATCGCCGACCTCGCGGCGAGCTCGCACCCGAGGAAAGCCGAATTGCTTGGGCTCCTAGAAGGGCAGGCGGATGCCGCTCGGAAGCTGATAAACACGTTGCTCCTGCAGCGCAGGGAATTTGAAAGGGCTACTCAGAGTGGCTCTAGCGCTGATCAAACCCGGAGCGGGGTCATCCAGGCTCTTCGAGAACAGGCGACGACCTTTGGGCGTCTTGCCGATAGGACACAAGCGCTGAGGGCTACCCTTCAAGACTATTACTCGAGCCTCGAATCCATTGTTCAGGACCGCATGGACGAGATCAAGAAGCAACAGACGCAGACCACGCCCTCGCAAGCTGGCCGCCCTCCCGTGGTCGCAGTCCTGCCGCAGCAAGGCGCTCTAGGCTCGCTTTCGGCATCCGCTCTCGCGGGGGTGTGGCATAAGTACACTCAGCCCGGATCACGCGACTGCCCACGGCGCGTCGAAATTGACATCATTACCGCGACGACTGGAGAGGGAACGCAACTCGATGGCAGGTTTCGAGCCTGGTTCAGTGAACCAATAGACCCGAGCCAGCCAAGCCTTCAGTTCAGTTTTGCTGGTCCGACCCGGGACAACCGAGGTGGCTATACGTGGGAAGGAAAGGGCTGGACGTCCGGCACATTGCACCTAGAGCTGGTGAAGGGCGATAGACTCGCAATTGAGTGCACCGGTCAGCCAGCAGGAGGCGCCGTGACCGCTTGGAGAATGTGCCCAATGCTTCTCGAACGTAGGCCCGACACGGTCGCAAGGCCCGCCAGCGCTCCGTCTTCGACGTCGACAAAACAACCAGATCGTTCTGCGAAGTCGAGGGAAGACAGAAACAACTAAAGGGACGCGCCAGTTGAACCGCTGGCACTCGTGCGAATCTACAGATGGCAGCCGCCGGTGGCCCGAGCCGTACATTCAGGTCCGAAACACTCGCCGATTCGTGTCCCGCTTTCGTGGAGATCCAGACGGGCCACTCGTGGAATCCCGCGTGGGGGCTTCGACTAGGTGTCAGCGGCGTTCTCCATGTCCTGTTTGCCCTCGCAGTGGCTTCGCCGAGTTTCCTGCATCCTCGTCTCGGGACAGAACCCATTTCGCGTGACGACGGTGTAGCCGCGGTGAAGCTTGTTGCTCCGGCGCAGGATGCGACGACTGCTCGCGATAAACCGCCCGGCTGGTGTCCGGGCTGCCTTGTGCTGCCGCCCGAGCTCACTAAAGGCGCAACGGAAGTGGGCCCAGCCGAAACCAAGATCAAGGTAAGGTTCCCCTATAAGGATCTCAAGCAGTATCTCCCGGTGGTTCTGGCGCGTTACGGTCGGCAGGGTGCTCGCGTAGGTTTCGGGAACCACGAGACGGTCGCCCTTGTTTTCGAACCGCCTCTTTGGGACCTGGTTCCTACACCAAGCGAAGGGATATCGCTGGACAGGTATTACTGGATGACGATCGCTGAACCTGAGAAGTACGCCTTCATCAACGACATCTGGCGTGCGTGGCCTGAGACCCGGTCGTTGGTTCCCTACGCGCTGTTCCCATTTTCCTTCCAGGACGCGGTCGAGAGTCTAATCCGCTCCCATCCGGGCAACCGTTGCTCACCTTTCGAGATCGCTGTCGGAGTCATCGAGTTCGATCCACAGTCGATCGCCGGGGCAAGGGTGCTAGGCGTGACTTGCACTCTCGACGACTTTCCCAGAAGGTCGCGATAGGTGAGGTTCAGTCCGGCGTAATTTTGAATGGGACGGCCTGCACCAGCCGGCCGTTAATGATGAGTCTCACTTCATAGGCCCCAGGAACTGCCTTGTTGTCGTATTGCTCCCGCAGTCCCAGCGGCTGGGTACCCGCGGGAAAGTCGAAGAAGCTCCACCGGTCCGCGCCCACCCACCATTCCACGCGCACGTCGTCTGGGCGAGGACTAGGACCCTCGTAGAACACGATAAAACCCAGCGTTTTGACGCGGCTGTCAGCAGCTGAGATGCTCTCGTTCCGATCGATGAGCGCGCCACCAGCGGAGACGACGAGGTTATAACGCGGCTCTACTGTAAGCCTTCGGTGGGGACTCGCTTCGCTTGGGCTCTCCTGCAACGTGCTGGGTCTCTCTTCTGTGGCCCCCGAGTTCTGGACTGGGCTCTTAGTGTGCATCCCTTCCGGAGGTGCCACTTCGGCCGTCCCACCGCGGCTTCCAGGGCTCAAGCCAGGTGGGGAGACCTGTGACCGGGCAGTCCACAGATAAACGGCAACAGCGGCAAATAGGAACAGTGCAACGAGAGCTAGCCACGTCCACAGACGCACCATTGGACGAGGCCGTGCCGGTTCAACAAGACCAGACGCGCGTTCGGGCGGCCGCAGGGCCTCCAGCACTTGTGCCGCAGTCCAGCGCGCGTTTCGATCCTTGATGAGACAGCCCCTCACGATCTGGTCAAATGGAGAAGGCACGTTGGTAGGGATCACAGGTTCGCGACCTAGTACCGCGGCGATCAGTTCCTCTTCCGTCGCTCCTTCAAACGGCCGCCGTTGAGTCAGTGCCTCCATCACCATGATCCCGAGGGACCAGACGTCCCAGGCCGTAGAGACCTGAAGGCCCCTCCAAGCCTCCGGGGGAGCGTATGCAGGAGTTCCCAATTGTCTACTGACTTGTGCGACTGATCGCAACCCGAGTTCTTGTACCTGTCCGAAATCGGATAGCTTCCAGGTACTGCGCTGCCTCCCGTCAGTCTCGGCGGACACGACCCTGAGAACATTAGCGGGCTTCAGATCTCGATGGACCCTCGGATTTCTCGGATCGTGCAAGTATCTCAGGGCCGCAGCAACGTCCTCAACCAACACACGCGCCTCTTCGGGAGTCATTCCCCCCCGAGTCAGCCGCCGCTCCAAACTTTCCTCGGCCAGTTCTGTGACGAGGTACAGAAAAGAAATTCTATCGACTAGACACTGCCCGGATTTGAAGTATCGTAGAAGGTTCGGGTGAGAGACCCTCGCCGCAGCTTCCAGCTCTCTCATCTGACGCTCCTGATTGCTCGGATCGGGCGGGATAAGCTTTACTGCGACCCGTTGAAGCTCACGGTCGCTCACTACCTCCGCAGCTAGAAAGACGATACCGTAAGCGCCAGCGCCGAGAAATCTCAACAGGTGATATGTGTTGTCTACGACCTGACCTTCTAAACGCCGACCGAGCAATTCCCAGGGATTCGTACCCATTCCTCACTCCGCATCCTTGTCCGACACTATCGGAGTCACCAGCTGCTGACTGACAGCCGAAGCAACAGTCGGATCTCTGTACTCAATGTTCCGATCCAGCGCATCCGGACTCGTCACAGCCTCGGAAGCGCCGGTGGACAGGCCCGTGACCTGCACGACAGCGACCGTAATGTTGTCTCTTGCACCCTTGGCCAACGCAGCGTCCAAACAGGCCCGCACAAGCGCATCAGGATCGGAACGATGTTGGGCCACTAAACTCGTCAGGCCGTCAAGGCTCACTTCGCAACTCAGGCCGTCCGTGCAAAACAGAAGCACATCCCTGGGAGAAACGCTCCGGACTGCGGGCTGCTCATTGGCGGCATCTCGCCATTTAGGGTCAACATTCAGTCGGCTGCTGCGTCCGGCCCCAAGGCTGGAAGTGACCACTGACCGCATAGGATGATCGCTTACCTCCTCGAGAGCCACCAACCCGGTCTCCACCAAAACGCTCACCACGGAATGATCGCGCGTAACGTAGGGAGTGGAACCATCGACGAAATGGTACATTCGGCAATCGCCTGCGTACAAGTGAAGACATTCAGTGGGAGAGATGATGGCAGCAATCGCGGTCGAAGCCATACTCATCAGACCAAGGTCCTCACTCGCTCTTCTCTTGATTGCTTCGTCTGCCTTGTAAAAGCACCCCAAGAGCCTTTCGTATCGCTCGAAGAGGGTCGCAGGCACCGGCTGACCCAAGAGCGTTCGAAACGTCTCCACGACAAGCTGAGACGCTACGCCACCTCCAAACTGCCCGCCCATCCCATCCGCCACTACCAGCAACACGGCACTCTTGTCAGGCCAGGCCTCAATCACAGCGCCATCTTCATTGACCTCCCGAACGCTTCCCCTGTCCGTGACAAGCGCAGCCTCGAGGCCCGACACGCCAAGGCCCTCAATCCTCATGGCGAATAACCTCAAGCTCCACGTTGGCTAGCTTCAGCCGTGAGCCAGCGTTCAGTGGAACGGGCGCTGATGGCACCTTCGCTGTCTGGGCGTCCAGCCGATTACCGTCCACAAACGTGCCGTTTATGCTTCCTAGGTCGACGACCCTTAGTTCCCCGTCAATCCACTGCAGCTCTGCGTGCCAGCGGGACACCATTGGCGGAGACCCCAGCTCGCACTCTGTCAGATCGATGTCCACGACAACCGCTGTCGGGTCGCCTCTGCCTACCACGAGTCGCATCTTGTCGACCAGAAACACCCTCCCAGCAGCCGGCCCATTGACGACGCGTAGTCGGGCATTCTCCGGAGTCAAGGGAATCGTCGGGATGGGTGCTCCTCCGATCATGGATTACCTCCGAGGTCTCGGGACTGCGCAAGAACCTGGGTGCGACTGTGAGCACTTAGCTTCCCAGACGACTTGAGTTCATCGAGCTGCTTTAAGGCGTTCCCCGCCAAAGCGCCCTGCCCGGCCATTTGAGCCGCTGCGGCAAGGTTCGAGAGAAGTTCACCCGTTTTGTTGCGATCGGTGGTACGATTCAGTGCATCCGCATATGTATTGATGGCCCACACCAAACGGTCCTGATCAACTTCTGAGTTGACTTGCTGCGCACGAGAAAAGGCGGTCGTGTATTCAATCGGAGCAGTCGTCAAAGACAAGTCACCACCAACGTAGTTGAGCCGCACTTCTAGTACCTCTATACTGCCCAGCGGCTGCTCAAGTCGCTTGGGCGGAACCAGAACGGAAACGAGAATATCGGTTGGCGCATCCGCCCTGAGGCTTCCGATCCTAATTGAGGGGGCGACGTCCATTGAAACGTAGTCTGGCCGTATCCGACACAGCCCGACGATCCGCACATCGTCCAGGACCGGCTGGACCAACAGTGTCGCATCTTCAGCGGCCATGGCCTGGCAGGAGCTCAGCCGCCTGCGCAGTTCTTGCTCAAGCTTTTCAGGGGCATCTGCGTACAGAAAGGCACCCCCAGAAACGCGACCTAGATCGGCCAGAAACCCGGTGTTGAAATCATCTGCACTGCCGAGCCCCACTGCGAAGAGGGCAATGGCCCGGGCTCCCAATCTGGCAGCCGCATCGGTCAGGGGTTTCAAATCCGAAAGTGCATTTCCCCGGGGGTCGGTCGCATGCCCGTCAGTAATCAACACTCCCGCCCGGACGGTACCAGGTTCAGGCTGCAAAACTCTCTCCACCCACTCGATCGCATAATCAGTGCGAGTAACCCCGACGGCCTTAAGACCGCCCAAAGCCGTCTGAGCGCCCGACGCGGCCGGGCCTCCCCCTGCCACATTCTCAAGACAGGGGATTAGTCGCGTGCCAAACGCGGCCAGCCAGAACTTGTCTTCTTGTCGCAGTCGCCCGACTATCGAGCTGCAGGCCTGCTTTGCGCGTGCCAGCTTCTCTCCGTCCATCGAGCTACTGGTATCCAAAGCGATCGCCATCCTGACGGGCAACCCTCCTTTGGGTCCCGCTCCTGCACGCGGCCTAATGCGGACGCGCAGCACATGCTCGCCTGCGTAGCTCCCCGTGTGTGCTGACCTGTCCCAAGCTAAATCGAGGTCAAACAAGCTTCACCTCCAACAGACTCTGAGCCGAGATCCCCACCTCCAGCGCACGCCCCGCCAGCGAGGAATAATCCGACACATTCTCGAACAGCCATCTGTTGAGCGGCCGCTCGACCAGACTTTCCAAGAGGGCTCCGATCCGCCTGCCCCCCAGCAACATGTTCTCTCCTTTTGACATCTCGCGAACTAGCATTTCGTCAACGGAGGGAAGAAAACGCAGGGCCAAATCGAATTTCTCCTGACTGACTGCTTCGAGCTGGCCGAGAAACTTGCGCCCGATCTGGGTAACATATTCTGGGCGCAGAATGTCAAAGACAACAATATTATCCCCCAACCGGTTAAAAAGCTCCGCTCGCCCGATTTTAGTAGTGAAGTGCCATTCGACCTCAGCACGGAAGTGACGAGCGACATCTTCATAGCCAAACTGGTCCGCTCCTTCCTCCCGAACTCGATTCATGATGCCCGGTCGTATCACAGTGCCCTCGGTCGGATCGGCAAGATCCGAAGCACCGATATTGCTAGTAAAAACGATCGCAGTCTGATTAAAGTAGGCCGTTTGTCCTTTGCCGTCGGTAAGTCTTCCGTCTTCAAGAATCTGAAGAAACTTGTCCAACACTCGGGGGTGCGCCTTCTCGATCTCATCAAACAGCAGAATGCTGTGTGGCTGCTGAAGCACTCGGCTGGTGAGCTGGCCGCCTTCGTCATATCCCACAAAACCAGGTGGCGCCCCAGCGAGCTTCTCTGCCGCGTGCTCTTCCTTATACTCGCTCATATCAAAGCGAGCAAAGGCTTTCTCATCACTAAACACGAGCTCAGTGAGGGCCTTCGCGAGTTCCGTTTTGCCCACGCCCGTAGGACCAACAAAGAAGAACATGCCTTTGGGCTTAGCGCTACCACTGCCACCTCTCAGACTCAGACCAACCCTGGCCCGAGTTAGCATCGAAACAACTGCATCCACCGCCAAAGGTTGACCGATCACCCGCTTTGACAGAATCTCCCTGGCGGACTTAACCCGCCCCGAATCTAATCTCTCCCATGGGTCTTCCTTCAGACCGAACTTAAAGTAGTCAACCAACCGCCGCACCTCCTTCGGCCTCACGGCTATGTTCGCGGTGTGCGAGGTCGTTCGCAGGGCGTCCAGGTCAATCGACTGCATGCCGTCCGTAAGGTCAGCGAACTCGTCGGCAACCAGCTCGAGTTCCGAAGGCAGATTCGGTGACGGACGCTGCAGCGAGATTAGGTTGCCGCCAAGGAAGCCACCGAAGGAACCGGAAGGCCGAATGTACTGTAAAGCGAACTGCCTGCGTTCGTCCTTGTCAGGGCGGGCAACGTGAACGAGGGAGACGTACGGGTTTTCCATGTAGAACCACGCGGGTACACGCTTTAGCTCTCCGGCAAGTATCACCAGTGTGTTACGGTACCCCGCGAGTGGCCGTCCCGCAGGGATTACAGACGCTTCCAGAGTACACTTCTTCAGAAGCATGAGCGCGTTTCGTTCGTCTCCCGTGTACCGATTTGGATCGCTCGTCAGCATGTCTCCCAAATCAACTACTGCCGCGACTGACGCCAGGTCTTGGCGCAACACCAAGCGAAGGTCCCCGAAAGCGTCTTCGGCCGAAACTCGCTGATGGTGCTGCTGCTGTCTGGCTGGAGGACCCGGTGGTCTGCGCTCGGGAGGCTGCAATGGATCATTCCCGGGACCCGCCACGGGAACCGGGTCAGCATGCTGTGTACCCATAACAGCCGGATTGCGTTCCGCCACTCCCCGCCGTACCAATTCGCGAAAGCGGTCACCGATGTCAGCTGGGAGCGCCTCCTGCTGACCTCTGTCCTGGCGCGGACGATTCTCGCCTACGAAAGTGAAACCATCTATCGGATCATAGCGAACAATGACATCGAAGCCCCGATCACAGAACATACTCATCAAGAAATCGTTGACGCTCTGGTATTGACCACGACAGAGGAACAGATCATGAATATTGCCGTAGAGGACAATGTGTTTGCGGCGCAGCAGTTGTTTCTCAAACTCAGCAATCCACCTAGAAGAGAGGCGAGCAACTTGAGCTTGCACGCTCATCGTCGTTCTCCTTTAGTTTGGTGGCTACTACTTGTTGGCAGCTCGTCCGCCTTTCGAAGAGCCCGAGTCGGGTCTTTACCTTCCCACCAGACTTCGTCCATCTTCACGCCGAACACCGCCTCCAGATTCTGCTGCATCTCGACGAGGACCCGCTCGGCCTCGTCGCAGACGGCAGCCTTGCCTCCGCCAACGGCCGTTTCCGTAGTCATCGGATAGCCGTTAACGCTATACATGATCCTTCCCTCCAATGGAACGCTAACGTAGATGCTCTTATTGGAACCTGTGGCAGCCTGCAGAATCACAGCCGACGCCGGATGGCCGGGATGTTCTTGCCAAATCGGTGAGACCGTGAAATTCATTGCCTGCAAGGTCTGAGCAATGCTCTGAACGATGTAGTCGCGCTGGTCGGCCTTGATCTGTGCTTCGTTTGCCTGATGGACCATGGCTTTGGCTTTCGTCTGAGCGGAGGACAGAATTGCTGAAGGCTGATCGAACTGCTCCCTCGCTATGGCATCGTGAGCCTCGTTGATGTTGGCCTCCAGCTGAGAAAGGGAGTGCCCATGCCAACGAACGAGTACGGGGTCCGCTTTCAGTCCTTCGACAAGTGCCACCAACTCGGACGTCGCTTGTTCAGCGTCTGCTTGCCTGCGCTGCCACTCTCCGCGGTGTTGGGCCACTGTATTGAGGTGCGTCCCTAAAGCCTCTTCCGCCTGCGCGAGTGGTCCTTGCGCGCTCTCCGGGTTTCCAGTGGCAATCGCTGAGCGGGCACCAGCGATAGCCTGTTTGGCCGCAGCAGCACCCGGGGCATCGAACTTCATGGCTTCGTGGGGTCGGACTCCGGATAGCCTGTGTTCGACCTCGGACAGCCGAAACCGCTGCCGGTCCAACTCGGCCAGGCACCTCTTCTCCTCGTCATCTCGCCGCTTGCGGGCTACCGCCTCGTCTAGGTCCACAAGAATCCGTCCTATCTCTGACTCGTGCTCACGGAGCTGCCTCACGCTTTGCGCGGCCTGCAGTGCCGAAGTAAGCGCAGCACAGCGCCTTTCCAGATGGCTCGCGTCATGCGAGTAAATCTCATTGCCTCTCAACCTGACATGTTCGGCCAAGGCTTCCGCGTTCGCAATGGATCTGGTTCGCAAGTCCGACAGCCGCCGTCTGCGCTCACGTTCTTCGGCCTCCCTGCGCTGCCGTTCTTCCTGCGCGGCTCTACGGTGCCGCGCTTGCTCCAGTCGCTCGCGCCTTTGGGCGTCGAGTTGGGCCTGCGAGTATTTCGGTGTATCACTCATGTATTTCTGCTGTCCTCCTCCCCGTGCCTTAAGGTCACTCCGCAATCCAACATCAGTTGCTGAAACGTCTGCCGGAATCGGGGCTGTGGAGGTACTCCGACGAAACTGAAACTTCCATCAGTATCAACGAGCAGTTGAAGCCCGGCGAATTTATCGGCGTCGCTGTTCGGCTCGGGAACCCAACAACGATAGCGACCCGTGAGAGCAACCAGCCGCTGGTTGGATGAACCCCGCCAAAGAAGGGGTGAATGCAGATGCTCGATGTACGGCCCATCGATCAGGAGATCCGTGCGTTCCAGCAAGGCCTTCTGGGCTTTGGTACCCATGTGATGCAGCCGTTCTAAGGTGTAACCGGTGTAGCAGACCACTCCGAAATCGTCTGATACCCGCAGCAGATCGACCAACCCAACGAGAGCTCCAGCCTGCTCCATGGGCTCACCACCCGTCAGGGTGATGCCCTCTATGGCCGGCTGCCGCGACACCCAACAGGCCAGGTCGTGAACGGAGACAGATTCGCCTGTCCCATCATCCCAAGACTCGGGGACGATGCAGCCCTTGCAACCCAGAGGACAGCCTTGAACCCAGACCACCGCCCTCCGCCCCGGGCCAAGAACCATTACCGGCGCCTGGCGCCGGTAAACTCGGATGACCTCGAAGTTCTTATCCGCCAGGGTCATACGTTATGCTCCGGCCTGTCCCTTGCAGCCGGGTTGGCTAAATTCTAGCACATTCGATCGGCCGCCAAATGTCAGGCTCAAGCTCGAGCAGGACGGCGCCGTCGAAGGCGTATCAGCAATGGCAGCAATTCGAGCCCAGTCCGCTCGCAGTTGAGAACTCGGGCCACAATACCCGCGAGAATTGATCCGGAGTTGCTCGCCACGCGTGGCCACCTTCGCGTGTGCCCACACAGCCCTGTTGGCTTGCGTCAAATGCTCTGGCGCGCTCAGGACACCAAGTATGGTGCACGCCTACGCCCCCAAGCCGCTCCTTGGCCCCACACACTCGATTCCTCCCCGGCAATTGAGAACCCAACCCGCCTTCCGCGTCGCTGGCGCCGTCGCGCGCGTCCTCATCCCGGCGCCAGACCGTATTCTTCCGCTGTCACTCTAGACCAGCAGTTCCGGGACACTCTTGTCGGAGCGCCGAGGGAGTCGGGTAGCGATGGTTTGAACCTTCGTTCGACCGCTCTTCTCGCTGCCGCGAAACCGCCGGGCGCCAAGCGTTGACCTGTTTGCAGGCTCTTGAGAAACTTCTCCGCTCACGCCCTCATGAACCTCCTGCTGAGATAGAGGCTCGCAATAGCCGGTTCTATATTAGGACAGCAAGCTTGAACGAGATGGCATGATGCTATATAATGCACCTATAATCATTAAATCGCATGTCATATGGTACTAGAGAAGTGGAGCCCGACTTCCGACATTGATAATCTACCGGACGAACAATTCATCGCGAAGTACCCACTATCGGGGTTTGGGTGGGACGAGGCTCCTAATCCGAATGACGATCCGCAGGTGGCCAAACACAATGCCGCGTCCCTCGCGATTCGGCGAAGGCATGAGAGGCTGAAAGGGGAAAAGCCGAACCTCTACAAGTTGTAGACAGAAGCCATCGACAAGAACCTCCGAGGTAAGCCATGCTTATCGATCTTTTACATGTGCCTACTTTGTTGTACGGCTGTCATTACAGCAGCGAGTTAGGGAGAGTCGAGCGAAGGCGCAAAGAGCTGAAGTGGTTGCGAGAAGCCGCCAGTATTCAGGTCGGCTCTGGGACTTCGCAGTTGGCATTCGCACCCCGTGCAGGACGCTGCATCGGTCCCTGTGTCAATCCGGCAATTCGGACAATAGGGCATCGTACACTCCCTTCCAAGCTGCAGGTGGCGGTCATATCACACTCTGAGAGAGAAAACAAGATCCCCTTCGTCATTTCAGGACGGCCTACTCCAGCAGACCCGGACTCCAGACACGGTGAAGCCAGGAAGCCGAAGCCAGCTTCAGACTTCGGCCAGTTGCCATGGACACTGCCGGTACAGAACCCGACCATACGCGTCAGCCAAGAGGTCTCCTGCGACAAGTTGCTTCAGACGCTGTCAGGGCCAACTGAAGTGGAGAATCTGGGCTATCATTAAGTGGGATGGCCAATGTCAATGTCAGAGCGGATATGCGATTCCTGTGGGAAGAACAAAGACGTCAGCGGCGGCAGGACCTGTGAGAAAGGGCATTTTGTTTGTAAGGACTGCGTCTACGGCGGTGTGATCTTCGTATCGGAGAAGCGGTCCTGCCCACTCTGCAAGCGTCCCCTCAAGTGAAGGGCCGGCGTTATCCGAGCTCGCTCTTGTCCGGGTGATAGCAGGACGTGGGCGCGCGACCGGCACTGGTGGCGTGGCTCTTGGGAGCATCGACAGGTGGCGCGTAGCGGGTACACATGCTCGCCAGGCTCACCGAAGCTCCATGAATTGCGGCCAGGTGCAGGTCCCCTCTACTGTTTTATCCTTCTGTGTCAGGGTATTCCTAGGCCGCGGGTCGCCGACGGTCATGACCGGGCTGTTTCCGACTGAACCTTCCCAATACATCTCGCGTCTGTGGCTCCGAGACTGGCTTCGGAACGTCGGTCGCCAGGTTGAACCCGGTTCCTGGTTCTCCCTGGGCAGGATTGCGACCATGGAGGCCTACTGTCATGACCGCCAGACAATTCCAAAACCGCCGGGCGGTTTTTCACGCCAAGAAGGACCACGGCGGCGGCAGCAGTGGCGCCGCCGGGCCGTGCAGCTACGCAGCTGTGGCGTCATCCTACCAGATTGCCGGATTCCGGCAAGGCGGGAAAAGTTGGCTGATAGGCCAATCTGCTCCCCAGGATGTCCACAGCTCAGTCTTGCCGCGCTTCGGTCCCAGTCTGGATTGCGTTGATCCCGGTCACCCCAACAGATCAGCGGCTCGGCGCAGGTCAGCAGAAGTTGCGTCACGCGCTGGTTCGCTGCGGGGCGGAATCCTGCCTGCAACGGTGGCAACAGGCGCAGTTCCTGGTAGCCTCCCTTGCGTTTCGATGCCCAAGTGGTAGTTGGGATGGTGGACGCGAAGCGTGGATCGGAGATGCTCTTTCGACACGTGTGTGTAGCGCTGAGTGGTGGCGATTGAGGAGTGGCCGAGAACCTCCTGCACAATTCTGATATCAGCGCCAAGTCGCAGGAGTAAGGTCGCCACGGTGTGACGCAGCATGTGCGGAGTCACCCGAACGCTGACCCCGGCGTCCTCGGCGAGTTTGGCCAGCATCCGGGCCACCCCCTGAGCGGACAGCCTCTTTCCTGATGCACTCACCAACAGAGCGCTGTGCCCGAGTTGCATAGCGGCCCGAGGCGTCAGGTAACTTCTCAGCGCGGTCACCGAGCGTTGATCGGGCAGAATGGCCAAGCGCTGACGCGAGCCTTTCCCGTTGACGAGGAAGCTCGCCTCGCCTTCGTCCCAATCGAATAGACCTAGCGCGACAAGTTCGCCCACACGCATTCCAGTCGCGAATAGCACTTCAACGATCGCCAAGTCCCGGAGAGCCAGGAAGGCGCGGTCGGATGGAAGGTGATCTCCCGGTGGAGGCGGGACGACCCTGGCCCATGCTTGTTCGAGCAAACGCTTGGTGTCGGCCGCTGTCAGGCTTCGTGGCAGTCGGCGCTCTTGCGCCAGATCCAGACGAATTCTCCACAAGGGAGAGCTAGCCAAATCACCTTTCCGGACCCAATAGCCAAAAAACACCCTGAGACTTGCGAACTTGCGACGAATCGATACAGGGGCGTACCCACGAGTCGCCAGCTCGCTTGCCCACTTTTCGAGCAACTCAACCCCAATGAGCTCAATGGATTCACGAGCTCCAAGGTACGTCTGGAACTGAGCGAGATCCGTGCGATAGGCGGCTTCCGTTTTCAAGCTTCTTCGGCAGGTTGAGAAGTATCCCGAGAGAAAACTCTCAACTGCGCTTGCGATCTGCATCTGTTGATCCTCCGTAGGGAAGTGGCGTTTGTGCTGGGAATCCCGGCAGCCTAGCACAGCCAGTGGCTCCCGTTCTGGAGGGCTCGACGTGCAGGTCGGATTCGTGGGTGGCTGGAGCATCAGAGGGGCGCCACAGCCCCCCGCTTGACAGCCGGGATTGGTAGAATATGCTGAGGTGAAAGCAGGCGCCGCAGCGTCGAGATAACTAGAGATTATCCGTACAGCCATGTTTTTCAACGGGCCGCAGGAAAAAGCCAGCGGGGCCGAACGCTCAGGAACCGAAAGCCAGAGTACGCACCATCCACTATGGTGTGTCACCGGAATCGCGGCCGGACTGATCTGGACGGCCTTGGGTTGTGGAGTTGCCGCTCTATACGGAGGACTCCGAGGTTTCCTGGAAGAGTGGTACCTTCTGCAAGGTTTCTTCCTGGTCGCGATCGGGACGTGGCTGTTGCTGATCATGAAGTCGCGCTGCTTTCAAGCGCGCGTCGAGGCGCTGACCGATCCCTCCGTCACGACCAGTGCGCTGAGCAGACCCGTACTTCGGATTGGGGTTCCAGGGCTGATCGGAGTGGTCGGGACAGGCAGCCTTGTCGCACTGGGGTTCAATGCTCAAGGCGCTGTACTCTATTTTATGTGGATGACTTGCGCTGCCGTGTGTTTGACTGCGGGGGAGGTCACACTACATGCCATCAGAGTCGTTGCCACTGTAAGCAAGCTTCAGAAGGTGGACATCAAGGTGTTCCGTTATGCGCCGGCCAGGACGCCGGAACTCCGAAGCGTGGTGAACTACTTCAGCTCGTTCACTCTGCTGGTAACGGTCGGGTACGCCTTCGCCCTGCTGGGGACCTTGGATCCTCTCTGGAAGGCCCCGAAGGAATACGTTGAAGCGGTCCGACTTTTCTGGCCTTTCGTTTATGTCCCAATCTGCTCGATTGCCCTTGTGTATCCGCACATCGTAATCCACCGGATCATCCAGCGAGAAAAGGAGCGAACTCTTCTGTCGTGTGAACGGGACATTGATGACATGCTGCTGAAGTACGCCACACTGAAGAGCGAAGAGATCAATCGGACCAACAGTCTCGCCGAGCTCTTCGACCGGATCAGTGCGACGCCTGACTACATAATTGACGTTGGGGTGGCCGCTCGGACTTTTCTCCCGCTCGCGTTCAATCTCGCCAGCCTTCTATTCAGCGCGGCTGGGAGGCACATCCGACCGTAATGGGATGGAGTGAAGCAGGTGGCGCGGAAATCGCACCGCCGCCAGCAATAATTGCGCCCAGGTGAGCTCATTTGAGCAGAGCGCATACAGCGTTTCCGGGCCCAGTTCGTTAGCGAACCGCGCAAGTCGATCCAACGTTTCCACGTTGCCTCTTAGCAGTGACCGCGTAATCGCCAGTTGCAGTCGGTCCTGCGCCCGCTTTCGGAGGGGATGTCGGTAGGCCGGAGATTGGGGCACCCCCACCGTGTTCGCAAGGAGACTGGACGCGTGTGCGCATAGCCCCGTGCAGTGTTCAAGAATCTCGTTGAACCCGGTCCCGAGCAGGGGCGGTTGCACAAGACCTGCCTCTCCGATTGACAGGATGCCCGGCAGGCTTTTGCGGCGAGTGGTACCGACCGGAATACAGCCCGCTTTTGGCCGCAGAACCTCGGTGCGGGTTGTCATCGCAAAGAACGGATTCTGTGAGCACTCATCCCTGAAGGCGTCCTCGAGCGTCTCGGGTGCGATGAGCCGCCTCGAATACGTAAAGACTGCGCAATACGCGCTGTCCTGGCCAGTGGGAACGACTTCCAGAATGGGCGGAGGATCGCCCAGGTGGTTAACATAGGCCAGGACAACATCGGAGGTCCGGAGTTCCACCCTGCGCAGCAGTGCGCCGCGGACCGCGTAGAATCCGTGAAGCCGGTGCAGTCGAAAGGTGGATGCAATCGGAGACAGTCCTCCTGTTGCGTCGATCAGAAGACGGGATCGATATCGGCCGCAAGTCGTTTCTGCCTCAACACGGTCTGCCGTCCACGAGACACCGACAAGGCGGCAACCGCCCGCAAGCAGCACGCCGGGATCCCGGCAGCGATTGACCAGCACTCGAAGGAGGGCGGTCTCATCAACAACGGCGAGCCGGCCGTTAGCCTTTGCCCGCCCCCCGAGAAAAGTGCCGACCAAGATGGCCGACGCGCTGTGCGACACTGCGTCAGCGAGGCCGTGTTCCTTCAGCCGCGACTCGGTTGTGACCCAGTACTTGCTGGTGTATCCCAGTTCCGCCTGGTCAATCAACGCGACCCGATGACGCTTCGCTAAACAAGCCGCAGCCAGAAGGCCTGCGGGACCTCCGCCGACAACCAGAACATCTGCCTCAATCACGGTACCATCGGATATGCGGCAGGCTGCCGGTACGGATAATCTCTAGTTATCCGACCCAAGCCGTCCGGCCGCAGTACTGGACCGCTACCGCTGGAGCGGCTCGATCAAGTAATGAAGCATTTCGGGACGCCATCGAGCGCGGCGGATGGTCGCACTCGACTGCAGTTCTTCAGACTTCCAGGTCGGGGCGCAACGACCACTGTGGATAAAGTAGGTGATTCTCGGGTTGGGACATGCTATCCTATAGAAAACAAACCACAAGCCTTTCGCTAGCTCTACACTCCTACCTCCACCTAACCTGGCGCGTGTCATCCCCGACATCGCCGCTTCACCTCATGCCCAGCTCGCAGGAGATCATTGACTACTACGCCGCGAGCAAGTGGGACTACCGGATCTACAACGGCAGCCTCTCCAATCTCTCGATGCACTACGGTCTATGGGACGAGACGGTACACACCCACCGCCAGGCGCTTCTGAATGAGAATCGCGTCCTTGCCCAGCTCTGCGGCATCACCCGCAACGACTACGTTGTCGATTTTGGCTGTGGCTACGGCGCCAGCGCAGTATGGCTCGCGTCGCAGATCGGGTGTCGGATCGTCGGCATCACGCTGAGCAAAGACCAGGTCGCTGTCGCCCAGACGTTCGCCCACCGCCGTTCCGTCGATCACCTCGTTACCTTTATGGTCATGGATTTCCACTGCACGACTTTCGCGGATTCCACCTTCGACGTCGCAATGTCAATCGAGAGCATCTCCCACTCATCCGACAAGCTTCGGGTTCTGCGCGAAGCCTACCGCATTCTCTGCCCCGGCGGAAGGATCGCAGTCGCGGATGGATTCTTCGGAAAGAGCAAGAACGCACTCACAGACAGGGAGCGGGAGATCTCGCAAACCTGCTTCGATGGTGTGCATGTACCCCCACTGCCGGAGCGAGTGGAATTCGAACGATGGCTGGCAGAAGCCGGATTCTGCGAAATCGAATGGCGCGACAAAACGGCAGCGATCCTGCCCACTGCCGTGAAGGCCCACTGGCTGGGCAGAGTCCTTCTGCCGCTGTCGATGCTGTTGGGCAAGTGCGGCGTCCCAGTCCTCAGCCTTCCTCACATGAAGGCGTTTATCA
>Ga0187861_10002202_pt1 | contig 18573 bp, 15 predicted proteins | sample June2016WEW_10_1_3_FD_132986 | JGI IMG/M metagenome (GOLD analysis project Ga0187861, IMG submission 132986) | Peatland microbial communities from SPRUCE experiment site at the Marcell Experimental Forest, Minnesota, USA - June2016WEW_10_100 | ecosystem: Environmental > Terrestrial > Soil >...
CAGAAGAAGCCCAACGCCTGGGGCTTGTATGACATGCACGGCAACGTGGCGGAATGGTGCGCGGATTTCTACCAGGCGCCCTACGCGGCCCAGGCCGCCACTGACCCCGGCGGCACGGCCCAGGGGACCAGCCGCGTGGTGCGCGGCGGGTCCTGGGCGTCGTTCGAGCGCGGTTGCCGCTGCGCCTCCCGCAGCAACGCCAACCCGGCCCACCAGATGAAGACTGTCGGTTTCCGCGTGGCGCAGGAACAGTAGGACAGGCTTTCCAGCCTGTCCGGACAGCCTGGAAAGGCTGTCCTACCGGCACCAATTGCGTTCCAGCATTATTTCAACGCAGCCCTAGCGCGGGAGCATGTAGATTACTTCTGCTTTCTCCTGGTACCTGAAACACAATATCAACTCCCCGGTGCGGATGATTCTGTAGTTTTGGTGAATGGCACTCCAGACCTCTGGGGGCAGGTAACTGGGCCGAAAAACTATCACCCTGGAAAAACGTCTTTCGCGGAAGGGGGCCAGCAACACTTGGGGGTCCAGACGCCCGCCGGGCAAGGTGTGCAGATGAACCGGCTCGACAAAGTAACGCTGCGTCTGCTCCCGGTCCGCCACGGCGCCGTAGAGCCGCTCGGCAAAAACAGGGGCCTCGGTCCCGGTGAGAAAGCTGGCCGCGAAGTGCGCTTCCTGCATCTGCTTTTCGTCAGGCACGGTGAACGGAGCTTCACAGGCGCTCTGCATTACCAGGTGCAGCCCCGCCAGCGCCACTGCGCCCGCGGCGGCCGGCCGCGGCCAGAAGGCCAGCATGTCCCGCACGGACAGAACCGCGGCCAAACACAACGCCGGGCACAAGGGCAACAGGTAGTTGATGCCGGAGCCCTCAAACATGATCAAGACGCCGGCCAGCGCGTGCCCGGCCAGATAAGTGTCCAGCAACTCCCACCGGCGCGTCACCGCATGGACTGCCAGGCGTGCCACGCCGGCTCCGCCCAGGACGGACAGGGAGGCCGTCGCGGGCACCAGGAGCCCGGTGAAGCGGCTCGCGGTCCATTCGCGCCGCACGGTCAGTGCGGTCAGGGAGTCGAGCAGTTGCGGGCCGAAGCGCCAGAGCGATACTCCCAGCAGCAGTCCGCAGGCCAGCGCCGCGGCCACTCCGGCGGCCAGGCCCTTGCGCGGGCGCGCCAGCAGCAGATGGACGCCCACCGCCGCCACGCCGAACACCGCGGTTTGCTTGGTGAACAGTGCCAGGGCCGCCAAAACCCCGCCGCAAACGATGTCCCTGGCCTGCAGTTCCGGGGACGCGAAAAAGTACAAGCTGCCAAACGCAAAGAACGCCATCCAGCCGTCCACGCGCGGGATGACGAAGTACAAGCTCAGGGCGTAGGTGCAGGGCACCAGCAGGACCGCGGCGGCGGTCAGAACGGCGGTGGCTTTCTCCCGCCGCAGGAACAGGCCCGTGAAGAGCATTGTTCCAGCCAGCGGCGCCAGCGCCAACAGCCGCAGTGTGGCCAGCGACGGTCCAAAGCAGCGCGCGCAAGCCGCGGCGATCCAGAAGTACACCGGCGGGTAGAGGTTCCCCAAAAGCGGGTACTGCCTGGAGTCGCTGTAGATGCTCTGCCCCTTCAGCAGCAGGTTGACATAGACAAGCGGGTCCCCTTCACTGTAGAAATAGTCAACCGGGTAACCCAGCATATTGAGCACGAATGCCGGCACGACCAAGGCCCGCACGGCCAATACCGCAAGCACTGCCAGGATCAGGATTTTAAGCCAGTCTATCCGGCCGGCCTGGCCCACAGCGGAAACCGGAGCAGCGCCGGGCAGGCCCGCGCCGCCTTTCGCGCCGTCGTCCGTCATTGGCCCGCGGGCCTCCCGGTTCGTGGCGGCGCGGCGGGCGCTTGGGGCGGCCCTGCAGGCGGTTGAGGCGGCTTGGCGGGCGCAGGCGGCACGGCCAGGTCCTTAATGAGGTACAGCGGGCGGCCTTTGATTTCATCGTAGATCCGTCCGATGTACTCGCCGATCAAGCCCAGTGAAAGCAAGTTGAGAAAACCGAAGATAGTGGTGGTCAGCAACAGGCTGGTCCAGCCCTTGACCAGCTCTGCATGAAACAGAACGTGCGCAATGAGACTGTAGAGCAGGTAGAGCAGCACCAGGAGAGAGAACGCGAAAGCGAAAATGTACGAACACCGCAGCGGGAAGGAACTGAAGGACACCAGGCCATCCAGGGCAAAGGCCAGCATGCGACAGTAACTGTATTTGGTCTGCCCGGCCACGCGCGCCTGGCGCTCGTACTCCACTACCGCGGTCTGGAACCCCAGCCAGCCCACCATGCCGCGGACGTAACGATGCTGTTCCCGCATGCGCCGCAAGGCTTCGAGCGCGCGCCGGCTCATCAGCCGGAAATCGCCGCAGTCGAGCGGCGCCTGGCTGCGGCCCAGCGCATGGAAGAGCCTGTAGAACAGCGCCGCCGTGAGCAGCTTGAGCGAAGTTTCCCCGGCACGCTGGGAACGGACGCCATAGACGATATCGGCGCCTTCCTCCCACTTCTTCACCATCTCAAGAACAACTTCCGGAGGGTCCTGCAAGTCGGCGTCCATGCTCACCACGGCGTCGCCCGCCGCCATGTCGTAACCGCAGGTCAAGGCCACTTGATGGCCGAAATTGCGCGAAAGAGCAATGCCCCGCACGTGGTTGTCAGCAGCCGCGAAATGCTGGATTCTGGCCCAGGTTTCGTCCCGGCTGCCGTCATCCACGAGCACGATTTCAGTTTCGTAGCGGCTCGCCAGCTTGCGCGTGAGGTCCTTCAGCGCGGTGCGCAATTGAGAGAAGCTCTCTTCCTCATTGTAACAAGGAATCACAATCGAAACGGTCGGCTTGGGTTGCTCATCAGCCATGCTGTTCGTATAACCCGCGCCCGCACAAAATCAACGTTCGTAACTGTTCAGTCTCCGAGCCGCGCGCGTAAGCAAGCGGTCAGGGGGAGCGCAGCCTTACTTGCTATGGGAGGAATGGGAAGAATGGGAGTGATGGAACCGCTCCCTCACGGTCGCGGCTCAGACTGAACGGTTACACAATCCCAAGTCCTCTCTCTGTGTCTCTGTGTCTCTGTGGTGAACAGTTCAGGTCAGGCCAGTCCCCGGAAAAACAACTGCTGGACCTGCCTGTCATTCTTCTTCCCGGCGGTGAAAGGGAAACCTGGCGTGCAGATGCCGCCGCTTAAGGCCAGCGCGAAAATCTGGTTGCCCAGCGGCCAGACAATGGAACCGAGCCAGCGTCCCGTCTTGAGGTCCAGGGCGTGGATGCCGGTCTGGCTGCGATCACAGTCAATGCCCGGTGCGTAGTGGCGAAAACGCGGTATGACGCGGCTGCTGCCCACGAAAGCCACGCCTTTCCCGAAGCACAATCCCCGCGTCCAGCCTGGCAACCGCGCCACCGCCTCAAAGCGCCCTCCGGCAATCCGGCCAACCTCCCCATAACCGCTGTTGTCCAGCCACACCTCGCTGCCCAGCAGCCGCGCCGAGTGCGGGCGCGTCAAGCCTGTGGCGACGGCCTCGCGCGTCCGGCCGGAGAAGACCACCCCGCGCTTGTCCACGGGGAAATCCAGGCTCCCCGGGCGCCGTGCAGAGGGTTGCGCGGCTGAAGCGGTAAAGAAACTGCTGCGCAACGTCTTTCCAGCCGCGATGGAATTGAGCTGCAAGTGGTTGCGGCCGAAGAGCGGCTTGCCCGCGCCGTCAATGCAGCACGGCCACCAGACGGCCTTGAAACCGCCGCAGCCGGGCAATTCCACGACCGCGTTCATGGCGACGGCATTCGCGTGCAGGCGGCATCCGATCAGGGCCAGATCGTGGATATAGGCGCAGCCCGGCAGATACCGGCAGCGCAGCGGCAGCAGCGTGTTCTCCAGTCCCGCCGGCCCCCGCGGTCCGTCACGCTCCACCAGGCCGCGGCACGGCGCAAAATCGTAAATCACGTTGGGGTTGCGCGTGCTGGCGACATGCACGATCTGGCGGCGCGCGTCCACCGCCAAGCCGTTCGGATGAGGCAAGCTCAGGTAGGAGATTCGCGGCCGTCCGCCGCCGGCGCACAGGGCCATCACCAGGTGTTCGTATTCCCGCGTGACGATGAGCGTCTGGCCTGTCTCGGCCAGCGTTTCCCAAAAGCGGCCCTGCACCCGGTGCGCCAGGATGCGCGGATCAACCTCTGTAGGGCAATCCTCTGGATTGCCTTTGTGGTGCAGGCATCCTGCCTGCACTGGCAGGGCATGGGTTGATGAGGCAAGAGGGGTGCAGGCTGGAAGCCTGCACCACAATTCTTGCGCCACGATCTGCTGCGGGTCGCGCCACTTCACATCATGGCGCGCCCAGAGTGCGTCGAGTGTGGTCTTCCTGGGCGGGCCTTTTTTTGGTGGGTTCATGTTTTGCGGACCTCAAAATGCCGCAGGGTCTGGCGCAACTGTAGCGCTCCCAGGTACATCTTCCAGGCGCTCTTCAGGTTGGTGCTGGACTTGCCGCCGTGGCGCCTGAAGCCGGCGACCGGCATCTCGACCACCGGAAGCCCCAGGCGCGCCACCTTGGCGAGCAGTTCAAGGTCCAGCAGGTCGCCTGGCGAAAAGAGGCCCAGCTTCTCATAAAGAGAGCGCGGCATTATCTTGGGCGTGCCGTTCACGTCGCGGACTGGGATCGCGTACAGCCAGCGGGCCTCCAGATTGTAGAGCCACGAACCCAGTTCCCGCAAAACCACGCCACGTTTCTCACGCCGCACTTTGGCCAGGCAAGGCGCATGCTTCTCGTACTCTGCCAGCAGGGCCGGGATGTGCGCCGGGTCAGTGCGCGCCGAGTTGGTGTAGCAGAGCACTTCGCCGCGCGCCGCCGCAAGGCCCGTGAGCACCGAAAGCCCCCAGCCACCCGCGGGGTTGGCGACCACCCGCAGGCGCGGATTGCCCTCTGCGAGCCGGCTGACTATGGCAGGGGTGTCATCCGCGCACGCGTTGGGCACGACTACCAGTTCGTAACTGCGGCCTATGGCGTCAAGCGGGGCTTCGTACTTTTCGAGCACCGCCGCGATGTGGCCGGCCTGGTCGCGGCAAGGCAGGACCACAGAGAGGAAGACGGGGGCATTCAACACGGTTGTCAGCTTCCAACAGCAGCCATCTTTCTCATCGGTTTGTGCGAGGGTTTTGCGTTCACCATCGAGTGCTCTGTCCACGATTTGCCGTCCCCTACCTCCCAAGTCAGGGGCAACGATCCTGGCTTCCCTGTGGGCTGACGGCTTGCCAAGGGAAAGGCTGGGCATCGGGGTGCTCGGCGTGGTAAGCCTGTAGTTCCTCTTCATTCAGTGGATACCACTCGTCATAGGGATAGCGCCTGAAGAATTCAGCGATTCTTTCCCGGAAATGCGCAGAGGCCACATCGTTTAGACGGCCCTTTCGGCAATGCCGGAAGCCTTCAAGGTCAACCCTTGGCACTCTAATCGTTGAGAAGAAGTCAACCCCCATCTTGCAGGCGAAGCCCAACATAGTATCGGGCGGCAAATAGAACCATTTGTAATTGAGCCTGGCCTGCTGAGTGATAATACTTGACCATCCCTTGGCGTTCTTAGTGGTTTGGCATTTCTTCTCCACCTCTTGAAAGGGCTGGATTTCGCAGAGCGTAACATCCCTGGAGCGGAGCGCGTCACAGTTCTGTGTGATTACTATGGCGTGAACGGGGCGTATACCAACAACCGCCATTACCGGTTTGCCGTCTTTGGCGATCTGGCTCCAGTTCGCCGAGACAACATCCTCATTTTCTTCTACCACGTCAAGATCGCCAAGGGACAGGTCGATTCGCGGCAGGCCGGCGAAGATGTCGCCCTGCCTTAAGGGCTCGTCTATCCCTGTCGAGACGTAGATCACTGCGCGTCCTCCTCCTCCCAAACGGCAGACACTTGCGCTTCGCGCAAGGCCAGTTCGCTACGCTCACGTTCGGCCTGGAGCAGGACTTGCAGCGCGTGTTCGCGGGCTTCGCGCAGAGACCGCTTGTGCTTCTTCTGCTGGGGCGCCGTCAGTTGAGTTGAATTGTCCATTGGCAATTTAGCCCAGGGGTCAGTTGCATAGGCATAGGTACATGTGGATGCCGCGAGGAGGAAGGCAACTCCAGTTGCAGCCATCCGCCCAGCCCTGATGGCCTCAGCAATTCCAGCGTCGGGACAATACCGAGTGCCACCTCCGGCCCAGTTGACGCGCGAAGCAGATTCAACTGGGATAAACTCCGACCGCTGAAGATGGGTATGCGTATCGCTATCCACCGTTGAATCTCCTCTCCAATTCGCCATCGATCAGCTTGAAGAACCAGTCATCCGTAATCCAGTGCGCCGCGTCAAGCCAGCTTTCGAGACCGCCAGGCATTGCCGGCACAGCCTCGCCTTGGGATTGAACCATAGTCTCCCAAACCAGCGCCGGGCTGGTCCCCTTGGTGCCGGTCGCAAACCGCAACATGAAGACCGACTTCGGCGCGGCACAGTTGAACGTGCACTGCCACAAGAACCCCGACGGGCCTGGCGTCACCTTCCCAGGCTCGAAAAGCTCGCCTGGCAGCGCAACATTCACTTTCATCTTCTCTCTGAGGAACGCAAATACGTCCTCATTATTGTAGTCGAACTCGACGGCATCAATGTACCGAAGGAGCAGACTCTCTATCTTGAGAGCTTCGACTGCGGGATACGCTTCACGCAGGGCCCCGAAACAGGCAACAGCCTGCTTCTTGAAGTTTGGCCACGTGTACTTTGCTGTCTCGTTACAAGCAACGACACCTGGCCCAATCTGGAGCAAAGGCCACTCGTCTTTTGCAGAACGAAAACGATGCTGGACAAGATTCCCCACCAGCTCGTCAGGAATACCTGATTGTGGAAGTGCCTCATGGACAGGGTATAGCTGGCGCACCCGGTCGTAGAACCTGCCCAGCAGCAATTTATAGTGGGGATCAATGTTCACGCCCGGCGCCTTAGCTTGAAGGTTCCAGTGCACCTCGAATATGGCCTCGACGAGAGGCTTATTCTTCAAATCCCTGCTGCCCATTCCTGTGCTCCCTGGTGCCACCCGTAGTAGAGACGCTCGTAGACCTCAATCACTTGTGAAAAAGGCGCCAGCGCCCTATGCCTTCGTGGCCATCCGGCACCTGTCTAAACTTCCCCGCTCGAACCCGCAGCCTCCGGACATCGTCCAACGGCCTAGCCTTGTACCACGCGATATTGGAAAGTCGAATGCTTCGACCGCCCCTACCCTGCTGGCAGGTGGCCGGCAACCACCCGTCCTGCCGCTGACGTCCCCATGCCGTGTCGCCCTTGCCGCGGGTACCACGCAGTGCCGTGCCAGAGCGCAGAAAGGGCTTCCGTTAATCCCACATACACCACACTCGTGGGGGGTTCCGGCAGTGTTGGGACAGAGCCGTGTTTGTTCGGAGGTCTCGCCATGAAGGGGGCTCTGTCCCGCTGTCTCAGGCTGTCGCGCCCCTGCGGGGCCTGGATTGAGGCAGCGGACTGAGTTGCTGAGGTGGCGCCGGCTCTCTCTTGAAGGTAAATCCAAACTCGCGCTCTATCCGCGCCACTGTCTCACGGTCCGACTTCGCACGTTGGGCGGATGTCAGCTTGCGGGCCTGCTTAGTGGCAGCCCGCTTCCAGCGGTCTACCTCGGCCAGATTCTCATCAAGGGTCATTCCCATCGGAGCACCTCCTTCCGAACGAATCATTGCTTGTTGATCTTCAACAGGAACCCGTTTTCATCCACCACAATGGCGGCTTGCTTGGTCTGGCCGTTGGTGAACAGGATTGAGACCTTGTACTTGCCCGGCTTCACGGCAAAGAGGGCTTCCTGGGGTTCCTGGGAATTGAAGTTCGTAATCAGGCCCACTTGGCGCACGCCCAGCGGCTTGTCCGCCATGTCGTAGAGCCGCACCAGCGAGCCGGGGGCCTGGCTGGGATGCAGGCGCACACGCAAGGGCACGGGGCCGTCCGGAACGCGCGGCGCGGCGTTGACCAGGATGCCCGCGCTGTTCTCGCCGCAGACCAGCAGAGAAAGGCGGCCGTCGCCCTCCAAATCAGCCAAAGCCATGCCCGTGGCGCCGCGCGCGCAGCCAAAAGAATTCAGCGGCGGCTGGGCCTTGAACTTGCCTTTGCCGTCACCGAGATAAACCCGCACGGACCCGTCGCTGAAGCCCACGATCAGGTCCAGGTTGCCGTCAAGGTTCACGTCGCCCCAGACTGCGGTGCGCGCATTGCCCTTGATCTTGGCCAGGTCGCCGGATGTCTCGATGACGTTGGTGAAAGTGTTATCTTTGTTATTGCGGAAGAGACAACACTTGCCGTTCTGTGGAACGAAGAGATCAAGTGAGCCGTCGTTGTCGTAATCGCCCCAGGCTGCGCCGAGCGGCTGAGCTGTATTGTAGTCCAGATGCGGCTCCGGCACTTGGCGAAAGGACTTGCCTTCCTCATTGTGGAAGAGCAGGCCCTTGCCCTGGTGGCACAGGATGTCGCTGAAGCCGTCGCCATCGAAGTCCGCGATGGAAAGGCCGCCGTACACCGGCGCCGCGCCAGGGAGCGCCCCCCAAGTCTTGTCCGCGCTCACAAACCGCTCAGGCCCCGGCCCAGAGTTCAGCAGCAGCAGCGTGCCGAGTTTGCCGGAGAGCAGAATGTCGGGGCGACCGTTGCCGCGCGCGTCCAGCCAGCCCGCATTCTGGGGCGCGGGTTGATTCTGCGCGCCCACGGGCAGATGCTGGAGGGTGAACTTGCCATTTTCATTGTGCAGCAGCGCCGGCGTGGTCAGCAGCAGGTCCACTTGGCCGTCGCCATCGTAGTCCGCCCACGCGGCGCCGTAACTGCCTTTCGTGTTGAGGACGGCAGGCGGGAAGACTGCGCTGCTCACATCCGAGAACTCGCCTGCGCTATTCCGAAAGAGGCGCAGGCCGGCTTCAGTGCACACCAAGGCGTCCAGCTTGCCGTCGCCGTCGTAATCCGCCCAGCTCACGCTGCCCACTTTCCCTCCCGCCGAGGCCAGCGGGATCGAACGCACAAAAAAGCTGTTGGCATCCGGCCGCACGCGGTCCAGCAAGAGCGCGCCGCTGTTGGGAGCGTTGTAGATCAGCACACAGATGCGGATGACCTTCCCCAGGTTCTCGATGGCGGAGGAGTATTTCCATTGGGCGCTCTGGCTCTTGAAGTTCCGCGCCCCAAAGTTGGCCTGCAAACCATAGAACCACCGGCCCGGAGGCAGCTCCACCTGCGGGCTTTCGTAATACTGTTCTCCCGGCATGGTCGTGAAGCCCCAGGCCACCTTTATGGGCGCTGCGCTCTGATTGCAGGCTTCGTAGAGCAGCCGGCCGGCCTGGGACCAGTCGGCGTCCAGCTTGCGGCTGACCGCGACCTTGTCCTTGTTTCTATCCGGCGTGGCTTCGGCAAACTCGATGCGCAACATCTGCCCGCGGCTTCCCACGGTCCTGTGAAAGAGTGCTGCTGCCGGCACGGTCTCTTTGGCGATGTCAGGGCCTTCCCACAAGAGTTTGCAGCAGGCATCGCCGCCGCCCTGGAAGAATTCGAGCCGCACGGCATGGTCGCCGGCCGATAGGTCGGCGTGGCTGCCTTTCTCCTCGGCCCCGTGCTCGCCGCCGTTATCCACGACCAAGTTGCCGTCCACGAAGAAGAGCGAGCCGTCATCGGAAACGGTCGAGAACTTGTACCGGCCTTCCTTGGGAATGCGGACGAAGCCGGTCCAGCGCGTATAGAAGTTCTCTTTCAGCGTGGTGCCGGGAAAAGGCACCGCTTCGAAGTTGATCTGTTTGTCCACCCGTTTGATGTCGGGCTTCCGGCCGCTGACCACGGGAAAATCCTTCAGCTCGTCAGTGAAGACGTAATACTCAGCCAGCAGTCCCGGCAGGATTTCGCTTTCCGCGGCGCCTGCCGGAGCGGAGTAAGCGATCGTGGCCGTGGCCGGCCGGCCCCAGTTCTCCACCTTCCACTGCAGCCAGGCCTCCAGTTCGTCAGGTTCGTCCGTCGGGCTCAAGGGCGGCATGTCCGCCCGTTCCACCAGTCCCAGCAACTCCTCGCGCGTGAAAGGCGGGACCTTGGGATCGGGCGGCGGCGGGGCGCGCTTGCCGGCCACCACGTCCCGGACGATGGCGATCAACTCCGCGGTCTCGCCTTTGTAGGTGCGGTTCATTTTGATCTCAATATGAGTAAAGTTCCACCACACGGCATTGGGGTCGGGCTTGGCCTCGGCGCGAAACTGGAAGAAATGGCCGTTCTGGTAGGCGAGGCACTCCAGCCCCTCGTTCCAGAAGAACAACACGGGCTCACCCACCTTCAGGCGCTTCAGCAGCACCTCGGGGAACCAGGCCTGCCCGACGCCGATGTTCAGCTTGAGCTGCTTGAACGGGCACTTGCCCTTGATGACGCCTTTCACGGTGGCGCAGGCCAGGCGTTCTTTCTGGTCCACGCTCGCAATCTCCGCCTCGACAATCGCATAGGATTCATCCATCACCTGCTTCAGGCTGTACAGAGCCTCGACAAAGGCGGACGCCGGCGCAGCAATCAGGCCCGTGAGAAGCGAGAGCGCCAGGACGGCAACCACTGGCTTGCGGATGCGCTTCATGGCCGCGGCACCTCCCAGACCAATCCCTTCTCCTCGACCCACAACGCACGGTGCCTGGCCTGCCCGTTAGTGAACAAGACGTTTACTTTGTACTCGCCGGGCGGGACGTAGAAGAGGGTCTCAGGCGGTTCCTGTGAGTTGAAATTACTGACCAGCCCGGCCTGGCGCACGCCCAGCGGCTTGTCCTCCTTAGTGTACAAGCGAATCAGCGCTCCCGGCGCCGCGCTCCGCGGCAAGCGCACCGTCAGCGGCACACGCTCCGGCGCGGCGGGCGGGCAGCCATTGACCAGGACGCCGGCGCCTTCTTCCCCCGCGATGAGCAGATCGAGATTGCCGTCGTGGTCAAAATCGCCGAAGGCCATGCCAGTGGCATTCCAGGCGCACTTGAAGGCATCCAGCGGGATGCCCGGCAGGAACTTGCCCTTGCCGTCGCTCAGGAAGAGCAGGGCCGGGCCGTCGCTGAAACCCACGACCAGATCGAGGAAGCCGTCCCGGTTCACGTCGCCCCAGGCGGCGCTGCGCGCATTGCGCGGCATCTTGGCCAAGGCGCCAACCTGGTCAATGACGTTGGTAAAAGTTCCGTCCTTGTTGTTGTGGAAGAGGCAGCACTTGCCAGATTGCGGGACGAAGACATCCAGCGCGCCGTCGTTGTCGTAGTCGCCCCAGGCCACGCCCAGCGCCTGCTCGGCCGCGAAAACAATCCCGCATTTAGCCGCCTGGCGGAATGCCTTGCCCTCTTCGTTGTGCGCCAGCAGCGTGCGGCCGTGGTTGTAGAGAAAATCAGTGAAACCGTCGCCATCATAGTCGCTGGGCGCCAGCCAATCGCCGGCGCCGAGGCCCAGGCCCTGGCTGCCCAAGCCCCATTGCTTGCTGGCGTCCACAAACTGCGCTTCGTTCACCTTCTGGCAAGGCAGATTTAGAAAAACCGCCAGACCCTGCTCCCCGCTGGGGAACAGCAGGTCGGGCCGGCCATCGCCATTGACATCCACCCACGCGACTCCTCTGGCATTGCCTTCCGCGATGGGCGGCAGCGTCTTGGTGACATCGCGGAAGCGGCCGCCCTCATTATGGAACAGCCGCAGCGGTTTGGCCAAGGCCAGGTCCAGGGCGCCATCGCCGTCGTAGTCGGCCCAGGCCGCCCCCTGGCTGAAGCCCTTCAAACCTGCCTCTTCAGTCACATCCTTGAAGTCTGCGCCGTTATTCTTGTACAGGCGGTTGCCGTCACCGTCCGCGCAGCAGACGAATGCGCCGTAGTTGCCGTTGCCCTCGTAGTCAACCCAGGAGACGCCCGTTCTGGCTTTGCCCGCGCCGGGCAGGGGAAGGGAGCGCACGAAGGGGCTGCCGTAGTCGAGGCGCACGCGGTCAATCAGCAGGTTTCCTTTCTCGGGCGGCCCCTCGATCACCAGGCAGAGCTTGCTCACGCGCTGCCGGTTGAGCAAGGCGGAGGTGGGTTTCCATTGGGAGGCCGCGCACTTGAAGTTCTGGGCCGCCAGGTCTATCTGCAAGTTGAGCCTGCGCTGCCCGGCGGCGAGTTCCACGCAGGGGCTTTCGAAGTACTGCCAATCCATAGTGTAAATGGCCCAGGATAGTTTGATCGCCTTCGCGCTTTGGTTGGCAGCCTCAAAGAGCAGGCGGCCGGCCTGCGAGAAGTCTGCTTCGAGCACCCGCGTGACGGCCACTTTGTCGTGGTGCTCGCCGTCCCCGCGCGCGGCTTCGGGAATGTATTTTTCATGCGGTTTGCCGCCATAGCTTACCAACAGCACCTTGCCCCGCCCCTCCATCTCCGGGCAGGAGGCCTCCGCCGGCTGGCCCCAGTACTCAACCTGCCAGTCCTGGCAGTCTTCATAGCCATCCAGTTGGTCCACTGTGCCGGCGCGCGCAGGCGCGGCGGCCGGGGCCGCGCAGGCTTCCTTGCCCAGCAGGTCCTCGCGGGTGACGGGCGGGCGCTTGGGGTCCGGCGCAGGCGGCTCGCGCTTCCCGGCGACGGCGTCCTTGACTATCGCGATGAACTCCGCGGCCGGCCCGGCGTAAGCGCGGTTCATCAGCAGTTCGACGTGCACGAAGCTCCAGGCCTCCTTCTTCTCCAGATCGCCGTAAATCTGGAACCACAGCCCGCAACTGTAGACCAGCCCGGGCAGGATGTTGCCGTCCACGTCATAGAACACCAAGGCCGGCTCGCCGGTCTTCAGGTTCCTCAGCAGGGCCTTGGGGTGCCACACTTGTCCGGTGTTGGCCAGGATCTTGATCTTCTCGAAAGTGCATTTGCCTTTGATCGTGTTCTTTACGGCAATGACGACGACCTGCTCTTCCGCGTTGATGCTCTCAATCCCGCCCTCGGCGACGACTTTGGAGGCGCTGATAACTTCCTTGATGCTGTACAGCCGTTCGATCATCGCGCGCACGGGCGCAAAGCCGCACACCGCCGCCAGCAACGCGCCGAGCAGTACCGCGGCGCCTGCCGCGCGGCGAAAACGAAAGGTGCTTTGAAGCCACAGAGGGCACAGAGCACACAGAGAAAGGCAGAATCTAGGCTTTTCCAAAATCCAGAATCCTTTCTCTGTGTGCTCTGTGTCCTCTGTGGCAAAGAGTCGTTACTTTGTTGGCGTTTCCCGAATCTCGAACTCCGCCAGCGGTTCCGCACTGGTTTTGACGGCCTGCACTTTTTCCACTTTGGCGCTGCGCGGGCCTTTGTTCATCTTGCCTTCGAATTCCTGGATGGCGGCTTCCGGCCCTTCGGCTTCGAGTTCCACTTCGCCGGTGGGCAGGTTGCGGGCCCAGCCCTGGATGCCCGCCTGGCGCGCGTTGCGCTGGGTGAACTCGCGGAAGCCCACTCCCTGGACCGTGCCCGTGATCAGCAAGTGGATGCGGCGGGAACCCGCGGGCGTGGCCGCCTGGGGCGGCGGCGCGGCCTCAAAAACGATCGTGACGGCTGTGCCTTCTTTGGGCAGCGCCTCAAAGTTGGCTTTGTAGCGGTTGTGGACTTGGGCGGCGTCTTCGAGCGGGTTTTGCAGCAGGACTGTGGCGTCAAGCTGGTGCACCGAAACGATGTTCTTCATTATGACTGCTTGAATGACCGGCTTCCCGGTTTCCGGGTCCTTGCCTTCGCGCGAGCCGGTAAAGGGCCAGTCCAATTCCTGGAGCGGCTTGTTGTGAATGCTGTCGAGAACGAACGTCTCCGCGCGCGCGCGGCGCTTCTCCTTGCCGTCGTCCCACTCCACGAAGATCCTTACGCCGCCGCCGGACGGCAGGGCATGTTTGCCGTCTTCCTCCGTGGCCGGCTGGCCGGGTTTCACTCCGATTTTCACCAGCGCGTTGTACAGGGCCTGCAAGTCCACCGGGCATACGAACAGGCTCTCGTAAGCCTTGCCGCCCGGCGCGCAGATGAGGTACTCGATCGCGCCCTTCAGCACCGGGTAAACATTCTGCTTGGCGACCTGGCCGGCCAGCGTAATGCGGTGCGCCTGCTCATCCACCTGGGGCGGCGGCAACTCCTGGGCTTGGGGCGGCGCTTCCCCGGCGGCAGCCGGCCAGCCCACGGACAGGCATACGGCCGCCAGCAGCGGGAGCAGGCCGCGCCCCAAAATGTGATGTTCAGCCATTCCCCAGACCTCCCTTAACACTCCACTAACGCGAACGGCTGTCTCCGCCAGCCACGGCCATTATCCAAGCCTGTGGCGGAATGCGCAATGCGGGAATTGTGGTGCGGGCTTCCAGCCTGCCCCCCTCTTGCCTCCTCAATCCGCGCCCTCCCAGTGCAGGCAAGATGCCTGCACCACAAGTCCGTTCATCCACCTTTCTTACCCAAATCCTGTCCCTGCTGTTGACAGAAGCCGGGAAATAAAGTCTTATTAGGCGATTCAGGGCGCAACAGGCCCGGTCAGCAGCCGGCGCCATTGGGGGCAGCAACATGGCAAAAGTAGTTTTGAAGAGCGTCTGCAAGGATTACCCGGGCGGGGTCAAGGCCGTGATTGATGCCAGCCTGGAGATCGTGGACCGCGAGTTCGTGGTGCTGGTCGGGCCCTCCGGCTGCGGCAAATCCACGACGCTGCGCATGATCGCCGGCCTGGAGGAAATCACCTCGGGCACCATCACCATCGGCGACCGGATCGTCAACGACGTCCCGCCCAAGGACCGCGACATCGCGATGGTCTTCCAGAACTACGCGCTCTATCCGCACATGTCGGTCTTTGAGAACATGGCCTTTGGCCTGAAGCTGCGCCGTTTCCCCAAGGACGAGATCAAGAAACGCGTGGATGAGGCCGCCCGCATTCTCGGCATCACCGAACTGCTGGAGCGCAAACCCAAGGCGCTCTCCGGCGGCCAGCGCCAGCGCGTCGCGGTCGGCCGCGCCATCGTGCGCAAGCCCGCGGCGTTCCTTTTCGACGAGCCGCTCTCCAACCTGGATGCCAAGCTGCGCGTGGACATGCGCGTGGAACTGAAGAAGCTGCATCAGCGCCTGGCCACCACCATGATCTACGTCACGCACGATCAGATCGAAGCCATGACGCTCGCCGACCGCATTGTCATCATGGACAAGGGCCTGATCCAGCAGGTGGCCGACCCGCTGGTGCTCTACGATCAGCCGGTCAACAAGTACGTGGCCGGCTTCATCGGTTCGCCGCCCATGAACTTCTTCAAAGGCACGCTCGGCCGCAGCGGCGACGCGATCTCCTTCACCGACGGCGCGGCGGTGGCCATCCCCCTGGCCGCCGAACTGGCGAAGATGGTGGACGGCCACGTGGACCGGCCCGTGGTCATGGGCATCCGGCCGGAGATGATCTGCGACAAGGAATCCGCGAGCGGCTGGCCGCATGCCACGGCCATCACCGCCAAAGTTGACGTGGTGGAAGCCCTGGGCGACCAACAGGTGGTGTACTTCTCCACCGAGAAGAACTCTTTCATCGGCAAGCTGGACGCCCACGTGCCGGTCGAGCCCGGCCGCAAGATAGAAGTGGCTTTCAATGCCAGCAAGCTGCACATCTTTGACGCAGCCACGGAGGTCAACCTGACCTGTACGGCGTCCAAGTACGGGGAACCTGGCGCGGCGCGGGAACAGAACGCCGGCAACAACTGAGAGTGAATTCTAGATTTTAGATTTTCGATTGAGCTGCCGGACATGCACAAATCGAAAATCGAAAATCGAAAATCCTCGGAGGGGTTATGGCAGCCAGCAGGGCCAAGAAGCCGCACGCGCCGAAGAAGGGCCTGATCCTGGGCATTGACCTGGGCGGCACCAAGATTCTCGCGGCCGTGGTCAATCCCTACAACCGCATTCAAGGCCGCGCCAAACGGGCCACGCCGTTCATGAGCAGCGAGCAGGTGCTGACGAACGAGATCATCGGCTGTGCTGAAGACGCGCTGCGCACCGCGGGCATCACGCACAGCGAACTGCGCTCCATCGGCATGGGTTCGCCCGGGCCGCTCGATCCCGAGACCGGCGTGGTGCTGCGCACAGGCAACATCGCGATGCGTAACTATCCGATTGGGCAGATCCTGGCCAAGCATTTCGGCGTGCCCGTCTACCTCGACAACGACGTGCACATGGGCTGCTTCGGGGAGCTCAAGGCGGGGGCGGGGCTGGGCTGCCGCAACATTATCGGCATCTTCATAGGCACCGGCATCGGCGGCTGCGTCATCCGCGACGGCGAAGTGGTCCACGGCGCGAACCGGAATGCCGGCGAGATCGGCCACGTCATCCTCGACGCGCGGCACCGCTTCGGCGACAAGCAGCGCGGCTCGTTGGAGACCGAAGCCGGCAAGAACGGCATTGCAGCCTTCATCCGCCGCAGGATCGGAGAAGGTCAGAAGAGCAGGCTCCGCAAGCTGCTCAAGGGCGACAAGGACCGCTTGAAGAGCAGCGATCTGGCCAAGGCCTTCAAGAAGGGCGACAAGCTGGCCATCGCGGCAATTGAACATTCGGCGCTCTATACGGGACTGGCGGTGGCCAATCTCTTCAACGTGCTCAGCCCGGAACTCTTCGTCCTCGGCGGCGGCGTAGTTGAAGCCATTGGCAAACCATATCTCAAGCTTGTCAAAAAAGCGGCCAATAAATACGTCTACACGACCGAGTTGGCGCCCATCCGCATCGTCCAGGCACAGCTCGGCGACGATGCCGGAGTGCTGGGCGCGGCATTGGCTGCCAGGGAAAGACTATAGTGGGGCGCGGGGCGCATAACCGGACTTGTGCCACGGATATGCCGCCGCAACGCGGCGGCTTAGCCGTGCCAAGCGCTGGCACGGATGAGGCCGCGCCAAACAGCCGGCGCGGCCACATCCGTGGCACAATTCCGGTGATGAACCCTGCGGGGCGCGCGATCCGTGCTTATTGCTCACAACAGGCCACAGGGTTCATACTTCCCATTCTTCCTTTAGCAAACTACGGCGCCCCCGTGGCCGCTTGCTGACGCGCGCGGCTCGGACAGGGGATGGGTCTGTCATTCCCAATTGTCGTTCACATCATGCTCGCCCCCGATGCGCACAAGGCCCAGATTCAGGCCGCCATGCGCCGCGCCTTTGAGCTTGCGGTCGGCCTTGTCCTTCATGCGTTCGCAAACCTGCTGCTTTTCCTTGTACTGGCGCTCCTTGACGCGATCCTTGCGGTTGCCGGCGTCATCCTTGAGCTTCTCGAACAGTTTTTGGGCGCTGTGGTACAGGCGCGCGGCGTTGGCATAGCGCTCGGCCTTGCCTTCTTCGCGGGCGATTTCATGGGCTAGGGCGGCGTCGCCGGGATCAACCTTGACTGTCTCCAGGACGATGTTGGCCAGGACGTTGCGCACGCGCGCGAGGTCTTCGTCGTTCGGCGGCTGGGCCGCGCGCAAGGCGGGGATCGCGGCGGCGCCCAGCGCACGCAGCTTGTTTTCGGCGTCGCTGCGCTCTGCCGTTTCCCCGCCGGCCAGTTTGGCTGCGAGGCCGGCGGCCTCTTTGTTCTCCGCACCGTAGCCTGTGCCCCCGCAGGCCAAGGCCACGAGGAGGAGAAATAGGAATGATGCGGGCTTGCGCATTTTACGTCCTTAATCTTAGCCACAGAGAACACAGAGGACACAGAGAAAGGACTAGGGGTTCTGGATTTTGAAAAAAGCCCAAATTCTACCGTTCTCTGTGCTCTCTGTGTCCTCTGTGGCTAATCGTTCGTTGTGGCACTAGGCCTGGCCAATCTCCCTGCCGATGCTGAACGCCTTGCCGACGAATCCGCCGACGCCGTGGTAGACTCTCATCTCCGGGCTGAAGATCAGCGGCTGGACCTTCTCAATGTCGGGCAGTCCGTGTTTGTTCAACACCGCCTCGTCGCATTGGATGTCCAGCACTTCACCCACGAAGAGGGTATGCAGGCCCAGTTCGTGGTGGAAGACGAGCTTGCATTCGAGCACCAGCGGGAACTCGTCCACAAAGGGCGCATGGACGGTCTTGCTGGCCACGGGCGTCAGGTGCGCGGCCTTGAACTTGTCCGCATCCCTGCCCGAGGCCATGCCGAAGTAGTCCGCCTCCTTGGCGTGCCTGGCGGAAGGAATGTTGACCGTGAAGGCCTTGGCGCGCAGGACGCAGTCGTAAGTGTAAGTAGCCTTGCGCAGGGAAAAGTTGACGCAGGGCGGGCGCGAACAGGAGATGCCGCCCCAGGCCGCGGTCATTACGTTGGGCTTCTCTTGCGCGTCGTAGGTGCCGATGCACCAGACAGGCGCTGGAAAGGCGAAAGGGCGTGGGCCAATGGATTTCTTCATGGCATCCTCAATTCACTTGTCACATGCCGCACTCTGCCTTACGGTGTCGGGGTAAGATACCAGGGAAGGGACTTGGAGGCCAGCACCGGAAATGGGGTTTGAGGGCAGCGTAGAAAGCTTCAGCCTTGCGGACGTGTTCCACAGTCTGGAAATGAACCACCAGACGGGCACGCTGCGCATCCGCACTCCCGCAGGCGTAGAGCGGCTCATTTTCTTCGAGAATGGCAGCGTGCAGGCGCTCGCCGCCGCCGC
>Ga0187861_10002204_pt1 | contig 18563 bp, 17 predicted proteins | sample June2016WEW_10_1_3_FD_132986 | JGI IMG/M metagenome (GOLD analysis project Ga0187861, IMG submission 132986) | Peatland microbial communities from SPRUCE experiment site at the Marcell Experimental Forest, Minnesota, USA - June2016WEW_10_100 | ecosystem: Environmental > Terrestrial > Soil >...
GATGCCGTATATGTCGTTCCCCTTGTAGCGCGCGGTGTCGATACCGGTCATAGGGAAGATGTGGGGCTGACGTGCTCGACAGAGGGGCAGCGCTCGGCGATAGCGCGCGCGTTTTCAAGCGTGAGCGGCTTGCGGCGCCGCTCCTCGCGCGTCCAGTCCGTCATGACCTTGGCCTTGAGCACAATGATGGTGTTGGGACCGAAGGCGCGTATCATGTTGCTGATGGCGCCATCCAGGCCGGCGATGATGGAACCCACGCCGATCACCGCGCCGGTCCCGATGATGACTCCCAGAATGGTGAGAAACGACCGCAGCTTGTGCTCGCGCGTGGTGGCCAGCGCGAGCCGGATACCATTGCCGATCGAAACCAGGGTCATTTTTCCATCCTGAGAGCCTCGATGGGATCGAGTCTGGCGGCGCGCTGCGCTGGGTAGATGCCGAAGAAGAGGCCCACCGCGGCGGAAAGAGTCACCCCTATCACCACCGCAGATATGGGCACGGACATGGGCACCGGGGTCAGGCTGCGCACCAGCACCGCGACCATCCAGGCCAGCATGACTCCCAGGACTCCTCCAATGCCCGCCAGCATGGACGATTCCACCAGGAACTGATTGAGAATATCCCGGCCGCGCGCGCCCACGGATTTGCGAATGCCGATTTCGTGAGTGCGCTCAGTGACCACCGCCAGCATGATGTTCATGATCACCACCCCGCCCACCACCATGAATACCGAAACCACCGCTATCGCAGTGGCCGCGATGGCGCCGGTCAACTGGTTCCACAAGTCCAGCAAGGCATCGGAACTCAGGGTGGCGAAGGTGTCGTCGTCCTTGGGCTTCAGATGGCGGTATGCGCGCAAAGCCACGCGGACTTCTTCCTGGGCTTCGATGAGGCGGTCGTGATCCATGGCCAGACCGGCGAAGGTCATGCCGTTGCGCGATCCCCAGATTTTGAAGTACGTCTCGACGGGAACGACGACGAATTTGTCCTGCGATTGCCCGAAGACCGAGCCTTTGGCCTTGGCCACCCCCACCACCTGGAAGGGAAGACCTTCCACGGAGATGCTCCGGCCGATGGGACTGGCGTTGGGGAAAAGCTGGTCTTTGATGTCGTTACCGATGAATACCGCGTTCATGCGCCGGTCGTTTTCGATATCCGACAGGAAACGTCCCTCTACTGCCTCGTAGTTGCTGATCACCGCCATGTTCGGAGACGCGCCCAGCAGGGTCACATTCTCCATCAGCTCTTTGCCGAGATGCACGGAGACGGCGCGGTTGGCGGCCATGCCGATTTCGCGGGTCATGGTGAGCCGCGAGCGCAGGAACGCGAACTCCTCCTTGGTCAACTGCGGGTTGCGCCGCAGCATTTCGAGGTACTTCTTGGGATCGTACTGCACCATGGCGATGCGCTGCACCCGGTAGCCGTCGGCGCCCATGCTGGTGACATTCTGAGCGATGTAGACATTCATGCCGTTAATCACGGACATCACCGCAATGAGAGTGGTGGTGGCCAGAATGATGCCCAGCAGCGTCAGAAAGCTGCGCAGCTTGCTCGCGCGAAGAGACTGGACGGCGCCGATCACCGCCTCCCAAAATGACGCGTGCGTAGTCATCTATAACCTGGACGAATCACTCGGAGATTTCGTAGCGCTCTCGCCGGCGATCCATTCCATTATCGCGTCATCGGCCCAAAAACGATGCGGCCGGCGGCCGATGAAGCCCAGGTGTCCGCCATGTTCGGTGGTCAGCAGTTGGATGCGGGGATTGGCCCTGACGGCGGTGGATTCAAGGATGTCGAACGGAACCAACGTATCGTCCATGGCCTGGATCAGCAGCACCGGCACGCGGATGCCCTCCAGGTAGCGGATGGCGGATTGCGTCCGGTAATAGTGGGCGGCGTCGCCGAAGCCGAACGAGGGGGCGGTGATGCGGTCATCGATATCCATTACGGAGCGCAGGCCTCGAAAGTTCCGCTCCTGGTAGCGTCCGGTGGCGCACAGGCGGGCGGTCATGCGGCGCACGAAGCGGCGCTCATAGAGGCGGTTGACGGGCTGGGCGATGCGGCGCGCGCAAGCGGCCAGGTCGAGCGGCGTGGAAACTGCGCAGACGCCGCGGACCAGCGGCCGCGCGGATTCGCCCATCTCGCCGGCCAGCTTGAGCACCACGTTCCCGCCCAGCGAGAATCCTACCAGAAAGGCGGGCGCGCGGCCTTCGCCGCGGAGCTGGCGCAGCACGGCCAACAGGTCGCTGGTGAGGCCGGCGTGGTAGAGCGTGCGGCAGAGCCGCTCGGTGCCGCCGCAGGTGCGCATGTGAAAGCGGTGGGCGGCAAAGCCCGCGCCGAGAGCCGCGGCGCTGAGGCTCCGCATGTACCCGGCTTCTCCGGAACCTTCCAGGCCGTGCACCATCACGATTTCGCCGGCCGCCGGGCCGCCGGGCCGTTGCGATTCCACCAGCACCCGAACATCCGGCTCGGTTTGAAAAAGCCGGCGCTCAACGGGAAACCGGGCTTCGCCGCCATCGCGTTTCCAGAGATGGCCTGCCAAGGCTTGCCAGTGCGGATTCCGGAACAGTGGATCGAAGGTGACCATGGGGCTGCGGAAACTTGTAGTATAGGAAATCCCTGCCGGGCCCGCTTCGCGGCCGCTCTGGCCCAACCATCGTATGAGAGCCGGCGCAAGCCGGACGAACATACCGCCCGTGTTGGTGGTAGGATAGAAACCGGACTCTAGAATGGGAGGACCGTATGTATCGCTGGATCGTTCTGTTCGTGTGTCTTTGCATCACGGTTATGCCCTCGCTGGCGGATGGAGTGAACATCCTGAAGAATGGCGGCTTCGAAACCGGGTTGATGTGCTATACGGACTGGGTCTGGAGCTACACGGGGCAGGTCTACGTAGGGGACTACAAGTTCGCGCTCTCGAGTGACGCGCACTCCGGCGCCTACTCGATCGAGCTGAGCTGCGCCGCCGGGCGGGATTGTGAAAAGGCCGCAATCGACTCGGACAGCATCTTCACACCGCCAGGGCAGACGTACACTCTTAGTCTGTACTCGAAGTGCCCAGTGGGTCAGCCGTCGTTTGTGTACATCCCGGGAATGGCGAACGGCGACTTCTACCAATACCTTACCTGCAATGGAACTTGGGCTTTCAATACGATGACCTTCGCCACCGGGCCTTCGGCGACCGATTTCCATTTCGCCGTTTACGCGTTCGACGCTGGATGGGTTCGGGTGGACGACATCGTACTCACGTATTCCGACGGGACCGTGCCGCAGCAGACGGTTCTTTTCCCGGGCGTGAGAAACGTCGGCGTCTCGGGACAGGCCCTTACCGTGGACGGAGCGCCCTACCTGGCTCTGGGTTTTTTTGAAGTCGGCTATGCGGATCTTGCGGCCGTCGCCGCCACGGGCGCAAACACCGTGCAGGCGATTGAAGGCAGGTCTGGGGCGGGCTGCTTCAACACCGCGGCGCAGCCGAGCTATATGGATCGCGCCTACGAACTGGGTCTCGGCCTCCTCCCGGAGTCCTCGACTACCGCCAGGCTCGGCGTCCCGGCCGTATACCCCGCCATCATGCCCCAGTTCGCGCCGCACCTGGCCAATATCGCCTGGTTCATGGCCGATGAACCCGACCAGGCGAATGTGGCATGGTATTATATCCCCCCTCCGACGTTTATTGCCGAATACAACGCCGCCAAGCCGCGGACGTCGCTGCCAATTATGGCCGATTTTCAGCGCGCCGCCGCCGGCGGAGCCTATGCTTTGGGCCAGATCGCCCCATACGTACCAAGCGTCGATATGTGGATGGCCGAACCATACGGCACGGATTTCAGCACGGTGAATAATGCCGTCAACGTCTTCAATACGCTGCAGCGGCGGCCCATCTGGCTGGCTCAGGACGCCATCGATGCGGGACTGCTCGGGCCGAAAGCCTATTGGGCGGTGATCAATGGTGCGACGGGGATCATCTACTACACTTGGAGTGCGATCCAGGGCGACTCCGCCAAGCTGGCGGCCGTGCAGCAGGTTTTTGGCGAGCTCAACGGATTGAAGAACGCGGTATTCGGCCTCGACCTCGACGCACTGGTAAGCGCTCCCCCAGGCGTCGGCTACATGGCCCGCTACGACCAGGGGACAGTCTATATCCTAGCGGTCAACCCCACGGCGACCTCCGTGCAGGGAAACTTCACCGTACAGGGGTTGGCCGCCGGCCAGCAGGTCACGGCGCTATTTGAAAACCGCACGATCACCGCCCGCGCAGGCGCGTTTTCCGACTCGTTCCGGGGCGTAAGCAGACATGTGTACTCCATCCACAGCGCAACTACGGCTTTATCGGGCGCGATCGCCAGTACCTCCGGTCCAAACACCGCGCGCGACTGGAAAATCCAGGTTGTCGACACCGGGCTAGGCGTCGCCAACTCGGCCCAGATCACCCAGATGACCTTCACCGAGACGGGTGGAAAGGCATGTGTCCCTTCCATCACCCCGGGCGTTCTCCCGGTCGGTGTCGGCGGCATCTCGCCGGGCGGCAGCGCGTTCGGCGATGTGATTGTGAACTTCGCCGGCTGCGACAATACGTCCAAGTTCACCGTCAAGATCTCGTTGTCCGCCAACGGCGGCGCCGTATTGGGAACGGTCCTGCGGAATAACGAACGCATGTAGCCAACCCGCCAACGAGGAAAAAGATGAGTAAAGCCCGTTACCAAAGAATCTTTTTGGGCGCTTTATTGTCGCTGGGAACAACTACGGCCCTTTGGGCCGGGCCGGTGCTTGTGCTCACTCCCACGGGTGCCCTGTCTGGCGGCCCGGGGGACACGGTCGGCTGGGGATTCCAGATTACCAACGATGCGAATTATATCGAGATCACAAGCGCCAGCTTCTGCCTGAGCCCAGTGAGTTTTCCGGCGTGCACACTCCCCACTACGGGGCTTTTCACCGACTTCATCAGCGGCTGGGACATTATTGTCGGCTACCCCGGGGGTACGGATCCCGCAACTGTGGAACAGCCGTTCGATCCGATTGCTGTCACCGGGATTGGCAGCTTCGCGATCGATCCGGGAGCGGCGATTGGAGCGGCGGACATTGGCGCCATCGTGCTTACGTACAACGTGTTCGACGAGGATCCGAACGATTCGGGGGCCAACAAACTCGCAACGGATCAGGTTCTCACCGCGGATGCCAGCGTTGAGGTAGCGAGCCCGAGCCCGGAACCAGCGACGTTTGGCATCTTAGGGCTGGGTCTGGCAGGGTTGGCCGCCGTCGCGCGGCGCGGCCGGCGCGGAAACTTGTAGCATAGAAAATGTCCAGCTATGCGCACCGCAATTCTTACTCTCCTGTGCGCCACATCGGCCTTGGCTGCCGACAGCGTGGAACCCCCGCGGCCCTCGCCGCCGCTGGCCATTGAGCGCCTGTTCGCCCCGGCCGTCCACCTCAGCCAGTATCGAGGGAAAGTGGTGGCGCTGGCGTTCATCTTCACCACCTGCTCGCATTGCCAGGACCTCACGAAGCTGTTGGCTCCCCTGTCGCGCGAATATGCGCTGCGCGGCGTGCAAGTGCTGGAATGCGCGTTCAACGACGACGCGAAACAGACCATGGCGGAGTTTCTCCAGCAGCTTCAGCCGCCGTTTCCGGTGGGCTGGACCAATCGCGCCGCCGCCATGTCGTACTTACAGCGCACGATCCTGGATACGAGGCCGCTTTACGTGCCGCACATGGTGTTCCTGGACCGCCGCGGCATCATACGGGCGGACTACCCGGGCGAGAGCGGTTTCTTCAAGGACCCGGCTGCCAACATTCGCGCGGAGCTGGAGAAACTGCTGAAAGCCCCGGCCAAATAGGTCACGGCACCTGCACGAATTTGGCTTTCGGCGCGCCGCAAATCGGACACGAATCGGGTGGGTTGCCGAACTCGATGTGGCCGCAGAACGGGCAGAGATAGAACTTCGCTTCCGTCAGGTCGGCGCCTTGCGGGACTGCTTCCAGCGCCCGTTTATATAACTCGGCGTGCACGGCCTCGGCCTTCACTGCGTAGCCGAACATGATCTTGGCGCGGTGCCCCTCGGCTTGCGCCTGCTCGAGCATGGGAGGATACATCGTAGTGTATTCGTAGGACTCTCCCTCGATGGCCGCTTGGAGATTCTCGCGGGTCGAGGCGATTCCGGCGAGCGCTCTCAAGTGCCCCTCGGCATGAATGCGCTCCGCCTCGGCGGTAGTTCGAAACAAGCGGGCGATGTTGGGGAACCCATCCTGCTCCGCCCTTTTCGCGAAGGCGCGGTACTTCTGATTCGCCTGGCTTTCTCCAGCGAACGACTCTTTCAAATTGTCGGTGGTATTCGGCATGATGCCTCCGGTTTATTTTGGACTCCCGGGTCTTATCTAGCATACGCCAGACTTGGTGGGACAGACCATCGCCTTTGGTGGTCTGTCACGGCTCGCCAGAGCGCGGCTGTTGACAGACGACACAAAACGATCGTCTGTCCCACCCTCTACTTGATCTTGACTTCGGTGACGTAATACTTGTCGTCGCTCACCACCACGGTGGCTTGTATGTGGTCGCCTACGTGGAGCTTCTGAAATTCGGCATCCGGCTTCACGGGATACTCCATGGTCATGGCTTCCATCCAGTCGCCGATCTTGCCGTGGGCAATGGTGGCGCTCTTGGTGGAGGGGTCGAGAGCCTTGACCTCTCCTTCCATGGCGTAGCGTTTGGCTTGGTTCTTGGCGCCGCAGCCCGCCAGCGCGAGCGCCAGCAGCAGCACGCTGGTTCGTCTAGTCATCACTTCACATGATCGCAAGTTATGCCACTGTATAGAAATGGACCGCGACTTTCGCCAGGGCCACCTGGAGATCGATTTCCCCACCGAACCCTTCCACTCCGCATTCCGGCTGCTGGTCCGTTCCGCCGTCCTGTTCTTCGCCAACCTGCGGTTTCTGGCGGCCGTCACGCTGGTGGTGTATCTCCCCGCAAAACTGGCGCTCCAGTTTGTGTTGTACGTCCTCGATGTCCCCACCGGCGGAATCGTCACCTACCTCGCTCTGGATCTCAGCGACCTGGTCCTCAGCGCGCTGGTGATTCCGGCGGTCGTCTACGGCCTGGTGGCCAAGTTCCGCGGCGGCCAGACTGCTCCCGTCGGCGAATCGCTGCGCTGGGGCCGCCGCCAATGGGGAAAGACGCTGTGGAACATGTTCAAAGTCGAAGTCACGGTGGCGCTCTGGGGGGCGCTGCTGGTGATCCCCGGGCTGGTGGCCATGGTCAGGCTGATCTTCGCCGAGGCGATCGTGGCCATCGAGGCCGACCAGGAAACCGAAGTTCTGGCGCGCAGCCGCGTCCTGAGCAAGGGCCACGGCTGGCGCATCTTCCTGGTGCTGTTGCCGCTGATGGCGGCGAGCCTGGTGGGCACCTTCCTGATCCTCGGCGCTTTCGAGGAAGCTGCCTATTCGCGCGCGGTCATGGCGGTGGCCGATAGCGTGCTTTCCGTGGGCGGGCAGTTTGCCACGGTGGCCGTACTGCTGATGTACCTGGGGGTGGTCCGCCCGGCCGCTCCGGCCGAGGCGTTATCGTAAGGAGATGCTCACCAGGCGTGTCTTTTTGGCGGCGCCGGCGGCTCTCGGCGCCTACGCCGCCCGCACGGTGGCGCCGCCCGCGGCCTTCGGGGCCACGCCCACGGAAAGACAGCTCGGCTGGCACGAAATGGAGACCGCCGCCTTCCTGCATTTCACGGTGAACACCTTCACCGGCAAGGAATGGGGCTACGGGGACGAAGATCCCAACATCTTCCAGCCCGCGGCGTTCGATGCCGACGCCATCGTCGGCGCACTGGCCGGCGCCGGCATGCGGGGCGTCGTTCTAACCTGCAAACATCATGACGGTTTTTGCCTTTGGCCGACGAAGACCACGGAGCACTCGGTGCGGAGCAGCTCGTGGAGATCGGGCAAAGGCGACGTGGTCCGCGACATCGCCGACGCGGCGCGGCGGCACAACCTGAAATTCGGTATTTACGTGTCTCCGTGGGACCGCAACTGCGCTCAATACGGGAAGCCGGAGTACATCCGGATCTACCGGTGGCAACTCACGGAGCTGCTCACCGAATACGGCCCGGTCTTCGAGGTCTGGCACGACGGCGCCAATGGCGGCGATGGATTCTACGGCGGCGCGCGCGAGCGGCGGACCATCGACAAGAACACGTACTACGACTGGCCCAGAACGTGGGACTTGGTGCGGGCGCTGCAACCGGACGCCGTCATCTTCAGCGACGTGGGACCCGACATTCGGTGGGTGGGCAACGAAAGGGGAATTGCGGGAGACCCCTGCTGGGCAACTTATGACCCTGTCGGCGCCCACGGAGGACCGGCCTCACCCGGAAACGTGCGGGAACGGGAATCCGCCGCCGGGCACCGCCACGGACGGAAGTGGCTTCCGGCGGAGTGCGACGTGTCGATCCGGCCGGGCTGGTTCTGGCACGAGAACGAGAACTCAAAGGTCAAAACACCCGCGCAACTGGCTGACCTGTACTACCAGTCGGTGGGCCGGGGCGCCAACCTGCTGCTGAATGTGCCTCCCAACCGCGATGGCCTGCTGCAAAGAGAGGACCTGGCTTCGCTAAAAGGCTTCGGAGAGTTCCGGCGCGCGACGTTCGGGCGGAACCTGGCGGCGCGGGCCAGGGCATCCGCCTCGAACATGCGCGGAAACAGCCGCATGTACGGTCCCATGAATCTCTTCGACGGCCGCAATGACACGTACTGGGCCACCGACGATTCGGTGCTCGCCGCCGAGGTCACCGTGGATCTTGGCCGCGCCACCACGTTCAACGTGATCCGCATACGGGAGGCGATCCGCTTCGGGCAGCGCATCGATGCCATCGCGGTGGATCGCTGGAACTCGGGACAGTGGGAGCCGCTGGCATCGGCAACCGGCGTCGGCTGCCGCCGCCTGATACGGTTCGACCGCCCCACGACGGCAGCGCGTTTGCGCTTACGCGTGACCCAGGCGTCCGCCAGCCCGGCCCTCACCGAGTTCGCGCTGTTTGCCGAAGGGTGAGCGGCGTACTCACCCTCGCGGATTTCGGAGTTTACGTTTCCGGGAGTTTCGTTGTATAGTGCAGGGATACCGGGCCGCCTAAGGTCCGGTTTGGAGGAGACATACGATGCGTTGTGTAACGGGGTCCATTTTCGGAAGATTTGCACCTTTTGCCTTGGCGCTGCTGATTACGGCGGGCGCGCCAGCGGCCACCGTGAGCAGCACGTTCACCTTGAACGGGAGCGCTCCTTTTACCGGCACCAGCCTTGTGATTACCGGCACAGCCACAATGTCGGGCGTTTATTTGGGAAACGGAACGTTCACCAGTACGGTTTCCATTACCAGTTCGACGCCGGCACCTTTTACGATCACGGTCACCGCCGGCAACACACTGACCGGAACCTTCACGTTGGCAAGCGGTGCCCTGAGCGGAACCGACACCGGATCCTTGACCATCACGGGCGGCACCGGCACCTACGCCGGGTATACGGGAACTTTTTCTTCCCTGAAGGAGACCGGTGCGACTGCGATTTCGGGTACAAGCGCGAGTTTCACACTGACCTGTACCGGCGCCGGCACGGTGAACACGGCTGGCGGCGGCACCACCACTCCGGTTCCGAACATTGCCTCGGTGACGGACGGGGCCAGCTACACGGCCAACGTTGCGCAGGGCGCCTTCTTCACTGTTTGGGGATCGAACCTCGCTCCCTCAAACATCGGACTCACTAACTTTCCGCGTCCCACGAGCCAGAGCGGCGTCAAGGTCACCTTCACGCCCGCCTCGGGCGGCGCCGGCACCGACACGTATCTGATCTACATCGGCACCGGCCAGATTAACGCCCTCCTGCCTTCCACGGTCCTGGTCGGCAACTACAACGTAACGGTCACCAACGGAACGGTTAGCAACCAGGTTTCAACCAAGGTGGTGGCCAGCAAACCCGGCCTGTTCACGCAAGATCAGAGCGGCACCGGTCTGGCCGTGGTGTTTAACTACATTTCGCAGTCGGAGAGCGATGTGGATCGCCTGACCACCGGCAGCTACAACGGATCATTGAGTTCTCCCGCCAAGCCCGGACAAACCTTGGTCGCCTGGGGAACCGGGATCGGCCCTTGGGCGGCGGGGGATAATACGGCTGGCATCACCCACGACTTCAGCACCTCTCAAGCCATTGCCGCCATCGTGGGCGGCGTCTCCATCCCGGTGGTTTTCGCGGGGCTCAACGGATATGCCGGGGAAGATCAGATCAATTTCACCCTGCCGAACAACGTTCCGACCGGCTGCTCCGTGACGTTGCAGATCTCCGTGGCCGGCGTTCTGAGCGCGCCCACGTCTATCGCTATCGCTCCCAGTGCCAGTGCTACCGCCTGTGTCGATCCCAATTACACCACCCAGCAGTTGCAGACCCTCGATCAGGGCGGCACCATCACCGCCGGCGGTTTTTCGCTCTCGCAGAGCGTGGTAACCGACCCTTCGTTTGGCTCTTTTACAACTGGCGCCGCCTCCGGATTATTCAGCCAGATAACCGGCTACCAATTGTCCTCGTCGTCAGGCTCGCAAAGCAGCGTCATCCTGGCCAATTCCGGAGGCTGCGTGGTGACTCGTAGCACGAGCACCGAAAGCACGGTCTCAGCAGGCCATGCGACCGCCCTCGACGCCGGCACGGTCACCCTCACTGGACCCGCCGGTTCGAACCTGAACAGTCAGAAGCTCACGGAAACCAGCAACACCTACAGCTACTCGTTCGGCACCCCGGCAGGGACCGGCAGCCCCTCGCTCGTGCAGGGAACGTACACCCTGAATGGCGCAGGCGGCAACGACGTGGGACCGTTCAATACATCGATCACGCTCGGCCCGCCGTTTACGCTCAGCAGCCCATTGCCCTCTACCGTCACGGAAAGCGCGGGATTGACGCTCAACTGGACGGGCGGCAATGCGTCGGATGTGGTACAGATCGTCGGCGACTCGGTTATCACCAGCGGCACGGGGGCTAATAAGACCGACACCGGGACCGGATTCGTCTGCACGACCACAGCCGGCCAGAAGACGTTTACGGTGCCCGCTTCGATTCTCACCCTGCTGCCGACTTTCTCCGCCGCTCAGGTCGCCGCCGGTACCGCTGCCGGTATCTTGGAAGTGATATCCATGGTCACTCCCATCACCAACTTCAATGCCACCCTGAAGAAGGACAACTCGAACATCCCCAGTGGTTTCGAGAGCTTTGTCAGCATCGGCGACTTGCCCACGTATCAGTAGCAGGCGCGCCTCGCCCAGCGCCGCCCTGTTACCATGGAATCGCATGAGTTTTCAGTGGCTTCAAATGCGGGTCCAGGAAGAGCAGGAGCGGCGCCAACGGGAGGCGCAGATTCTGGCGCGGTTGCCGCGGGCGCTGGAAGAGGCGTACCGCCATCTGGCCGGGTGCATCGAGGCCTATGCGGGCGCCTTCGGACCGGAATCGGCGGACATCCACTTGCAGGCTTCCAAGATCCGCATCACCGTTCGGGAAGAGCAGGAAGGCAAGTGGCAGCAGCGCGCGAAAGTCGAAATATCGATCGTTCCCTCGCTGCCGGGCTTCCGCATTGAGCGCGGCGGAGAGCCGCTCATGATCGAAGTGGGCCTGCTCCCCGGCGACAAGCTGTTCTACCGCGACCAGGACCAGTTCATCACCATGGAGGAACTGACGCGCCGCATCCTGGACCGCGCGTTCTTTCCCAAGCTGGGCGAGTGATTACTCTTCCATCTCGGAAAGTTCGCCCAATGTCTTGAGGTCCGCCAGCGTGCGGGCGGCTTCCTCTTCATCCACCTGGCTGATGGCGAAACCGACGTGCACCACCACATACTCGCCGGGCCGGGCCTCCGGAAGATACGCCATGCAAACCTCGCGGCTGATGCCGCCGAAGTCCACGCGCGCCATGGGGACGCCACGCTCGTCATGCAACTCGGTAATCTTGCCGGGAACCGCCAGGCACATAGGAGTACCTCCATGATAACAGGTTGACAGGTCCCGCCACTCAGTTCTCTCAGAACTGAGAATCCTGCATTCGTTGTGGGGCGGGCCCCCTGGTCCGCGCGGGTCCCCCAGGACCCGCCCTTGGCTCAATGAGACCAGTCGTATCCGGCTCTGGGCAGGCCGACGAGGGCGTCGGCCGCGGACCAGGGGGTCCGCCCCACGAACAGCGCAGAATGACCGGCAGTGCGAAAACTAAGTGACACTAGGTTGACAGGTCCCGCCCCGCTTGCTTAACTAGTAAATCCCATGGCCCCCCCCGGACATCAAAGGCAGGATGCGCGCTCGCTGGCTGAGGTCCATGCCAGCGTGGGAACCTCCCAGGTGTCTTTCTGGCGGCGCATGTTCGCGTTCGCCGGCCCGGCCTACCTGATCAGCGTGGGCTACATGGATCCGGGCAATTGGGCCACCGATCTGGAAGGCGGCGCGCGTTTTGGCTACCAACTGATCTGGGTGCTGGTAATGTCCAACGCCATGGCCATCCTGCTCCAGACCTTGAGCGCGCGCCTGGGAATTGTGAGCGGCCGCGACCTGGCGCAGGCCTGCCGCGAGACCTATCCGCGGCTGATGAACCTGGCGCTGTGGGCGCTGTGCGAAATCGCCGTGGCGGCCTGCGACCTGGCGGAAGTTCTGGGCGCGGCCATCGCCCTCAACCTGCTGTTCCACATTCCGCTGCTGCTGGGCGTCCTGATCACCGCCGCCGATACCCTGCTGGTGCTGTGGTTTCAAAGCTTCGGCATCCGCACCATCGAAGCGTTTGTGCTGGCCCTCATCACGGTCATGGCGGGTTGCTTCTGCATTGAAATCGTCTGGGCCAAGCCGTCGGCCGCCGAGATGTTCACCGGGCTTGTGCCGCGGCTCAATCGCGACAGCCTGTATGTGGCCATCGGAATCCTGGGGGCCACCGTCATGCCGCACAATCTGTACCTGCACTCCGCCTTGGTGCAGACGCGGCATATCGCCCACTCGGAGGCGGCCAAACGTTCGGCCTGCCGCTACAACCTGATCGATTCCGCGGTGGCGCTGAACGGCGCGATGCTGGTGAATTGCGCCATCCTGGTGCTGGCCGCGGCCGTGTTCTTCAAACGCGGCATCGTGGTGACCCAGATTCAGCAGGCTCACCTGCTGTTGGCGCCGCTGCTCGGGACGAGCCTCGCGGGCGTCATCTTTGCCGTGGCTCTGCTCTGCTCGGGACAGTCATCGACGTTGACGGGAACCATGGCAGGTCAAGTAGTTATGGAGGGTTTCCTCAACTTTCGCATGAGGCCCTGGCTGCGGCGCCTGGTAACCCGCGCGCTGGCCATTGTGCCGGCGGCCTTCACCATCTACTTCGCCGGCGACCAGTCTACTTTCGGCCTGCTGATCCTGAGCCAGGTGATCCTGAGCATGCAGTTGCCCTTCGCCGTCATTCCGCTGATTCATTTCACCAGCGACCGCGCGCGCATGGGTTCATTCGCCAACTCCCTGTGGGTTCGCGTGCTGGCCTGGTCCACGGCCGCGGTGATCGTGGGCTTGAACCTGCGCCTCGCCTGGATGGCCATTGCGGACTGGCTGGCTGAGGCGAGCGCTTGGCGGACGGTGGTCTGGCTGGCGACAATTCCCACCGCGGCGGTTCTCCTGCTACTTTTGTTGTGGGTCACCATGGAACCCCTGATCAGCCGCTGGACGCGCAAGTTCGGCCGAGCGCCGGTTGTCCTGCCGGAGACCGCCGGCGCCGAAGCCGCCGCCGCGCCAGTTTACCACCGCATCCTGGTGCCTCTGGACCACACCCAGCTTGACCGGCTGGCGGTGAGCCATGCCTCAGCCATGGCCAAGCTCCACGGCGCCAAGCTGTTTTTGCTCCACGTGGAAGAAGGCGTAACTAGCCAGATTTATGGTCCGGAGGCGTCCACGGCGGAAGTGGAGGCGGGTGAGCAGTACCTCGAGCGCATCGCCCAAGCCCTCCGCGATCAAGGGATTATCGTAGAAACGGCGATCACCCACTCCTCCTCGCCCAAGAGAGAGATTGTGCGCTACGCCCGCGAAATCCGGCCCGATCTGGTCATCATGGGCGCGCACGGCCACGGCGGCCTGAAAGACCTGATCTTCGGAACCACCATCAACCCGGTGCGCCACAACCTGGAGGTGCCCATGCTGATCGTCAGACCTGGCAGAGGTTGAGAGTGGGGCAGGCGGTGCTCGCCTGCCCACCGGTGTCGGCAGGGCAGGCGAGCACCGCCTGCCCCATCCGGCCCAGTTGAGACACGGCGCCCCAACAGCGTGTCCGAGAAACACACCGAAGGGCTTCTAACCATCAATAAGTCCCACGGAATCAATAGGTTTAGTTGGCATGAGGAGTGCATTCTCCCACAGCGTGAAGCGCCACGTCTGGCTTGTCTTGCTGCTGATTTTCGGGATTCGGCCGCTCCCCTGCGCAACCTTGCAACAGTTGACCCTGGACGACATGATCGCCCAGTCGACGGCCATTGTCCGGGGCACGGTGGTGGACTCCTGGGCGGCGCTCACCGGTTCGGTCATCTATACGCACTATAAGGTCCAGGTGAGCGAGAGCTTCAAAGGACTTCGCCAGAGTTCCGTCGAAGTAGTAGTTGCGGGCGGAGTGGTCAACAACCTCAGCCAGAGTTTTTCGGGGTCGCCCACGTTGAACAAAGGCGACGAGTTTGTATTCTTTCTATGGACCAGCCGTGCGGGGCTGACCCAGGTCATGGGGCTGACGCAGGGACTTTTCGCCATCGCGCCGGGCGCTTCCGCCGATCCCATGGCGACGCGCGCCGCCACCCACGAATTGATGCTCGATCCCAAAACCGCGCACCCGGTGAAAGACGCGATGCTATCGATGCGCCTGAGCGACTTGCGATCGCGGATTGCGAGCACGCTCCAAGCCGGTCAGGGGGCGAGCCAATAATGCGTGAAACGGGGCGCATCGGGCGGGTGGCAGTCATCGCCGTGGCGGTAGCGCTGATGGGCACGCCCGCGGAAGCGTATTATCACTACGTCCACTACCTCCGAAACGCTCCCTATACCCCGGTTCAGGAGAAGTTCGACCTCACTGCTCTGCCGAACAAGACCGTGACCTTCTTTGTGAGCGACTCGGGTCCGTCGGTGTATGCCCCCAATGACAGTCTCGGCTCGATTTTGGGCGAGGTCAAGACCGCGCTCGCCGCCTGGAATTCGGTGGATAGCTCGGATCTGCGAGTGGCGTTCGGCGGCACCGAAACCGCGGGCCAGAGATCTAACACGCCGGGCGGCGACGTGCTCTTTATCGATCTGCCTCCAGGCTTGCTCGGGCAGGGCGCGCCCACGGTCATGGTGGGAACCACCACCATTGTCGGGGGGACGATCCTGCTGTCGAACAACACCAACAAGGGGCCGGGACCGAGCTACCGCGAGGAGTTCTACACCACCGCCGTTCACGAAATCGGACACGCGCTCGGGTTGCAGCACACCTGGACGGCCAGCGCCATGTCGCAGGACGTCATTCGGAATACCACGCGCGCACGGCCTCTCGACGCCGATGACATCGCGGCGCTTTCGGTTTTGTACGGCAAGGCTGGCTGGACCGCAAACTTCGGTTCCATCTCCGGCCGGGTGACCTTGAACGGCCAAGGCGTGACTCTGGCCTCCGTGGTCGCCATCAGCCCGACCGGACCGGCGGTCAGCGCGCTGACCAACCCCGATGGCTCATACCAGATTAACGGCCTGCCTCCCAATAATTACCTGCTGTATGTCCACCCGCTCCCTCCGGACGCTATTCCCGCGGACGGCTCGGGCCTCCGGCTTCCGGTGGATGCCAATGGCCAGCAGATCCAGGCCAGCAGCCCATTTGGGACGATTTTCTATCCGGGCACGCTCGATCCTCAGCAGGCCGCTTCGATCCCAGTGGTTGGCGGCACGGTGGTCACGGGCGAGAATTTCTCGGTGCAGGCGCGCGCGGCGGTGCCGATGTACGACGTCATCACCTACAGTTATCTCGACCCGGCCAGCCGCTCTTCCAGTTACAACCCCGGCGCCAACGCGGTCCCCGTCACACCGGCCTACATAAATACCGTGCAGGGGGCGTTCTTCGTCGCGGCGAAGACCAGTTCCGGGAACACGCCGGCGCCGCAATCGGTCACCATCCTGGGTGGCTTTACAACAGCCAGCGGCCAATATGTCAGGCCATACATTCCCGCGGGCAGCTCGCAGCAGGTGTTGGCTTTGTACTTCGGCATGCCGCTGTTTGCGGGAGCCGGCCCGCGGCACATGGTCTTCAATTTCGGCAGCGACATGTACGTCCTGCCGGACGCGATCACCCTGGTGCAAAAGGGCGCGCCCGTGGTTAGTTCGGTGGCGCAGAATGCCGTTGGCAGCGTCACCCTGATGGGCAGCGGTTTGGGCCTCGACAGCCGCGTTTTCTTCGATGGCATACAAGCCGCCACATTGACGCCGTTCAGCGGCACCGACGCGCAGGGTTCCATCGCGGTGGCGCCGCCCCCGGGCGCCAGCGGCCAGGTATCCAACATCACCGTGTTTAATGGCGACGGGCAGAACTCGACGTTTCTTCAATCGCAGAACCCGCCAACCTACGCCTATCCCATAACCGGAACGCCGCAAGCCGTTTTGGACAAGACTGCGCTTCCGGCGGGCGTTTCCTCGATGGTGGATATCACCGCGCAGAATGCCAGCTTCGTGGACGGCCAGGTGACCGTCGGATTTGGAACCGATGATATAACCGTGAACCGCCTTTGGGTGCTGAGCCCAACTCACTTGCAGGCCAACGTAGTGGTGGCGCCCAACGCCGCGCTGGGCGCCTCCGAGATCAGCGTCATCTCGGGATTCCAGGTGGTTACGCAGCCGTTCGCGTTTCAGACGCAGGCGGCTAATCCGAGCCTGCCTTCCATGGGGCTGCCTATCGTGAACGCGGTGCCCACTCAGCAAACGGTCTACCCCGGCGCCATCGCGGCCATCTACGGGTCGAACCTGGCGCTCTCGCCGGCCGCGGCTCAGGTGACGTTGAACAACGTGCCCGTGCAGATCCAGTTCGCCTCGGCGGCTCAGATCAATTTCGTGGTTCCCGCCGGTTTTCCAACCGGCCCAGCCACGCTGAACCTGAACAACGGCTCGGCCAGCGCCTTTCCCGTGCTCGTGCAAATCAGCAATCCGCCGCCCACCATCATCGGCGTCGCGAACATGTCGGGCGTGCCGCTCAGCGCCGGCAGCTCCGCCGGCATGGGCGACATTCTGAACGTGCTGGTCGCGGGCCTTGACCCGGCCGTGCCCGGCAACCTCAGCCGCTTGCAGGTGACAGTCTCCGGCATCTCCATGCCGGTACTCGGAATCACGCCGGCGTCAAACGGCCAGTTCCAGATTGAGATCATCCTCACGCAATCGTTCGCAGGCGCCCAGGTGCCGCTGGCGGTTTCGGTGGACGGGTCCAGCAGCGCGCCGTTCGCGATCACCGTGCGATAGCCAGTCCCCCACGCCGGGCACAAATGTGTGGTACTGTGTGGGACCGGGAGGCTCCAATGAAATTGATTGTGACTGCACTGCTCGTCGCCGGATTCGCCCCACCCGCGGGAGACCCGGCTGGATTCCATATTTGGAAGGCGGCGGATTTGAAAGCGTTTGCCACAACGCTTGCCGCGAAAATGGGCGCATCCAAAACCGCCAGCCAGCAGTTGACGAGTTTCGGCAACTATAGCTTCATGGTGGCGCACCGCGAAGGCTCGGGCGAGGCGGAATACCATGAAACTCAGGCCGATATCTTCGTGGTGGAGAGCGGCGAGGCCATGCTCACCTATGGTGGCAGTGTGGTAGGTGGAAAAACCACCGCGCCGAACGAGATTCGCGGCGCCTCAATCAGCGGCGGAGTAGAGACCAAGCTCAGCGCAGGCGACATTGTCACGATCCCCGCGAAGACGGCCCACCAGCTCAAGCTCGAGCCAGGCAAAGAGTTCACCTATTTCGTGGTGAAGGTGACGCAGTAAGGGCTGTCGGCGCTACTCCTTCCAGAACAGCTCCGCATCCGAGCGGCGCACGTAGTTGGCATCCAGCGCCGCCGGGTCCGAAGCTTCGCCGCGCAGGAAGCGTGCCAGCGCGATGCGCGCAACGGCGGCGGCCAGCGCCGGCGGGGCGGTGGCGATTGGGGCGCGCTCGAAGCGCGTTCCGGCCAGCGCGGCGCGGAACGGCGTGAAATCGGTCGAGACGAACTCGATTTCGCCCTCGGGGAGCGTCGCCAGCCAGGCCGCAAACTTCGTCACCACTTCCGGCGCCGCCAGCCGGCCGGTATCTTCATACACGGCGCCGTAGATTTCGCCGCGGCGCGCATCCAGCACTACGGCGCGCAGCGGAGCGCTGCCGAAACTTGCCACCGCCTGGAGGTTGGAAACCGCCACCGCCGGCTTGCCCAACGCGTCCGCCAAGCCCTTGACGCACGCCAGTCCCACCCGCACGCCGGTGAACGAACCCGGCCCCGAGGCTGCGGCAAAACAATCCACCATGGCGGGTTTCACGCCATGCCGGACGAGCAATTGCGCAAGCTGGCCGTAGATCACGTGGGCGAAGCC
>Ga0187861_10002207_pt1 | contig 18549 bp, 17 predicted proteins | sample June2016WEW_10_1_3_FD_132986 | JGI IMG/M metagenome (GOLD analysis project Ga0187861, IMG submission 132986) | Peatland microbial communities from SPRUCE experiment site at the Marcell Experimental Forest, Minnesota, USA - June2016WEW_10_100 | ecosystem: Environmental > Terrestrial > Soil >...
AAAACAATCATCCTCAATGATAACCGGCGCTGCCTGGACCGGTTCAAGGACACCTCCGATACCGGTTCCGCCGCTCAGATGGACGTTCTTTCCAACCTGGGCACAGGATCCCACTGTGGCCCAGGTATCCACCATGGTGCCGGTGTCGACATATGCACCGATGTTGATATACGATGGCATCAGGATCACACCTTTTGCGATAAAAGCTCCGTACCGAGCAATAGCATGAGGAACGACACGCACCCCGAGAGCTTCAAAACCTTTTTTTAACGGGATCATATCATGGAATTCAAGAGGTCCGGCCGATGTGGTTTCCATCTTCTGGATGGAAAAGTAAAGAATCACTGCTTTCTTGACCCATTCATTCACCACCCAATCGGTACCCTTTTGCTGGGCGACACGGATCTTGCCTTGATCCAACCCGTCAATAACATCCCGGATCGCCTGCTGAATATCAGGTTCATGGATCAGTTTACGTTTTTCCCAGGCTTGTTCAACAGCTAACCGAAGATTTTTCATCTTGATTTTATAAAATAGAAAGATCAAAAGTAAAGTAAAATTACGAAGTTTGAAGTACGATTTACGAATGAATTTTTGATCTCTCCCTCACCCACATAACCAGTATCCAGCATCCAGCATCCATTTTTCATTTTTCATTCTTCATTTTTCATTCTTGATTTCCCTTACCTTTGTACCGGTTTTTAAATTATGGGAAGGATACTGTCGATCGATTTTGGACAAAAAAGGGTTGGACTTGCAGTGACCGATGAATTGAAAATCATCGCCACAGCACTGGCTACGGTTCCGGCAAACGAGATCATGGCCTTTTTGAAAGAGTATGCCTCCCGGAATGCGGTTGAGTGCTTTGTGGTTGGAGAACCAAAGCAGATGAACAACATGGCTTCAGAATCTGCCAAATACATCGAACCTTTTATCCGTAAGCTGAAAGCAGAATTTCCTGAAATACCGATAGAAAGGATGGATGAACGGTTCACTTCAATGATCGCGACGCAGACCATAAGGGAATCCGGGGCAAAGAAAAAAGACCGCAGGGATAAATCATTGGTGGATACCATCAGCGCTGTGATCATCCTGCAGTCGTTTATGGAGAAAAGAAAGATGACAAGGTAACGACATCGTTCGCAATATATAACTAAATAAGAACAAAACAGAATGATACTTCCGGTTTTAGCATTTGGTCACCCTACGTTAAAAAAAATTGCAAAAGAAATCAACCCGGATCATCCCGGCCTGGAACAACTTATCGGAGACATGTTTGAAACCATGTACCAATCGGATGGCGTCGGACTGGCGGCTCCGCAAGTCAATCAATCCATCCGACTCTTTATTATCGATGCTGCTCCCTATGCCGAAAAATATCCTGAAGCAAAAGGGTTTAAGAAAGTTTTTATCAATGCAAAGATTTATAAAGAAGAAGGCGAAGAATGGGCATTTAATGAAGGCTGCCTCTGTTTCCCGGGAGTCCGCGAAGATATCCAGCGGAAGCCGGTAATCTACATGCGTTACCAGGATGAAAATTTTCAACCTTATGATGAAAGGTTTGATGGGATCCTGGCCCGTGTGATCCAGCATGAATATGATCATACCGAGGGCATCCTCTTCGTCGACAGGCTGAGTCCGTTACGTAAAATGCTCCTGAAAGGCAAACTGAACGATATCTCCAAGGGGAATGTGGATATCTTTTATAAAATGATATTTCCCTTGCAGAAAAAAGGAAGGAAATAATTGAAAATTGATAATGGACAATTGAAAATAATTTCGCTTTTCGCTATTCGCTTTTCGTTATTTATGCAGTATCCAGTACTTTAAACTTAACACTTTAAACTTAACACTCCATATTCATGAAACAATACACTTTACTCGCAGCTGTTATTGCCTTAGCTGTTCTCTCCGGCTGCAGCCCATCCAGGGAAAAATCGGTCAAGACAATCACCTCTCTTGAAACCAAGCTCTTCGCCCCGACAGCAATGGGGTTTGATAAAGTTAAGGCCGACAGCCTTCTTTCAGCTTATGAATCCTTTATGAAGCATTTCCCGGAGGATTCGCTAACCATGAAGATCACCTTTAAAGCTGCAAACCTGAGCATGAATATGGGAGATAGCAAAAAAGCCATCGAACTTTTCGACAAGTTTATCGAAAAATACCCGGATAACCCGAAAGCGGCTGTCTCAATGTTTTTTAAAGCCTATATTTACGAAAACCAGATAAAAAACCTGGACAAGGCGAAGGAGATCTACTTGCAGTTCATTGAAAAATATCCCAGCGGCGATTTTACCAATGATGCACGGATTGCATTAAAGAATCTCGGAAAATCACCGGAGCAGATGGTTCGCGAATTCGAGGAACAGCATAAAGCTGACAGCATCCGCGTTTCAGACTCTCTGGTTGCATTGAAGCCGGTCAAACATTCCAAGAAAAGATAACCTCACCACTCTAAGTACGAAGTACAAAGGCAGAAGTATGAAGTAATTTTCGAAGGACAAAGTAGGACTTACTTTTTTTTATTCGTCCTTCGTACTTATTTAAAGAATTTCTCCATCGCATTCGACAGGTCGGAAGGTGTGACTTCTTTCGACAGATGTCCTTCGTGACTGTATGAGATTTTTCCGCGTTCTTCAGAAACCATGATGGCAAAGGAATCAGATTTTTCTGTGATTCCGACGGCAGCGCGGTGCCGCAAACCGTAATTGCCCGGAATTTCAGGATTGCTGCTGACAGGAAGGATGCACCTTGCCGCGCGGATGATTCCACCGGTAATGATCACAGCCCCATCGTGAAGCGGGCTGTTCTTGAAAAAAATCGTTTCCAGGAGAAACTCGGAGATCTTGGCATCTATTACCTGTCCCGTTTCAATATAGGCCTTTAGCTCATTTTGTCCCGTGATCACGATCAGGGCGCCGGTATAGGTATCTGCCATTTTTTGACAGGCCTTCACGATTGTATCAATATGAAAATGGATTGGATCCTCCAGTTGAAACTTCCAGAAGAGAAAACGTTTTCTCGTCGACTTAATGATCCGCGTATTTCCCACCAGCAGGAGAAACTGCCGGATCTCCGGCTGAAATACTACGATCAGCGCAATGAAACCTACACTGATAAACTGACCAAGAATCTCGCTCAGCAGTTGCATCTGGAATGCTTTAACCACTTTCCAGATAATGTAAAACGCAATGATTCCAATGAAGATCCGGATGGCTGCAGTTCCTTTTACAAGGTTGTATACCTCGTATAGCAATATTGAAAAGAGGATAACATCGATGATGTCGACAATGCGAACGTTAAAAAGACCGGTAATACTGAGTAGAAGCAATTTATTTAATTACGAATTGGGGCAAATGTAAGAAATTTCTTGATGCTGGATGCTGGATGCTGGATGCTGGATGCTGGATGCTGGATGCTGGATGCTGGATGCTGGAATTTATTCAGAACCTAAAACCCAATACCCTCACCCACACAACTAGCATCAAGCATCCAGCATCAAGCGTCTACTGAACATATGCTTCTACTAACCTGATCGCCTCAATAGCTTCCTTGACGTCGTGAACTCGTAAAATATTCGCACCTTTCAGGAGGGCGATGGTGTTAAGGACGGTGGTTCCGTTGAGCGCTTCCTGTGGTTTGATCTGCAAAACACGATTAATCATTGACTTCCTTGAAAGACCTGCAAGGAGCGGAAAGCCGAAGGAACGAAACAATTCGAACTGGTATAAAAGTTGGAAATTATTCTTAACCGTTTTCCCGAAGCCGAATCCGGGGTCAAGGATCACCTGGTTAAACCCGGATGGAAGAAGAGCGAGACGTGATTGGAAATATTCCCTGACTTCACCTGTAACATCCTTGTAATGTGGGTTTATCTGCATATTATCAGGCGTACCCTGCATATGCATCAGGATGTAGGGAATATTGTGACGGGCTACCAGGTCAAACATCCCCCCGTCGAATCTTCCTCCATAAATATCATTAATCATCATGGATCCATGTTCGATGGCGGCTTTTGCCACTGGTGAACGGTACGTATCAACCGAAATGACCGCCTCGCTGAAATGTCCTCTGATGGCCGCCAGGGAGGGAAGCAGCCGGGCGATCTCCTGTTCTTCATCCACAGGAATAGCCCCTGGTCGCGTTGACATAGCCCCGATGTCGATAATGGCAGCTCCCTCGGAGATCATCTTCTCAACCTGTTTCAGCTGGTTGATGATGGTTAAAAAAGAGCCTCCGTCATAAAACGAATCCGGCGTAATGTTCAGAATGCCCATTACCACGGGCCTAGCAAGACTGATCTTTTTACCGGCACAATCTAACGTGAACGGAGATAAAGTCGGAGTCAAATTAAAAGTTTATAAAGTTTGTAAAGTTCATAAAGTTATAAAGTTATTACCCAATACCCTCACCCACACATCCAGCATCCAGCATCCAGCATCCAGCATCCAGCATCCAGCATCCAGCATCCAGCATCTTATCCCTGATGGCTAACCCCTGTTAAGAATTTCTGAAAAAGAAAATGCAAAATTACGATCAAAATTCAAATTGTTCTTACCTTTAACCAATAAAAATAGACGGATTCCCAACTTATGAACGACACCGGAAAAACTGAACAACAATTTGAAACAATCATCCAAAAATGCCGCAATATCTTCCTGGACAAGATGAAGGATTATGGCAGTTCCTGGAGAATTTTACGGATTTCCTCGCTTACAGACCAGGTCTTCATCAAGGCAAACCGCATCCGCAGCATTGAATCAAAAGGAATTCGTAAAGTGGATGAAGGGATCATCCCGGAATATATTGGCATCGTGAATTATTCAATTATCGCATTGATCCAAATGGAACTCGGAGAAGAAAGCGAACAAAATCTTTCGCCTGAAGAAGCTGAAAAACTTTACAACAAGCATGTATATGCTGCCCGCGACCTCATGCTGAACAAAAATCATGATTATGCAGAAGTATGGCGCGAGATGCGTTTGAGTTCACTCACCGATATCATTCTCATGAAACTGATGCGCATCAAGCAGATAGAAGATAATATGGGTAAGACTTTCATCTCGGAAGGGATCGATGCCAATTACCAGGATATCATAAATTATTCGATCTTCGCATTAATAAAACTTGAAGAATGACTATGAAAATTTTCCGCAATGTCAGTCGCATTTTATTAGGACTTGTTTTTATTTTCTCCGGTTTCGTTAAAGGCATTGACCCATTGGGAACATGTTACCGCATGGAAGATTATTTCCAGGCCTTCGGGATGCCCTGGGCTGTAATTTTCGCCCTCTATCTAAGTATCTTTTTATGTACGCTTGAATTCATTACCGGGATCAGCCTCCTGTTCAATCTCTGGATCAAAGGGTCAGCCTGGGTACTGCTCGGGATGATGATCTACTTTACCTGCCTGACCTTCTGTGATGCAGTTTTCAACCTGGTTCCCGATTGCGGATGCTTCGGCGATGCGATAAAATTGACAAATCTCCAGACTTTCCTGAAGAATATTATCCTGATGATCTTTGTCGTTCCTGTTTTCACAGGAAGAAAGAAATTCATAAACTGGGCTCCGGACTGGGCACAGAAGATGTTCCTGCTGATCTTCTCGCTTTCATTCATGGGGATGTCAATTTACTGTTACCGGCATTTGCCTCTCATCGATTTTATGGGATGGAAGGTTGGGAACAAGATCAACGTGCCGGCTAAACCGCTGAAGTTCTATGTTACCTATAAAAACAAGGTTACCGGTGAAGAGAAAGAATATCTCACACCCGATTATCCGTGGAATGATTCAGTTTGGATGTCGCAATGGGTTTTCAAGAGCCAGCGTGTGGTTGATTCAGCGAAAAGCCAGGCACTGGCTTTAAGGGTGGAGGATGAACATGGAGCCGATGTCTCTGCGTCCATCGTGGATAATCCCGACCTGCAGTTTATCCTTGTGGCATATGACCTTGGGAAGACTGATACAGCTGCTTTTCACAGGATTCTTCCTTTTTACAAGAATGCAACGAGGGAAGGATATTCTTTCATTTGCCTGACCAGCACTCTGCCCGGGGATATTAAAAAATTCAGGATGTACAACGGGGCAGGATTCAGTTTCTACAATGCCGATGACGTGGTACTGAGAACGATGATCAGGTCGAACCCGGGACTAATTCTCATCCGCAACGGGATCGTCCTTGCCAAATGGCCGTTCCGCAATTTTCCATCTTATGAAAGCGTGATGGAAAAATTCAGGAATCCATAATGGAACTCACCGGGAACTAAGGGGAGGAGCATGGGGCAATTTTTACTGAAACGGCTGTTGTATGGATTTCTCGTGCTCATCGGGGTGATCGTGATTAATTTCTTTTTGTTCAATATCCTCCCCGGCGACCCCGCACGGATGATGCTTGGCCAGCGGGCAGATATCACATCCGTTGAAGCCATCAACAAGGACCTTGGAAGAGACAAACCCCTGATGACCCAGTTCTTCAATTACCTGAACGACCTCTCTCCTCTATCCATTCATAATGACGTTAATATCTTAAGTTATTGGTATCTTGATCCGTCAAAATATACCTCTTTTGTGAAACTGATCCCGGTTTCAAAAAAAGCGGTTCTCATTCTGAAAAAACCATACCTGCGCAGATCCTACCAATCTAAGAAACAGGTCGGCGAGATTCTGATCGAAGGATTTGTCAACACTATCATCCTCGCGGTTGTTGCCATGACTTTTGCCATTTTTTTCGGGATCATCATCGGGATCGTCTGTGCAGTCAAGAAAAACAGCTTTATCGATCGAATATCCTTGGTCTTCTCCGTCTTGGGAATGTCACTGCCCTCTTTCTTTGCGGCCATTTTGGTGGCGTGGATCTTTGCTTTTGTTCTTGGCAGATATACCGGACTGAATATGGCTGGAAGTCTTTTTTCGGTGAATGATTTTGGAAGAGGAGAATACCTGGACCTGAAAAACCTGATCTTGCCTGCATTCACGCTTGGCATTCGCCCATTGGCCATCGTAGTGGAGCTTACACGGAATTCACTGCTGGAAGTGCTTTCGCAGGATTACATCCGGACAGCACGGGCAAAGGGTTTAAGCAAATTCCGTATCCTCATGCGGCATGCTCTGAAGAATGCCATGAATCCTGTCATTACGGCCATGTCGGGATGGCTTGCTTCCCTGCTGGCCGGAGCGGTATTTATCGAATACATCTTCGATTGGAAAGGCATCGGGCTGGTCATCGTCAATGCACTTGAGAAATATGACTTCCCCGTGCTGATGGGAGCCGTGCTCTTCATTTCCATCATTTTGGTAATAATCAATATCCTGGTGGATGTCGTTTACGGGATGCTGGATCCGAGGGTGAGAGTGCAATAAGAGTCGGTGTAACTGAGTTTATTAACAGGCGGACAGGTTGGACAAGCGGACGGGTGGAAAAGCGAAAAAGCGAAAAAGCGAAATGACGAAATGGCGAAATAATATCAAAAAACACTTAATACTTAACACTTAAAACTTAACACTTCGATATGAGAAGGAAAATTGTTGCTGGGAACTGGAAAATGAACAAGTCATTTCCGGATGCCGAAGAACTGATTGCTGAAATTGCAGACAAACTGGAGTCGATGGATACGGGCCACCAGGATGTGATCCTCTGTCCTCCTTATGTGTACCTTGAAATGGCCACGGATATCGCTGAAGATTCGGTTTTCAGCGTGGGCGCACAAAATATGAACGAAAACGATAACGGGGCTTATACAGGCGAAATTTCGGGACCTATGCTAACCTCATTGGAAGTTGAATATTGTATCATCGGCCATTCGGAAAGAAGAAAATATTATAAGGAAGATCATGCGTTGCTGGCAAAGAAATTAGATGCTGCATTAAGGAATGGCATCCGGCCGATCTTTTGCTGCGGGGAAGTGCTACCGGAAAGAGAAGCAGGACACCATTTTGAGGTGGTCAAAAAGCAACTGGATGAATCCTTGTTCCATCTTACTGCCGAACAATTTCAGCAGGCTGTGATAGCTTATGAACCGGTATGGGCTATTGGGACCGGTGTGAATGCCACACCTCCTCAGGCACAGGAGATGCATGCATACATCCGTGAACAGGTCGCTTTGAAATACGGTGAAAGAATGGCCGCCGAAACCAGTATTTTGTATGGAGGAAGCTGCAATGCTTCCAATGCCCGTGAACTTTTTTCCCAGGCAGATGTTGATGGTGGCCTCATCGGGGGCGCGTCCCTGAAGGCTGATGAATTTTTAAAGATCGTAACTTCCTTCTGATATGGATTACATAGAGATCCGCATTCATTCTGCTTCGGAAGAAAAACGTGAGATCCTCACTTCCCTGCTTGCCGAAGAACAGTTTGAAGGTTTTGCGGAAACGGAGGATGAACTTCTTGCTTATATCCAAATCAATAATTATTTACGGGAAAAGGTAGAACAGATCTGTGCTCAGTTTGAAGTGAATTTCACCGAAAAAAGAATCCCCGATCAGAACTGGAATGCCGAATGGGAGAAAAACTTCGAACCGGTGCTGATTGCAGGAAAATGTTACATCCGTGCTCCTTTTCATACTTCCCGTTCCGATTATCCTTTCGAGATCATTATTGAACCGAGAATGTCATTCGGAACAGCTCATAATGAAACCACGGCCATGATGATCGAAATGATGATGCAGATGGATTTCCGGGGGAAGAAAGTGCTGGATATGGGTTGCGGTACCGGAATCCTTGCCATTCTTGCATGTAAGATGGGCGCTTCGGAAGTGGACGCCATCGATAACAACAGCTGGGCATTCAACAATGCCATGGATAACATAAAAAAAAACAGTGCATACGCTGTCACTGTGAAAATGGGAGATATTGATGCTGCCGGTTCCGGTTACAATATCCTGTTGGCAAATATTAACCGGAATGTCCTGCTCTGCCACATCCACGGATATTCAAAACGCATTCAAAAAGGTGAATTGCTGATGAGTGGTTTTTATGAAGAAGACCTCACAATGATCCGGCAGGCAGCAGAATCCAGTACATTTGTGCTCGACCGTTATATAATAAAAAACCGGTGGGTCACCGCCCGATTTATAAAATGAAAAATCCTCTTGCAAGGCCGGCGCTCTATGTGTTAATGCCGGTTCTTCTTTTGTTATTTTCACAGGATGCCTGGGCGCAGGAAATTACCCGTTTTTCAGGCGATTCCACGAAATTTATCACTGAACTCAACAGCGTATTTGCCCCACTCGTGGCCAATGAAGGGAAAATGAGTGCTGCCCTTATGAAAGCGTTCATTCAAAAGTGGAATACTGAAAAATATAATCCTTCAAAGAAAAAACTTATCTATGCCATCGGCAACCAAATGCTTAAGAAAGGGCTGAAACCCTTTCCCGACTTTTACAATTACATCAAGGCCCTGAATGTTTTTATTGATTCCCAACAGCCGGATGAACGCTTTAATGAATGGTTTATCGTTCTGAAAGGGCTTCAGGAAAACAAGAACAACCGTTACTTCCTCCAGTTTGTTGAACAATCCATTTTCCTTTTCGGCGAGAACCTTGTTTATAAATCCCAATCGGCAAAATGGAAAATCATGACTTCCGATTACCATATGAAATTTGATTCGGTTCCCGTGATCACGTTTGCTCCCTCCATGCTGGTGTGTTATGCCAATAACGACAGCCTTGTGATCTTCAATACCCGCGGGGTTTTTTATCCGCTTACATTTTATTGGATAGGCAAAGGTGGAAAGGTCGACTGGCAGAGGGCCGGGCTGGATCCACAGCAGGTTTATGCGAATGTGAAGAATTACCAGATCCAGATGAAATATGCAAAAGTCGAAGCAGATTCGGTCGAATTTTACAACAAGAAGTTTTTTGCTTTTTCATTGATGGGAAAATTCAGCGATAAGGTTCTCGCGAATGTTACCGAGGATAAGGCACAATATCCCACATTCAGTTCCTATGATAAAACCATTGGGATCAAGAACCTTTTCAAGAATGTTGATTACCTGGGCGGATTCGCAATGGAAGGCGCAAAAATCATCGGATCCGGTTCAAGTACAGAAGATGCCAGACTCGTTTTCAGGAAAAATAATAAGGAGTTTGTCAGGATCTTATCGAAATTGTTTGTCATACGTACCGATCGCATAAACTCTGCAAAGGCTTCCATTACGATCTATCACGAAAATGATTCCATCTACAACCCGATTCTCACGATGAAATATATTGATGAAAAGAAAGAGCTGACGCTGACACGGGATGAAAGGATTACGATGATCAGTCCCTGGTTCGATACCTGGCACCAGATAGAGATTTATTGTGAGTCGCTGACCTGGAAACTGAATGAGCCGCGAATGAATTTTGAGATGATGAAAGGCCCCAACCAGGAAGGACATGCCGTTTTTGAATCCGCAAACTACTTCGCCCTTCAGCGGTATGATAAGCTGCAGGGCATCGACGAGTTCAATCCGTTATATGTCCTGAGAAAATATTCCGAGAAATATAAAACCCGGGATTTTACCCTCGATCAGATCGTCACCTTTATGGAGCGGCCGCCCGAGCAAGTGGAGGCGCAGTTGCTGACCCTGGCATACAAAGGATTCCTCATTTATAACCCCGATGATAAAACCGGCAAAATCAAGGATAAACTGATCAATTATGTAAAGGCCAGAGATGAAAAGATCGACTATGATGTGATTTTTTTCAATTCGACCGTGACTGCGAAAAGCAATGGGATCCTGAGCCTCGACAGCTTCGACCTGGTGATCCAGGGGGTGCCAAAGGTCTTCCTGAGCGATTCCCAGCAGGTGTACATCTATCCTGCAAAAGAACAGGTGATCCTGAAAAAGGATGGCGACTTCCTGTTCTCTGGAAAAGTTGAAGCAGGTCTCTTCGACTATTATACCAAGATGAGTTCCTTTGAATATAATAAATTCAAGCTGAACCTACCCTATATCGATTCAATGGCTGTGTATGTCAAGAGCCGGACAAAAGACCCGAAAACCCAAACCTATCCACTTGTAAAAGTCTCAACGTATATTACAAACCTCAGTGGAGACCTGCTGATCGATGATCCGAAGAACAAATCCGGGTTGAAAAAATTCCCGGAATACCCGATCTTCAACAGTAAAAATGTTTCCTATGCGAATTGGGAAAAACGGGCGGTATATAACGGTGTCTATAAAAAAGATAAATTCTTTTTTAGCGTTGATCCCTTTACATTGAAAAGCATCGGGTCATTTTCTACCGACAGTCTGAAATTCAAAGGTGTCCTTGTTTCTTCCGGTATTTTCCCGGATATCAGGGAGCCGCTTTCTGTGCGACCGGATTATTCTTTCGGGATCGAATCGAATACCGGACCAGGCGGCTTGCCTGCCTATGGCGGAAAAGGTACCTTCTTCTCGAAAATTGATTTGTCCAACAAAGGGTTAAGGGGCAATGGCACACTGATCTATCTCAATTCAACTTCCTTGTCTGATAACTTTATCTTTTACCCTGATTCCATGAAAACGGTGGCGAAGTCATTTTCTGCCACCGAACTGGCAGGCCAGGTGGAATGTCCAACCGTGAAGGGTGATTCAGTATATGAATTCTGGAAGCCTTATAAGAACATTCTAAAAACGTCAAGCCTCCGCAAGGATATTTCGATGTACAACGGCGAGGCAGTTTTAACCGGTAGCCTGAACCTGACCCCGGCGGGATTGACCGGCCAGGGGACCATTAAGATCAGGGATGCCGAAATGGAAGCTTTTTTATTTGAATTCAAACGACGGGTCTTTGACGCGACGGTGGATGTTTTCCGGATCAAATCGGTGAACCTTTCAGCGCTGAGCATCTCTACCAGGAATTACCTCACCCATTTTGATTTTGATAAATTGAAAGGTGAATTCAAATCCAGCCATGGGATCTCCAGGGTGGATTCCCCGGTTAACCAATATGCCTGTTTCATGGACCGGTTCGACTGGCTTGTCGAACAACAGTCTATCCGGTTATACAATGAACGAAATCAGCAGGTCGAAATTGCAGATACCATGAGCGCCGATAACCTGGTTAATTATAAGTTCCCGGGAACCGAGTTCGTATCCACACATCCACTGCAGGATTCCCTGCGTTTTTTTTCCCAGCAGGCAACCTATGACCTCAATACAAATATCATCAGTGCGGAGGATGTAAAGGTGATCCGGGTGGCGGATGCAGCAATATTTCCGGATTCAGACAAGGTTTATATCCATCCTGAAGCCAAAATGAGAATCCTGAACAAGGCAGGCATCATTGCCAATGCCAACAATAAATTTCATCGCTTTTATAACTGCAATATCAGCATTGCTTCACGGAAAAAGTACACCGGCAATGGCTATTATGACTATATCGAAAGGGACAACAATCGGCAGCAAATTCAATTTACAAGGATTGCCGTGGATACAGCGGGCGAAACCGTTGCCGAAGGAAATGTCCTTGACACCACCCGTTTTTTTCTTAGTCCGGAATTTGAGTTCAAGGGGACCATCAGTCTGCGGGCATCCCAGCGGAACCTTACTTTTGAAGGTGGCTTCCGCCCGGTGATGGATTGTTTCCCGGCTGCCCGGGCATGGACCTATTTTATGAGCGATATAAACCCTCAGCAGGTGATGATCCCGCTTGAGGATCCTTTGAGGGATATTCATTTCCAGAAACTGGGACTTGGAATTATGTTCGCCAATACCAGCAACCGTATCTATCCTGCCTTCTTCTCTCCGAAAAAATCATTTAGCGATTCCACCATGATCACATCCATTGGGAAGATCGACTTTGACCTTACCAACGGATTATACCGCATTATGGAGATGGATCGCCGAAAAGACCCGACGCTGCCCGGTAACCGCCTATCGCTGAGTACAAATAATTGCACTCTTCATGGAAGCGGAAAGATTAACCTTGCAATGAATTCAGACGCTCTGAAAATGGAATCCTGGGGAACTCTTGATCATTATGTTATTGCCGATTCAACCAAAGCACGTGTTGCCCTTGCACTCAATTTCCCGTTCTCTGAGGATTGCATGACCAAGTTTACGAGCCAGCTTGGATCGACAAATCTGCAGGGACTTGTGTTTTCCACTTCTCCTTACCTCGAAGCTATGAAGACCTTACTCGGGAAGAAAGAGTTCGACAAGGTAAAGTCGGAAATGGAAATGGTGGGGAGGTTCAAACGGTTCCCTGATGAACTCATCCGCACCATTTTCCTGGCTGATGTGAAACTCCGGTGGGATACCCTCAATAAAACGTGGGTTTCCTATGGGCCCATCGCCATCGGTTGCATCGGAAAAGTGCAGGTGAATAAGTTTGTTGACGGGATCCTGGAATTCCAGAAGAAAAAGAACGGGGATGATTTTACATTTTATTTTGAATTGACTAAGAATGACTGGTACTTTTTCAATTATCGCAACAACGTCCTCATGGCATTGAGTTCCAATGCGCAATTCAATGAAGCAGTTGAGGCAGGGACCAAATCATCGGCAGAGAAGAAAAGAATCGGAAAACTTGCAAAAGGATACCGGTATACCATTGGAACTGACCGGAAAAAAAGAGAATTCCTGAGAAAATACGAACCACAATAAGTTCAATAACAATAAGCGCCATCATAATTCATAATTCATAATTCATAATTTAATCCGTAATTATATGAACCAACTCTATCTCATCCTCGAAATCCTTCTGGCTTACATTATTGGTTCTATTCCGAGCGCGGTCTGGGTGGGCAAGTTGTTTTACAGTACCGATGTAAGGCAACATGGCAGCGGGAATGCTGGCGCCACCAATGTAATCCGTGTACTAGGCTACAAAGCCGGGATCCCCGTCTTGCTGATTGATGTTTTCAAAGGCTGGGCAGCTGTCCAGGTGATCTTCCTATTTCCACACCAGGGATTGAGTGAGGATTTTATTACCTATGTCAGGATATGCATGGCATTCGCAGCAGTTATTGGACATGTTTTTCCTGTCTTTGCAGGTTTTAAAGGGGGAAAAGGTGTAAGTACTCTTGCCGGGGCAGCGATTGCGCTATATCCGCTTGCTTTACTTATCGTACTTGCACTTTTTATCATTACGCTTGCCTTGACAAGGTATGTTTCCTTAGCTTCCATCCTTTGCGGAATATCTTTCCCTTTTATCGTAATTTTTATTACAGGACAGAAGCACCTGGGGCTTATCATTCTTTCCATCGTAGTAGCGGTCTTCATCCCACTCACTCATATAAAAAATATTAAACGACTGATAAGGGGAGAGGAAAACAAATTTGATTTCCGCAGGAAAGAGAAGGAAGAGGGAACTTAAGTTTCACAAGGAGATTCATTGTTTGAATTGAAATTTAATTATTGTATATTTGACAAAATTTTTGATTGAAGACGACCCAGGTGGTAATTATTTTAATGTAAAACGAAAAATAACATTGTTATGAAATTCATCGTTTCCAGTTCCCTCTTATTAAAAAACCTGCAATCCATTATCGGTGTGATCAATACCAGTAATACGTTGCCCATTCTGGATGATTTTCTGTTTGACCTGAAGGATGATGCACTTACGATCACTTCTTCAGATCTGGAAACTACCATGAGTGTGATGCTGAAACCTGATAAAACCCTTCAGAACGGGAGTATCGCCATTCCGGCCAAGATCCTGGTCGACACGCTTAAAACGTTTGCAGATATTCCTATTTCATTTACGATCAACGAAGAAAATCAGGGTATTGAGATCTCAGCAGGTGATGGAAAGTACAAACTGGGTGGCCACAAGAGCGATGAATATCCACGGGTTCCGAGCCTTGAAAGCACCACTTCCATAGAACTCACTTCCTCTCTGCTTTCGCAGGCCATCAACAAAACTCTCTTTGCAACTGGGAATGATGAACTCAGGCTGGTATTATCGGGCGTTTTCTGTGAATTATCCCCGGAAGATATCATCTTTGTTGCCACCGATGCCCATAAACTGGTGAAATATAAGAGAACCGATGCAAAATCGAATGAGTCAGCCTCCTTTATCCTTCCGAAGAAACCGCTGAATCTTCTCAGGAATATTATTACTGGACAGGATATTCCTGTCAGCATAGAATACAACCGCACCAATGCGTTCTTCTCCTTCCAGAACATCCACCTTGTTTGCCGCCTCATTGATGGAAAATACCCAAATTACGATGCCGTCATCCCAACCGAGAATCCCAATAAACTTACGATCGACCGGAATGCCCTGCTCACCACCATCCGCCGCGTGGCCATCTTTGCCAACCAGTCGACCCATCAGGTACGGTTTAAGCTTTCGGGGAAAGAACTTATTCTTTCTTCGGAAGATCTGGATTTTTCAAAGGAATCGAAAGACCGTCTTACCTGTGATTATGAAGGTGATGACCTTGAGATCGGCTTCAACTCGAAATTCCTGATCGAGATGCTGAATAACATTGATACTGATGAGATCCGTCTGGAAATGTCGGCGCCAAACAGGGCCGGTATCCTTCTTCCCGTGAACCAGGAGAACAAAAATGAGGACATCCTTATGCTTGTCATGCCGGTAATGCTCAATAAGTAATACCGGAAAGGGTTATTTTTCTCTTTCTCAAACAAGACCCTGCTATGAAAATTCGATTTTCTCTATGGCTATTTATGGGTGCGGTCTTGATGTTACCTCTTTTTACAATTACTTCATGCAGTGAAGCCAAGAAACTTGCGGCTTTTGATGTTATTTACACCTTCCCGAAGATCTATTTCATTTATGCTCCAAAGGATCAGAAATTACCGGAAGTGACACTTTATACCGGTAAGTTGTCCATCAATTTCGACAGTATCCTCAGCGCCCATTATATTCCCAGCGGGATTATTGCTTCGGCATATCTGTTAAGACTTGCCATGGATATAACTGCACCTCCGGAAGCGACATTCAACTGGCTCGAGTCGGTCAGGATGGTTGGATCTGCAGATTCCACTTTCCAGCAGACCACCGACCTCGGAGCTGTCACAGGTATTGACCCGGGAGCAAAAATCATCGATCTCGCAACAGAAAACGTCGACATTAAACCGATCCTTTTTAAGAACAGCTATTACCTGAAGATCTTTGCGACCCCGAGCGGACAAATCCCTGCCTCCTCCTCCATAAATATGTACCTGGATTCCAAGGTAAAACTTCATATTGAGCCCTTGTAATCCGCAACCAGCAGCAAACTGTTCTTTCTAATTCTTTGCCTGAAAGGCCCCCAAAAATGTCATTTTTAATATCGGGAAATTATTATACCAGGATCATCCCTTTAAATCTCCGGCAAAATTTCTGAACAAACTCAATAATCTATGAAATTCCTGCGTTTAACATGAACAATAGAGTTCTGTTTATTCAAAAACCTCAATCGAGATGAAAATCAGGTCAGCATTCTCCCTCTTGCTATTTGCAGCAATGGGGATTTTCCTCCTTGCCTTCTGTTCATGTGGGAAGAGGACACAGGTTATTTCCTATTATTTTGAATACACGGTCCCCAATATATATTTTAATTATCCTTCGAATAGTTCTGGATTGGAAGAGGTGACACTTTATTCCGGGGAAATTAAAATACCCTTGGACAGCATCCTGAGTTCCAACCATATCAACGGTGAAATTAAATCGGCTACAATAATTAAAATGTCCATGGTGATCACCGATCCTCCCGACTCAACTTTTGACTGGCTTTCATTTGTCAGAATCATCGGTTGTGCCGATTCTACCTTTGTACCATCAACTACCCTTGCATCACAAGGTATCATTGATCCAAAGGAAAAAACGATCCATTTCGGTTATAGGGACCTTACTCCGGTCCTTCTAAAAGAAAGTTATTTCATGAAACTGCTTGTGACGCCAACAGTTAAGGTTCCATCATCATCTATGAGGATGTACCTCAATACCAAGATTGCATTGTGGGTAAGGCCTCTTCCCTGATAATGATAAGATGGGTCGACTGGCAATTAGAAATACAACTCGTTTTCATAAATTAAGACAATTTGAATACAAAAAAAGAAGCCATCCTTGCGGATGGCTTCTTTTCGTGCATCACAATGTACAAAAAAGGTTTTACTCTTTCTTAACATTGATTGCTTTTTTCCCTCTTTTGTCTTCCGTGATATCAAAAGAAACCTGGTCGTTTTCTCTTACACGGTCAATCAGACCACTGACGTGTACAAAAATGTCTTCTTGTGTTTCATCGTCTACGATAAAACCAAATCCTTTTCTCTCGTTGAAAAACTTTACTTTACCTGTTGACATAACAAATATAAATTTAAAATTAGCGAACCAAAGGTAATATATAATTTGAGATAACAAAAAGATAATGAAAAAAAATTTCTTTCAGGATAAATTTTATCTATGCTCATTTAATAAATACAGCCCCATCCTTTACCTCAAATGTAATCATTGTTTCTTCCGGTTTAGCCTGCCTTTTAAGGAAACACCGGGCTTCCCCTTTTTCCGCTTATTACAACTGTAATTTTGGTTTTCATACGTAATTGTTATTTATGATTTCGTTGAATTCTGAAAATATGCCATTGCCAAGACACCCATAAAACCAGAAATGCTTTCATTTTACCCGGATTCCGTTTTCATAATTTGCAACCTGGACGACTGTCCCGGCTGAAGAATAGATTGTCCATTTCCCCTCGGATTTTCCATTCATATATTCTCCTTCCGCCCAGTTGCCATATCTGTCGTATTCCTTCCATAATCCATTTTTCAGATCATTTTTAAAGGCACCTTCGGATAATATTTTCCCGTTCTTATACCAGTTAACCGAAGTTCCTTCTATTCTACCATTGACATAGGAACATTCACTCTTTTTTTTCTCCTTTGAAAACCAACCTATCCACTTCCCTTCACGTCGATTGTGGCTGTATATTCCTTCCATCCAGCTTCTGTCTTCACTGTATACTTTCCAGGAGCCTTCCTTCATATCATCAATATATTCTCCCTCTGATGCTTTTTTCCCGTTCGCAAACCTGCTGATCCAATGTCCCTGGGATTTTCCCTTCAAGTAATTTCCTTTCCACAATCCTCCCATGGCATCGTATTCCTTCCAGAATCCTTCTCTGAGGTCGTTTTTATATTTTCCTGCTGACATTGGTTTTCCGTTTTTAAACCATCGGTCAGCTTTGCCTTCTTTCTTACCATCAACCCAGTTATTCTCCCCCTTTTTCTTTCCGCTCTCATACCAGCCCGTCCATTTCCCGACGCTCTTTCCTCTTTCATAATTTCCTTCCCACCATCCTCCAATGGTATCGTACTCCTTCCAAAAGCCTTCTTTCAGACCGTTTTTATAATTACCCTGTGAGGATATTTTTCCGTTTTCAAACCAAGAAACCCAGAGATCTTCCTTCTTCCCATTTACCCACAGATGCTCCCCTTTTTTATTCCCGTTCTCAAACCAGCCAGTCCAGGTCCCATCTGCTTTTCCGTTGATGAAATTTCCTTCCCACCATCCGCCCGATTTGTTATATTCTTTCCATAAACCTTCTTTGACCCCATTTTTATATTCCCCCTGGGCAGATATTTTCCCATTGTCAAACCAATAAATCCAAAAACCTTCCTTTTGGCCA
>Ga0187861_10002210_pt1 | contig 18538 bp, 13 predicted proteins | sample June2016WEW_10_1_3_FD_132986 | JGI IMG/M metagenome (GOLD analysis project Ga0187861, IMG submission 132986) | Peatland microbial communities from SPRUCE experiment site at the Marcell Experimental Forest, Minnesota, USA - June2016WEW_10_100 | ecosystem: Environmental > Terrestrial > Soil >...
AGGTGGGGTTCATCGCTCGTCAACTGCTGCTCGATCATGACTGTCCAGTGGGCGGGATACACGGTTTGAAAACTGCGCTCCGGCTCCCGGTAATTGACTGCTGGCCGCGATGGAGCGGACGCCGGGTTGGCCGCCAGGACCGAGCGGGCTGAAAGCAGAAACAAGAGGACGGCGGCGGGACCCGCTCTGGCCGCGCGAAAGTTCCGCCTGTCAGGCCTGCTCCGGCTGGACAAAGTACCTCCTCGTGTAGAGCAGATACGCTAAAGCGACAACACACCAGAGCACGAAGAACAGAACCATCCCGGGTGTCTGCGTTTGAGCGAACGACTTCACGAGCTCCAACTGCTCGGGAGGGAAATTCATTTTCTCATAGAACTCCATCAGATTCACCCGGGAAAAGGTGAGGGCTAATGAGACCCCCCAGGCAATGACCATCAACACCGCGCACCACCAGGCCTTGAGGTTCAGGCGATACATGCCCCAGGCCACGTACCCAAGAAGTAACATGAAGGCCAGCACAACCCCCGCGCCGGCGCTCCCGCTCAGAATGGCCCCAAAGAAGGGGATGGCCCACCCGTAACAGCCCATCATCAGCATGCTGGCCGCCCAGCCCCCTGACATGAGGCTCACCGCCAGAACCGGCAGCGGGCATTTGTCGGTCCAGCGTTCCTGAGGGTCCCTCCTCTCACAGGTCGCCTTGACGTGCTTGCTCCCGTAGAAGAGCACCAACGCGCCGGGGATGAGCACATAGAAGACCGCCATGAACCCGAGCGCCACATACTTCATCACGGCGGCGAGCCCCGGGGACACCTGCCCGCTCTTGCCCATCTGCTCGTACATTCCAGGCAGGAATACCAGCGCGAATGCTATTCCCAGGAGCCCGCAGATGAGCCACAACCATGAGCTGACGAGTATCAGTGCTCTGGCCCACCGCCGCGCCTGGATAGAGCCGATCCCCATCCAGATGAACCAGACCGCGAGCACGGCGTAGAACAAGAGACTCGGGACCATCATCCTGGCATTCATGGGTGCAGCGGAGCCTTGCCTGGAAGCCAACGCTCCGAGCATGGCGAGCAGCATGAGAGGCACCAGGAGCGCACAGAGCGCCCCAAAACAGATCTGGAGGATTCCGAACACAACCAATCCTGCCTTCCGGTCTGCGACCTCCGCAGCATCTGAAGTCATTTCACCATTGGTCATGGCGCGCCCCCCCGTCTGCATGGAGTGTCGAGAGGAACCTGAGATACTCCCCAGCCTGTTTCATGCTTGCTGCCTTTCGGCCAGCTATGTCTTTGACGCGGGGCAAGAAGATAGTCGCGTGACCCCAAGCGTCAAGCAGAGAACGCGCGCGGCCTGTCCGGCGGGTGATGTCGCTGATCATTGGCCATTGCTCATTGCTCATTGCCAGAGCCTCATTCCCGTCTCGTGGTCCATCCGCTCCGGATACCCCGGCAGCCGGGACAAGTGATGGAACGGATCGTCGTAACGGTTCCGGGCCAGGATTTTGCCGTCCGCCGCGACGAGCAGCAGGCGCACACGGTACAGCTCCGCCTGCTGGACCGGGAAGTTCAGGTCCGCCACGCGCACGCGGCTGTCCGCCGGCAGGTCGAGCGTTCTTGAGCCGTGCGCAGCCTCCGCGCCGGCCTCCGTCGTCGCCGTCCATTCCACGCGGCAACCTTTGAACTCCCTGGCGAGATCGTTCACCGCCCAGACCGCCACCGGGCCATCGAAGTGCTCCATGAAGACGCCGAGCGGCGCGCTGCTTTCCATGAAGGCGCGCAGTCCGCCGCCCTGCCCCTGGACCTTCGGGCAGCCCCAGTAGTCGTAGACGCCGTAGAAACTCTGCGGACACAGGTCTATCCACATGAATTGGAAGTAGCCTGAGCATGGGGCGTACTTCTGCATGCGCAGGTGTTCAATCTGGTATTTCAGCAGCCGGTACTGGTAGTCGTGCAGGCGCGGTATCTGCGGCAGGATGCCGGCCAGCTTGCGCGCCAGCTCCGGGATGGTGCGGAGGTTGGCCTCGCAGGCCGGAGCATCCGCGCCAAATTCGCTGAGCAGCTTGTACTTTCTGCCGCGGATGTCCGTGTACGAGCCGCGGCCGAGCGACCCCAGATAATCGTGGGCATCGCCGCTGGCGAGGTCCGCGGCGTCCTGTGTGTTCCGGATTGTCGGGCGGGTGGGGTCGAGGCGCGCCGCGGTCAGCGCCAGCCTTTGGCCCAGCGTCGCCGCGGCCTTTGCCGGCGCCTCGTTGAGACAAATCCAGGCACAGATGGATGGATGCGGCCTCAACTCCGCGATCGTCGCGGCGAAGACCTTCTCCGCGCGCCGGGCGAAGTCCTCGTCGTCGAGCGGGAAGTGCCAGTTCAATTCGTTGTCCTGCACGACGAGGAGGCCGAGACGGTCGCAAACCTCGTAGAACTCTTGTTTCTCCGCGTGGACGTGAATCCGCACCGCATTGGCTCCCGCGGCGACCATGTTGCGGACATCGCGCTCATAGCGCGTGCGGTCCATTTGGGAGATGTACGCATCCGGGAAGTACGTGGTGCCCCGGATGAAGAGTTTCTCGCCGTTGAGCCAGAAGCTCGTCTCTTCGGCCGTGCGCTTCAACGCGACCGTGCGGATGCCGAAAGCGCTGTCGCCGGCGAGCAGCGGTTTGCCGCCGGCCTTGAGTTCCAGGTGCGCCCGGTACAGCGCCGGGCCGCCCCGGTCCCAGGTGCTCCAGAGGCGGGGAGACTTGAGCGCCAGGCCCATTTCCAGGCGGTTCTCTCCCTTGGCCAGCGAGACCGCCCTTTGCACCTGCGCGGCTGTCCGGCCCGTGGTCTCATCCTCGATCCTGATGGCCGCCTCGGCGTCCGGGACCTCCAGCGCTGAGCCTACCGGCCAGCACACCGCCAGGTCCGCCTGCGCACGGTCCGCGCTCAGCATGGCCGTCACGCAGACGCGGCCTGCCGGGTAGCAGCAGTCCGAGAGGACCAGCTTGACGGGTTGCCAGATGCCGACAGGGTTCACATCGCGCTGCACAAACGTGTCGCTGTGCTCGTACGTGCCTTTGATGAGGCGCCGGATAACCTCACCCGTGTGCTGCGCCTCCCTGCCCGGCTGGACAGCCGTGTCCCAAGGCGAAGAGACTTTGACGATGAGTGTGTTTCCCGCCCCGCGGCGCACGACGGACTCGATGCCGAACTCGAACGGCTCGTAGTACCCCTCATGCGTACCGAGCAGTTCGCCGTTCAGCCACACCTTGGCGAAGTAGTCCACGCCCTCGAACCGCAGGCGCACAGCCGCGCCGCTGTCCGGCGGGCACTCGAAGTCCAGGCGATACCACCAGGCGTGCGCGTTGAAGTGGCGCAACTCACGCCCAAAATACGGCTGCTTTGCCAGCACTGTCTGCAAGTGCGCCAGGCGGGGCAGCGGTTCCCACTCGGAGACGGCGTTGCCGATGGTTGTCTTGAAGTCCGGCTTCTGAATGCCGAGGACCTCCCCGTTGTCGTGAACGTCCTGCAAGATCTGCCAGCCGGCCAGAAGGTTGATTTCGCGCATGATGGTTGGTCCTCCTTACGAACGAACCAAGAATGACTTCTTTCGCCGGATTCGACAAGTGCAGAGTTGCAGCATTTTGACTCTTGTTCCCTTCTCCTTTCGCAGGCGGGCGTGGGGACGCGGCCCAGAAGGTCGAACGTGGGGGTGATGGCAGCAAATGGAGCGCCGGCGTCCCGCCGGCCTATGCCCGGCGATGTAATGGCACGCTGAGGAAAGCCGGCGGGACGCCGGCGCTCCATAGGAGACCTGCATTTGCTGCCATGCACCCCGAACGTGGAGGCCACAATAAAGTACCTTGACCTCTCTGCGTCTCCGCTCAAGAATCGCTGGGGGCCTTCAGTTCCCTGGAGAGAACTGGCAATGCCGGGAAATGTGTCAGATGAAGCTTTCGCCCGCGAAGCCCAGCAGGCGGGAGTGGTGACCTACGATGAGCTTGCGGCCGCCCGCGCCAAGCAGGCGGAAGAGGAGAAGAGAGGCATCCTCGTTCCGCTGGCTGACATGCTGGTCCAGCAGGGCCTCATCCGGCCCAACATCCGGGAGAACATTGAGAAGAAGCTGCAAGCGCGGCAGGCAGGCGTCCTGATGCAGCTTGGGTCGTACAAGCTGATGAAGAAGATCGGCGAGGGCGGCATGGGCGCCGTCTACCTCGCTGAAGACACGATGGCCGGGCGCAAGGTCGCGGTCAAAATCCTGCCGAAAGAGTACTCCGACAACGCCGAGGCCCTGCTGCGCTTCCGCCGCGAGGCGCAGGCGACGGGCAAGCTCAACCACGTCAACATCGTCATCGCCTACAATGTCGCCGAGGAGGCGGGCACGCATTACTACGCCATGGAGTACTGCGAGGGCGAGACGCTCGACAAGATCCTGGATCGGGAGGAGCACCTGCCCTGCGACAAGGCTTTCCCGGTTGTCATCCAGGTGGCGTGCGGACTCAAGCACGCCCACGACCACGGGATCATCCATCGGGACATTAAGCCCGCCAATATCTTCATCTGCAAACCCCTCGCCCCTGGCGGGAGCGGGCAGGGCGAGGGGGACGCGCTCCCCGCGGGCTTCGTCGCGAAGATTCTGGACCTCGGATTGTCCAAGAACCTCGCCAGCACCGGACAGTCCTATCTGACCCAGACCGGCCGCGCGATGGGCACGCCGCACTACATCTCGCCGGAGCAGGCCCGCGGGGTAAAGGAGATAGACGGGCGCACGGACATTTACTCGCTGGGCGCGACGCTCTACCACATGTTAACCGGGCGCGCCCCTTTCGGCGGCTCCAATCCCGCGATTGTGATCGCCAAACATATTTGCGAGGAGTTGCCCAATCCACAGGACATTCGCGGGGACATTCCGGACAACGTCGTCCACATCATCGAGAAGATGATGGCCAAGGACGTCGCAGACCGCTATCGCGACTGCCAGGAACTGTTGGACGATCTCGAACTGGTCAGCCGCGGCAAGGTGCCCAGCAGCAAGGCGCTCGCCGCGGGCAGGTCCACCGTGGGTGTGCGGGGTCGAGTTGCCCTGCCGCCCGAGCGCCGGCCCCAGGCGAAGGCTGCGCTGAGGCCCGCGGCCGCCCAGCGGCCCGAACCGGCTGAGCGGCGGAAGATAGCGCCAGACGACGGCGCGGCCCCGCCCGGCCGCGCCCAAACCGGCTGGAGCAGCAAGGCCATAGGCGTCGCGGCCGCTGTCTTGGCCGTGGTGGCCGTGGTTGTGGCTGTCGTGCTGGTCAGCAACAGCAACAGGCACGCGCGGGCCGAACAGGAAGCGCGCGAGAAGAGCAAGAAGGAAGAGGCGCTGCAACAAGCGGAAAAGGCAAAACGGCAAGCGGAAGAGGAAAGGGAGCGGGCCGCCAAGGCCGAGAAGGAAAAGCGCATGCTTGAGGACCAACTGCGCGAAGCCCGCTTGGCCACCGAAGCGGCGAAGAAGAAAGCAGAAGCCATTGGCGAGAAGGCCGAGCAGAAACCCGCCACGCCCACAGTGCCGGCCACCACCGTGCAGGCCGAGCAGAAACCGGCCCCGCCGGCAGCGCCGACGCCCGCCACGAAGCCTGAGCCGGCTGCCGTTCCAGCCGAGAAGGGCAGCGGCACGGATGTGGCGGTTGCCTATGAGACGGCGCTTGAGGAAGCCTACGGCTTGTTGGGCAAGCTCAAGGTCCAGCAAGCTGAGAAGCGCCTGGACCAGGCCAAGGCTGACCCCAAGCTGGAGGCGCTGCGGCAGGCGCTGGAACTGGACAAGAAATGCGCGCACTTGGTGGAGGACTGGAATAAGGCGGTCGCAGCAGGCGCCGCGCTGTTAAGCAAGGATGCGCGTGCGTTCACGCTACGCTATGCGGACGGCAAGCCGCCTTATGAGGTCGGGAAAGGCAGCAAGAACCGCGTCAAGGGCGTGTCGGGCGAAATCATTGAGACCGAAATGGACTTGGGCGGCGGGTTCGCAGGCAAGAAAGTGCCGCTTGACACCCTTGCCCCGCAAACACGCTGCGAACTGGCCGAACTTGCTTTGCCGCCGGAAGCCCAAACAGACCTGAAGCTGGGGTTTGCGGGGTTGCTGGCGCTCCAGAGCAAGGCCGAGGGCTTCACTGCGGAAGCCGTGCGCAAACGCCTGGAAGCCGCACACAAGAAAGGCGCTCCCGCCGACATCGTCACCCATATCCGGGAACGGCTGGAGGTGTGCGAACGCGAGCAACATGCCCTGGCCGCGCTGAAGCAGATTGATGACACGCTTAAAGCCGGCGAGTTGCAGGACGCCCGGACACTTCTCGAGAAAGCGAAGCAGGACCATGCCGGCACGCTGGCGCTGGCGCGGGCCCAAGCGGGGATCGAGGACCGCCTGGCGGAGCTGGCACGGCCGATGTATCTGGCCGACTTGCCTGAGTTGGAGGTGAAGACCTACGGTGGGATGTTCGACTTCGGCAAGGGGCGCTACAAAGAAGGCCCGGAACTCAAGCTCAATGGCACGCTATACCCGAAAGGTCTGGCCATGCATCCGCCGCACGACGGTTCGGGGCATGTGGCTTATATGCTCGACAAACGGTACCGCTACTTCCAGGCCACGGCGGCAATCTGTGATTCAGGCGGCGTGGGGCCGGACGGCCGGACGGGTAAACCGCTCATATTCCGCGTCGCCGGTGATGGCAAGGAACTCTGGAAGTCACAACCAATGCAGAGAAAATCGCAGTCTGAAGAGTGCAAGGTGGACGTAAGCGGCGTTTCCAAGCTTGAGTTGTTTATTGACTGCCTCGGCGGGAATGCTGACGGCGGGCATGCGGCGTGGCTGGATGCTTTAGTCCGCGGCGGTGCGACGGGCGCGGCTGCGCCGCGGAAGAACCCGTGATTCCGGGGACATGACCCGATTTCCGGCTGTTTGGAAATCGGGATCGTGTCCCCGGAATCCGCCACGCTGGGCACAGATAAGCCCTCGTGGTGCGAGGGCATATCCGTGGCACAAACCGATGAGCAATCTGCCTGCACTGGCCAAGGGGCTTGAAAGCGAAGGCAGTTTGTGGCATAGGACTAGAGGCTCAATAGGAGACAGGGGAGATGCTGGAGGGCGTGAACGGGCAAGCTGCGAAGAAGTTGGCGCTGGTTCTCGTGCGGCCAAGCAACCTCAAGGAAGTGTGCCAGCGTCTGACAGGCGAAGGCTGGAGCCAGAGCATAATCACCTCGCCCGACGACTTGGTCAGCCGGAACCCGGACACAGTTGATTGCCTGCTGCTGGACCTTTCCCGCAAACTGGCGGCAGACGCGGTTCTTGCGTGGTGCGAGCGCTCTTCCCGCTGGCGTCGTGTCCCAAAGCTGCTGATCACCCCTGTCGGCCGCCCTGCGGCGCCGAGGACCGTCCCTGGCAGTAAAACCGACGGGCAGTTGGATCCTGCTCTGAAAACCGTCCAAGCCCTGTTCGACGGCCACTGGGCGGAAACACCGGGTGAGCGGCGCCGGCAATACCGGCAGGAATGCCACAGCTCCGCGACCGTGCGGTTGCGGGAGACCGCCATATTGCTGGACGTGAGCAGCGGTGGCGCGTCGCTGGAACTGCCCCACGGCGTCCCGCCCGGCGCCCGCATCACTCTGCCTGTCTCCGAGAGCCCTCCCGCGCTGACAGCACTCGACGCCCAGGTTCTGTCATGCCATCAACAAGCTGATCCGGCGCGCTTCCTGGTACACGTCATGTTCCTGGGTCTTTCGCCAGGTGTGGAGCGCGCCCTGCAACGGCGTCTGTTGCTTTGGCAGACCCGGCGCGTCGAGGGGGAAGTGGCCAAAGAGCGGAGCGGCCGCAGGCACGATTACAGACACAGATGCGCCCGGCCTGCGGCCATTCAGGTTCAATTGACAGCCGGGGTGCTGGACATAAGCGCGGGAGGCGCGGCACTGGAACTGGACCATGCCCTCCCGCAGGGCACCCAATTGAGTGTGCCTGTCCTGGACACCGATCCCTTGCTCAAGGCGCTTGACGCGGAAGTCCTGTCAAGCAACCGCAGTAACCAGAATTGCTTCTGTGTGCATGTCAGGTTCACGAACGTGTCGCCCGAGGTTGGCCAGGCCTTGGGGGAATTCATCCTAGACTTGAAAGCTGCGCGCAAAGGTTCCAGCGGGACCTAAAACCGCCGATTGGCGCCTTTCTCCAGACACTCGGCCTTGTCTATCACCCGCCGTGGGCAGTGCCAATTTTTCAAGGGGTGAGAAATGCGGGCCAGCCGCGCGCCCCACAAGCCTCAAGTCTCAAGCTTCACCTTCTGCGTGCTCGTCCGCATCCGTCCCCACGGTCGTTCCCCCGTTTGGCCGCCGGGTCTCCGGGGCCACTACCTTGAGCCGCTCCCGCAAAGTCAGGAGCGCCTTATGGTAACTGGCCTTGGCGCCGCCTTCGGTGATGTCCAGAAGTGTCGCGATTTCGGTAAAACGCATCTCCTGGTACTGCTTCAGAACAAAGATCGCCCGCTGCCGCGGAGGCAACGTTTTCACCGCCCTGTCAATAGCGCTCAGGGTCTCGTTATCCGACACCGCGTTCTCTGGCGGCAGCGCCAGCTCGGCCTCCGGCGCATTGTCGCGGAGGCGCCGCTGCCGCTCCTCCGCACGGATGCGCTCAAAGCACACGTTCAAAGCCGTGCGGTAAAGCCAGGTGCTGACGCGCGCCTCGCCGCGCCAGTGAGGCAACTCCTCGAAGGCCCGCAGGAAGACTTCTTGCGCGGCGTCCAGAGCGGATTCTTCGTTCCGCAGAATCTGCAGGGCCATATAAATCACGCGGCGATGGTGGGCCTCAAACAACTCCGCATACGCTCCTTGATCGCCCGCCTGGAAACGAGCGATTAGGCTCCGTTCCGTCTCTTCATTCATCATTCAACCAACGTTTCCTGGCGCAGCCAACCGTCGCCAATGCCCTCGAAATGCCCCAATACCCACTGGCCGCTGCGCCCTATGATAGTGAACTCCGCCCCATCTTTCAAAGGCTTGTCGAAGGCAGGCTCGTACTTTTCCCCCATGCCTTTGCGCGCCACCGTTTCGGTCACTATCACCGCCTTGCGCGACTCCGCGACATCCAGATACGCCAACGCTGCATCCGCAGACAGAAAGAGCGCCACTGTGGCCAGCGCGCCGCAGCCCCAGTAGGCCCTGCGCTTCCTTAGCAAAAGCCCGGCCGCTGCCACCGCACAAGCGGCGCCGAACACGGCCACCACGGCCAGGAACTTCTCCGGGTACGAAAGCCAACCGCTCCAGAACAAGACGTGTTGCCACCACGGCGCAGGGGTCTCGGGAAGTCTGCCCGGCGCCAGCGCCAGCGCCTGGTTCAGATTGGCTTCAAGGTATGGATCGCGCGGCCGATAGTACCTGCCCTTGCGGTAGGCTGCAATCGCGCGGCCGTACTCGCCGGCTTTCATGTACGCGTTTCCAATATTATAGTAAACCGCGCCATTCTGGTAGCCGTCTGCCAGCAACGATTCCCACAGTGCCGCGGCCTGGCCGTACTCCTGCGGTGTCTTGGCCTCGTCGAAGACTTCAAGCGCATGCACAAAAGTCCGCTCCCGCGCGCCTTTCTCCCGGGCCGGCGCCACGGACGCCAGGCAGGCCGCCAGGAAGAGAAATGGAACCGCAGATGACCGCAGATAAACGCAGATATAAGTTCTGTGCTTGGGTCTGCGTTCCTCTGCGCTCATCCGCGGTTCCTGAAGCCTCATCTTCTGGCCCCCAACTCCGTATGCAACAGTGGCAGCAAGTTCTCGACGCGCGCCTGCAACGCTGCGCCGTCCAGGGCGGCCGCCGAGCCATAAGCCAGGGCCTCAATCGTTTCCAGCACTTGCACCGTTTGCGCCGCAATCTCGGAAGAGGCCCCTGCCTGCGCCAGTATCGTGCCCGCGTCTTGCGCGGTCATTCCCGCAGCCTGGCGATTGCGCATGTTGGCAATCAGGCCCACCAGCGCCGCGCGGGTGGCCCGCGCAGCTTCCTCCGGCTTCCCGTCCTGCGCGGCCTGGCGTGCCTCGGCGAGCGTCTTGCGCGCCTCAGACAGGGCCCGCTGCCGCCGCTGCCAGGCCACGTCGCCGCTCTTCCGCCGCCAGTTTGAGACCAGCATGAACAGACCGCCGTACAGCAGCCACATCGCCGCCACGGCCAGGAGATATGACACGGGCCGGACACGCTGGTCCCCAAGTTCCGCGACGTCCACCACGTTCTGGAAAATCCCTTCCTGATGCGAACGCAGTTCGCGCGACTGTCCGGCCGGCAGCGCGCCTACCAGGTTCCCGGCGTTCAACTGCGCCGAGGCCGAAATGTTCAGCTTGAGCGGCTCGGTCAGCACATCCACGAAGCGCTCCGTTTCCGGATTGAACAACGTCACGGTGATAGGCGGTATGCCCGGCCCGGCTTTCTTCGTCCGCAAACCGTAGGCGAAGTGCTTCACTCCGCCCTTCGCTTCGCCCGTAGGCGCTTTGTCAATGATGTCGAAACCTTCGGCCAGTTTCGCGTTGGCTGTCAGGTCCGGCGGGGAGATCAGGTCCAGCGAGCCGCTGCCGGGCTGTGTTTCGAAGGACAGCGTCAACGTCAGCGGGTCGCCGATGCGCAAGGCCGTGGGGCTGGCCGCGGCCGTGACCTTGTAGTTCCCCACGCCGCCGCAGAACGAAGGCGGGCGCGGCGTGGGCACAGTGCGGACTTCCACTGTCTGCGCCGGCGCTACGACGAAGAGCTGCCGTCCCGAATATTGGCCGCGGCGGCCCGCCGCCATGCCATCCACGATCATGCCTTTCAACGTTGCAGGGCCAAACGTGTATGTGCCGGACTGCTTGGCAGTGAAGGAGCGTTTCAGCTCATAGGCGAAATACTCAATGGGCGCCCCATTCAGCCCCGCACGCCTCTCGCGGCCGGCACTGAGGTCGAAGAGTGCCGAGCGCCCCCCTTCGAAGATCGAGAAGGGATCGTTGCTGTGCGTTTTCACGCCGTTGATGCTGAAACCATGGCCCCCAGCCGCAAGGTGTTTTTGCAGCCACGCGTTAAGGTCCTCAGAACAACTCAGCCCCTCCGGCGGGTTCTCCCAGTTTATCTGCAACGCGGGAACCTGGCCGGCCTGGCAGAGCGGGAGCAGGGGATCGCGGTTATTCACATCGGGCAACGGTTTGATTAGAATCCGCAAAGTCACATCGAAGGGCTGCGTGGGGAACACCTTCGGCGGTTTGGCGACGATCTCCATAACTGCCAGGTCCTGCTTCTCCGGAGCAATCACGTGCAACGTTAAGACCGGTCCGGCGAGCCGCTGGCCCTCTACCACAGCACTCGGCGCAGGCACTGTCAGCGAACCCGCGTGCTTGGGCGTGAGGCGGTACGCGTAGATGTGTCCGTAGACGACTTGTCTCGTCATCTGCCCGTTGACGATGAAGACAGACGTCTGATCCAGCGACTGGTCGCCGTGTGGGGCCACGTTGAATTCTGCCGCGAAGGGGGACAAGTCCGGCGGCGCGGGGTCTTTGGCGTTGCGCAGCGTGACCTGATAATCCACGCTCTCGCCAAGGTAAATCTGGCCGGCGCCGAGTTGCGCCTGAAGCTGCGGCGCCTCGCCTGCGGATGCGCCGCACGCCAAGGCGCTCACCAACGCCAGCGCCGGCAATCGGAAACCGAAGACCGAGAACCGGAAACGCTTCACCAGTCTTTCTCCACGCTTCTGTCGTATTGCAGCAAACGCGCTTTCAGTTCTTTGTCGCGCTCGTGCTTCTGCTTCTCGCGTTCGCGCACTTTGCGCAGTGCGGCCTCAATCTGGTCTCGCGAAAGCTGCTCTTTCTTCTCGTCCTTCTTCTGCTCATCCTTCTTCTGTTCGTCCTTTTTCTCTTCGTCCTTCTTCTGGTCCTTCTTCTCCTGATCTTTCTTCTGGTCTTTATTCTCCTGCTTGGGCTGGGCTTTGGCTATCTCATCCAGGATCTTGCGCGCCTCTTCTGCGTTGGGATAAGCTTCCTCAGCTTTCTTGTCCCGCAGGGACCCCGCCGCAGCGCTCATCTTTTCCGCGGCCTTGGGCGCCAATTCTACAGCCTTGCGCAGTCCTGCCTTGATCTTCTCCGGATCAAGCTGCGCGGGCGGCTGCGCCGGCTTCTTGTCGTCGTCCTGCGAGCTCTTTGGTCCGGGCTGCTGGACCGGCGGGGCCGGCTGCGGCTGGCCGGCGGGCATCTGCTCGGCGTGCTTCAGTTCCTGTTCGGCCTTCAGCTTCAACAAGACGGTGCGGCGGCCAGTATGCCCCTGTTCTTCCGCCAGTTCAACGGATTCCTCATCCGAAAGCAGTTTCTCCCCGGATGCAGCGGCGGTCTTGTCCTTGTCCTCCGCTTTCTTTTCCGCCATTTTCTTGTCTGGCGCTTTCTCCTCCGCCTTCTGCCCGGCGGCCCCCTCTTTTGCGGCCTCCTCCTCGTCCGTTTCGGGTTTCAGCGTGTGGACAATACGGGTCTGCTCGGCCAGGTCGCGCGCCAGCACAACGTCGAAGGGCGCCACCGCGGCCCAGATGTTTTCGAGTTCCGCAACGGCCCCCTTTTGTTCTTCCGCGGCGGGCGCGGGCTGGCGGGCGCTGAGCCGCTCCGCGGCGCCTTTCATCTTGTCCCCGGCGGCATCAGCCCATCCCTGCAACAGCTTCAAGGCCTCCTCCAACTGCTTCGGGTCCGCCTGCGGCTGCGGCGCGGGAGCGGCCCCAGGCTGTGCCGACGGCTGTTGCCGCTGGGGCGGGGCCAAGGCTTCTTGAATTTTCTCTTTCAGCGGCCCGATCTCCTCCTCCAGTTCTTCCTGCAGCCGCTTGCCTTCGGCGAAATCGTCAAGCGGCGAGGCAGGCTTCAGCTCCTTCACGCCCTCCCGCAACGCCCGTTCGGTGGAAATGAGATAGTCCAGGAACTGGAGCAGGTTGGCCTCCCGGCGCCTGCGCTGCCTGTCCAGTTCGCGCCACTTGTCAGTATAGTACTTAACCCATTCGCGAGCCAACTCGATGTTCTTGCGCGCCCCGGCGTGCGCCGGCTGTATCCCCAGGCAGCAGCGAAACCTGCTGGCGGCGTCCAGGAGTTTGTCTATGACCTCCTGGCGCTTGTCCGGCGCCAGTTCCGCGGGGCGCTCGCCCGCCAGGGTCCGGGCGCTCTCGGCGGCGCTGCAGCCCAGGTTGAAATGCGCTTCCGCCGCAAGTTGCTGGTTGCGCGCCAAGCCTGCCTCCAGGTAGGCCTCGCGCGCCTTCTCCGTGTCGCCTTTCCTTTGCGCGGCGCAGCCCGCATCAAAAAAGGCAATGGCCGCCTCGGCGCTGTCCTGGGATTTTCTGAACTGCTCGGCCGCCTGGCCGAACTTGTCCCGCGCATGCTCGAAATCATCCTTCGCGTACAACGCCAAGCCTTCGCTGACGGCCTTGCGCGGCGCGACGACCGCAGCAGGTTTTTCCTTGGCCTCTGTTTCGCCTTTGGACGCGCCGCCGGATTTCTGCTCGGCTTCCGCGGCGGGCGAGACCCCCGGGGTACAAAGGACGAAGAGCAGGAGCGCCACGGCTCTCCCAGCCGTCCTGTCCACTCCTGGGAGCGCCGGCGTCCCGCCGGCCCCTGCTGCCGGCGAGACGCCGGCGCTCCCAGCGGAGGGAGCCGCAGCGGGCGCGCGCTTGCGCCGCGTGGGTTTGCCGGGCAAGACGGGCGCTTCAACCGGCTGCGCGGGAGGGTACGGGCGAATCAGCAGTTCCAGGAGCAGGCAGAAGAGCGCGAGCGCGAGGAAGAGTTGATACTGCTGTGACGCCCGCATCTGGACTCTCTGCTCGGCGTTCGCGGCCTGGCGCCCTTTCAGGTGGCCCTGGTAAAGCTCGCCCAAGTCGTAGGCCAGCGTGCCAGCCGGGATGTAGACCCCATGGGTCTTCAGGGCGATCTCGCCGAGCAGACCCCCGTGCAGCTTGCTCCACACCTGCTCGCCTTTGTACTCCATGAACGTTCCGGCGCCGTCCTTGGAGGCAGGGACACGGGAGCCTTTGTCCGCGTCGCCCAGCCCCACCGTGAAGATGGCCACGTGCCGCTCGGCCGCCGCCTCAGCAGCCAGGATCGGTTGGGATTCCTGGTCGTCGCCGTCGGTGATCAGAAGCAGCGTCTGATCGCGTTCCGCGTCCTGCGGCAGGACTTCCAGGGCCTTGCGGATCGCGTCGCCAATGGCCGTGCCGCCGCGCGGGGCGCTGGCGGGGCTCAGCTCGCCCAGCGCCGTGCGGAAGTAGTTGTAGTCGGTGGTGAGTGGACAAGTGACCACGGCCTTGCCGGCAAAGGCGATCAAGGCGATGCGCTCTCCATTCAAGTGCTGCAACAGTTCCGCCACGTCCGCCTTGGCCCGTCCCAGGCGGCTGGGCGGAACGTCCTCAGCCAGCATGGAGCGCGAGACGTCTATCAGCACGTACAGGTCGCTCCCGCGCGGGAGCACCACTTCCGCATGCTGGCCGAAGCGCGGCCCCGCCAGGGCCACCATGCCGGAAATGAGCGCCAGCAGCCACAAGGCGGTCTTCAGCCAGAAACGCGCGCCGGAATCAGGCGGTAGAATCCGCGGCCACAGCACTGCGGCCACGAACGCCTCCGCGTCGCGCCGCCGCCGCGCCCGTCCGTAAAGGGCCACAGCCAGCCAGAGGCAGGAGAGCGGCAAAATCAGCCACAAGGCTTCAGGGTGGTTCCACTGCATTTCCTAAACTCCAAATCCGAAACTCAAAATCCGAAGGAAACTCCAAAACAAAAACAGAAAAAACACCCCTTGACGCTGCTTCAAGCCAGGTCACTCTTTCTTACGAATTATCGCGCCACAAATTCTCATGATTTCGGTGGCCTCCTGAATCAGGGCGTTTCTTTCTGCGTCCAGCTCTGGAGCCGCTTCAATGTACAAGAGACGCAGCCAGTACCGGCTTTCCTTAGCCTCCTTGCGGCTAATCTTAAGATGCATGATAAAGTCCTTGCTCCCCAGGGACTCGTTGGCTTCAATGTAATTGGCGCCCACGGAACCGGACGAGCGCAGGAGCTGTTTGGCATCTTCGATATTGCACAATGTCCTGGGCAGGTTCCTTGCCAGTGCGCGCACCCGCTTGGCGAACAGAAACGTCCTTTCTTCCAAGTCGTAGGGTTGGCGCACACCCTCCCCTTCAACGTGTGGCGGCGAGTTTTCTGTTTCCGTCATTTTCCTTTTCCTTCGAATTTCGGATTTCGAGTTTCGAGTTTAGGGCAGTGCCCTGAACCTAGTCGCCCCCAGAAAGCCTGCCACCATCAGCAGCGCCAAGCCCGGCGCCGCCAGCCACAGGTACAATTCAGTGTACTCTGTGTACTGGGTTTCCTCCACTTTGGACTTCTCCATCTGGTCAATCTGCGCGTAGATCTCTTCAAGCTTCTTGGTGCTGTCGGCATAGAAGAACTGTCCGCTCGTGGTTTCCGCGATCTCGCGCAACAGGCGCTCATCCAGCGGGAACTGCGCCTGCACCAAGACACGGTGCCCGAAGTCGTCTTCCTGTGGGAACGGCACAATGCCCGGGTGGCCAAAGCCGATGGTGTAGATTTTCACGCCCAGCTTCTGCGCCATTTTGGCCGCCTCGTGGGGCTCCACCACGCTGGCGTTGTCGCCGCCGTCGGTGAGCAGAATCTCCACTTTGCTCTTGGCGGTGATGTTCCGCAGACGGTCCAGCGCCAGGGTCAAGCCGTCGCCAATGGCCGTATTATCCTCTTCCCGCCAGTCCTTGTTGATGAGGTTGCCGCGCCGGTCGCGGATAGGCTTGGCGGGTCCCAAGGACTCCGCGATGTCCGCGAGGGCGCCGTGGTCCAGGGTCAGCGGGCATTGGCTGTCGGCATAGGTGCCGAAAGCCACGAGGCCGATGAGGTCGTTCGGGCGCCCGTGCAGCCCGCTGCTCTTCGAACCGAGCACGAATTCCCTGAAGACATGCTTGACCGCGCTGACCCGGCTGGCCGGTTCGCCGTTGATCTCGTAGTCCAGCGCCTCCATGGAACCGGAGACATCCACAACCATCTCAATGGCGATGCCTTCGGTGTGCAGGCGCGCTTCCGACTTGCCCTGCTGCGGGCGTGCCAGCGCCGCAACCAGGAGCAAAAGCCCCACGCCGTAGGCCCAAGGCAGCAGCCGGCGCACGCGCTGCGCCGTCGTCACAGGCAGTGTCTTTAGATCGGCCAGGCTGGAGAACACCGCCGCCGCCCGCCGTCCGGGGTGCCAGGACCACCACACCACCGCCAGCGCCAGCGGGGCCAGAATGAACCACAAGGGGGAGCAGAATCTGAAGCCTTCCACATTGATTCCCTATCGCTTGTCACCCGTCACTTGCCACTAGCCACGCGACGCAATCCGGAGGATTGCGCTACCCTTGCTTGCCACTAGCCACTTGGAACGCCGACGGCAGCCCCACGAACTCCTGCGCTCTGGCAATGGCTTCCTCAACCTGCCGCGTCCCGGGTTGCATCGCGGCGTATTTCACAAGGTCGGCGGCTTCGAGGAACTGGCCGAACTGCGCCGCGCGCTCACGGGGAAAGACTTCCCGTGCCCGCACGTCCCGCAGGAATTCCTCAGTGGTCTGCTCGGGCGCGCGGATGCCCGTGGTCGCTTCGATGTACCGGCGCACGATGCCGGTCAGCCCCACGTAAAACTCCTTGAACTCGCCCTTGCCGTGCAGGTTCCGGGCCAGCAGCGCGCGCATTTCGGCGTGCGCGGTCTCTTCCGGCGTTTTTTTTGCCTCGCCCTCCGCGGCGCTCTTGCGGTGGCGGCGATACCAGAGCGCCGCTCCAGCCAGCGCCGCGCCGAGACCGGACAGCCCCAGCACCCAGAACCAGAACGGACTGGGCGGCAGCGGCACCGGGGAGTGCATGGGGGCCAGGTCGGCAAGGCTCGGAGTCTTGTCCCCAAGCTCGGATGTCACCAGGATTTCCAGCGGCTCGGTCTCCAGCAGCACGGGTTCGCCCTTCCCTTCCTTCCCCGGCCGGTGGTCGCTGAACTCGATGCCCACGGAGCGGATCAAGTGCTTGCCCGAACTGCGCGGTTCGAGCTGGTAGTGAAAGTTGCGCACGGTCTTTTCGCCGGCCGCGGGCGCGTCCTTGGCGCGGTAGTCGCGCACCAGGAAATCGCCCACCGCCTTGCCGAAGACCGGAGGCCTGACCTCCACGCCCGCCTCGGCCTCAACGACGATCTCCAAGTCCAGCAGGTCGGACAAGCGCGGCTCCTTCGGGGAGACGCGCACTGTCATCCGCACCGGCCCGCGCTCCACGCTCTTCTCGACGGTGTTGGCGGCCGCGGCCCCGCCATCCGGCTGCTGGGCGGGCTTTTGGCTCTTGCAACCCGCCAGAACGGACAACATGAGAACCAAGGCAATCAGCCACAGAGGACACAGAGAACACAGAGAAGGTGTTTTTGTTCTATTCATTTTCTCTGTGTCCTCTGTGTTCTCTGTGGCAAAAAGCCGTTCCAAAAAACAGAATCGCCATCACCGCATCCGGCGCTCCCGCATATGGAAGAACCGCTGCAGGCTCAGCGCATAGGGCTGGTCCGTGCGGATATCCAGACGGTCCACGGCCGCGCGGCGCAGCCCGGCATCGAGTTGCGCGTTGCGCCGCACGGCGCTCTCAGCGAACAGCGCGCGCACCTGAGGGTGGCGCGTGTCCAGTTCCACAACTTCATCCGTTTCGGCATCGCGCAAAGTCAGGAAGCCCACGTCTGGCAGCGTGTGTTCGCGCGGATCGCTCAAAGTCACGGCGATCAGATCGTGGCGGTGGTTGCACAAAGCCAGTGCCCGCGCGCAATCCGGGCCGAGGAAATCGCTCATCAGGAAGATGACGCACTTGCGCCGCTGCACCCGCCCGATGAACTCCAGCGCCGCGCCAATGTCCGTGCGGGCCTTGAGGGGTTCGACGGCGAGCAGATCGCGGATGAGCCGCAGCACGTTGGAGCGGCCTTTGCGCGGCGGGATGTAGCGCACCACCTGGTCGGCGAAGAGCACCAGGCCCAGCTTGTCGTGGTTGCGCAGCGCGCTGAACATGAGCACCGCGGCCACTTCCGCCGCCGTGTCCATTTTGGTCTTGCGGACCGAACCGAAGACGCTGGAGGCGGAAATGTCCACCGCCATGAGAATGGTCAATTCGCGTTCTTCGCAGAACTTCTTGACGTAGGGCGTGCCTGTGCGCGCCGTGACGTTCCAGTCAATGCTGCGGATTTCGTCGCCCGGCACATATTCGCGCACCGCGTCGAACTCCATGCCCCGGCCCTTGAACACGCTCTGGTACTCCCCCGCCAGCAAATCGTTGACCTGCCGGCTGGCGACGATCTGAATGCGCCGCACTTCTTTGAGGACTTCGGTTACGTCACGCGCCATAGTCCACGCTCCACGCGCCGTTAGCCCGGATTATTCACCACGGAGAACACAGAGAGCACAGAGAATAGAAAAGAATTCGCTGTGTGAAATGTCTGAACCATCTTCTCCCTCTGTGTTCTCTGTGCTCTCTGTGGTGAATAGTCCAGGTTATGGCACTGCTACCGATTCCAGCACTTTCTTGACTACGTCATCCGCGGTTCTCTCCTCC
>Ga0187861_10002211_pt1 | contig 18538 bp, 13 predicted proteins | sample June2016WEW_10_1_3_FD_132986 | JGI IMG/M metagenome (GOLD analysis project Ga0187861, IMG submission 132986) | Peatland microbial communities from SPRUCE experiment site at the Marcell Experimental Forest, Minnesota, USA - June2016WEW_10_100 | ecosystem: Environmental > Terrestrial > Soil >...
ACGATTGGTAACTGCGTGCAGTTATATCCCGGTTCCGCTCTCACCGGCAGGCCGTGTCCGGGACAGCTGAGTGATGGCCGGATAATTGCATGCAGCGAGCAATGCTGGTCCATCAATCCTGCCTCCCCCGGATATTCCCATTGCAAGGGTAGACAGGGAACCAATTGACAGGGGGACCCTGATACCGAACATGTCTACTGAGGGAACCGAACGGTGGTTGTCTCGTATATAGTTGCGCGCACTCCAGCGGTCCACAACAATTCCCATCTCTGCAAGGCAGGAAGAAACCCGGGAGTACGGCATGGTCTCGCCGAGTGTCACACAGAGATCCACAACCGGAGACCCGATCCGGGTGTCCGGGTAAAAAGGCTGGTTGGCAAGAGAGACCTGCCCGCACCCGTGACAGAGGAAACGCTTCACCAGTACATAGACTACCTTCTTCTGTTCTCCTTCCATAACAATGGCAAACTGCTTTTTTTTGACATCATACCCGGAAAGTTCCCCGCCGCAGTGCGGACAGGCCCCGCACTCATCAAACAGAACCCCGTCACATAACGTGAGCGTTGTCTGCAAAAGGGCGGAAAACAACGGAGGTATGCGGCGTTTTTTCAAGCTGATGTTCGCCTCTCATTCAGGTTTGGCAGTTCGTTACCTGTTTCTTGTCTTTATTTGCCACGAACGTAACACTCAATACATTACCGTTTGAATTTATAAACCCACTTCTGTTCACCATTTTTTGTGAAAATTTCAAAACCCTTATATGGGATTTATGCAAACTACAGGCTATAACCATATTCTGTTAACAAACTGGTTATTGAAACCTGTTTTATAATGGGTTTCAGGCGTGAGTTGGTGATCATGAATGAGTGAAGAAATTACACCATTGAAGTATACAGCGACGACGTGTCCCTATTGCGGGGTGGGCTGTGGCCTGAACCTCGTGTCCAAGGGGAATGAGCTCGTTGGCGTCGAACCGTACAAGCGGTCCCCGATCAACGAAGGCAAGCTCTGCCCCAAGGGTGCGACCTGCTGGGAATCGGTCCAGAAGCCGGGCCGGCTGACCAAACCCCTGATCAAGAAGGGCGACAAGTTCGAGGAAGCCTCGTGGGACGAAGCCATTGACCTGATTACGAAAAAGTTTAAGGAGATCTCCGACAAGTTCGGCCCCAGGGCCCTCGGTTTCCAGACCTCGTGCCGTACCGTCAACGAGGACTGCTACGCCTTTCAGAAGTGGGCACGGTGTGCCTTCAAGACCAACAACGTCGACAACTGTGCGCGTATCTGCCACGGGCCGTCGGTTGCCGGTCTTTCCCTCTCTTTCGGGTCCGGTGCAGCCACCAACCCGTTCGAGGATGTCCTGAACTCCGACCTGATCGTCATGTGGGGTTCGAATGCCGTCGAGGCCCACCCGCTTGCCGGGCGCCGCGTCATGCAGGCCAAGAAGAAGGGGATCAAGATCGTTGTCGTTGACCCGCGGTTGAGTGCAACGGCGCGGATTGCCGATGAATGGATCCGGTTCAACCCCTCGACCCACATTGCGCTCGCCAACTCGATGATGTACTGGATCATCAAGGAAGGCCTCGAGGACAAGGAGTTCATCGCGAAGCGTACCAAGGGCTTTGAGGACCTCAAGAAGACCGTCGAGAAGTATGCCGATGCCGAGAAGATCCACGGTGTCCCGCTCGAGAAGGTCAAGGCGTTTGCCCGCGAGTATGCGAATGCAAAGAACGCGGTCATCATCTACTGCCTCGGCATCACCGAGTTGACCACCGGTACCGACAATGTCCGTTCGATGGGCAACCTTGCGCTGCTCACCGGCAACATCGGACGCCCGGGTGTCGGTGTCAACCCGCTCCGTGGCCAGAACAACGTGCAGGGCGCCTGTGATATGGGCGCGTACCCGAACGTCTTCTCCGGTTACCAGGCTGTCGCCGTCCCCGAGAACCGTGCAAAGATGGAGAAACTCTGGTTCCTGAAGGAAGGTTCCCTGCCTGACTGGTATGGGGTGACCCTGACCGAACAGATCAACCAGTGCGGCGACCCGATCAAGGCGATGTACGTCCTTGGCCTGAACCCGGTCGTCTCCTATCCCGACTCCAACCACGTCAGGGCATCGTTCGACAAACTCGATTTCCTCGTTATGCAGGATATCTACTGGAACGAGAGCTGCGAATATGCCGATGTGGTCCTGCCCGGTACCTGCTTTGCCGAGAAGGACGGCACCTTCACCAGCGGCGAGCGGCGTGTCAACCGTGTAAGGAAAGCTGTCGACGGTCCCGGCGAGTCAAAATACGACTGGGAGATCATCGCTATGCTCGCAAAGAAGATGGACCTCAAGGGCTTTGACTGGAAGACAGCGAAGGATGTCTGGGACGACATGCGTGCGGTAACTCCCGGACAGTTCGGTGTGACCTACGAGAAGATCGAGAAGCCCGAGGCGATCCACTGGCCCTGCCCGACTATCGAGCACCCGGGAACACCTATCCTGCACAAGGAGAAGTTCGCGGCTGCTGACGGTCTTGGCACCATGTTCGGCCTCGAATACAAACCGCCGGCGGAAGTAGCGGACGCGGAGTACCCGTACACGCTCATGACCGGGCGTTGTATCTTCCACTACCACACGAGGACCCAGACGGACCGCTGCGCAGTGCTGCACTACGAGGTACCCGAAAACTACGTCCAGATCAACACACAGGACGCAAAGGAGCTTGGCATCAGGCAGCACGAGAAGATCAAGGTGACAAGCCGCCGTGGCGAATCCATCGCCGTTGCACGGGTGTCTGACGATGTGGCCCCGAAAGTGCTGTACATGCCGATGCACTTCGCCAATGGTGCAAACAACCTCACCAACACGGCGCTCGACCCGCTCTCCAAGATGCCGGAGCTCAAGCACTGTGCTGTCAAGGTTGAGAAGATCAAGGAGGCCTGAGTACCATGACCAAGAAAGGCGATATGCTCTATGCGTGGACCAACGACGCCGAAATCCAGAAGAAGGCGGAACTCGGCGGTGCCGTTACCAGCCTGTGGAAGTATGCGCTCGAGTCCAAGGCGGTCGATGCAGTCCTCGTGGTAACCAGGGGCGTGGACCTCTATGATGCCAAGCCGGTCCTGATCACCGACCCCAAGGACCTTGCCAGCACTGCCGGATCGCTCCACTGCGGGACGTTGCTTATCCCGAAGCTTATCAAGAAATACCTTGACGGGGCCAGGGACATGAAGATCGGTGTCACGGTCAAGGGCTGTGACGCGATGGCGTTCTACGAACTGGCCAAGCGCAAGCAGATCAACCTCGACAACATCATTATGATCGGTGTCAACTGCGGAGGATCGGTCAGCCCGGTGCTCGCCCGGAAGATGATCGCCGACAAGTTTTCGGTCGATCCCGAGAAGGTGCACAAGGAAGAGATCGACAAGGGCCAGTTCATCATCGAGTACGAGGGAGGCCACAAGGGTATCTCCATCGATGAACTCGAAGAGGCCGGCTACGGCCGCAGGACAAACTGCCGCCGCTGCAAGATGAAGGTCCCCCGGCAGGCAGACCTTGCCTGCGGGAACTGGGGCGTTATCGGCCCCAGGGCCGGCAAGGCGACCTTTGTCGAGGTCTGCTCTGAGAAGGGTGCAAACCTCATGGACGGCGCAATCAAGAAGGGCATCCTGGCCACCGAGCCGGCAAACCCGAAGGGCCTCGATATCCGCGGAAAGGTCGAGGGCGCGATGTTCAAGCTCGGCGACAAGTGGCGCAAGAAGGACTTCGAGGGACTCGGGGAAGGCAGGGACCGGCTCAAGAAGATTATGGCCGAGACTTCCCGCTGCATCAAGTGCTACCAGTGTATCGACCAGTGCCCGATCTGCTACTGCGTGGACTGCACGACCAGGAACCCGGCGTATGTCCCACCCGGCGAGCTGCCGGTCAACTTCATGTTCCACCTGATCCGGTACGCCCATATCGCGGACTCCTGCGTGAACTGCGGCCAGTGCGAGGAACTCTGCCCTGCCGAGATCCCCAACGCGCTCTTCATGCACGCCCAGCAGGTCGAACTCGAGAAGATGTTCGGCCACGTGCCCGGTGTCAACATGGAACTCCCGCTCATGGCATATGTCGAGGAGAAAACGGAGCGCGAACGCCTGCACAACACCGGCAGCGACATGATCTACGAGAACGTCTTCAACCCATTTACCAAACACTAACCTTTTTCATCCTTTTTTGGGCCGCGATGGCCGGTACCAGGGCTTCCATGCCTGTTAATTACCAGCCGTGCCCGCCGATCCGTCCGGAAGCGATATGCCGGTGGCCGGGTGGTGAAAGGATCGCGAAGAAGGGAAAAACGGGTCCGCGGCGGTCAGTGCGCCGGGCACTTTTTTGCAGTCACTTTCCACTCACTCCGGGCAGCGGATGGGAGCTTACGGGTTACCGGTAATAACCGGTGCCGGACGGCTCGTGCTGTTGGGGGATTCCGTTTCACGCATAACGGTGATCCCCACTTCCGCATGACCGCCAATTACCGGCGTGGTGAAGACCGGTACGGCCGGTGTTGTCATCACCGGGCCCAGAGGAGGTTCTGTTGGTGTCTTTGCCGGGGCATGCGTGGATGCAGACGTGCACCCGGCACACCAGCACCCGGCAACGAGGAGCGCGACAAGGACAAGGACAGGGAGTTTCATACCATCTGCTATGGGACGATGGTGGTGTAAAAGATTTCGAAGAAGTGGCAGGTGTAAGATTTTTCAGAACCCTGCCTGAAGCCCGTCCCTGATGGATGGCTTCTTCTCCTTATTGAGGCCGGCGATGTAGTCCTCGTACCGGTGGATGCGGGTGCTGACCGGGAAGGGGATGCCGATCGTGGAGATGATCGCCTCGCCCCGGTCGAGGGTCTGGATCTCGATCTCCATTTTGCTCAGGTCCTGCTTGGCGCTGCCCATGAGGATCTCGCGGTCGCCCCGGTCGCCGAGGCCCATGACGATGAAGGTGTTGATCTGGGCGAGCACCTTGGGGTCCACGTTCTTCGGCTGCTGGGTGATCACGCAGAGGCCGACGCCGAATTTTCTCCCCTCCATCGCGCACTCGCGGAACATCTGGGTGGAGGCCCCCCCCGCGGAGAGGACCCTTTGCGCCTCCTCGATCGTGATCAGCACCTGGTGGGAGGACTCCTGCTTCTCATCGATCCCGTAGCCCCGGGCCTCGGAGCGGTGCTTCTCCATGATCATGCGTGTGATGACCGACAAGACGAAAAGCTCGCTTCGCTCTCCCATGTCCGGGATGTCGATGAGGACAACGCGGTTGGCGTGGAGGCTGCTGATGATCTCCTGCACCGACGAGCCCTGCTCGCGGAAGAAGGCCTTGTTGCCATTGACCAGGTTCTCGATGTGCCGCTGGATCACCCGGACCGGGCCTGCCATCGAGTTCCGGATCTGGTACGCAAGGCTCCCCTCCCTGATCCCGGCGGCTGCCGGGTCCTTGACCGGGAAGATCTCGGGGTCGACGGTCTCGAAGAACTGTATGACCTCCTTTCCGCCTACCCGTGAAAATGCCTCGATGATGTCGTACTGTGCGGAGGTGAGCTCGTAGAGGATGGAGAGGTCGGAGAGGCGGAAGTCGTCGTACTCGAGCCAGAGCCGGTTCATCGCGTACTTCTTCCGGTCCGCCTCGCCCCGGATCGTGAAGATCGCAAGGCCGTCCCTGCCGTTCGTGTAGTGGACGAGCCCTTTCGTGGGCTCGCCGGTGGAGGACTTGCCCCCGCTCACGTACTCGCCGTGCGGGTCCACGATCAGGAGGCCGAACTTCTGCTCCTTCATGCAGGAGGCGCAGAAGGTCTTCATGAAGTTGGACTTGCCCATGCCGGTCGTCGCGAAGATGCCCATGTGCTGGGGGAGGACGCGGGCCGGGATCCGGACCGGGACGTCCCTGATCACGTCCTGGCCGCTCCGCATGAGCCCGACCTCGATCTCGCCCATCTGCTCGGTGAGGAAGCGGAAGTCCTCGGCGGTCGGGTCTTCCACGGTGGAGAACTTGGAGGGGATGGTGCGCGGCTTGTGGAATTTTCCTTCCCTGTCGACAAAACCGAGGGGTACGGCATCGACCGTGATGAAGACGTCCTCGCCGAGGCCGTAGAACTGCTCGGCATAGGCCCGGGTGTCCCACTTCGGGTCGGCGAAGTTGGAATCGTGCGAGAGGTCGGTGATCTTGGCAAAGAAGGTTGAGCCTTTTGTTGTGTCGACGATCTTCTTGATGTCGCCGATGTAGAGGGTCTCGCTGTGGGGGGCGATGAAGCGGTAGAATAGCACGCTCCTGCCGATGAGCCGGTACTTCGATGCGTCGGTGGTTTCAGTATCGCGCAAATTCATCATGGTAATCTCCGAACAGGATCTCATAGGTCTGCCGATCGATGCCGGCCTCCGCGAGCCGGCCGAGCAGGTCGCCCTTCAGCTGCGCCGCGATCTCTTCCGTGAGGGCGACGGTGCGGTGGGCATCGAAGAGTGGGTACGGGTAACCGGGGATCCTCCCGTCCGCGGAACAGCCGGCGAGCCGGTCCATGATCCCGCCCGCGTTCGTTGTGCCCCGGGGGAGCTCGATCTTGAGCGGCCCTTTCGAGCGATGGTGGAGGCAGGCCACGTACATCTCGCCGTGCTGCCACTGCGGGAACGCGGCATGGTCGAGGATGGCGGGATCGATCCTGCACCACCACGGGGCTTTGATCCCGTGAGCCTTCGCAAGTCCGAAGACCGAGGGGAGGAGCGGGTGGCCGCCTCCCCACGTTGCGGCCGATCGTTTGCTGATGCCGGCAAGGCCGATCTCCCTGTCCCTGCATGCGAGCGCGATGCGAGTGAGGACCGGGTTGTGGCTCTCGTGCGAGACCCGCAGGGGGCCGTCCCGGAGGAGGAGGGCGCCGGTCCCGAGTTCGTTTGCCATCGTCTCCGTCACCCAGTACTCGAGCGTGTCCCGGAGGATGCCGGCAGCCCGGGTGATGTCCTCGTTTGTGAGCGGTTTTCCCGGAGGCTGGCCGAAGCAGTCGGCATAGAGGAGGGGAAAATCCTGGTTCTCCTCTTCCGGCCCGATCAGGGCAAAGGTCATAGGGGTGACCGAGCGCCGCACCCGCTCCATGCCGTCAAACGTGGTCTGGACTGCCCGGACCACGGCCAGCGCCATGCTGCCGGACTCCAGGAGTGTGACATTGGATCCGTCCACGGCGCAGACCTCGCCGCACGGGGCTGATGTGCAGGGGATGAAATCCGCAGGTGTGATCCCGCTCGTCTTCGAGAACTTCTCCACGAGGTCTGCCGGGATGGTGGCCCGGATCCGGCCGGCCGCTTCCTTCACTGCACCGGAGTATTCGTCATTCATCCGTTGAATACTGGTTTGGCATGTAATGGGATATAAGGGCGTGGGGGCGCGTGGGGAAAATGAGCATGGGGCATGGAAGCTGAAGCGGGAAGGATCCATTTCACGTTTTTCGTCCCGCTCTGCGAGACTGACAAAATCTTACTTTTTTTGTGAAAAATTCTTTTACCCTTTTTTCTCCGAAGCTGATCTTTCTCGCAGTACGAGCAGGTGGTGGTATTGCCAGTCCCGCTCTCTGGCTACGGTCGCGTCGGCTTCAGAGGGTTCTGTGGATCTCCAGACAGCCTGTAAGGCATAATTTGCAGCACCAAGAGAATGAGTGGGAACATGTGCAGTTGCCACCTCCTGGCCTGCGGCACGGGCAGCAGAGCGGGCGGCAGTATCTTCACCCACTTCACGGGCAGCAGCATGGGCTGCAAGCGCAGCCCCCCGTATGTCAGCCATTTTAAAGACCCCTGTATTTATCCATGCCCGGCATGCTTCGATGGCGTTCCGGGGACGGGGGTCATCCGGATATTTTTCCTCAAAGGAGGGCAGGACACGCCCGGCACAATCAATTGCCCAGACGGCCAGTGTTTTATGGTCGGTCTCTCTCACAAGCTTTATCATCGACTCGTCCTGGTGAGTAACGGAGAATTTTGGTCTTTTTTCCCGTGTTCCGGATTTCATATTTTTTTAATCAGTTTCCCGGGAGAAACGTCGTTTCACAAATCCCTGCTCTTTTTTTGAGTTCCCGGGGGATTATCAGGATTCTCGTGTTCTCCGGTCCGGAAAGCATGGCTGCCCCTAAACCCCATCACGCCACCTCCCTCACCCGGCTCGACTGGTCGGTCCCCATCTCGATCACGAGGGTGTTCGCAAACTCGCCCTGCATCTCAGCGATATGGGAGATGAGGAGGATCTGGGGGAAGCGGGACTCCTGCGTCCGGAGGGCGGTGAGGAGGTTGTTCCTCCGCTCCTCGTCCTGGCTCCCGAAGATCTCGTCGAAGATCAAAAACGTGCTCTCGTGCACCTGGTGGAGCTCGGCAAGGTAGCGGGAGAGCGCGATCCGGAGTGCGACCGCGATATCGTCCTGCTCGCCGCCACTGAACCGGTCGATCGCGTAGTCGTTGTCCACGTCGCGGACGAGGAGGTTGAAGTCCTCGTCAAGGAGCACCTGCTCGTACCGCCCGCCGGTGATCTCGCTGATGATCCGGCTCACCTCGCCCTCGAGACGGCTCCGGACCACCTGCATAAGGTAGACGACGTACTCGGCGATGAGCGCCCGGGTCAGTTTCAGCAGTCCGAGTTCTTCGTTAAGTGCGTCTCCCTGCCTCTTCAGGCCGGCGATCTCGGTCTCGGCTTTTTTGTACTGTGCGATCTTCTCTTCCGTGTGCCGGAGGCGTTCGGCGGTCCGGGCGGACTCGGTGTCTGTCGAGCGGAGAGCGGTTTCGATCTCACGCCGCTTCTGTTCGAGGGCGGTGCCCTTCTTCTCGTCATAAGGCGATTCGGCGATCCCGCTCCTGAGTTTTTCAAGTTCTTGTGTTTTTTCCCGGATCCGGGTATCGAGGTCTGCTGACTGCTCTTTTACGTGCGTGACCTCTGCGAGCTTTGGGCGGATGTCGTTGTACTTCCGTTCGGTTTTTTCGAGTTCCTCGATCTCTTTCTCTGCGGCAGCAAACGCTGCACCGTCAAAGGCGAGCTCAGCGATCTTTTTTGTGAGAGCCTGCTGTGCGTTGAGCTGGGCGGCGATCTGCTCCCGGACCCCTGCGAGATCCGCCTCGACCTCCGGCCGCTGCTTCAGCTTCGCTTCGAGCGTGCGGACTTCGACAAGCGCCGGCTTCACGGACATAAGACGTCTTTTCTCGCCAATGACCTTCTCCACTCCCCGAAAGACTTCCACTGCCTCTTCATCGATCTTTCGGATCCTCGCTCCGAACTCCTGTTCAATCTCCGTGAAATGGGTGCCGAGCTTCTGCCGGCAGAGGGGGCAGGTGCCCTCGGGGCCGGCGGTTTTGATGGTCTCGAAATCAGCGAGGATCTTTGTGTGTTCTGTTTCCAGCTGGTTCTGCCGTGCGGAGAGCGTGGCGGACGCGTGCTGGATTTTCTCCCCGCAGGCGGCGACAGCGGGTTCGAGAGCAGCTTGGGAGATACCGGGGCCGAGGGCAAGGGTCGTTGCGATCTCCGCAATGAGAGACTGTAATTTTATAGCGTCCCGGTCGAGGCCGAGGAGTTTTGCCCGGGCTTTGTCTTCGGTTGCCTTGAGCTCGGCTGCCTTCTGGAGGGCGAAACGCTCTTCGGTTCTGAGGTTGTCGGCTTCGGCTTTCTGCTTCCGGAAGAGCTCGAACTGCTTCTTCTTCTCCGGGATAAGGGCGATCTGCTTCTCCAGAGCGCGGAACTCCGGCTCCATCTGTGCAAGGCTGTCGAGCTTTGCCGATAGCTGCACTTTCTGGCCGGCCAGTGCCCGGGCTTCTCTTTCGCCCGATGCAAGCCGCTCGCGGAGCTGTGTGTGCTCGGTCTTCTTGCGGTCCTGCTCGCGGAGCTCTTCATCGAGTAATCTCTTTTTCTCCGAAGCCCCGGCGTGCTGCGCCGCGAGGGACTGCAGGGTTTTTCCAAACTCCGCGACCGATGCCTGGAGCGCGGCGAACTCTTCTGCGTCCTGCCGCCCGGCCAGTGCCTTGAGCTCGCCTTCGAGAGACCGCAGCTCGCTGTCTTTTGCATCGATCTGTTCTTTCAGGCATTTCTGGCTCTCGGTGTTCAGGTAATCGATCCCGAGCGCCCTGAGGAACCACTCCTTCCGCCTGCCGGGCGTGTTCTCGAGGAGGGTGAGGAGGTCTTTCTGCCCTGCGTAGATGGTGTTCCGGAAGTCCACCGGGCCCATCCCGAGCGTCCGCTTCACCTCCTCCTCCACCTGGCTGACGCCCGTGGCCACCAGTTTTCCCCCGTGGTGGAACGTGGCGTCGTGGGAGACGGTCTTCCCTTTTTTGAACGTGCGGAGGATCGTGTACTCGTCGCCCCCGATCCGGAAGTCGAGTCGGACCTCGCACTTCTCCCGGGGGCCGACAAACGAGGAGACGATGTAGTCGGCAGAAATCCCGGTTGCCTGCACGCCGTAGAGGGCAAAGAAAATCGCCTGCACGAGGCTCGACTTGCCCGTGCCGTTGTTCCCGAGGATGCCGGTGATGCCGTCCTTGAACCGGATCTCCGCGTGCCGGAACCGCTTGAAGTTCTTCAGCACGAGCCGGTCGAGGATCATGCAATCACTCCGGAACGGTTTTTTATTGACGCTCTTGGGGGCGTTGCCCCCGCTGCGTGGGCATCCCCCGATTGCGATAACAACGTATTACCTGTACTCCTGCCATGTCCATCGCAGTACATTCTCGTGGAGGTTTCGTTACCAGTTTTTCCGGAAACCGGACTTGCCCCGCCGTGCTTCGAAGAACCTGATGGTTCTTCTCGATTTCGTGGTTCTGATGAACCACTCAATCCCCGGAGAGGTCCTGAGGCGGGGAGCCCTCGTATTTCTACCATTTCAGAAAAACCGCTTTGGGGGATCATTCCGCGGTCCCCCGGTGCTCGTCCATCACGGACCGGAGCACGTCCCGCCCCCGGGTGAGGACGAACTCCTTCTGCTTCGCACTGAGCTGCTGCTTCCCGATGAACTCCCCGTACTCCTGCAGGTAATCGATCATCCGGATGTCCTGCTGGAGCGGGACCGGCCGGTCCTCGTCCTCCGACTTCACCCGGATCTTCAGGTCGAGGAGCTGCTCGCGGACACCGGCGAGGTCTTTCATATCGATCCCCTTCCCGTGCTCCCGCGAGAGCCCGTCGAGCGTCACCTGCGCCATAGCGTACTGCGGCAGGCACTTCTGCGTCACGCGGCCGATGATCTCCTCCGTGATATCCCCGGGGTGCACGCCCTGGCATTTGATCGTCCCGAGGTCCACCATCGGCGTCTTCGGGAGCGCAAGGTATCGGATCTCGTGCCGGCCCGGGTCCACGACAAGGCCGCCTTTCTCGTCCGCGATCTCGCCGTACGTGAGGAACTCCGTGGAGCCCGAGTACCACGCATTGTCCGTCACCTGGCACTGGCGGTGGTAGTGGCCGAGCGCGATGTAATCGAAGTTCTCGGAGAGGATCGTGCCGTCCAGCTCGTGCTCCGCGACTGTTGCTAATCGTTTGTCTTTTATTTGTGTCGCGAGGCCGTGGGTCACGAGGACGTTGTTGCAGGAGGAGGAGAGTTCGATCTCGTCAAATGCTGTGCGGTAGTCCTCCACGCGGAGCATGTTCGGGATCAGGTGAAAGACCGTGTCGCCGAGTTCTATCTTTTCGTACCGGAATTTGTATGCTGCTGTGATCTGCGACTTGTGGTACGTCAGCACCTCGAACGGCGAGGTCGTGTACCGTGTCTTCACCATGCTGTGGTTGCCGGCTATTATTACTAATGGTATGCCGGCTGCGTGGAGCCGTTCGAGTGCTTCCAAAACTGTTGTGTAGGCTTTCGTCTTCGGTTTGACCGTGTCGAAAAGATCGCCCGCGTGGACGAGGACGTCGGGTTTTTGTTTTACTATGATATCCACACCAGCAAGGAAATTCTCGTAGATTTGTTTTTCCCTGAGATTCATGCCGGACTCGGGATCAAGCCGTGAAAAAGCGGCAAGCCCGAGATGAGTATCAGCGATGTGGATGAGTTTCATCGTTGATCCTTAATGGAATTTCAAGGAATATAAGAGGAGGGGGGATGGAGTGAAAATAAAAACAGTCTCCCTGTCCACCAGGGAATGATGACCGGTGTCCTGCACCTGCAAAGATCAACGGCTTTCATGGTCAAGGAGCCACTTCCAGAGCGGGATGCAGTGGATCTTCCCGTCCTTTGCTTCATAATCTTTTGTCAGGACGAGCAGGTCATGGATCTTCCCCTTGCATTCCCCGGCAAATTCCCGCAGGCCTTCGTACTCGCGGTCCGGGATCGCATCGCTGTAACAGACATTGATTGCGGTGAGCGTGTTGTCGGTGGATCGTACGACAAAATCAACCTCCCGGGTTCCTTTCCAGTAATACGGGGCAGCGCCGGACCGCATCAGTTCCAGAAAGACGAGGTTCTCGGCAAGTTTCCCCTCGTCTTCAGAGAACCGGAACGAGACCGCGTTGCGCAGGCCGTTATCGATACAGTAGATCTTCTTGTTCTGCCGCGCCTGCGCCGGAAGCGAGTAGGCGAATGCCTGTACCTCAAAGAGGATCTTTGCGAGGCCGGCGAAGTGGATATAGTCCCGGACCGTGTCGATGTCGGTCCCGAGCATCTCCTTCAGCCTCCGGTACGAGTACGGCGAGGCGATGTTTGTCAAGAGATACAGGAGGAGCCCGGCAAGCGCTTTCTGGTTCCGTACCACGTTCGTCCGGACGATATCGCGGTACACGATGCTGTCGTAATACGCCCTGAGATAATCCTGCTTTGTCCGTTCATCCTGCTGAAGGACGACAATGGGAAAACCGCCTTCCCGGAGGTATTGCCGGAGATGGGTCGTGATCTCGTATTTCCGTGCTGCACGCGACGCTGCATCTTTTGGGGGGACGAGGTCATGGAAGCGGAGGTATTCGGAAAAATCCAGCGGGAAGACCGGTACGGCAAGGTACCTCCCCGAGAGCAGGGTGGAGAGCTGCGGGTCCAGGAGGTATGAAGAGGAGCCGGACAGGATGATGTTACCCTGTTTTCGGTCGTAGAGCGATTTGACCTCGCGCTCCCAGTTCTCCACGGCCTGCACCTCATCAAAGACAAGATAGATGGTACCCTTTGCTGCAATCTCCCTGCGGTAGGTGTCCACGGTTTCAAGCAGCGGGTTTTTGAGCCCGGCGATTGCCGGCTCGTCACAGGTGACAAAGAGGATATTTTTTGCCGGTACCTTCTGGCTGGTGATGAGCAGCCGGATGGTCTGGTAGAGCAGCGTGGTCTTTCCCGAGCGCCGGACCCCGCTGAGCACGATGATCTCGCCGGTCCTGAGGAAACGCCGGATGGTCGATACGTACTTCTGCCGTTCCCTGCCGGTATCGAACGGCCGGCCGCTCCACCACGGGTTCTGTGCCGCGAGCAGTTCGAAGAGGGTTGTCACAGTATTGTGTAGGGTTATAACCCATCATAAATGTTTGGTTGTGATGGGTTATAACCCGACATGTTCCGGGGATTGTGATGGGTTATAACCTGACACGATTGCGCGGGCGGGAGATTTTTGCCGGCGGTAGTCACCTGCGTGGACGAGGGAGCCCGGGTTTCTGGTTTATGATGTCATTGATCGCCCTGAGGAAATTCTCATAGATTTGTTTTTCCCTCAGATTCATCCCGGACTCCGGGTCTAGCCGTGAGAATGCAGCGAGGCCCAGGTGGGTGTCGGCGATGTGGATGAGTTTCATCGTATACTTTTGTATGGAATTTTATGGGATATAAGGAGAAGGGGGGAGGGGGGAAAAGAAAACAGTATCCCATTCCGTCATGTGAGCATGACAATTAAGCAGAAGAAAGATGCATTCATTGAATCCATCGATGATGCGTTGATCGATGAAACTGCAAATCTAAATCTTATTACACATCTTAACCCGTCAAAAGAGCTACTTAAAAAATAAAAAAATGATTAAATTACTTTCTTATCAGCAACACACCCTCTTTTATCTTGTGCCAAAGGTCATTCAGTTGGTCTAATTCACTTGTTCCCTCTGGTATATCCTTAAAATAAATTGATCCAATGGCTTGCTTTTCAAATCCTGGGAAAAATGGTGAGAGAGAATTGATAGAATCGTTTTGAATGAATCCATCATTTACAAAAATCAATACATCACATTCATGATTAAAATTATAAAAATTGGGGATCTCTTTTCGGGGTTTCTCACTGGCGATTCCATATGCAGGACGGGTTAAATTACTGCTTCCAATAATTGCACAAACCGGAATTTTTTCGCCGTTTTCGGGGCTTGTTATTAGTTTCATTGCAATTTTTGCATGCCAGTTTTTCTTTTCTATTTCGAATCTCTGGACATTTTTTCCCCATTTTATATCGAGATAATTGCAAAAATTATGGAACTTCTTTGACGAATCCTTTGCCCCGATAACCCAAATTTCCTGAATTTTTTTATTTTTTTGAATCTCCTCTGCTAGTTTATCCTCTGAAATAGAGTACCCTTGTGGTGGGGGTGAAAATTCCATATCTTCTGAAAAATATCCAGATGCTAAAACTAGACAATCACCTTTGATAGACTCGGAAATCATATTCAGTAAATGCTGACGAAAAAAACTCGTCTCTCTGTCTTGTCTCAAAGTTATCCATAGGCCCATATTACTTTTTTATTCTCTTGAGCTGATTAAATCTTTAGCCGTAAAATTACAGGCCCTTGTATTAACTCGATCAAATGAAGGTGATCTCATTTCCGAACAGGAAAGAATGCGCAGAGAAATAAACAACATTGTAATCCTGAATGAAGGCTTGAGACAATTCTGGATCCAAGCACATGGATGGGCTCCTATTGAAGCTGCACAATTATTAAGCAAATCTCGACTTGATTAGCAGGTTTCGCTATCAAGATGTTTGAAAATCTGGATCGCAAACCCTACTCCGAATGATGAGAGCGGTCAGTTAATCCTTGCTTGGGCCCTTCTCGGAAGTCTCGTCGAGGGAACGATGAAATTATTTTTGTCGGTCTATTACACGTCCTATAAACACGATATTGAGGCAATCAAAAAGAAAGGAGATTTGATAAATCCTGATAGTTTGCAATTAGAACAAATGCGACAATATTTTAAAAAAAGTATCTGGCTAAAAGGAGATGAAGATTGGGACTCATGGATCCTGAAAATTCAACAGAGACGGAATGCAGTTCATGCCTTTAAAAACAGGGACATAGGTAATTTCGACGAATTCTACAGTGATGTGCGAAGATATCTGCAATTTCTACATTACATAAACGATCGACTTCCTTATCCGGGTGAACTATACAAACCGCGAGAATTTTAACAACGTCTTACATAACAGACATTAATTATCTAACATGAGTATCGTCCACCCCCATTCCGCTCCTATCCGGCGTGCGGCTGTTACTGAGCGTGGTGGCGGCGGGCCGGCGGTGCGAGCGGCTGACTCAGGCGGTATTGAGGAAGGCGTTTGTAGGCCAATTATCAAATGTTATGATTGAGGCCCCCTCCGGAAAAATAATCAATGAGGGGAAAGTACCCACCCGCACAAAAAACCCCAACCTATCCCCCACGCAAACGATCCACTCCCATGCACTTCTGCACGGAGTGCGGGACCCCGCTGCTGGATAACAAAACTTCTACCCCCGGTGCGGGAAAAAAGCGGCAGCCCCCAGGAAATCCATATCAGGGCACTTCAAAACTACCTTGAGTATTATTTTTCTGAGATTTACATGGGTGCTCTAGCAACATGAATATAAAAATCACATCTTTCGCTTGTGGGTCTATCAAAATCATTAAACGTATTTATTAGTTCAAAGCCGGTTTGTTTCAACAAGTCAGTTAATTCATTTTTTTTGAAAGAATACATATCTAATGATCCTATCTCCTCTAAATTCTCAATACTTTTTTCTTTTTGAGATTCTCTTTTTTTAAAATATGTGAAAATAATGCGTTCTTTCGCAATTTTTGTTGGAACACCAATAACATCTGTTCCACAATAGAGCGTATCACCATGATATTTAAATTTTTTAATAGGATCTTTCTCTATATTTTTTTTATCTTTTTGCATAAATACGAAATTACGTTCATCAATAACTAACAATCCACCCGGAATTAACACTGATTTAAAATTCTCAAGGCTTTTAATCATATCATTCTTATTAGGAAGAAGACATAACGAATTACCTAAAACTAATACCATATCTACTTTTAAAGTTCCAAATTTTTTCGGGAATTCTTGATTCAATTTTCTCCAATCCCAAGAATAAACCTCAAGTTCTACACCATCTTTTTTTGCGGATTCTATTGCGATATAGCGTAACAAGAGACTAATTTCATTGGATATAACTCGAATATTTTTTTCTTTAAAATGTCTAATAAGGAATATACTTTCACATCCAATTCCCAATGCAGCATCAAATATTGTATAATCTGATTCAGTAAAATAATGATTAATTAGATTTATTAAGAAAGAACCTTCTTTATTTAATCTCTTTTCGCAACAAACGAATTCATTCCAATATCTTGCTAATTTATAGTTATCAAAAAGATTTTTCGAATGTTCAGTGGTAAGAGCTACTTGGGTTTTCAGGCTTTGTTCTCTAAAGAAATTAGCGATCCATTTTTCATTGATATCCTTTGATTTTTCATTCAAAGCCAGAAAATATTTTTTTGCGTTTTTATAGTCCGGTTCAGAATCAAGCCTCATAAAAAGCTGAACGTTTTCATAAGAATCATCATCATTTTTATCTGGTTTAAACAGTAAACCATAATTTCCCCAAAGACCAAAATCTTTAATATTGTCTTTTAAAGGTGTATCATCAATAAGCAAATTTGCTTGATCGGGTTCAATAAGTTTTAAATGAACTTTGTGATCTTGATGCCAAGTTATGAATCTTAATACGTCTTCGTAATGATAGAAAAAATCGCTTTTAAGATCATTTTCCTTTATAATTAAAATTCTTGTATCAGAGAGATCAGTTTGAATTGAATCTTCTCGCGTTTTTATATTTTTTCCTTGAGCTTCAAGGTATGTTGGATAATATCTATAAAATTCAGAGGGAATATGACTATCAGTACCGAGATAAATCCCTCGGCCAATTTCAAAAAAAATATGAGTTAAATCTGTGACTTCCTCAAATGAAAGTATCTTTCCATTTTCGCTTAATGTATCCTTAAAAATGATCTGAAATTCATCGATATCCTTTTCAATTGCCTTTAGTAATGGTGCCGTGATTTTTTTATCAAGACTTTTTGTCACATTTAATAATTCTTTAATTGGCCCTCGAATTTTGAACAACGAAATTATTCTCAGAACAATTGCGATGATAACGACCCCAAGAAAATCTATCGGAATCTCTTCGAAAATTGGTTTAAAAGGATATTCAATTAGCAAAAAAATTCGTATAGCTAACATTATTAAAATTGGAACTACAATTTCGCGGAAAATTGAATCTTTATTGTCTTCATATATTTTTTTAATTTTAAGTAAATTTTCTTTAATACTCATAACCAAAATAAGCTCTTTTTAGTGTATAATAATTTCTTTATAACTCTAAAAGACAATAAATTAATTAAAAATCGAAATTTTTCACTCATAAAAAAATATTCAAGATTTTACAAAATTTCCAACTTGCATGAAAATACAAAATTTCCTTAACTCTTCGGTACAATTCCCTACATTAATAAAATAAATCAGACGAACAATCGCAAATATTATTTTTACTCTGTAGAACTTCTCTCTATTATTTCTGACGCTCTCGGAGGCTCCCTCCCTGCCGCTAGTGCATTTCTCCATTGCGATGACGGCATATTACCTGCTACCAACTCGGGTCATCACAATGTGCCCCTTCGCCAAGGGGGAACTAGTGGCGCAAGAGGGAGGAATTATTTCACGTGAAACGATGTTTTCTACAGAGCTATTATTTTTTTTCGAACCTTACAAAAAAATTTTCAAATGCGATCCGGTTAAAAAAAACAAATTTAACAATCCCATAACCCGGCCCTAGCCTCCCTCACCGGCGCTGGGGTGCCCCAGAATGCAAAATCCAGCTGACGTAGAAAACCCCATTGCCGACGTAATCCCGCTCCCCCCAAAACAGGGGTTTCCTTCAGATAGCGGGCTGAAGCACGTTCAGGGTCGGCTTTTCCACCTGTAATTGGCCTATTGCGGCCGATTTTTGGCACGCGGGAGGGCCGATTGCCGGCATTCGGAGCCCGTTTTGCGCTCCCCGCAAAACATGCGACCGATTTTTTGGCGAATACGACCGAAAGATGGCACCGGGTAAGGTAAACGGAGGCTGAAATGGGCTGGAATGGGCATAGCTCAAAAATGAAGGGTGTCTCCGACGGAGGGAGGGGTGAACCTTCTCGATCGCCGGCGGTTGCCAAACGCTACGCGATCGTCCGGTGTCTGCTGCCCCTTGCGAGTACAAATCCCAGGCCCGTACGCCCCGGCACCAGCTCCCGGGCCTGGCTCGCGATCACCGGCCCGGCACACCCCCCCACATGGGCTGAAACCTGATCTAATACACTTCTTCGTGCGAACC
>Ga0187861_10002218_pt1 | contig 18513 bp, 9 predicted proteins | sample June2016WEW_10_1_3_FD_132986 | JGI IMG/M metagenome (GOLD analysis project Ga0187861, IMG submission 132986) | Peatland microbial communities from SPRUCE experiment site at the Marcell Experimental Forest, Minnesota, USA - June2016WEW_10_100 | ecosystem: Environmental > Terrestrial > Soil >...
GCATCAACAACAGGAAGTTCTAGTGAAACAATGGCATAAAAAACCTCTCTACAGTTGTAGAGAGGGGTTCTAAATAACAGTCAACCTATTTCAGGACGACTCACTAATCTTACATCTGAAATCTTACTTCCTTAGTGCCCCCAACGAGATTCGAACTCGTGTTCCAGGCTTGAAAAGATTGTTGGTATCAAAATATCGTTAAATTCGAAATAAAATCAGTAATATTTTACCTAAAATTCTTGTCAAGTGTTAGCAGAAGTGTTGGCAGTTACCTTTCATAATAAACCAACACGTTAATTATAAACCAAGGTAAAGCTTTTAAAAATTCCGAGCAAGTTCTTAGACCAAAGAAAAATCTCAATTGACAAATTACGAATGGCAGAACTTAAAATTCTCAAAAAGGAATATATATTTTGGTATAACAATGATGATCACAGTCTTGACTCTTCATATGGATATTAGTATTTATTTGTCGTTAATTTACTTAACGCTATTAGTAGAGATGCAGTACTTAATAAAATCCTTTATTCAAACACTGTCAATATTAGTTACAGCTGCTTTCATTTTTGGATGTCCTCCCAAGCACGATGAACCTATATCGGGCAATCTGTCGGTTACATCCAAGAGTGAACATCTGGTCAAGGGAAATCCCAGTAGTGCAGTTGACAGTGTTTCATATTCAAATAACTATCTGATGGAAAAGCCTCAATATGTCGTCTCATATAATAGAGATCGTGGTATTCCCAATTGAGTAGCCTGGCACCTGGATAATACTTGGCTTGGTAATGTACCGCGAAAAGACACATTCAGACCGGACAGCACATTACCACCAGATTGGTATCACGTATCTAAATCGAGTTACAACCATAGTGGCTATGCCCGGGGACATCATTGCCCATCTGCAGATCGGACCAATTCGATCGATGATAATTCGGCTACATTTCTAATGACCAATATGATGCCACATACAACACATGGATGGAAGTGCTCTACCTGCCAAAAGTTGGTATAACAACGATAGAAAACATCATTACAACATGGAGGAAAGTAAAATGATTACAGCAGAATTCACACAAGATGAAGTTTCCCGATAGGGATGGCTTTGCCACAATCACTCGTTCAATAGCTTGAAGTGGAGTGCGGTCAATATCTCAAGGACTTCGGTTCAAATAGGTTCCCCGACCACAAACTGTCCAATCCTTCCAAAATAATGAGTGTCTCCATTCTGACTATGATTTTTATAAACCCCTTTCTGTGCTATTTTGAATGTGACACTAATAGGCCCAGCCGCAAAATGTTGTATCCTCAATTTATTAATTATGCTGCATAATGAAATCGCAATTCAGCAAAAGGATAAAACAAACATGATGATTGATGAAGGCGAAGAATATTCATTAAAAGATTCTCTATTAAAGATGGGGGAAAAATAATTAGTTAAACCATGCAAAATCACAGCGATTCACAAATCAAAACTACTCAAGCACGTTAAACAATTAAAGAATAAATGTAATTTCTTTTGTTCACCGCTGAAAATATATATACGCTTGAATAATTGCAAGGATGATATTTGAGGATATTCGTTTCTTTGAGAGTAGTTTATGAATTTTGCTTGCCTTTGTGAAGTAGCTTCTTTAAGTTTGACACGTCGTATACAACACATATGCGGGATATAAAAGCTTTGAACAATCAAGCTATAAAAAATATTCTAGTATATAGTCTCATCTTAAATCGATTCAACCCTCAATACTCGATTGTGTCTTCAATAAATTATTTGTTGAAAGGATCTTTCAATGAAGTTTTCTCGTAGTAGCGGAATATTGTTACATCCAACATCGTTGCCTGGACCATATGGCTCGGGCGACCTAGGTGTTTCTGCTTATCAGTTTGTCGATTGGTTAGTTTCAGCAGGTCAAACTCTTTGGCAAATGCTTCCTTTGGGTCCTGCAGGCATGGCAAATTCACCATATATGTCTCTCTCCGCATTTGCAGGGAATCCATTACTCATTGATCTTCGGGAATTATATACGCAAGGCTTTTTAACTCAAGACGATCTTGTGAGTTCATTAAATGAAGGAAGTTCGAGAATAGATTACCAATATGTATCACAATTTCGGATGGCTGCTCTTACAAAAGCATCGGATAATTTCTTTCGTCAGAGTAATGCGGATCATCGGAAACAGTATGATAAATATTGTATAAAAGAAAAATCGTGGCTTGAAGATTATGCATTGTTTCAAGCATTGAACCAAAAGTATCAATTGAAAGAATGGTCTTCATGGGATTACGATCTTGTGCATCGTAAACCAACTGCATTGAAGAAAGCTCGAATCGAGCTACTGAATCTCATGAACTTTCACAAGTTTACTCAATGGTGTTTTTCGCGACAATGGAATAATTTGAAAAAATACGCGAACGAACGAAATATAAAACTTGTCGGCGATATTCCAATCTTCGTAGCTCACCATAGTGCAGATGTATGGTCAAATCCAGGTGATTTTTATTTAGATGTTAAAGGTTTACCGACGGTCGTTGCCGGTGTTCCTCCAGATTATTTCAGTGTGAACGGACAGCGCTGGGGTAATCCTCTGTATCGATGGAATATCATGAAAAAGAAACGGTATGGATGGTGGATTGAACGCTTCCAAAGAACGTTTGATTTATTTGATATACTTCGTATTGATCACTTCAGAGGATTTGATGCTTACTGGGAAATTCCAGTCAAAGAAAAAACCGCACGAATTGGTCGATGGGTTAAATGCCCGGGAGAAGACCTGTTCAAAACAGTAAGGCATAAATTAGGAACACTGCCAATCATTGCTGAAGATCTTGGTGTTGTAACACCTGGAGTTGTGACGTTGAGAGAAAAATTTAATTTTCCAGGTATGAAAGTATTGCAGTTTGCATTTTCTACAGATCCAAATGACGCTTTTCTTCCACATAACTACGATAGAAACTGTGTCGTATATACAGGCACACATGACAATGATACGACAAAAGGGTGGTATGAAAAAGCTCCGGAACGTGAACGAGACTTTGTCAGACAATATTGTAAAACGGATGGACATGAAATAAACTGGGATTTGATAAAAGCGTCCCTGCAATCCGTCGCTGATATGGCTATTCTTCCATTTCAAGACGTTCTTGATCTTGGAAGTGAGGGGAGGATGAATTATCCTGGTACTGTCGATGGAAATTGGGAATGGAGGTTCACATGGGATCTTGTGAGGCCGGAAATTGCATCTAGGTTGTACGAATTAACAGCCATCTATGGACGATGTGCAACAAATAAGTAAACTCTAAATCCTAAGAGATCATTAGAAAGAACCATCACATATTCTAGAAGGTTTCAAAATCCTTAGGTTTAAAGAGGCATAAGAAGTAGCAAGATCAATTAAACATTACTATCGACATCTTACGAGAAGATCAATTCTAAAATGTACTTGACAATTAAAAAATAATTTTAAATATTGGAAGCGCTTCCATTTGGAAGCGCTTCCAATAGCGAGAACATTTGACGGCCACAATATACGATATTGCCCAAAAAGCAAAAGTTGGTATTGGGACGGTATCCCGTGTTTTGAATAAAAATGCCAACGTATCGGATGTGACGCGCAATCGTGTTCTGCAAGTAGTCTCAAGATTAAATTATAAACCGCATCCCTATGCTATTGGTCTCGCCCGCCAAAGAACTAATTCAATTCTTTTTACTATTCCATTCTTTGCAACTTTTTTCTTCCTTGAAATTCTTCGTGGGATTCAAAAACGCTTGGCAGATCTAGACGTGAGTATTATTATGCTGGGGATCAATCATCCTGATCAAATTACGGAAATGCTTCGCCATAATATCCATCGTCATCGCGTGGATGGCATAGTGTTGTGTTCGATGAAGATTCCAGAGCAATTGGAAAAAAATAAACTATTCAAGAAAATCCCGATGGTGCTCGTGGATACATACAACAAAGAATTTGATTCCTTCGCAGTGAATAATGTACAAGGAGGATATGTAGCGACTAAACATCTTCTTGATCTTGGCCATACAAGGATTGCGATATTGAATGCAAATCTTAGGAGCGTTCCTGCAAAAGACCGGTTTAAAGGATATAGAATGGCAATGATGGATGCTCATAAAAAAATTGACGAACGGCTCATCCGAAAAACGAAATCAGAATACGTGGACGGATTCACCCGTGAGAACGGGTACGAGATGATGAAGGAATTGCTGAATCTCGGCGCTGCCCGTCCGACAGCCGTGTTTGCAGTGAGCGATATTCAGGCCTATGGCGCATTGGCAGCCATCGCAGAGAATGGCCTGAGGTGTCCGGACGATATCGCCCTCATCGGCTATGACGATCTCGAACTCTCGGAACCCCTGGGACTTACCTCGATGCTGCAGCCGATGTCGGAGATGGGGACGCTGACCATCGAGCGATTGCTCGAACGCATGAATACCAAAGATCTGAGTGTCTATCATAAAACATTTGAACCGACACTCATCGTACGCAAGACAACACTCTCTATAGGTAACATTACAAAAAGTGCATAACTCAACATTTTTACATTACTCATTTCATATCATCGTGAAATAGAAAAGAGAGGAATCATGGGTACACGACTACTGTATTCTCTCCTCTTGATATTTCTTGTGGTGTCATAAATGATTTCTGAATGATATTCATTTTAACAATATTGTCAGTAGTCTTGACAGCAGCGCCAGCTTTCGTTGCCGAGCAACCTTCGGATACAAATCATGTCATGCGCGTCTCCAACGTGCCAGAGTGGTCAAAGCACGTTGTTTGGTATCAGATCTTTCCTGAACGGTTTCGCAACGGTGATCCTGCGAACGATCCGACAGTTGAAGATCAACTTGGAGCATGGCCCAACGAACGTACTCGGGGGTGGCACACCAGTCCCTGGACGAGCGATTGGTATCAATTGCTGCCGTGGGAGAAAATGGACAATAAGGGATTTTATTATCACGTCCAACAACGCCGGTACGGAGGGGACCTTCAAGGCGTGATCGACAAACTGGACTATCTGAAGAGCCTCGGCATCAGCGCTCTCTACTTCACTCCGTTATTTCAATCGCCGTCTGTCCACAAATATGATGCAACGATGTATCACCATATCGACAAAAATTTTGGACCGGATCCCAATGGCGATAAGAAGATATGGACTACGGAAAATCCCGAGGATCCATCTACATGGAAGTGGACAAGCGCTGACAGACTCTTTCTCACTCTGCTTCAGGAAGCGCACAAGCGGAACATCAAGGTTATTATTGACGGAGTTTTTAATCACGTAGGCACGACGTTCTGGGCATTCGAAGATGTGCGGAAGAAACAGCAAGCTTCCAAATACAAGGATTGGTTTACAGTGACCAGATGGGACGATCCTTCCACTCCACAGGATGAATTTGACTATATTGGCTGGAACGGTGTGCGTGATCTGCCGCAATGGCGCCAGGATGAAAACGGAATCGTGCATGGTCCGAGAGAGTACATCCACGCAATCGTACGGAGATGGATGGATCCCAACGGTGACGGGAACCCCGATGATGGCATTGATGGATGGCGATTGGATGTGGCGGAGAAAATAAAACCTGCGTTCTGGAAAGACTTCAGAACATGGGTGCGTGGGATCAATCCGGAGGCTTACCTCGTGGGGGAGGTATGGTGGGAAGATTGGTCCAACGATAAGATGTTCAATGCCGCTCCGTGGCTTCAAGGTGATATGTTTGATGCTGTCATGAATTATCGATGGGCTCGTGAAGCGTTTCGGTTTTTTGCTGGCGGCAAGGACAGCATCAGTGCGTCGGAATTCTTCGGGCGTCTTCAAGCGATGCTGGACGATTATCCAACGGCAACGAACTATGTGCTTCTGAATCTTTACGACAGTCACGACACTGAGCGAATGGGTTCTCGGTTAATGAATTCAGGAATTCTATACGACCATATGGGAAGTCCGAAAGACAATCCTTCGTACGATGTCCGGAAGCCGGGCCCTCGCGAGTTGATGGTGCAGAAATTGATGGCCTTATTTCAAATGACCTACGTCGGTGCTCCCATGATCTACTATGGAACGGAAACTGGAATGTGGGGAGCGGACGACCCGGATTGCCGAAAACCAATGCTCTGGTCGGACTACCGATATGACGACGAAAAGAGTCATCCGTTCAACCTCGATCGTGCAAGTGATTCAAACACATTTAACAAGGAGCTATTTCAATGGTATTCCAAGCTAATCAAGTTGCGCAACAGCGAGCCAGCCCTTCGTAGCGGCGCGTTCGAACCAGTGTCAACGCCTGACGGGAGTGGCGTTCTCACCTTCCGGCGAGTGGAAGCAGGAGAACAGATCGTTGTAGTTCTCAATAATTCGTGGACAGCTCAGCGCATAACCATCCCAGTTCCTCATCAGTGGCACGGAGAGGTCACAGACTTGCTTTCCATGAGGAAGTACGTTGTAAACGTCGGTACGATCACAATAGCCATAGAAGGAAAATCAGGCGTTGTTCTTCGATGAATTCGTATGACTAATTTCACCACACAATAGAGAAAGGAAAGACATGAAAACTTCAAGATTTGTTTTTGTGTTTTTGATGATGTACGCCAGTTCGCTTCTTCTTGCACAAGAGCAAGAAATTCGCGGAAAAGTAACGAGCGCGGACGACGGATCGGCAATCGTCGGTGCCAACATTCTCGAAAAAGGTACCGTAAACGGGACTACTTCGGATTTCGATGGAGAGTTCAGTCTAAAAGTGAAAAAAGGCGCCGTGCTCGTTGTGTCGTACGTCGGTTTTGTGAAACGAGAAATAGAAGTAACAGAGGTAAAGTATCTCAATATTTCCTTGAGACCCGGTGCTCTGCAAGTGAAAGAGGTGGAAGTCGTAGGGATCGGGTATGGAGAGGTTAAGAAGTCGGATGCTACTGGTTCTGTGACAGCAATTTCAGCGAGGGATTTCAACCAGGGAGCAATTACATCCCCGCAGGAATTGATTATTGGAAAAGCAGCGGGCGTTGTTGCTAATACGATTGGAGGTGAAGCGGGCGCAGCTACTAAGATCCGAATTCGAGGTGGATCGTCACTCCTCGCCAATAACGATCCTTTAATAGTGGTTGATAACATTCCTTTGGAGAGCTCGGGAATTTCCGGTATGGCCAATCCGCTTTCAACAATTAATCCAAATGATATTGAGTCAATTACAATTCTGAAAGATGCTTCCGCGACAGCTATCTATGGTTCAAGAGCTTCTAATGGTGTTATTATCATAAAAACCAAACGAGGTTCATTCACTGGCGAAGAAAAAATGACCGTAAGTTATAACGGCAGTTTCTCTTTAGCAGCTCCTGCCAAAGAATTATCTGTCTTTACGGGAGACGAATTCAGGGCATTAATTGCTGATAGAGTCAAAAATTATGGTTTGACTTCCGATGCATTAAGCAGATTGGGAACAGCAAATACAGATTGGCAGAAAGAAATTTACCGAACTGCTCCAACAACTGAGCACAATATAAGCATCAGCCACGCGATTGCTTCCGTTCCCTACCGTGTATCCTTGGATTATCTGTACCAGGATGGAATTCTCAAGTATAACAACGTCGAAAGAAAAAATATCACTCTTTCGGCGACTCCCACCCTATCGCAGATTGGTTTGAATATGGATTTAAATGCTTCGGCAACAAGAATAGATAATAATTTTTCAAACCCTGATGCGGTTGGCGCTGCAGTTCAATTTGATCCTACACAACCAATTAAGAATGGAAACACAAGATGGGGCGGTTATACAACATGGACGGATATAACTTCCAAAGATCCTCTAAATGGTCCGGCAAATTATATCGCTACTAGTAATCCTGTCGCATTGTTGGAAGAGCGCAGTAATACCTCTGATGCAACAAGATATATTCTCGGAGGTAAATTTGATTATAAAATACCTTATGTACCGGATTTAAAAGCAACTTTAAATCTGGGCTATGACTACTATAAGACAAACGGAAGCGATATTTCAGATACAACAGCTTCCTGGGCACAAAGACAGCCTGAAAATCAAATCAAAGGCTATTCTCAGACAAAGACAAACAGCTTGTTAGATTTCTATCTCAACTACAAAGAAGAATTCGGTATCCACAAAGTTGACCTGACGGGCGGGTATTCGTACCAGCATTTCTACAATGAAGGATTTAATTCCAATAGAGCATGGGATCCATCAACTCCTGGTGCAAATACAACAACATATAAAAATGAGTATTACCTGATTTCATTCTTTGGCAGATTGAACTATACATTATTAGATAAGTATCTGTTAACTGCAACTTTAAGAGACGATGGTTCCTCGAGATTTTCTAAAGATAACCGTTGGGGTTTGTTCCCGGCAGTTGCTGCAGCATGGAAATTAACCGAAGAATCTTTCATCGGTAAATCGGACATAGTAAATGAAGTTAAACTTAGACTTAGCTGGGGAAAAACAGGACAGCAGGATGTAGGAACTAATTATTATCCATATATTCCAACATACACGACCAGTACAGCCGGCGCGTATTATCAATTTGGAAATACATTCTATCCAACACTTCGCCCGAATGCTTATGATGCAAATTTAAAATGGGAAACTTTAACTTCCTTAAACGCCGGAATCGATTATACATTATTCAATAAACGGGTAAGCGGTTCCGTTGAAGTATACCAGAATACTTCTGATAACTTATTAAATAGTGTGCCGGTTGCAATTGGAACTAACTTCTCTAATTATTTACTTACAAACGTCGGTTCAATGGAAAATAAAGGTGTTGAATTTGGTCTGAACATTACCCCGATTTTAGGGTCTGATTTTTCGTGGGAAGTTGGAGCAAATTTAACGTACAACAAAAACAAAGTGACCAAATTAACCTTAACTGATGATCCCGCATATACCGGAGTAAACGTAGGTAATATAGCCGGCGGTGTTGGAAACTATGTTCAAAAATATCTTGTTGGGTACGTGGCAAATACATTCTTCTTGTTCCAGCAGGTATATGACGCGAATGGCAAACCTATTGAGGGATTGTACGTTGATAAAAGCGGACAAGGTGGTACCGTATCCGGTAATGAGTTAAATAAATATGCGATGAAATCACCAAATCCTGATGTTCTAATGGGTATATCTTCTAAAATCAACTACAAAGATTTTGATTTTAGCTTCTCCGGAAGATTGAGTTTAGGCAATTATGTATATAATAATAACGCATCAAGTATAGCAGTGTATTCACAACTTTATAACCAAAGCGGATATACATCAAATATTTTAACTGATGTTAAAAAGACAAATTTCGCTACTGCACAGTATTGGTCCAGCACTTATTTAGAAAACGCGTCATACTTCAAACTGGATTATATTACTATTGGTTATAACTTCAAAGATTTATTCGGTAATTATAACGGACGCGTAGGATTATCAGTGCAAAATGTTTTTACAATCACCAAGTATAGCGGATTGGATCCTGAAGTAGATGGCGGTATCGATAACAATATATATCCACGTCCACGCACTTATATGATGACGCTGGGTCTTAATTACTAAGGAGGAAGTGAACATGAAAAAGATTATCTCTTTGATAACAGTCGTGCTTGTTGCGCTACTGTTTTCATCCTGTGTGAACGACTTGAACGTACAGCCGATCGATCCCAATGTGAATACGTCAAACAATGTCTTCAAGGATCAGAGTGCGTACAAGGAAGCGCTGGCAAAGGTATATGCCGGCTTTGCTCTTACCGGGCAACAGGGAGGTGCCGGAAATCCTGATCTTCAAGGTATAGATGAAGGCTTTAGCAGCTACATCCGTACGTGGTGGGACTTACAGGAACTTTCTACTGACGAGGCAATTATGTCTTGGGATGATGCTACAATTAAAAACTTTCATTGGCAAACCTGGTCGCCGAATGATGTGTTTCTTATGGCGTTCTACTCAAGAATATACTTTACTGTTGCAGTAAGCAATGAATTTATTAGAAATGCAAATACCGCAATCAGTTCGGCTTCAGGCACTTTTCTTAGTGATCTGAAGGCGTTTAAAGCAGAAGCTCGTTTCGTACGCGCTCTAGCTTATTACCACGCAATTGATATGTTTGGCAATGTTCCTTTTGTGACGGAAGCGGATATGCCTGGCGCATTCTTTCCAAAAAGAATTACACGTTCTGATCTCTTTAACTATATTGAAAGTGAACTAAAAGCCATTGATGGCGATCTTATTGCTCCAAAGCAAAACGAATACGCAAGAGCAGATAAAGCGGCAGCGTGGTTTTTGCTTGCAAAATTATATTTGAATGCAAAAGTATATACAGGCACAGCAAGATATGCTGACGCACTCACTTATATTAACCAAGTAATTTCATCCGGATATTCACTGGATAATAATTATCAGAGAATGTTCTGTGCGGATAATAGGACAAGCCCCGAAATTATTTTCCCAATTGCTTTTGATGGAATAAATATTCAGACATGGGGTGGTACGACTTTCCTGGTAAGCGGTTCAGAAGGTGGTAGTACAATGCCATTACGTGGATTAGGTAGCTGGGGCGGAATGAGAACTATTAGAGAATTTGCTGCCAAGTTTAACGTAACTCAAAGTAATTTTGCTTCAACGACTCAATACCCACCAAACCTTAATGCGGGCGTAGACAGAAGAGGAATGTTTTTCTTTGATCCATCTAGCTGGGTATGGGATATAACTAATGTTGGTACATTCACCGAAGGAATTGGTGTAACCAAGTGGTCAAATCTTTCTTCAATTGGGGGACCTGCACCGGATGCACACACTAGTTTTGCAACTACAAATTTCCCTATATTCCGTCTGGCTGACGCATATTTAATGTATGCAGAAGTCGCAGTAAGGGGCGGCGGCGGTGATATGGGAACTGCTGTCAATTATGTAAATGCTTTAAGACAGCGCGCTTACGGTAACAACTCTGGAAATATTACAAATTCCGATTTAACATTAAATTTCATTTTGGATGAAAGGGGTCGCGAGTTGTATTGGGAAGGTGGACGAAGGACAGATTTAGTTCGTTTTGGTCAGTTCACGAGCGGCACTTATGTCTGGCAATGGAAGGGAAATGTTAAAAATGGAACTCAAACTGCTTCTTACAGGGATTTATATCCTATCCCGATCAACGATTTGAATGCGAATCCAAATTTAATACAAAACATTGGTTATTAAAATGTAGAATATTCTTCAAGGGAAACAAGCATGAAAAACATAATATTGTCAGTTTTGATGATAGCCCTTGGGCTATTGTTCGCTTCTTGTGCGAGTGATATAAGCGAACCAAAGATCAGTTCTAATCCTGTCTCGCCAACGATGAATACTGTAGTCATGGCAGGCGCATTCACTGTCAATTATGCAGACAGTTTGATAACGTTTTCCTGGTCCGCGGCAGATTTTGGATTTCAATCATCTACGACGTACATCATACAATTATCAGATGCGAGCAGCTTTTCTGGGAACGTTGCCACCAGTCTCGTTACGACTCAGAGCTTGAGCGCAACAGCAAAAGTCAGCGACGTAAACACCCAGCTCCTGGCATGGAATCATGCGATCGGAACAGTTGTGACCGTGTATTATCGGGTCGCCGCGTCGATAAGTGCTTCCGTAGACATGGTCTATTCTGCCGCGAAATCAACGAGCCTGACACCATACGATGCAGTCATAAACTACCCGATGGTGTATGTGCCGGGTTCGTATCAAGGCTGGTCCCCGGGAGCCACGAACGGAAGGTTGTATTCCTACGGCTTTAATTCTCAGTACAGCGGTATTGTACGTCTTATCGACACTACAACGACGGCCGCTCAATTCAAAATTACGCCTGCCGCAAATTGGAATACGTCCTGGGGTGGCACGCTGACCCCTTCGGGCAGTAACTATTCAGGCACTCTGAGTACATCGGGCGGCAATTTCCAGGTAAACAATGCGTGCTATATCATGGCCGTCGATGTTAATGCATTAACGATATCGCTTACCAAGACCAATGACTGGGGAATTATCGGTTCCGCTGTCCCGCCATACGACTGGTCGAAAGATGTGGATATGTTCTATAATGGTCAGCGTAAGATGTGGGAAATTACTGCAAACTTCCAGGCAGGTGACATTAAGTTCAGAGCAGACGATAGTTGGACGCTTAATTATGGCGGCTCCAACGGTACTCTTACCGCAGGTGGAGCAAACATCAATCTCGCAACCGCGGGAAACTATACTATTCGGTTCGATCCGGTGAAGCTGACGTATACCATTATGAAAAACTAGTTGAGCTCTGTTCAAGAAGGTTTGTATAAGAAAGATATGTGTAACTGATTTGTGGTTAGCTCCACATTGACAAATACGGGCGGAGAATGTTTGTTCCGCCCGTATTCATTGTATACTGTAACTTTTGTGAGGAAGATGGATGTGCTGACCATCGTGTGTGTGCAACTGCTTTCCGCCCTGTTGATGTCCCACGCCGGATTTGTTGATCTCAACCCTATGGTTCCAGAGTTCGGTCGGACAATGTATTCGCATGCAGTCCTGAGGTAATCATGATTTGCCTCCGTTGGTTGTTTTGCAGTCTGATCTTGTTAAGCCATGCCTTCTCACAAATTGTGGTTACGATCCCGCTGTATCCGACTGAAAACGATTCGATTGTAGTTCAGTTCGACGCGACGCAGACAGGTACCTCGGAACTTCTAAACTATACCGGCACGGTGTATGCCCATACCGGCGTGACGACGAGCAAAGGGACGTGGCGATATGTCAAAGGTACCTGGGGCGACAATGGGACTCAGCCCGCATTGACGCGACTCAGTATCAATCTCTACCAACTCACGATCGGCTATCCGAGACAGTTCTACAATATCACTGACCTGGCAGAACATATCCAGGCGCTGGATTTCGTATTTCGCAGTTCGAGTGCATCGCAGCAAACACGCCCGGATATCTTTGTTTCTCTTTTCCAATCAGGACTCTCGCTGGTTATCGATTCGCCTTCCGTCTCCGTTGCTTTTGGAGACCCGCGACGGTCACCGGTGTGTGCTCGTCTGAACGACACTGTCCATGTGCGAGTCTCTGCTGCAGAAATTGGGACAAAAGTTGCATCGCTTGCACTGCTCATCAATGGTGTCCAAACCTATCAAACGGATTCGGCCAGAATGGAGTATGAGTTTATTTCCGCGAATCATCCAATCGGCACGAATACCATGACGGTCATTGGTCGAGACACGTCTGGTTTTGCCGACACGACCGAATTTGTGATCATAGTAAATCCATCCGTTCAGGAAGCAGCATTGCCCGGAGGCATCGAATACGGGATCAATTATATCAACAGCACAACAGCGACGCTTTCATTGTTCGCTCCGCACAAACAATTTGTGTACGTTGTTGGGGATTTCAATGATTGGAAAATCGACACAGCATATTACATGCAACGCCACACCATCGATTCAAACAACGTCGTGTGGTGGATCACGCTCAACGGCTTAAGCCCGGGACGTGAGTACGCCTTCCAATATCTCGTCGATGGGAATCTCCGCATTGCTGATCCGTATACCGCAAAGGTCCTGGACCCATGGAACGATTCATCCATTTCGAGTTCTACATATCCGGACCTGAAGCCGTACCCTGCGGGAAAGACGGCCGAACCTGTATCAATCCTCATGACGAATCAACCTTCGTATGTCTGGCACACGACGAACTTCCAGCGACCGACGAAGACCGACTTGCTTATCTATGAGCTACTTATTCGAGATTTCGTAGCCGCACATGACTTTAAGACACTGACCGACACACTCGACTATCTGAAGAGGTTGGGGGTCAATGCGATCGAATTGATGCCAATCATGGAATTCGAAGGGAACGACAGCTGGGGGTATAATCCGAGTTTCCATCTTGCCGTTGACAAATATTACGGCCCTGCGCATGACCTGAAGGTGTTTATTAACTCTGCGCATGCGAATGGTATAGCGGTAATCCTCGATATCGTGCTGAATCATGCGTTTGGGCAATCTCCTCTCGTACGCTTGTATTGGGATGCAGTGAACAACCGTCCTGCGGCGAATAGTCCTTGGTTCAATCCCGTGGCACCACACCCGGACAATGTCGGATACGATTTCAACCATGAGAGTCAGGCCACGAAGGATTATGTTGACCGAGTAACGAAATATTGGCTGACGGAATTTCACGTAGATGGATTCCGATTCGATCTCTCGAAGGGGTTTACGCAGACTTTCAGTGGCACTGATGTTGGTCTCTGGGGTCAATACGATCAATCGCGGATCAATATCCTGAAAAGAATAACGGATAAGATCTGGGCAATTGACTCGTCAGCTTACGTAATCCTGGAGCATTTTGCAGACAACAGTGAAGAAACTGTTCTCGCCGCCTACGGAATGATGCTGTGGGGAAACATGAATTACAATTACAATGAAGCCTCGATGGGGTACAATGACGCTGACAAATCGGACCTTTCGTGGGGATACTACAAGACGAGAGGCTGGACCTCGCCGCATCTTGTCACGTATATGGAAAGCCATGATGAAGAGCGGCTGATGTATAAGAACCTCACGTACGGAAACTCAGGATGGAGGTATGACGTTAAAAATCTCTCGACGGCACTGAATCGGATCAAACTGGCTGCTGCATTCTTTTTCACCATTCCCGGACCAAAAATGATCTGGCAGTTTGGTGAACTCGGCTATGATATATCTATAGACTACGGCGGACGGGTCAGCGATAAACCGATTAAGTGGGACTACTACAGCGACTCTGACCGGAAAAGTCTGTTCAATGTTTTTGCAGCACTCATGAAACTGAAAGCATTCGATGCATTCAGGAACGACAGTGTCGTTGCAAATGTGGCTGGAGCGGGAAAATCGATCACGATCTATCATCCCTCCATGGACGTAACAATTATCGGCAATTTCGACGTCGTCCCGCTCACCATCGATCCGAATTTCAGCCGGAGAGGGACCTGGTATGATTACTTCAGTGGGGATAGTACTTACATCGCCTCCGCGCACGACCTTCACCAATTGCAACCAGGTGAATTTCACATTTTCACAACAAAAAAGTTGCCGATTCCAGATCTTGGTGATGTTCAGCCAGGCGATAACGTACCTTCCGTTTTCGCTCTACATCAGAACTATCCCAATCCCTTCAATTCATCGACAACTTTTCAATTTGATGTACCGGTGCCATCGTCCTTGTCTCTAAAGATCTTCAACCTGCTCGGGCAGGAAGTCGCCGTTCTTGCTAATGGTACCTTTGCTGCAGGCGAGCATCAAGTGATATGGAATGGAAGAACAGATACTGGCGTGCAAGCAAGCTCAGGTGTTTATTTTGTACGCCTTGAAGCCGATAGCTTTACAGATACAAAGAAGACCGTGTTGATGAAATAAAAATAGCGAGCATAATTTATGAAGCACAAATATATCGCACTGTTTCTTCTCACACCTTTGCTTTGGTCGAAGCAGCAGGAGCAACCTAAGAAACCGTTATATCTGAATATCATCTGGCACCAGCACCAACCGCTCTATCTTGATCCGGCAAAAGATCAACTGCAAGGACCGTGGGTTCGCACACATGGGACGAAAGATTATTACGATATGGCAGCGCTTATTGGGAAGTATCCGAAGATTCACTGCACGGTTAATCTTACATCTTCACTCCTGTATCAGCTTGATGATTATTATGTGCAGCGTTTGAAGCCATTTGTAGATCTCAAGAAGAATCGCATCGATGCAAAGAGATTTTTAAATGCATGGGCAGGGAAAACGGATCTATGGATTGATTTGGCATTGAAACCAGCCGAAGAATTTACCGGAGATGATTTAGCTATTTTGTTAAGTAATCCATGGAATGCATTCTCGATCAGCAGTGTCATGATGGATCGATTTCCACAATACAAGGCATTGAAGGAAAAGTATATGAATTCCGGCTCAAGTGCTTTATCAAAACAGGAGCGACGAGAAATTAAGTTCTGGTTCTATCTGGCGTATTTCGATCCCGATTTTCTGGAACAACGAGTCACACTTATGAATGGAATAACGATAGACTTGCGCGATCTCATCAAGAAGAACACGGATGGAACCTATACGCTAACGAGGACGATTTGCGAAGCAGACTGCAACCGGATTATTGCCGAAACGTACAAAGTGCTCTCCGCAATCATTCCTGTCCACAAGCAGCTTATGTATCATCGAGATTCGCACAAAGGGCAGATCGAAATTGTTACAACTCCCTTTTACCATCCTATTCTTCCATTGATTTATGATAGCGATTTGGAAAAAATATGTCAACCGAATGATCCTGCACCACATCGATTCCATTATCCTCAAGATGCTGAAGCACAAATCGCAAAAGCGATCAATTACTACACAAAACAATTTGGTATAAAGCCCTCAGGAATGTGGCCAGGCGAGGGTTCGGTTGCAAACGACATTCTTCCTCTCTTCAAGAAGTATGGCATCCAATGGATAGGGACAGATGAAAAAATATTAGCTCGGTCAACGCCAAACAACCAGCCTAAGTTTTTTCCATATGCCGTTCTAGATGAAACGAAGACTTCTGCTAATGTCGTTGTCGTTTTTCGTGATACAGAAATCTCGGATAAAATTGGATTTATGTATCAAACTTTTAAAGGAGAAAACGCTGCAGACGATTTTGTGAAGAGCGTTTTGAAGTATGCATCTCCCAATGGAATTGAAGATCGATTGCTCACTGTCATTCTGGATGGTGAAAACGCCTGGGAATCATATCGGTACGATAATAACGGAAAAGAGTTTCTCAATGCAATGTACCGTATGTTAACTGAACTTGATATGATAGGGCAGATCAAAACAGTGACACCAACGGAATACCTCGAAGGGAATCCAACGCGAAATATTCCTGCGCATCCGATGGAATCAATTCCGAAACTGCAATGGCTCTGGCCAGGTTCGTGGATCAACGCAAACTTTGATACCTGGATTGGTGAAGATGAGGAAAATAGAGCATGGGATTATCTTCTGATGGCACGAAATGATCTTGAACAATCGGGGATTAAATCACCCGATCCGACTGCGCCGGCACTCAGGAAAAGAACTACAGAGTGGTTTGCATACAAAGCATGGGAATCCATGTATGCTGCTGAAGGTTCCGACTGGTTTTGGTGGTATGGCGATGATCAGACAGCTCCTGGAGGCGACAAACCGTTTGATCTTGCCTTCATTACTCTATTGAAAAATGTTTATAATTATGCTCAGGAAACCGGAGTAGAAATGCCATCGAGGGAATTTCTCCCGATTATTGTCGACAAAACCGATGCCCACGGCTTGATGCAGGGAACAATGGCGCAAAGCAAAAAAGATATGGTGACCGTTCTTTTTCAAGTCGATGCGACAAAAATACAAGTTCCGAAATCAATTTACATCGTTGGCAACCTTAGTGTGCTTGGTAATTGGACCCCAAATATCATAAAAATGTATGACGATGAAACGCATGGTGATGCAAAGAAAGGCGACGGTATCTGGTCGATTGAATTGCTTGTACCGCCAAATATCAAAGTGGAATATAAATATACCAACAGCGGTTACGAAGGCGTCTGGGTGCCAAGCGAAGAATTCCCGGCGAACAATCGCGAATTGATAATTACGGCAAAACCCGGTGAACAGATGAGTGTCAAAGATAAATTCGGTGTGAAATAAAACTTTCAAAGGAATCATGTATGCGGCGCATTCAAGAACAACTAACAAAATCATTTTATATACTACTCAGTATGCCGGCAACGGCAATGGGATTTGCTCTCTCAATCCAGATTTCAGCATTGAGTTGGTTACTGACAACAAAATACAATCTCCACATCGATGAAGTCGGATTTGTCTGGGCAGCCGGGCCGCTTGCAGGAATTTTTGGTCAGGTGATTATCGGACTAATCAGCGATAAAGTCTGGTTCTGGGGTGGACGCCGGCGTCCGTTTGTATTGATAGGCGGAGTGCTTGCAGCGGGAATGCTGTTGGCGTTGCCGAACATCGATGTTATTAGTAGAAAACTCGGTATCGGAAGCTTGCTAATTGTTGCAATTGCGGTGGCATTGACGCTCGACCTGGCGATCAATATCAGTTTTAATCCAACTCGCTCCATCATTGCTGATGTGACACCGGAAGGAAACCCGCGTACCAAAGGATACACGTGGATGCAGACTATCTCCGGTTTCTTCGGCGTGCTAGCATATGTTATTGGTGCAACCCTTGGAAATTATGTTCTCATCTATATTGGCGTAGTGCTCGTGTTTCTCTTTTCTATCGTTCCAATGTTTTTTATTGCTGAAAGCAGAGAACTCAAACCCGCCGAGGAGGAATCGAAGAGCAAAACGGCAACAGAATGGGGACAACTCTTCAAAATTTATTTTGCACATGGATTTTCATGGATTGGCATTCAAACGATGTTTGTATACATCATTGCCTTTATTCAGCAAAAATACTTTTCAGGAGTGACAGATCAAGAAATTATCAATGCACACTCAGGGCAGATTATTGCC
>Ga0187861_10002227_pt1 | contig 18478 bp, 19 predicted proteins | sample June2016WEW_10_1_3_FD_132986 | JGI IMG/M metagenome (GOLD analysis project Ga0187861, IMG submission 132986) | Peatland microbial communities from SPRUCE experiment site at the Marcell Experimental Forest, Minnesota, USA - June2016WEW_10_100 | ecosystem: Environmental > Terrestrial > Soil >...
GCGGTGCAGACGCTGCTGCACGACATTGACATGGGCGATCTGGCATTGGCGCTCAAGGGCGCCACGCCGGAACTGAGGGAACTGATAGAAGGCAACATGACCACCCGCGCCCGCGAACGCCTGAAAGAGGAGATGGACCTGCTGGGACCGAAGCCGCGGTCTGAAGTTGACGAAGCTCAACAACTCATTGTGGCTACGGTGCGCCGGTTGGAGGAGGAGGGCAAGATCCAAATGGCCAGGGGTGGGACGGATGAAGAACTCATCACTTAGGCCCAGCACCAAAATCCAGGTCGGGCGGGTGCTGCGCAACGTGCTGGTGGCGCCGGGAAGCGGGGGCTCCACCCCAGGTGCGGGCACTTCTGCGGCTGCGGCCGCAATCAAGGAAGCAGCCCAGCAAGCGTTCGAGAAGGGGCTGGCGGCGGGAAGAGAAGAGGCCCGGCGTGAATTGGCCAGCGCCCTGGCGGCCGTGGGGAAAATGGCCACAGCCTTGCAACAGGAGGCCAACGAGATAAGGCAGAAGTCAGACCGTCACGCGACCCTGCTGGCGCTGCGCATTGCCGCCAAGGTGGTGGGGCGGGAAGTTGCCGCAGCCGAAACGGTGCAACGCATGGTGGGCGTTGCCTTGGCGCAGGTGCCGCTGGAGCCGGGCTTGTCTATCCGGCTTAACCCTCAGGACGCCGCCGTCCTGGCGCCGTTGCGGAGCAAGATGCTTGAAGTGGGCGTGGAACTGCCAGAGGAGATGACGTTGGTGAGCGACCCGGGCATCCAGCGCGGGGGCTGCATCATTGATAGCAAGTTAGGCCAGGTGGATGCCCGTCTTGAGACCCAGTTGGCTTTCATCGAGCGGGCATTGTGTGGCGGGGACGACCAGCCGGAGTAGCGCGTGAAGGGCACTGCTTTATTCGACCTGGAGGCCAAGTTCCGCCGCGTGCAGGAAAGCGGCAGGTTCCTGCGCAAGGGCACTGTATGCCGTGTGGTGGGTTTGGCGATAGAGAGCCAAGGGCCATTTGCGGCCGTTGGGGAACTGTGCCACATCGTGATGCCAGACGGTTCCAGGCGCCCGGTTGAGGTGGTTGGTTTCAACCAGACCAGCGTGTTCCTGATGCCGCTCGGCGAACTGAGCGGTGTCTCCCCCGGCTTGACGGTCACGGCTGAAGGCCGGACGATGAGTGTGCCGGTAGGCAAGCAGTTTCTGGGGCGGGTCGTTAACGGGCTCTGCCAGCCCGTGGATGGGCGCGGCCCCATAGCCCACGAGGCCATGGCCCCGCTCATGGCCTCGCCTCCCGCTGCTCTCTCACGCCCGCGCATAACCGAGATCCTGCCGCTGGGTGTCCGCGCCGTGGACGGACCCATAACCTGCGGCCGGGGGCAGAGAATCGGCGTCTTCGGCGGAAGTGGCGCAGGCAAGAGCACTCTGCTGGGCATGTTCGCCAAGTTTGCCCGTTCGGATGTGAACGTCATCGCTCTGATCGGGGAGCGCGGCCGTGAAGTGCGGGAATTCATCGAGCGCGACCTTGGCGCAGAAGGGCTGCGGCGCTCCATTGTAATCGTGGTCACATCTGACGAGGCCCCGCTGTTGCGTGTCAAGGGCGCACAAGCCGCTTGCGCCATGGCCGAGTACTTCCGGGACCAGGGCGGCAGCGTGCTGTTGATGCTGGATTCCATCACGCGGATCTGCGTGGCGCAGCGGGAGATCGGTTTGGCGATCGGGGAGCCGCCCACGACCAGGGGCTATACCCCGTCAGTGTTCTCGAATCTGCCCAGGCTCTTGGAACGAGCCGGAACTTCCCCGAAGGGTTCGATCACAGGCCTTTTCACGATCCTGGTTGAAGGCGACGACATGACGGAACCGGTCGCCGATTCGGTGCGGGCGATCCTGGACGGCCACATTGTGCTCTCGCGGGAACTTGCAGGTGCGAACCATTATCCGGCGATTGATGTCCTGAACAGCCAGAGCCGCTTGTTCCTGGAGATCGTCAAGCCGGAACACCGGAAAGCCGCAGGTTTTCTGCGCAATGTGATGGCCAGCTATCACCGGGCGCGCGACCTGCTGGACGTGGGCGCATACGTTACCGGGAGCAATCCGGAAGTGGACCGGGCCATCGCTCTGTGGGGGAAGGTCCAGCGCTTCCTCCAGCAGGTGCCGGAAGAGCACGCGCAGTTCGAAGACACGCTCAAGCGCCTCCTGGAACTTGGCGGAGCGGCGTGAAGAGCCGGAGGCGGACATGGCGGCGGCATTCGTCTTCCGTCTCCAGCGGCTGCTCGAATTGCGCGAACGCCGAGTCGAGGAATGCAAGAAGAGGCTGGCTCTGGCCATCCTGGGCGTGAACAGGGCGGAAGCAGAAGTGGAGAGGTTGAAGGGTGAACAAGTTCAGCTCAACAGCACTTGGAAGGACGAGGCACGGCGCGGCTTTGCCTCTTATATGGCACTCTGTTTTCAGCAATATGTGGCAGCTTTGGTGCTGTTCCGGGAATTGGCAGAGAAAGCAGTCACCACAGCCAAAGGCAACGAGTCGGAGTGCCGGACGGCCTTGGCCCAGGCGTTGACCAAGCAGAAGGCGTTGGAGAGGTTGCGTGCGCGACTGCTGGCCCGATATACGCAAGAAACGCGCAAGCGTGAGCAGGCGGAGCTTGATGACTTTGCCGTGATAAGGGCAGGACAGGAGGAACGATGAACTACGCGCTATGCAGAACCAACTATTGCCGGGGCATAGCAGTGGGTCCGCTGTTAGGGATCCTTGTCCTTGGCACAGTGTTGGGCTACGTAGTGAGCTTGGTGCTCCGGCAATGGAACATTGACCCGCTGCAACAGCCGGCGAAACCGCCGGTTGAACCAGAGCCGAAGACGGAAGCCCCGGAGCAGGCCCCGGCGGGGACATTCACTTCCAAAGAAGAACTGAAACTGCGGCGGATGATTGTGGACGTGCAGAAGCAGCGCGCGGCATTGGAACAACGCGAGAAGGAACTGGCCGCGCGTGCCGCTCAACTGGACCAGGATCGCACCAAGCTCGACGAGTTGAAGGCAGAAATGAACAAGGTGGAGGAACGAGTCAAGAGCGCCGCGATTCAGATGGACTCGGATGAGCAACACAACATGAAACGTCTGGCCAAGATATGGGCGCAGATGGAAACTAACGAGGTGGCCAGCCTGATCAAAGGCCTGGACCCTGAAGTTGTGGCCAAGGTCATTGCCAACATGCAAGAGCGGCAGGCGGCGCCCATTCTCGGGGCCATAGCAACCCTGCCCAATTCCGAAAGGATGGCTTCTGAGGTGGTGGAGAGGCTGAAGCGAATCAAGCAAGCAGAGACCGTGAAAAAGGAGATCCCATGATTCCCGTCGGCCTTCCCTCCGTCAATGTGCCTGCTGTGCCGGCCACCGCAGGTGTTCTAGCCAAGACTCAGGTTCAAGACGACCTGCCCAGCTTTGCCGACATGTTGGCGGCCAGCAAGGGCAGTTGCGCGCAGGCCTTGACCGCTCAGTCCTGGTCTGCGGCAAGTACCAACGCATCTATGGGCACGGCTGCATACAACCTGCAACTCTATCCTTTGCAGCAGTTTGCTCCATCACCAGCGGACCAGAACACTGACGAGCAGTCACTACAATCCCAGGTTCCCGAGGATAGTTTCCTGGACGATCCGAGCTCAGGTGGGGTTGATCTTCCCACGGATAAGGCGGATAGTCCCTCGGATTCAATGACGTCCGGCGGCCCCGCGGCTGCACAAGCGGCAGCGACTCAGGTGCAGCCGATTAACGCCGGGCCAGCAGCACCCCGGCAGCAGGCGGATGACGGCGGTGGGGAAACAGGGAACCAAACAGCGACAGGTAGTGGCCAGGCGGGCACAGTGGATGCGGCTGCGTCTGCCACATCGGGTGCTTCGGGAGGTGCTGGCTCTACCGCCACCGCTGGCTCTACCGCGACCGCTGGCTCTGCCGCGACCGCTGGCACCACTGGGGATGCCAATGCGACTGAGGATGCCACCACCGCGAATGCAGATAGTACTGCGAAGACTACGCCTGCCAGCGGTGCTGGCTCTGTCCAAGCGGATGCGTCAGCAGAGAGTATCCCCATAGAAATCGCAGTGGTAGCTACCGCTGAGCCCGCCGCAGGGAGTAAGAGCGCTCATTCGGCGCAGCAGGCGGCGGCGGATGCCGGCAGTGCTGGCTCCACCCAAGTGGAGCAGGCTGTTAGCCTGCTGCCAGATTCGCAGGCTGTTAGCTTGCCATCACATTCGCAGGCTGGATCCCGGCAAGCCGGGACGCCACAAGCGCAGGCGCCGACAGAGCACATACCCACAGGCGTCGAAATGCGGGTATCCGGGGCACAGTCTGCGCCCGAGGTCAAGAGCACTGGTGCGACGCAGCAGACGCCCAGTGAAGCCAACCAGGCCCCAACCAACACGGCCGGCAAGCCGGCGGGGACGCCTTCTGTGGTGGATGTAACGACGGTGACAGTAGTGTCAGGGAAGGATGGCCTCACCAAAGGAGGGGCTCCACAGACGGCCGCAGCACCGCAGAACGGGAACTCGACATTGACCGGACAGGCTTTGGCTTCTGGTTCCGAAGGGACAAATACTGGGGCCGTTCCTGCCCGAACTACGGCAATCACTTCAACCGAGAGCCTTGTTGGTGCGCAGATTAGCGGCCCTGGAGCACAGGACGCGGACAATGCTGGACAGAGTGCATCCGGTGAGCCCGGCTTAGCCTCGCGCTACGATTTGTCGTCAAACAGGCTGGATATTGTTGATCAGGCGGCAATAACTGCCGGGGCGGGAGCGAGAGCGCTGGCCCAAGAAGGTGGGCAAGTGGCAGGGAGTTCCGCCCCGAACATGAGTGCGGCTGTTTCTGATGTGAAGGAGTCTGCGCTCACCCAAGCTATCGTGAACAGCCTGCCACAGCCTCTGACCGCGATGCATATCGAGTTACAGCCAGAGGGTTTTGGTTCAATTCACGTTTATGTGTCGCAGCAACCTGGCGGGTCGGAGTGGCGCGTGAACATACGCACTTCTGATGCGGCGGCCCACGATTTGCTCAGTAATAGCGTTGGGGAACTGCGCACCGCCCTTAAGACGGAGTTTGTGACCGTCCAGGCACAGCCACAGGGACAGACTGCTTGGGGGAACACGGGGCAGCAAAACAATCAGGCGCAGTACCAGGGAGGCGCCAAGCAGGAACGTCAAGGGTTCTACGAACCCGAGCGGCAGACGCGCAGGCAGCCGCAGCCAGAGGTTTTCGAGGAGTTGGTGAAGAAGAGGTAAGGAGGTCCCATGACTGTCTCACCCGTAACCAGTACTGGAGGACAGACTTCCACAGTTTCAAGTACGACTTCAACGGGGCTGAACGCCGCCACGTTCATGAAGATTTTCACAGCCCAGATAGCTAATCAGGATCCGACGAATCCGATGAACAGCTCGGATTTCCTCAATCAGTTTGCGCAGATCACTTCTGTCCAGACGATGGCTGAACTGCAGCAGACCCTGGGCGGGGTGGGGACGAACATGCAATCCCTGTTGGCTTCGGGACAGATGACACAGGCGCAGAACCTGTTGGGTCACACAGTTGGCTACACGGATGCCAATGGCGCCGAACAGCAAGGCGCGGTTACGCAGATCAGCGTTGACTCTTCGGGCAATGTTGCGGTGACGGTTGCAGGAACACAGGTCAACATGAGCGCGATCAACACAGTGCAGTGAGGCAGGTCCAGTGAGGAACATCAGGTCCGCAATGCCGCGGGTCTCGAAGAGGAGGAAGTACAGATGATACCATCGCTCTACACAGCCGTTTCGGCGTTGAAGGCCGACCAGCAGTACATGTCCGTGGTGGCAAACAACCTGGCCAACGTCAACACGGTGGGTTTCAAGGGCAGCCGCGCGCTCTTCGCTGACACGCTGTCTCAGACTATGAGAGCCCCCGCTGCCTCTACAGCCACCTCAGGAGGCGGCAATGGGATCCAGATTGGTCTGGGGACCGTCATCCAGAGCGTGACTCCCACTTTCACCCAGGGCTCTTTGCAGGCCACCGGTGTGAACACCGACCTGGCAATCGAAGGCGGGGGGTTCTTCGTTGTTCAGAATGTCGGAACGAAGACGAACACATTCACCCGCAATGGCGCCTTCACGGTTGATAATCTAGGAAACCTGATAACGCAGACCGGCGAGCAAGTTCTGGGCTCAGCTTGGACCGGAGGTCCACCCCCAAACACGGCGCCTGTCCTTGGTGCTGCTTTGACGCCTATCAATATCCCCACGTCAGAGATAATAGGCGGCGTGCCAGTGCCGGTAACCGGCTTCAACATTGACGCTCAAGGCAATGTGGTTCTCTCCATGCAGGATGGCAGTACCTGGAATCTGGCCGCCGTAGGTCTTGAGAACTTCAGTAATCCTGAGGGCCTGTTGAAAGTCGGCGATAACATGTACCAGAGCACGGCGGCTGCCGGCATCCTGTTCGGTACGGCGGCTGCGCCGACTTTCGCACCGATTGGCACGAACGGGTTGGGGAACGAGCGTTCGGGATACCTGGAGATGTCGAACGTGGATCTGAGCCAGGAGTTTTCGAACATGATTGTGGCGCAGCGTGGTCTGGAAGCTAACGCGCGCACGATCACGTCGTCAGATGAGATTCTGCAGGACCTTATCAGCCTGAAGCGTTAAGGGCGGTAAGCAGTCTTGGAGGGGCCGGAACGGCCGGCGCGAGCGACGCGAAGCTCCGAGGGGAGCGGCGGCAGCGCCTGCCGGGGCGGAAAGCAAAGGGATTAACACCGTGGTTGCGCCTGGCTTGATAGTAGTGTTTGCGTGCGTAATCGGTGGTTTCTGCATTGCGGGTGGGCACCCGAGATTGCTCTGGCAGCCTGGGGAATGGATAGTCATCCTGGGCATCGCCTTTGGGGCCTTGGTCGTTTCCACTCCGCTCAAGCTGCTGAGGAAGTGTTTCAGCGTGCTATTCGGCTGCTTCAAGCGCGTACACGTCAGCCAGGACGCCTACGTGGAACTCCTGGCCATGATGTACCAGTTGTTTGCACTGGCCCGCAAGAACGGGCTGCTGGCACTGGAGCCGCACCTGACTGAGCCGGAGAAGAGCGACATAATCAGCAAGTATCCCGCGGTCTTTCGCAACAAGGCCGCTATGGAACTGCTGGTTGAGACCTTCAGGCTGGTGGTGGACGGCAGCGTGCAGCCGGAGGATATAGAACCGCTCATGGATAGTTCGATTGAGACCTACGAATCTGAAGGCCACATGCCGGTGAACGTGCTGCGGGCCGTTGCGGATGGGCTCCCGGGCTTGGGCATAGTGGGCGCCGTGTTGGGCATCATCGTGACCATGGCCCACATGGGCGACGCGAACCCGGAATCGGTCGGCATACACGTGGCGAACGCCCTGGTGGGCACTTTGCTGGGTGTGTTTTTCGCCTATGGAGTGCTCTTCCCGATGGTGACGACGATCGCACAACATGAGGCTGAGCAGACCAAGTACCTGGTGGTCATCAAGACGGCGATGTCCAGCTACGTCTCGGGCGCCAGCCCCAGCGTGGCCATAGAATTCGCGCGCCGCTCCATTTTCTCATTTGACCGGCCGGCTGCTGCTGTTGTCGAGAAGGCCTGTAAGGGCGCGCGCTAAGGAGCCAGTCATGGCGGACGAAAGAGCCCCGCGGCCCGTCATCATTATAAAACGGAAGCGCCGTGAGGAATTCCACGGCGGCTCGTGGAAGGTCGCGCTGGCAGATTTCATGAGTTCCATGTTTGCGCTGTTCGTGGCTTTGTGGGTGCTTGCACAGAGTCCCCAGGTCAGGGCCGCCGTAGCGATTTATTTCAACAACCCGGGCGACTACCAGGGCCGCTTGGCAGATTTGTTCCACAACGACAAATCCATGCTGGAGAGCAAGGTGGACCGCCAAGGGCTTCAGCGCGTGATCATTGAGCAGAAAACCGGCGAGCGAGGGAAAGAGCCGGACGTGCCAGCCGCGCCCTCGAGGTCAATCTTATTTGGCACCCCGGATCCTGCTTCTCCTGCGGATTTAGGCAGGCTCGTATCGGTGTCCTCCAAGGAGGAGAAAGAGCAGGATGAGGTGCGAACCTTCTTGAAGCTCATGGATGATTTGTGGGCCAAGTTCGGTTTGAGCCCCTCCTTCTGGAAAATCAAGAACATGCTCACCATTCAGACCCTTGAGGAGGGCCTGCTGGTGCAACTGGTTGAGCAGAAAGACGAACCGCTGTTCGCACCGGGGGACCCGGATCTCAAGCCTATAGTCAAAGAAGCGCTCGGTATCCTGGCCGAGGAACTGGGCAAGTACCCGAACAAACTTGAGATTACCGGTCACGGAACGTCAGTTGCACAGGTCTTTCCGCCGGAGCAGAAATGGATGGCCAGCGCATACATGGCGGACCGCGCGCGGGTGGCGCTTGAGGAGCAGGGCTTCAAAGGCAAGCAGATCTACAAGGTAACTGGCTGCGCAGACCGGCTGCCTCTTAGTGCTGTGCCGAACGACCCTTTGAACCGGCGAATTTGCATTCTGGTTCGGCCACGGCAATGGAAGCCGGAGGAACACTACTGAGACCGTAGCGCTGGCCCCCAGCCTGCACGGTGCAGGCTGGCAGCCTGCGTTGCGACTGTGAAGACCATCTCAGCAACGGTAACGGAGCATTGAGTCATGGCTGTCCAACCTGATAAACCTGGCAGGATTTCAGAGGCTCCTGCCACAACGCCTCAGCCCGCCAGAACGGCTGCGATGTTGCCTGTGATCATTATAGGCGGCGTACTCGTGGGCGTTATTGCGCTAGGCGTGTACTTCTTCGTCCACAGATCCACTAATGCAGAAGAGCCAAAGCCCGAGGCTAAAGCACCTCCGGACACGAAGAAGTCCAAAATGATCAAGTTTCAGCCCATGACCGTCAACATGCGCGGCAGCCCGCGGCGCTTCCTGAGAGTCGCCTTAGGCATGGAGACGACCTATCAGAAGGTCGTGGAGGAACTGGAGAAGCCCAGCCCCCAGGTGGCCGATTTCCTGATTGACAAGCTCTCGAATGTGGATACCTCTGACGTGGACACCACTACCGGCCGCAACAAGCTGAAACGAGAGATTCTGGCCGGAGTGAACGAAACGCTTCAACTGCTCGAAGTTGAGGGTTACGTCAGCAACGTTTACTTTGTGGAATTCGTCATCCAATCACAATAGGTTGAAACAACGTGGCAAATTTGCTTTCACAGAACGAGATAGACGCCCTGATGAACGCCCTTTCGAGGGGCGAGGTGCAAGGGCGTGGCACGGGGCGAACACCCAAGGATGTCAAGGTCTACGATTTCCGGCATCCCCTTGCCTTCCTCAAGGAGCAACTCAGAACGCTTGAGGCGATTCACGAGGGCTTGGCGACCTACATGACTTCTTCACTCTCTGTGGGCCTGCAGACGGCTGCCCAGGCGAAGTGCATCAGCGTGGACCAGGTCTCATACGGTGAGTTCTTGCAGTCGCTGCCCACTCCCAGTCCAGCCTTCACGATCCGGATCCAGCCAGGAGACGGCCGGATGCTGTTGGTGGTCCAGTCGTCTGTGGTTGACGCGGTGCTGGACCGCATGGCGGGGGGCATGGGGACGCCGGAAACGATGGACAGGCCGCTCACCGAGATTGAAGAGGTCCTGGTCGGCGATTTCGTCGGGATTATCCTCCACGAAATGGGGCCGGCTTGGGCCAAGGCACAAAAACTCTCCTTTGTCCAGGAGGGCTTCGAGAGCAACGCGGAGTTGTGCCGGGTGGCGCGGACAGAGAACACTGTGGCTGCGGTTTCCATGGAGTTGACGGTCGGCGAAACCCGGGGTCTTGTGAACCTGTGCTATCCATTCGATGCGCTCAGATCCTTCGTTGACATGCTTGGCAGCAAGTCATGGTCTGAGGAGAGCGGCAGGCCGCAGGCGGGCGAAGAGCGCAGCAACGCTGAAGCACTTGTTGGGCAGATTCCGCTCCGGGTCAATGTCTGCCTGGGAAAAACAACCGTTGCCATGCAGGAATTGCTACAGCTCAAGTGCGGAGATGTGCTGATTCTGAACCGCAGCATTGATCAACCTGTGGAGTTGGAGGTGAGTGGGCGCCCGCGCTTTGTTGGCCATCTTGGGCAGAGCCACGGCAAGAAGGCAGTGTTGGTGTCTGAAAGGCTGATGTAAGGCGGGAAGCGAAGGAGACGAGCATGAACGACCACTTGGAAGAAGCCGGCGAGATCCTGAAAGTGCTCATCGTGGATAGCGACCCAGGCAGGAGCACGACGCTGGCTGAGGCGGTTAAGAACTGCGGCTTTGACGGGGAGAAGGCCCAGGACTGGAAGACCGCTGCAAAGTGCCTGCTGACCAAACAGTACCATATTGTCCTGTGCCAGGAGTCGCTGGCGGATGCCAAAGGGTTGGATGTCCTGAAGTTCGTGCGGCAAGAGTACCCCGATCTTCCTGTGATAATCATAACTGCCAACGCGCAATCCGTGCCTGCCGCAGAGGCACTGAGGCTTGGCGCAGCCGACATACTCACGATGCCCGCCGATCTGGCAGTGCTCTTCCCCAAGCTGACGGCGGTGCACTCCAGGATCAAGACCAAAGATGGCGGAACTACAACCGTCCATCCAGTCCAACTCCCGCACCTCCAGTTGGGCACCTCACACAGTGAACGGGCCAGTGTGGATATGGTTCTGGATGTGCCAGTCACCATCAACGCGTCTCTCGGTACTACGAATATGCTGATTTCCGATCTATTGCAACTTGGTCCCGGCAGTGTAGTTGAACTGGGCAAGCGGGCAGGCGAGCCAGTGGACCTATTTGTGAACGATAAGCTTATCGCAGTTGGTGAAGTGGTCGTGGTTAATGATACCTTCGGTGTTCGGGTGACGGAGGTCATAGACGCCAAGCAGCGCGTCCAAGCCTTGAGTTAGGCTTGAGACTTCAGGTTTGGGGCGTGAGCCACGCACGATTAAGATTCCAGGCCTCAGGCCTCAAGTCTTATTGTAATGTCCGGCAAAAAAATCCGCAGATTTTCCATTTCTGACAACTTCTGGTGTGGCCCTACGGTTGCGAACGAACGTCACCGGAGAGGGATTCCTCATGGTGAAAATGGTAAAGACTGTGCTCCTTGCCCTGCTGCTGGTTGTGCTTGCGATTGCGCGCCCTGCTTCTGCAATGGACAGCGACTATGTGGTCCAACAGGGGACGGATGGCAAGAAGTCTTTCAGCGTGGCGGCTGAGAAGAAGGGGGCCGCCAGCACAGTTCCTGCTGACAGCGTTGGCTCGTCATTGCGGATCGCGGGTTTGTGGTTAGTTCTGCTAGGGATCGGGAGTGCGGCCTTTGTCTGCATCAGGCGGCGCCAGAAAATGGGCTCTGTAGCGAAGGGTGCGGCTGCCCGCTTGAGTGTGGTGGAACGCTTATCGCTTGGGACCAAAGGAGAGTTGCTCCTGGTCAGGGCGTGTGATCGTCTTCTGGTAGTTGCTGCGCAAGGAAACCAATTGACGCTGCTGACAGACTTTGCCGCAACCGAGGAGCCACCGGACATGCTCTTTGCAGATGCTCTGGCGCACCGGACTACGGCTGCTGCACCCAAGAGTGCGCGAGAAGTACGAGATATCCGAGACAAGCGTGAGGGGCGAGACACTGTAAGAGAACCTCTTTACAGGTCTGAGCAGCGCGATCTCTCTTCTTCCAGTCCCGCTGTGGCCCCTGCTGCCACCCAAGGGACCAGCCTTGGCGTGCGGCCCTGGCCTGAGCCTGGAGAGGAGGATTGATGCCTTCTCGTTTCTTGCTGGCCATCTTGGGGATAGCAATACTGGCACCCGCCTTCTGGGCGGGCTCCGCTGTCGCTGAAGAGTCTACAGGACAAGTGCAGCCCATTGAGATAAAACTGGGCGAGGACGGCCAAGCGCCGCGTGTTAGCGCGACCCTCGGCATGTTGGCTACCATGACAGCCTTGGCTTTTATCCCCATGCTGCTTGTCATGACCACATCTTTTGCAAGGATAATCATAGTCCTGGGCTTTTTGCGGCAGGCACTCTCCACACAGCAAACGCCGCCCAACATCGTGTTGATAGGCATTTCGCTCTTTCTGACTGTCTTCATCATGGGTCCGGTCTTCGATCGTATGCATCGGGACGGGCTGGATCCGTATCTCAAGGGCAAGGCGACACCCACAGAAGCCTTGCAGAAAGGCCTGAAGCCGTTGCGGGAGTTCATGGCGCAGCAGACGCACAAGAAGGATCTGGCTTTGACCTTGGAGTTGTCCCATGCCGGCCAGCCGAGGGACCTGGATGACGTGCCCACCACAACGCTAATCCCGGCGTTCATGCTGAGTGAGCTGCGGACGGCGTTTCAGATGGGCTTTCTGTTGTTCCTGCCGTTCCTGGTGATTGATCTGGTGGTAGGCTCGGTCCTTCTGTCCATGGGCATGATCATGTTGCCGCCTGTTATGATCAGTTTGCCTTTGAAGCTCCTCTTGTTCGTTCTAGCCGATGGGTGGTACTTGGTCGTGAGATCCCTAGTCGCATCCTTTGCAGCCAGCGGATAGCGGTGGAACACCGGCGTCCCGTCGGCCAGCAGGAAAGTGGAATCAATGGATGCAGCAAGAGTAATGGACTTATTGGCTATGACCTTCATGATGGCGGCAAAGGTTGCCGCACCCATGCTGGTGGCTGCCTTGGTGGTTGGTTTGACAATCAGCCTGTTCCAGGCAGTAACGCAACTCAACGACCCCACGATCAGCTTTCTACCCAAGGTCGTTGCCGTAGCCTTGGCCCTGTGGATAGCCTGGTCGTGGATCATGCAAGAGCTGGTGACATATACGGTCCACATATTTCATCTGATGGAGCAGGTAACGCGATGACTGTTCCGCTCAATGCACTCTTTGGTTTTTTTATGGTGCTCACGCGGCTCACGGGCCTTTTTCTGGTCGCGCCTATTTTCTCAAACATCGTTATCAGCATCAGGATCAAGGCCGCACTGATTATCGCCCTGTCGGCCTTTCTGACCAGTGTACAGCCGCACCTGGATCTTCCCCCGCTTACCATGAGCGCGGCCGTGCCTGGCGTGATTAGCGAGGTGCTTACCGGCGTGCTCTTGGGATTCGGTTTCCGGATGGCAATGGCCGCGGCTTCCATTGCCGGCGAGATCGTGGGCCTGAATATGGGGATCGGGATGGCGAGGCTCTTGGATCCAAATTCCGGCCTGAGTGCGGCCATGATCCAGACCTTCTACGGGATGCTGTTCACCATTATCTTTCTCATGCTTGACGGGCACCATCACCTGCTGCGCATACTGAATGATAGTTTCGCGACCGTACCGCCGGGCAAAGGGCTGTCCACTGCATCCATTCTCCCGCTGTTGGTTTCGGAATCCAGTGCGATGATGGGGCTTGGTGTCCGCCTGGCCGCTCCGGTCCTCCTGCCGCTTTTTCTGCTGACCACAGCGATTGCGTTGATCTCGCGGGCCTTTCCGCAAGCGAACATCATTACATTTGCTTATGGTGCGAGTGCGGTGGTGGGCATGATTCTCATTGCTTTGTCGCTGCCGGGGTTATACGAGGCTTTTCAGGAATCGTTGCGCGGGGCAGACCGCTTCGCGTTTCGTGTCATACAAGCGCTGTCGGGGGCCTGAGGCGAGACGGGCGTGGCGGAAAACAATAGTGACGAAAACAAGACTGAGCCAGCCTCGCCGCGTAAGCGGCAGGATGCGCGCAGGATGGGTATGTTCGCCAACTCGATGGACTTGACCACCGCCGTCCTCCTGATTGTCGGCATCCTTAGCATGGCGGGCTTGGGTGCCACACTGGTTGATTCACTGTTGGGCTTCATGCACGGGTGGTTTGTCCAGCTCAGCAGCACCAAGCCGTTGAATGACCTCATCTTGGAGCAGCTTCCTTCGGCCATCGAGCCCGTCGCTTGGGTTGTTGTGGGCATAGCGGCCCTTGCCGCCAGCGCTACGCTGACAATCGGGCTGTGGCAAAGCAGTCTGCTGTTCAGCCCTGAGCTTTTGGCGTTCAAGTGGGAGCGCCTGGACATTGTCCAAGGCTTCAAGAGGATATTCTCGGCGGACGCCATGGTTGGCACCGTGATTGGCGTGTTCAAGCTGGTTATCATAGGTTGGGCCTCCTACCATGTCCTCTGTACGATTGCCACCTCCGCAGCCTGCTGGTGGCGCTATCCTGTGCAGGGCCTGTTGCCCTTGGGAGGTGAATTTGTGCTGAGGCTGGGTTGGACGGCTGCGATTCCGCTGTTGCTGCTCGCCGCAGGTGATTATGCCTTCAAGAAGTGGCGGTTCGAGAGGAACCTGATGATGAGCCGCGAAGAAGTGCGCCAGGAGGCGCGGTCCCATGACCAGGCCCCGGAGTTGAAAGCACGCATCCGTGGCATTCAGCGGCAGCGCGCCATGCAGCGCATGATGCAGGCCGTGCCGCAGGCTTCCGTGGTCATAACCAACCCCACGCACGTTGCAGTCGCGCTGCGTTATGCGCCGGGGGAGACCACTGCGCCGGTGGTAGTGGCGAAAGGCCAGCGCAAGATCGCTGAACGCATCAAAGCCATTGCCGCTGAGCACGGTGTGCCCATCATGGAGGAACCGCCGCTGGCTCGGGCCATGTTCAAGGTGGCCCAAGTGGGGCAGGAAATCCCCTTTGAGTTCTACCGGGCCGTTGCCCAGATACTGGCGCTGCTGTACCGCCGCAGACAGGGCGTGCCGCAGGCAGCGCGAGCAGGGAGTTACGCATGAGCACTGCGGCAGCCACGCCGGCCACCCCAACCCCAGGTTCGCTCGGCTCCGTCCTGCGATTTATGGACGTGGCCTTGGGCTTTGGGGTCATTGGCGTCGTTTTTGTCCTGGTTGTCCCGATTCCCACGCCGCTCCTGGACGTCTTGCTCTGTTGCCAGATGGCGTTGTCCTTGGCGATCCTGCTGGGCACGCTGCACACGCCTGAGCCTTTGGAGTTCTCAGGTTTTCCACCGCTGCTGCTCATCATCACACTTTTCCGCTTGGCGCTGGACGTGGCGGCCTCGCGTCTGATTCTGCTGAACGGGAACGCCGGGACCGTGATTTCGTCCTTCGGCCAGTTCGTCGTGGGCGGCAACTACGTGGTGGGCGTAACGATCTTCCTGATCCTCATCGTGATCCAGTTCGTGGTCATCACCAAGGGCGCGGGGCGCGTGGCGGAAGTGGCCGCGCGTTTTACCTTGGACGCCATGCCGGGGAAGCAAATGGCGATTGACGCGGACCTGAACGCGGGAGTAATTGACGAAGGTCAGGCGCGCCAGCGCCGGCATAAGATCGAACGCGAATCGGCCTTCTACGGCGCGATGGACGGGGCCAGCAAGTTCGTGCGGGGAGATGCGGTTGCGGCCATGATTATCGCGGCCGTCAACCTGCTAGGCGGCCTGGCGATAGGGGTGCTGATGCAGGGGAAGAGTCCCGCAGAGGCCATGCACACCTACGCGCTGCTCAGTATCGGCAGCGGTCTGGTAACCCAGATTCCCGCCCTGCTCGTTTCCACCGCCTGCGGCATCCTGGTCACCCGCGGCGCTTCCGAGATGAGCCTGGGCGAAGACATGAGCCGCCAAGTGCTCATGAGGTCCCGCGCCATGAAGATTACAGCGGCTTTCATGGGCATCCTGGCACTTATCCCTGGTTTGCCCGCCGCGCCGCTCCTGACTCTGGGCGCCGCAGCTTGGGTGTTGGGCATCCTGGTCGGGCGCACGGAAGTCGCAGAGGGGCTGAAGAAACGCGAGGCCGCGCTCGCGGAAGCCAAGGCGCCAGGCGGGCGCCGCGCCCCCAGCCCGGATTCCCTGGAAGCGCAACTGCGGATGGACGTGCTGGAATTGGAGTTGGGTGCGTCCCTGCTCAGCATGGTGGATCGCAGCCGAGGCGATCTGCTGGGCCGTATCGCACAATTGCGCAAGAAGCTTGCGGCCGAACTGGGCATCATCATTCCCGCAGTGCGCGTGCGCGACAACTTGCAGCTTGGGGGCCGGCAGTACCTGCTCAAGGTTCGTGGCGCGGTCGTGGCGGAACACGAGGTCTACCTCGACAGATTGCTGGCGATCAACCCCGGGAACGCGCGTCCCGGCCTGGAAGGTCTGCCCTCCACCGACCCTGCTTTTGGGCTGTCGGCACTGTGGATTCCAGTTTCCCAGCGCGCGCGGGCTGAGGCCTATGGCTACACGGTGGTTGAAACCGTGGCCGTGGTGGCCACTCACTTGCATGAGTTGTTGCGGGCCAATGCCGCCGAATTGCTGACACGGCACGACGTCCAAGGCATCCTTGACCGGGTGAAGGATACCGATCCGGCATTGGTGAAGGACTTGGTGCCCGGCGCCGTAAGCTTGTCTACATTGCACCGGGTTCTCCAGGGCCTGCTGCGGGAGCGGGTGCCGGTTCGCGATGCAGTCACTATTCTGGAAACTCTTGGTGACTTTGCCGGGCAGCAGAAATCGGTGGAGGCACTGATCGAGGAAGTCAGAGCTGCGTTGGCTCCCTCTTTTGTCGGCAGCCTGCTGGATGAGAAGGGCAGGTTGATAGCAGTGGCGTGCGAGCCTGCGCTTGAATCAAGGTTGCTGCAAAGCCTTATACAGACTGAAGGTGGCCAGGTATTGATCTTGACGCCGAGCCAGGTTTCTAGTTTGGTCAAGCATCTTGGCGACCAGGTTGCGGCCTCTGTGCGCCGCCGGCAGAAGGTCGTGCTCGTCTGCTCAGATAGACTGCGGGTGCAAATTCGGCGGTTGATTGAGCGGGCCTTGCCTGTGTTGCCAGTGTTGTCTTACGCCGAGGTCCCGCCCCGAGCAATACTGGAAATCGTTGCACAAGTTCCCGAAACGGTCCTTGGCCCGCCTGTTGCTACTATGCGGGGCGTGGCCGCTGCAGAGAAGGTGAAGTAAAACAGGCACCTTGGGGGAAGCGCCAAGGAGGCGCGTGGACAGTGAGAATCACAACGTGCAAAGCCAATGATCTCGTTGAGTTAATGGCCAAGATTCGGGATGTGCACGGCCCTGATGCTGTGCTGTTGGCGGTAAGGCGAGTGCCCAGCAATTCAGGCAACGAGCGAGAGCCATTTATACTTGAGGGCACGGTTGGCTTTGGACCAGTCCCTAAGAAAGACAAGCCACAGCCGGAAAAAGAGTCCGATAAAGTGAGGGAGGGGCTGGCTCCGGCACAAGGCCTGATGGCTGAGTACCTTGCACAGAGCGAGGAGCCCGCCTCAGACAAAGAGAATAAAACTCCCTCTGACGCTCCAGTGATAGCCCTCCTGGGGCCTATGGGTGCCGGCAAGACGACTACTGCTGCAAAACTTGCCGGTCGGTTAGCCGCTAAGAGCGGCAAACCAACTGGGCTGCTTTCCACGGACGCGGAGCGTCCGGGGGGGGCTGGACTGCTAATGGGTTATGCGAATGCACTGGGATTGCATGCAACCACAGTGGTTTCGGCCTTTGATTTGCAAGACCGTTTAGCGCGTTGGAATTGGCGGGGACCGCTGGTGATTGACACCCGCGGTTGCGGGCCGCGCGACAGTTGGGCAATTGAGCGGCTTGGCACCCTCCTGGATTCAGCGTGTGGCTGCGAACAGAGGTACTTGGTGTTAAGCGCCACAGAGCATCCCGCGATGGCTCGCGAATGTCTTGAGGCGTACAGCACCATCGGCATCAAAGGGGTTGTCCTGACGCGTGTGGATCAGGCAACAGGGATAGGCCACTGTTTGGATGAGGTCCGCAAGCGTGAAGTCCCCATCGTATTCCTTGGGACTGGGGATCGTGTGCCGGAAGACCTCGCCGACCCATCGCCGTCGAGCCTGCGGGCTCTAAGAACCACACGGCGCAACTTGATTCCGGCCTGATGGCGCAGCCGGACTTTCGCATTTTGCCCAGAGAACACTGGAAAGTACAATGGCCGGACCTGACGGAGTGAACAAGTCTTCTGGACGAGATCCCTACACACTCGCCATCGTGAGCGGCAAGGGCGGCGTAGGAAAGACCAATACTGCCTGCAACCTCGCTATCCAGTTTGCTTCCCTTGGCAAGCGTGTCCTGCTATTCGACGCGGATTTGGGTTTGGCCAGCGTGGATGTGCTTCTAGGTCTCGTGCCGCGCTTCACCATTCAGCAAGTACTGGATGGGCAGTGCAGTTGTCTTGACGCCCTGCTTGAAGGCCCAAACGGCATCAGCATCCTTCCTGCCTGTTCAGGCATACCGGAGATGGCCGAGTTGCAGCCAGCCAAGCTTCAGCAGTTGGTAGATGGCTTGGCGGACCTTACTAGGCGCTACGATATAGTTATCATTGATGCTCCAAGCGGCATTGCGTCGAACATGTTGCGTGTTGCTGCAATTGCGGATGAGATTCTGCTCCTGACAACACCGGAACCAACGGCTGCAATGGATGCTTATGCTGTCGCAAAGATATTCTCAACGCGGCGGCCCAACGTCCCTCTCCGGCTTTGGGTCAACATGATTTCGGAACACGATGCCGGCGAGCGGATCGTGGCTGGGTTTCAC
>Ga0187861_10002231_pt1 | contig 18456 bp, 14 predicted proteins | sample June2016WEW_10_1_3_FD_132986 | JGI IMG/M metagenome (GOLD analysis project Ga0187861, IMG submission 132986) | Peatland microbial communities from SPRUCE experiment site at the Marcell Experimental Forest, Minnesota, USA - June2016WEW_10_100 | ecosystem: Environmental > Terrestrial > Soil >...
AGGTGTTCCTGCTGGCCCTGGTCTTTTTATCCCTGTTCGGCCTGCTGCTGGCCCTTGGCTTGTACCACTCGGCTCACTACCTGGCGGAGTCGGTGCTGGGGGATGCCCGGGCCTATTACTCGCTGGTGAGCATCGCCCCGGCGGTCCTGGTGATCTCCGTCGCCTCCGCCTTCCGGGGCTATTTCCAGGGTTGGCAGTTGATGTGGCCGACCGCCTTGTCCGAGGTGGTGGAACAGTGCATCCGGGTGGGCACGGTCTTATGGGCGGCCTATGTCCTGCTGCCCCGGGGAGTCGAGTTCGCAGCGGCCGGGGCGGCTTTCGGGGCCTTCACCGGCGGCTGCGGGGGCCTCCTGGTGCTGGTCTGCCTCGCCCTCTGGTTCGAACGCGGTCTGCACAGGCAGCTCGGACCCCGGGGGTGGAGCAGGGTGCTGTCGCTGCTCGACGGCGCCGGGCAACTCCTGAAGCGCTTGCTCACCTTCGCCCTGCCGGTTTCCGCCTGCTCCATGGTGATGCCCCTGGTGCAGGCGATCGACGCCATCATCATCCCCCACCGCCTGCAGGTCGCCGGCTACAGTTTTCACCAGGCCACCGCCATGTTCGGGGAACTGTCCGGTATGGCCGGCACCCTGGTGTACCTGCCGGCGATATTCTCCGTCTCTCTGGCAGTCAGCCTGGTTCCCAACATCGCTGCCGCTGTCGCCAGGGGACGGACCAGGGAGATTAACGAGCGGGTGGCAACTGCCATTCGCATTACCATTCTCTTCTGCCTGCCTGCCGCGGTCGGCCTGGTGGCGCTGGCCACTCCGCTGACCACTCTCCTGTTTGCTGACCGGCGGGCCGGGGTGGTCACCGCCTGGCTGGCGCCAACCGCTTTTTTTTCGGGCCTACAGCAGACAAGCTCCGGCATCCTGCAGGGCCTCGGCAACACCTGGTCCCCGGTGGTGAACCTGCTGGCCGGCTGTCTGGTCAAGATCCTCTTCAACTACTACCTGACCGTGGTACCCGGCATGGACGTCAAGGGGGCGGCCCTGGGCAGTTGCGCCGGGCTGCTTCTGGCGAGCCTGCTGAACTTCCGGTCGCTGCGGGCGATCACCGGTTACCGCGGCCCCTCCTTCTTCTTGCTCCGCCCGTTGCTGGCTGCTACAATAATGGGAGCGGCCATCCTGGGCCTGTACCACTTCTTTCTGCCACATGGCAACCTGGCGGCGACCCTGGCGGCGATGTCCGGCGGCATGGTCTGCTACACGTTCGCCCTGCTGCTCACGGGTGAGCTCGGCATCGTCGGCCTCCGCCGCTTGTTCCGCCGCTAAACTTAGTAGTTTAAAGAGAGATGATGCTGTATGCATGATCAGGACAAGCCTCCCGATGGGGAGATCTACGTGGTGGGGCTGGGGCCCGGCGATCCCCTGCAATTGCCGGCCCTCAACCTGAGCCTGATGCGTCACCGCCCGGTTTACCTGCGCACCGGACGCCATCCGGTGGTGCCCTTCCTGGAGCGGGAGGGCCTCCAGTTGCAGCCCCTGGATGATTTTTACGAGCGCTACGCCTCCTTCGACGAGGTCTACCGGGAGATGGCCTCCTGGCTGATCGGCGCCGCTTGCGGAAGCCGGGAGCCGATAGTGTTTGCGGTCCCAGGGCATCCGCTGGTGGGCGAGACGGTGGTCAGGCTCTTGCTGGCACAGGCTGCGGCTCGGAGTGTGCGGGTGCGCCTCTGGTCGGCGCCCAGCTTCCTGGATGCGGTTGTCAGCAGCCTGGGCCTCGACCCGGCCCAGGGCCTGGTGGTGACCGAGAGTTTTCAACTGCTGCGCCGGACCGGCGCCGGACCGGACGCCTATTTTACTATTCCGCTTCAAGCCGGTGTGCTGGTGGCCCAGGTCTACAACAGGGCACTGGCTTCGGAGGTCAAGCTGACCTTGATGGAGCAGTTTCCGGACGACCACCCCCTGACCGTGATCTATTCGGCCGGGGTGCGGGGGCAGGAGCGGCAGCGCCGGATTCCTCTCTATGACCTGGACCGGCTGGATGACCTTGACCACCTCACCTCTGTCTATGTGCCCGCCATGCGGGCACAGGAGTCAGGAGTCAGAAGTCAGAAGTCAGAAGGAAAAGATTTAAAGGCATCCAGGGAAGGCATGCAAGCCTTTCATCCGGCCTCCGACATCCGGCCTCCGACTTCTGAATCCAGCCGGTATTCCCTCGACTCCCTGGTGACAGTAATGGAGAAGCTGCTGGGGCCGGACGGCTGCCCCTGGGACCGGGAGCAGACCCACCTGAGCCTGCGCCAGTACCTGATCGAGGAGTCCTATGAGGTCATTGACGCCATTGACGAGGGGAATATGAATAAACTCTGTGAGGAGTTGGGAGACTTATTACTGCAGGTGGTTTTCCATGCCGCCCTTGCAGACATCAGAGGGGATTTTGACATCAACCGGGTAGTGGCGGGGATTGTCGCCAAACTGAAACGGCGTCACCCCCACGTCTTCGGCGCCATCCAGGTAGACAGCGCCGCACAGGTGGTGCGTAACTGGGAGGCGATCAAGCGGACGGAAGGAACGGAGGCGGAAATAAGCGCCGAGGGAAAACCGCGGTCGTTGCTGGCGGGGGCGCCCAGGCATCTGCCGTCCTTGCAGAGGGCCCAAAAGGTGCAGGGCAAAGCCGCCCTGGCCGGTTTTGACTGGCCTGATGCCGACAGCGCTTCCGTCAAGCTGGCGGAAGAGTGGCAGGAGTTGCAGTCAGCCTGGTCGGCAGGGGACGAGGATGCCGTCCGCATGGAGTTGGGCGATCTGCTCTTTGCGGTGGTGAATGTCGCCCGGCTGCTGAAAGTGGATGCGGAGGAGGCGTTGCGGGCTGCAGTGGATAAGTTCATGCGGAGGTTTCAGGGGATTGAGGCCAGGGTTATCGACAGGGGGTTGAAAATGAGCGAACTGTCCCTGGCAGACTTGGATGCCATCTGGGACGAGGTCAAGCTGCAGGAAGCGACCAAATAACCAATAATGGTAACTACAAGGAGTCAGGAGTCAGGAGTCAGGAGTCAGAATGAGAGAACGGTTTATCGTCTCGAAGAAGAATTCTGATTACTGAATTCTGAATACCTGAACAGTAACTAATAATGTGTAAATACGTCATTATATGCTAATATTTTGATACTGAGGAAAAATATTTTTTACATCCCTGCAATTTAGCAGGAGTTACAAGGCTTCTGGCGAATAGGTAGCCTAAATTCCAAAATTGCGAAGGAGGGTATCTGGTTTGAATAAGGCTGAAATGGTTAGCAGCGTGGCGGAAAAGGCTGAAGTTACCAAGAAGGATGCGGAAAAGGTCACCACCGCAGTATTCGACGTAATTGAAGAGGCATTGGCAAAGGGTGATAAGGTGCAGCTCGTGGGCTTCGGCACCTTTGAGGTGCGCGACCGGGCTGCCCGGACCGGGCGCAATCCACAGACCGGCGAAGAGATCCAGATCGCTGCCACACGCGTACCTGCATTCAGGGCCGGCAAAGCTCTCAGAGACTCGATCGGTTAACAACTTCATTGTTGGGTGACCCAGCACTCAACGAAAATCGAGGAACAAAGCGATAAAGTAAGAACGAATGTTAAGGTGGAGTTTTCTTAGGATTGAACTGTATTGAGTGCTGGGGAACATCGCGCCCAGAGGGCGCCCGGCGCCCGGTCCGCTGGACCCGGCACCGCCGCTTGCGGGCGCGGGTTGCCCGGGGAACCGGGATATGCCATCAGCCTGCGGAGCCATCCGGCGATGAAGCAGGTTATAATTGTTGTGATCTGGAGAAGAAGGCTCCGTTGACCTGTTAAAAGGGGCTGAAAGATGCCCAGTTACATCCGGAGCCTTTTTTCTTTTTCCGGAGGGAGCGACGTTTTTTGCGCATCGATAAGTTTTTACAGGTAAGCCGTCTGGTCAAACGCAGGGCCAGCGCCAAAGAGGTGTGCGATGCCGGGCGGGTAAGCATCAATGGACGCCCGGCCAAGCCGGGCAGCGAGGTCAAGGTCGGTGACCTGGTCAGCCTGACCTGGGGGCGCAAGACCACCGAGGTGGAGGTGCTGGCGGTGCCGGAGCGGAGCATTCCCGCCGCCCAGGCCAAGACCCTCTACCGCGAAACGGAAGTCGGAAGCAAGATGTCGGATATCGGAATAGAAGCCGGACCGGAAGCCTGAACGGAATCACCGCGCCCAGAGGTAACCGGCGCCCCTGATGTTCCCCAGCACAATTCTACCAGACACTCTCCGGATTAACGACAATAAGCACTAACCGAAGCCGTAAAGAAAAGCCTTGGGGCTTGAGTGCCGGGTCACCCAACAATAACGGGACGCAATCCCCTTTCTTTTTCTGACCTCTGACCTCTGATAGCGCCTGGCAGAAAATAGGATGCCAGGCTTATTTCTTATTTTCTTTTAAGGTTTGCCTGCTGCGGTTAGGCAGGGTTTAGCAAAGACAGCGTCGAAGTACAAATCTTTGACGCGATCCGTCCAGAAGTCTCCCCCATCCGGCAAAGCGCAGGAGGGAGATGCTCCCCGCCTGCGTGGGGGTAAACCACCGAGGAGAGGCATGGACAAGCAAAAGAGATGGCGGTGGCTGTATTGCTGTGCAGTCATCCTGATCCTGGCATGCCTGGCGTCGGCCAACAACAGGGTAGGTAGGCCTGCGGAGGCTTTGGACCAACCGGCCGGTGACCCGGGGACGGCTGCCGACCCGGTGCTCTCAGCGAGTTCTTTGCAGCAGCACCTGGACCAGCTTTTCAAGGCTGAGAACCAGCAACTGGACAGCCTTCAGGCGCGCCTCGACCTGGTATCTCAAGACTTGCAAGCGCTTCAAGGGGGGGCGCCCTTCCCGGACCTGATCGGACATTGGGCTGCCAGTGCCGTGTTGGACCTGAAGGCGCGGGGGATCATCTCCGGCTATCCGGACGGTAACTTTCACCCGTCAGACCAGGTCACCAGGGCGGATATGGCAGAGATGCTGACCCTGGCCAAGCACCTTGCTCCCAGCTCCGGCACGTCCGGGTTTCCGGACGTGCCCTCCAGTTACTGGGCAGCCGGGGCTATCGGGGCGGCTAAGGCGGCAGGATACCTGCAGGGCTATCCTGACGGCAGCTTCCGCCCGGGGCAGGGGATCAGCCGGGCCGAGGCAGCGGTGCTGCTGGATAAGGCCTTTCCCTTACAGGACAGCGGCAGGGCATCCAAGACCAGCTTTACGGATGTCAACAGCAGTTTCTGGGCTGCCGGGGCCATCGCCCACCTGACGCTCGACGGGATCAGCGGTTATCCGGACGGCACTTTCCGCCCGAACAAGATCATGACCCGGGCCGAGGCGGCGGTAATGTTGGACAAAATGGTGGTTGGCAGTTAGTCGTTAGTCGTTGGGGTGAGCGGTTTGACAGGGCATCTGAAAGAGAAAGTCGATATCATGGGGGTGGGTATCCACCCTTTCACATTAGAAGAGGCCGTAGCGGTGATTGCCGGCTGGATCGAGCAGGCCGGGCCTCAAGCGGGATCTGCGAAGGGAGGCCTGGCGCGCCAGGTAATCACCCTGAACCCGGAGATGCTTTGCAGCGCCCGGCAGGATCCGGCCGTATGGGGGCTGTTGAACCGGGGCGACCTGGTGGTGCCGGACGGTCACGGGATCCTCTGGGCCGGCAAGCGCCTTGGCTGTCCCTTTCCGGAACGGGTCACCGGGATTGACCTGATCCAGGCGCTGGCCGTCCGGGCGGCGGACGCCGGATGGCGCCTGTACCTGCTTGGTGGAGCGCCTGGCGTGGCTGAAGCGGCTGCCATCAACCTGCAGCGGCAGCACCCCGGCCTTCAGGTGGTGGGAACCGGCCACGGATATTTTTCCGCGATGACTACCCGCTCTAATGCCCCCGCTTCTTTGAAGCGGTGGGCGCCCGTATCCGGGCTAACGCCCGGCCTGAAAGAAAACGGGCACACAGGTAAGAGCGGCTACGTCCCTGGATCACGATTTCTAAGCTTCAGTGGGGGAAGGCAAGCCCCCACTGAAGCTAAGGACTCGTTGACCGGAGCGGAACTGCCGGCGGTGCTCGACCGGATCCGGGCGGCACACCCTGACCTGCTGCTGGTAGGCATGGGCTTCCCCAAGCAGGAGTACTTTATCCGGGACCACCGCCAGGACCTGGGGTCGTCGGTGGCGGTCGGGGTGGGGGGGAGCTTCGACGTGATCTCCGGCAGGCTGCGCCGATCACCCGTATGGATACAGCGGCTCCGGCTGGAATGGCTGTATCGGGCCTTCCAGGAGCCTGCCCGTTGGCGGCGCCTGTTGGTGCTGCCCCGGTTTATAGGCCTGGTGTTAACGGAGTCCGGAAACAGGGGGATGGGATCCCATTGAAAGACGGCAGCAGCATTTGGAAACGCCTTCTAGAACATGGCGCCGTGCTGGTCCTGGCCGTACTGCTGGTAGCCGGAACATTAGTCCTGTCCAATCGGGATGGAGGAGTGGCCAGAAATGGCCAGGGCGACCTCCAAATGCAGCAGCGCCAGGACAGCCGGGCAAGCGTAAGCGACAGCGCCAGCCGCCAGCCTGGCGAGGTGATGCTGCTGCGCCTGTCGCCTGCGACCGGGCCCGGGGAGCAAAGCCCGGCTGATATCTTGGCGTCTCTGGCCCGGCTGGGAGTGGAGCAGGGAGACCTGCTGGACGGGAACAGCATCCTGGTGCGGGTGCCTTCAAACAAGCTGGCTGCTGCGCAGAGGGTGGCGGGCAGCGCCCTGCAGGCGTATGCCCCATCGGCGCGCCTGGCGTCGTCCCTGGCCGGCAGTGAACAATCCCCGGACATGGATAAGCTGATCTCGGTCAACGTCACCGTGTTTCAGCCTGAAGACAAGGCATCCGTCGCTCAGGCGGTCCGCTGCTTTGGCGGTGTTGTCCAGCGCGGCGGGACCGATCCCGGCCGGGTCCTGCGGCTGCAGCTTCCCCAGGCCCATCTCGAAGACCTGTCGCAGCTTCCGGATGTTGTCTACATCGAGCCGGTCACGAGCTACGAGTCGATGAACGACCGGGCGCGCGACCTGGTGGCGGCCACGCCGCTGGGTGTGACCGGCTGGCTGTCTCCTTTGCAGCAGGGTCTGACCGGAGATGGTGAGATCATCGGATTGGCCGACACCGGCCTGGATATCGGGTCGACGGATGACATCCACCCCGACCTGGCCAGTGTGCCCGGCAAGATGCCCAAGGTGGTCATGCTGCGGTCCTGGGCGGGAGCGCCCGTGGCCGCGGATCCGAACGGCCACGGCACTGTTATGGCGGCCACCATTGCCGGTACCGGCGCCGCATCCTCGGGCCGGTACCAGGGCGTGGCGCCCGGGGCCAGCATCTACTTCCAGGGCCTGATCGACAGCAACGGTCAACTGGACCCGCCGCCGGATCTCGACGACCTGTTCGCACCGGCCTATGCGGCCGGGGTCCGCATTCACGTGAACGGCTGGGGCGGTACCGGCAATGGTGGCTATCAGGACACGGCATCCCAGACCGACCACTTCATCAGGGAACACCCGGATTTTCTGGTGATATACAGCGCCGGCAACAACGGGCCCAAGGCCGGGAGCCTGACACCGGAGGCTTACAGCAAAAACGCCCTGGTAGTCGGCGCCAGCCAGAGCCCGCATCCGGCCTTCGACCCCCACCAGGTGGACAGCAGCCAGGCCTGTGACTTTTCCAGCCGCGGCCCAACCAGCGACGGACGATTGAAGCCGGACCTGCTGGCGCCCGGGGCCGTGATCTCGGCCAAGGCCCGCCGGGTGGCGTCCGAGTTCGACCTGGGGGGTGGTTACTACACCTACATGGAGGGGACCAGCATGGCGGCGGCGGTGGCAGGCGGCAGCGCCGCCCTGCTGCGGGAATACCTGATAAAATACGAGCAGGTGCTTCAGCCGACCGCAGCCCTGCTCAAGGCAGCCCTGATCTGTGGCGCCCGCACTCCGGAGGCGGGCCCCAGCAGTGGTGGCAGCGATGGCTTTGGAACTCTCGACCTGGGAGGCACGATCCTGGGCCTGCATGAAAAAACCTTCGAGTTCGTGGATGACCGGGACGGGGTAGCCGACGGGGGGATGGACAGCTATACCCACCAGGTGCAGGGGCGCGGGTCGCCCTTCAAGGCCACCCTGGCCTGGACCGATCCCTCGGTAGCGCCGGGCGCCGTCCACCCGCTGGTGAACAACCTGGACCTGGTGGTCAAGGACCCGGACGGCAAGTTATGGCTGGGCAACTCCTTTCTGACGTCTGGCAAACCGGATGACGTCAATAATGTGGAGGAGGTCTACATCCCACAGCCGGAGGCGGGGACCTACACCATCTACGTGAAAGGGACGAGCATCGTCCGGAACACGGTACCGGGCGCCTTCCGCACGTCCCAGGATTATGCGCTGGTCTACGGTCAGCCCCTGGTCCGGGACGTGGTGCAGTCAGTTTCCAAGACAGTGACCCTGGCCTCGGGAAGCGAGATCAGCCTCGACAACGCCCGGATCAGTTTCGAACAGGACGGCCAGCTCGTGAACTGGTCGCCCCAGGGTTCTCCCGCGGCTGCCACCGGTGGCTCACAGAGCCATCCGGCGGGGGAGAATAGCATCTTCGGGGCGGACATCTATCTGCCGCCGGCAACAACCGCTAGCCCGTCCTATGCCTATCTGGCCGGGCGCATCTGGCAGGCCCAGGGGGTACAACTGGTCAATGTGGGCGGTAGCTTCATGTTTACCGAGATCAATCCCGCTGACCGTTCAGGTGGATATCTGCTCGCTCCCGGGGCGAGCAACCGGCTCTCGGTCAACGGGTCGATGTTGAATGACCCGGGGAAGCTGCCTCCGGGGGGCGAGGTCCGGGCGGTGATCAACCCCAGCACCCAAACCGTCTGGAGCGCAGATGTGGTCTGCAAGGAGGTGGATGGCTTCCTCGACCGGGTCGACCAGGAGCAGCAGGAGGTGTATCTGGTCGGCGCCAATCAGCCCCTAACGCTTGCTCCCGATGTATCCCTGGTCTACCTTGACGAGATCGTCGACGCCGATCCGGCGGACATTCCTTTTGGGGCCGGGGCCAGCCCGGCCTGGGACAAGCTGCTCCCGGGCCTCAAGCTGAAACTGATGCTGTCTCCGGAAAACGGCGCGGTCATGTACGTGGGGGCATGCCGCCAGTTGGCGGTGGGCACTGTCACCGGTGTCGATGCGGCTGCCGGGACGATTACCCTGAGCAGCGGCAGTACCTATGAGGTAGGCCGGGGAATATCGGTGCAGCTCGATGATCAGGCGGTGGAACTGTCGGATCTCCGCCCCGGACAGCATGCCATTGCAGTGCTGTTGCCTGAAACCCGGCAAGTCCTGGCCCTGTCTGCGTACAGCCAGGTACTCTATGGCCAGGTGGTCAGCGTCAGCGCCGATCAGTGCTCGCTCGACCTGATCGATGACAGCAAGGAGTTCCACGACCTCCAATTCTCCAAAGATACCCAGATTTTCCGCTGGGGTCTGCCTGCCGGGGTGAATGCAGTGGAGCCGGGAAGTTGGGCGCGCCTCTACCTCGACCCCGGATCGGGCCAGGTCTGGCGCCTCGACCTAGCGGAAGCCGCTCCGGAAAAGACGGAAACATTTAGAAGCTACAACTCCTCCCAGCAGAAGATGACGACAGACAAAGGAACTTACCAGGTGACGGACCGGACCATGGTGACCAAGAACGGTTACCTGGTCGCTCCTGAAGACCTGGCGATCGGCGAGGAGGTTACGCTGACACCCATGCAGGCCGACGAGAACGGCCAGCCGCTGCTGGCCGCCGTGTCTGCCCGGACGAGACCCTGGGCGACACCCCCGACCCTGGAGGTGGCCGCTCCCTGGCGAGACGATTACGTGATTCTCTCCGGTATCACTTCCGCCGACCGGCTCTATCTCTACCTGCCTGGCGAGAGCCGGCAGACAGTGCCGGTGACACCGGGAAAGAGCTTCCTCTACCGTTTCCAGTTGGAGAGCGATGCGGCCCAGGGTTCCGCGCCGGACTCGGACATTGCCGGCGCCTCCGCAGGCCAGGCCGGCCAGCAGAGCAGCCTGGTCGCCCGGATGGTGGCTGTCAATTCCGGCACCGGCGGGGTGAGCGGCGAGTCTGTCACCATTCCCGCCCGGACCGGCGCCAGTCTGAGCGATCTGAAGGGCAACTGGGCAGAGGCCGATGTGGAGGCCCTGCTCGTCCAGCACCTGGTTGTGGGCTATCCGGACAATACATTCAGGCCGGATGCCCCGATTACCAGGGCGGAGTTTGTGGTGCTGCTGGCCGGGGCGCTGGGCTGGTCAGACAACACCGGCAGGCCGGTGCGCTTTTCCGATGCCGGCGCCATCCCCGAGTGGGCGAGGCGGGCGGTCGAGTGCGCTGCGCATCAAGGTTTAGTTGTAGGCTATCCGGACAATACTTTTCAGCCGGATGCCCTGATCACCAGGGCCGAGGCCGCAGTGCTCCTGGACCAGGCCCTGCGGATCTTCGCCCCTGGATCTGATAATACCTCTGACCTGGCGCCATCATGGGATGACTGGGCACAGATCCCCGCCTGGGCGCAGGCGCCGGTGTCGAATTTGTACGATGCGGGAATACTTAAAGGGGAAACTCCGCAAGAGTTTGCGCCGTTGGTCTTCCTGACCCGCGGTGAGGCCGCCGCCGCCGTCAACCGCCTCCTGGAAGTTTTCCGGCAGGCTTAAATGGGATCAGAAAAAAGCAGGGAGGCCAAAAACGCCTCCCTGCTTATTTACCTATTTCCTTTCCCACATCACACTTCTCGCATCCCAGGTTACTGCATCAGCCAGAGCATGACCACCTGTTTTCCGGAGGCGTCACTCCAGTTCTGAAGCTCGTTCTCCAAAAAGTTGATCTGGCTGGTATACTGGTCCTTTTCGCTGTCATCCGCCGCTGCTTGCTGGGCCAGCAGGGCTTTGTAAGCGTCCAGCGTGCGGTTGTAATCACCGGTGACATCATTGTTTGTCTTGTCCTCGCTGACCACACCGCCCAGGCTGCTCAGACGCCCGAGAAAGGCGCCTGCCTTTCCGGGATCGACGGTGAAGTGGAGGAACAACAGGTTGGAATGTCCATCCTGGGCTGACTGCTCCGAGGTCAGACCGGCCCCGCAGTTGGCGGCAATATCCAGAGCGGCGCTGCGGGCCTGAGCCAGGTCGTCCACGGCGACCTTGAGCGTGGTGGTGCTGATTACCATCAATTTGTTGCTGACGGTGAACCCGCCCGCACCCTGGCCGCCCTGGCCCTTGCCGCCTGTCGTTGGCTGCGCCTGCGGCTGCACAGGCCGCGTCTTCGGAACTCCGTTATCGGACGTAGATGTTCCAGGTGTATTTGTCTTGGTTGGAGATATGGCGCTGCCAGGGCTGGTGGTACCCGGTTGTTGTGTGGCCGGCGTGACCGGCTGGCTCAGGCTGGTGGCAGGATTGGGATTGAAGGCGACGGTGGCCTGCCTGGTCAGTTGAGCGATCACGCCCTCCACCGCCGGCAGTTTCGCCGCGCCGGTCAGCATGATCAGGATTACGGCTGCTGCAGCCAGGCCCCTGGCCCAGCCATGCTGCCGGACCATGCCCCAGACCACGGAGCGCCTGGTTGCCGGCTCCTGCCCGGTTTCCCGGATGCTCGCCATCACCCCGGCCTTGAAATCTGCGGCCGCATTTTTCCCGCTGCTCTGCAGGGCGCTGCGCAGACTGCGCCACTCCTTGAATTCAGGACCGCAGGCCGGGCATGACGCCTCGTGATGGGAGAGGTCGCGCCTGTCTTCGCTGCTCAACTCGCAGGCAGCAAAGCCGTAAAAATGCTCACAAGCCCGCTTGCAACTGATTTCGCCGGGTTGCCCGGCGGCCTGTTCATTCTTGCGCCCCATCACGTTCACCTCCCTGCGGCCTTCTCAAAGTTCCCTGTGCTCCGCATTCCCGGTGTGCCGGCGGGCTTTCAGCCGAGGCGCCAGCCTCGAGCCGGCGTTCAGGCCGGGCGTTAGCCCGGATGCGGAGGATGTTTGAAGCTCGATGTCCGATTTTTATAGGTATCGGCCTTTAGCCATTCCCTCTTTAATCTAACCTCGAACCTCGATTTTCTCCCTCAAGGCCTGCCGTGCCCGGTTCATCCGGGACTTCACCGTTCCCAGCGAACACCCGGTGATCTTGGCAATCTCTTCGTAGCTGTATCCCTCTATCTCCCGCAGCACCAGGACGATGCGGTACTCCTCGGACAGGCTCCGGAGGGCCTGCCGCACCGATTCCTGCAGTTCCTTGCCCTCAAACGCCTCTTCCGGATCCCCTTCCGGGTCATCCGAGGCCACGGTACGGCTAAACTCCCCTTCCCCGGTCTGTACCGGGTCGTCCAGGGACAACAGGTTGGGGAACTTCTGGCGCCGCTGCATATTTGACCACAGGTTCACGGTGATCCGGTGCAGCCACGTACCCAAGTCGGCTTCCTGGCGGAAGCTCCTGAGCTTGGTGTATGCCTGCACAAGCACTTCCTGCGCCAGGTCCTGGGCATCCGCCTGGTTTCCGGTCAGGTAGTAACTCAGGGTCACTATCTTATCCTGATAGATGACTACCAACTCTTCAAATGCCCTGAGATCCCCAGCCTGTGCCTGGCGGATGAGCAGCCTGGAGTCTATCGACCCGAGGCCTGGATTGTTCAGTTGTGGTTTTGAATTCAAGGAGGTTTCACTCCCGGTTGCCGGGCTCCCCTCAATATTATTAGACACTCTTTCTGCGGAAAAAGTTCCTTGGTACAACGGTCTGGAGAAGATTTTTTTTAGGAGAAGCGAGAGCGATTTCCGCTTGAAGAGGAGAGAGCATCTGGCCTGATGGCTGCCTTCTGCGATGTGAGAAGGTGTTTGCCTGAAGCAAGTTTTGAATTCGCCTTTACTAATTTAACTGATTTTGTTCTGCACAGCAATTAACAATTGTCGCCATTTGAAACAGAGGTCTGATGCCTGAAGGCCGGATTTGAGGCTTCGCCTCACCCTCTGGGCATGGCGCCGCCTTCGTGGTGGCCCTCGTCTTCTTTCATCGATGTCCTCTCCCTCGATCTATTTGCAACAAATTATACCACAAAACGGGAACAGGGTATGGAAAAACTTGCCTGAATGGCATAGGTCGTAGCGGGTCGATGGCTGCGGGAGAGGGATGAGGTGAAAAAGATTCCGAAAACACAAAATATCGGATAATTTGTCCGTAATGAAAGCAAGTTCCTGGCCATAGATTGAGATAGATTTCACGCACAATGGCTGAAACTTTCGGGGTGCTTGGATGAATGAGAACAAACTTTTGGAGGAGATCGAGCAACTGAGGAAGGAAATGGAGCGCCGCGGCCGGATCGAGCCCTTGAACAGCAAGGAACTGCTGCGAATCTCAGAGCGGCTCGACCGGCTGATCAACGCCTACGTGCGAGGCGGGAAGCCCGGGCAGAAAATCCCTCCTGGTTGAAAAATGAGGAGGGGAGGTTTAAAATAGAGACAAACGAGCAGTAATGATGGTAATGTTGGCAGACATTATCATGCTGTAAGGAGGCAAAAACATGAAGAAGACCGGGCACATCAGAACTATCGTGGCGGGCAGCCTGAGGAAGCCGCTGCTGACGCCGGAGTGCGGCGCCTGCCAGACATCCTGCCAGTCTGCCTGCAAGACTTCCTGCACCGTAGGTAACCAGACTTGTGGAACACTGAAGAAGTAAAGCTGATCCAGGCTGAGGACCGCTGCCTGGCCTTCGACGTCAACAGCGGGTCGCTCCACGAACTGGACGCCGTGGCCTGGGACCTGCTGCGCCGCTTTCAGGGCAGTGGCGACTGGCGGCAGAGCCGTCAGGAGTCAGCCCGGCTTTACGGACGGGAGAAGGTATACGCTGCTGCAACAGAGGTGGAGGCCCTGCATGAGGCCGGCCACCTCTTCACGCCGGATCCCGGCTGGGAGCGCTATGCCCCGGGCCCCGGGCCTGATCTGAAAGCCCTCTGCCTCAATGTCTCCCACGACTGCAACATGTCCTGCGGCTACTGCTTTGTTCCGGGCCAGGTGCGCACCGGGCGGGAGATCATGCCCGGGACGGTGATCCGGACCGCCCTGGACTTTCTCTTGAAATCCTCCAGCCACCGGCGTCTGGCGGTTGATTTCTTCGGGGGCGAGCCGCTGCTCAATTGGGCAGGGATCAGGGATGGGGTGGCTTACGCCCTGGACCGCGGTCCAGACAGGGACTGGAAGTTCACCCTGACCACCAACACCCTGCTGTTCGATCAGGATATCCTTACTTTCACGCTTGACCACAACTTCTGCCTGGTGCTGAGCTGCGACGGGCGCCCGGAGGTTCACGACACATTTCGACTTACGGGCGGCGGTAGGGGTACCGCCGCTGTGGTGGCCCGGCGCCTGCAGGATTATTTACAGCGGGCCGCAGGCCAGGAGCACTACGTGCGCGGCACTTACACCCGCCGGAACCTGGATTTTACCGATGATGTCCGCTACCTGGCCGCCCTGGGGGCGCGGAGTATTTCCCTGGAACCGGTGGTGGCGGACCCGGAGCAGCCCTTTGCCATTCACGAGGAGGACGTCCCCGGGATCAGGGAGGAGTATTTCCGGTTGGCGCGCTTCTTGCGGGACCAGGAGCGGGCCGGTTGCCGGATCTCCTTTTACCACTTTCAGCTGGATCTGCCGGGCGGCCCCTGCGCCGCCAAGCGCCTTACCGGCTGCGGCGCCGGCTACCAGTACCTGGCGGTGACGCCGGATGGGGCTCTCTATCCCTGCCACCAGTTTGTAGGACATCCGGAATACCGCCTGGGAGACCTGGACCGGGGGATCACCCGCCCGGACATCCAGGACCAGTTCCGGCAGGCGCACGTCTTTACCAAACCCGCCTGCCGCTCCTGCTGGGCGCGCTTTCTATGCGGCGGCGGCTGCCATGCCCAGGCAGCCCTGCCGGGCAGTGCCGCCCTGCCGGGCGGCGGCCTGGGGAGGCCGTACTCCCTGGCCTGCAAACTGGTCCAGGCACGCTTGGAAGGGGCTCTGTACTACCTCGCCCTCGGCAGACCCCTCCGGAGGGAGGGGACGGAACCTGCCGCCTGACCAGCACCGACCACCTTTGCAACCGGGCATCGCTGAGACCCATGGCCCGAAGGCGACGGCCGGGGACAACCCGGGCCCGGGGGCGCCGAACCCCTGCTTGGAGATCTTCCGGGCTTTTTTGAAGATCGGGTCCCTGATGGTGGGGGGAGGCAATGCCGCCTTGCCCCTGATCTACGCGGAGGTGGTGGAGCGGCGCTGCTGGCTGGACCGGGACACCTTCATGGCGGGCACCGCTCTGTCACAGGCTGCTCCCGGGGCCAACGCCGTCAACCTGGCCGTTTTTGTCGGCTACAGGCTGGCCGGCCTGGCGGGGGCGGCGGCGGCCGTCATCGCCTGCATCCTGCCCGCGGTCAGCATCATCGTCCTGCTCGGCCTGGTGCTCTTCCAGTTCCTGGAACACCCGGTGGTGGCCCACATCTTTGGCGGGTTGCGGGCGGGCATCATCGGCCTGCTGATATTTTACGCCCTGGAATGGGCGCGCCCCCTGCTGCGGGACCCGAAGTCCCTGACCCTGGCCGCCCTGGCCCTGGTTGCCCTGCTGCTGTTAAAGTGGAATCCGATTGCAGTGATCGTGGCCGGTGGCCTGTGTGGCTACTTGCTCCTGTCCGGCGGCGGTAATTGGAGGCGGAAAGGATGAGCAAACCATGAGCGCGACGCCGCTGGATGTGTTCCTGGTCTTCCTGAAGGTGGGGTTGTTCAGCTTCGGAGGCGGCTATGCGGTCATCCCCGTGATCACTGCGGATGTGGTCCAGCAGTATCATTGGCTGACAGCCACCCAGTTCGCGGACCTGCTCGCCCTCGCCCAGATGACCCCGGGCCCGGTCATGGTGAATATCGCCACCCTGGTCGGGTACCGCACGGCGGGCCTGGCGGGGGCGCTCCTGGGGGTGCTGGGGGTGGTGCTGCCCACCTTCACCCTGATGCTGGTGTTAACCTACTACTACCGCTGGCTCTCAGAGCGAGGCCTGGTCAACAGGCTGGCCAGGGCCTTCTACCCGGTCCTGGTGGCCCTGCTGGCCAGCGCGGCCTTCTTCCTGGCCGCCAACAGTCCCTTGACCTGGCAGTTGCTGGTCATCGCCGGCCTGACCGTGGCGGTCATGGCCTGGCGTCGCCCCAATCCCTTCTGGATCCTCCTGATCGCCGGCGTCCTCGGCCTGCTCCTCAACCTCTGATGTGAGAAGTGGGAAGTGAGGAGTGACACCAGACCTCCGGATTGTGTTAGAATAGGATCGGCGCCTGATCTAATAGAATCCGGAGGGGATATCCATTGTTGAATGTCTTACGCAGGCGGCGTGCTTTCGCAAAGTTCGTGCTGTGGGTCCTGATAGTCATGATCAGCATCGGAATGCTCGCCTGGTTCGGGGGTATGGGCAGCATATCGCCGGCGCCCCAGGCGCCCCAGCCACCCAAGACCCAGCAGCAGAGCGCTCCGGACACGTCCCAGCAATAGAATTTTAGGATGTGAGAAGTTGGACTTGTAGGCATCGGCCGAGCCGGTGCCTTATTTTGCTCACGCCAGCAGGGCGAAAGGGGCGGCCTTCCAAAAAGGCCTCCAACCACCGTTTTTATCCCTCCAACCACTAACCACAAACCACCATAATGGCTTTTATTGGTTTGTCGAAAATCCTCTTTCTTTTAGTATAATTCGGAGAGGAGAGAGGAGGAGCGGAGATGGACCGCCTGCTGGGTGCATGCATCCTGGTTGGCCTGGCCGTGATCCTGGCTTTGACCCTATGTCTGCGGAACCCGGTGCGGATGTACGGTTCCGAGGTGTTCAGGAGCTGCCAGCGCCTGATTGTCAGTATCCAAACGGCCAACTGGCCAAGTATCGAAGATAGGCATTTTATCGTCAAGTACCAGCGCGGAGACGAGGCCAGCGCCCGGATGGTGCTGGCGGAGGCGGAAAGGGTCTACCAGCCGCTGGGCAGCTACTTCGGCTACTTTCCCGACCAGAGAGTCCCCATCCTGGTCTATCCAGACCGCGCCTCTTTGAACCGGACCTTCGGCTGGGGCAGCGATGAGAGCGCCATGGGGGTCTACTGGGCCGGGGTGATCCGGGTGCTGTCACCCCGGGCCTGGATGGGGGATATACCGGTTAGCCAGCAGCAGCAGGTATTCCAGTCCCAGGGGCCGGTGGCTCACGAATACACCCACCTCCTGGTGGACTACAAGACCGGCGGCAACTACACCCGCTGGCTGACCGAGGGCCTTGCCCAGTATGCCGAGGAGACCATTACCGGGGGTGACCCGCCAGACCGGGAACGGCTTGCGGTTAACGAACCGGTGAATCAGTTGGATAGAAGGTTTGACGACCAGGTGTGGCAGGACTATAGTTATACCGTGTCCCTGGATATGATCTCCTACCTGATCAGCAACTACGGATCTCAGCGCATCCCCCGGCTGCTCGATGCGCTCGACCGCGGCCAAACGATGGACAAGGCCTTTGTGCAAGTTTACGGCGTCACCCTCGATGAATTTGTCAAGGGCTACAATGCAGTCTCCCCGATCTGACCAAAATGCTAAGCCGCATGCCCCTGGCTTCAGTTGGGGAGGTTCAGTTCCAACCGCGAATAATTCTTCCACCGGATGCTAACAACTATATGGGACGGCTTCCGGCGCCTGTTCCGGTGAAGATTTTCAATTGATCCCTTTTTATGAAGGAATATTCAGTAATACCGAGAATATATCAATACCGGGCATAGATCAGGTCGCAAAAACCGCCACTTCTAAAGCACGAAAGGAGGAGCGGGCCAAAATTCCTCCCTTTGCATAGAGGCAAGGGTCTCCTTGGCCTAAAATCTGATGAAGTTGGTAATCCAAGGGGGCAACACCCTTCGCGGCAGCGTCAGGATCAGTGGGGCGAAGAATGCTGCCCTGGTATTGATTGCTGCCAGCGCCATCGCCAGGGGCGAAGTGTTCCTGGACAATGTGCCGCGCATCGCGGATGTGGAGAACCAGTTGGAGATTGTACAAGCCCTGGGAGGGCGGGTGGAATGGCAGGAGCAGGGCCGGGTGCTGCTCAGTTGGCCGGACCAGTTGGACATGGCCGTGCCCTACCAGTTGGCCAAGAAGCTGCGGGCTTCCAACCTCTTTCTAGGCGCCCTGGCGGCCAGGATCGGCCAGGCCCGGATGCCGCTCCCCGGCGGATGCGACATCGGCTTCCGCCCCATGGACCTCCACCTCAAGGGCTTGGGCGCCATGGGCTTTGAGGTGGGGCTGGAGCACGGGTTTATCAACGTCAAGGCCCGGGAACCCCGGGGCGCCCGGATCTACCTGGACTTTCCCAGCGTGGGCGCAACCGAGAATATCATGATGGCTGCGGTCGGTGTCCCCGGGACTACAATCGTGGAAAACGCCGCCAAGGAGCCGGAGATCGTCGACCTGGCCAGCTTTCTGA